>Ga0307378_10014160_pt1 | contig 10046 bp, 7 predicted proteins | sample UN1MG_FD_202238 | JGI IMG/M metagenome (GOLD analysis project Ga0307378, IMG submission 202238) | Soil microbial communities from Risofladan, Vaasa, Finland - UN-1 | ecosystem: Environmental > Terrestrial > Soil > Coastal area > Acid sulfate soil | place: Finland: Risofladan, Vaasa | collected... | reverse complement strand
GCCGCCGCCGTGCCCGATGCCGTCTCGACCTGGATCGCGGCCCTGTCCCGCTTCGGGACCATGCGACTTGCACAGGTCCTTTCGCCTGCCATTGATTTGGCGGAGCGGGGTTTTCCCATGTTCGAAAGGCTTTCGTCCGCCTTCGAGCGGAGCAAGGAGCAGTTGCTGGAGATATGGCCGACCTCGGGGCAAGCCTACCTCCCCGGCGGACGTGTCCCGGACGTGGGGGGAATCTACGTACAGAAGGATCTGGCCGGGATGTTCACGATGCTCGTGGAGGCGGAATACAAGGAACGGCGAAGAGGCCGTCAGGAAGCGCTTTCGGCCGCTCACGACGCCTTTTACAAGGGAGAGATCGCGGAGCGGATCGTCACGTTCATCACGGAAAACAGACTCCCCGACTCCACGGGAAAACTTCACGGCGGGCTGATCACGAAGAAGGACCTGTCACGCTACGCCACCCGGGTCGAAGACCCGGTAACGGCCTCCTACCGGGGGTACGACGTCTTCAAGTGCGGCCCCTGGTCCCAGGGACCGGTCTTCCTGCAGCAGTTGACCATCCTGGAAGGGTTCGACCTGGCCTCCCTGGGACACAACTCCCCCGAATACATCCACCTCCTGATCGAAACGGCCAAACTCGCGTTCGCGGACCGGGAAAAGTATTACGGCGACCCGGACTTCGTCGACGTTCCCCTCGAGTTCCTTCTTTCCAGGGAATACGCGGCAAAGCGCCGCGCCCTGATCGACCCGGACCGCGCTTCCCTGGAACTGCGCCCCGGGAATGCACCCCCGTACATGCCCGAGGAAAGAAAGGGCGGTTCGGATATCCACAAGGGTGACACCACCCATCTGGATGCGGCGGATCAGTGGGGAAACATGATTTCCGCCACGCCCAGCGGAGGATGGTTCCGAAGTTCGCCGGTCATCGAAGGCCTGGGGTTTCCCCTCGGAACCCGCATGCAGATGTTCTACCTGGACAAAGACCACGCCAATTCCCTTCAGCCCGGAAAACGTCCCCGCACAACCCTCACTCCCACGCTTGTGCTGAAGGACGGCAGGCCGTTCATGGTCTTCGGCACACCGGGGGCGGATCAGCAGGATCAGTGGTCGCTCCAGTTCTTCCTGAATTGCGTCGATTTTGACATGAACATGCAGGTCGCGGTCGACGCTCCCACTTTCCACACGAGCCATTTCCCCGGATCCTTCCATCCGCACAGCGCGCAACCAGGAACGATGCACGTGGAAAGCCGCATCCCCGAGTCCACGCTTTCCGCCCTCCGGGAAAAGGGGCATACGGTGAAAGTCGGCGGGGAGTGGAGCCACGGACGGGTTCTCGGCATACGGTACGATGCCGGCGGGAGAGTGCTCTCCGGCGTGGCGACGGCGCGGCTGGATACCGGCTATGCCATGGGGTGGTAGGGTCGGGCGGGACAGAAGGGAGAGCCAAGGGCTCCCTCCCGAAACCGGAGGGAGCCCTGTTCATTTTCGCTTACACCGATGACAGGGACGGGCTCTTTTTCCTCTTTTTCGCAATCGTCGTCTGGGCCGCCGCAAGGCGGGCCACCGGCAACCGGAACGGGGAGCCGCTCACATAGGTGAGCCCGATCTCGTCGCAGAACTCGATCGACCGGGGATCCACCTGCTCCCCGCAGATCCCCATCTTCATCCCCTTCTTGATCTTCCTGCTGTTTTTGATGGCCATCTTCATGAGAAGACCGACGCCCTTCCGGTCGATGGTGATGAAGGGATCATCCTCGAAGATCCCGTGGGCCACGTAGTAAGGCAGGAACCTTCCCGCATCATCCCTCGACAGGCCGTACGTCGTCTGGGTCAGATCATTGGTGCCGAAGGAATAGAAGTCGGCTTCCGGCGCGATCTCATGGGCCAGCAGGGCCGCCCGGGCAATTTCGATCATGGTCCCCACTTCGTAGCGGACCTTGACCCCGTACCGCTTCTGCACCGCTTCGGCGACCCTCACCGTCAACTCGCGCATCATGCTCAATTCCTTCACGTCGGAGATGAGCGGAATCATGATCTCAGGGATCGCCTTGATTTTCTGCTTGGCCACCTGACAGGCGGCCTCCATGATGGCCTGGACCTGCATCTCGGAGATTTCCGGATACGTGATGCCGAGCCGGCATCCTCTGTGCCCCAGCATGGGGTTGAACTCGTGCAGCGCCTTGTTCCGCGCCTGAAGTTTCTGAAAGGGGACGCCCATATCCTTGGCGATCGCCCTCAGTTCCTCGTCGGTTTTCGGCAGGAATTCGTGCAACGGCGGGTCGAGGAGACGTATGGTCACCGGCAACCCGTTCATCACCTTGAAGATCCCGATGAAATCCTTTCTTTGCATGGGAAGGATCTTCTTGAGGGCCTTTCTCCTCCCTTCCGTGTCGTCGGCCAGGATCATCTCGCGTACCGCCTGCACTCTCTCTGCCTCGAAGAACATATGCTCCGTGCGGACGAGTCCGATCCCTTCGGCACCGAACTTGAGCGCCATGCGGGCATCGGCCGGCGTATCGGCATTGGCCCTGATTCCGAGCTCCCTTTCCTCATCGGCCCATCTCATGATGGTGTGAAAATCCCCCGTGAGTTCCGGCTGCACGAGGGGAACCGTCCCGAGGATGACTTCCCCCGTCGTCCCGTTGAGGGTAATGATCTCGCCCTCCTTCAGGACGTGCGGTTCCAGGGTCATGGTTTTCTTCTTTTCGTCGATGTGAAGCGCCGTGCAGCCGGCGACACAGCACTTGCCCATCCCCCTTGCCACAACGGCCGCATGGGACGTCATCCCTCCCCGGGCAGTAAGAATCCCCTGGGCCGCATCCATGCCCCCGATATCTTCGGGTGAGGTCTCGGTTCTCACCAGGATCACCTTCTCGCACCTGGCGGCGCACAGTTCGGCGTCTTCCGCGGAGAATACGATCTTGCCGACCGCGGCGCCGGGCGATGCGGGAAGACCCTTGCCGATGACCTTGACGGGAACCTTCGGGTCAAAGGACGGGTGCATGAGCGTATCCAGCTGACCGGGGTCGATGCGCATGATGGCCGTTTTCTTGTCGATCAGCCTTTCCTTGACCATGTCGATGGCGATCTTCAGGGAAGCGGCGGCCGTCCGCTTTCCGATCCTGGTCTGGAGCATGTAGAGCTTGCCGTCCTGGACGGTAAACTCGATGTCCAGCATGTCCTTGTAGTGCCTTTCCAGCTTCCGGTAGATCTTTTCCAGTTCGTTGTACGCGGCGGGTATTCTTCTCTTCAGTTCCTGGATGGGAAGAGGCGTCCTGATCCCCGCCACGACGTCCTCCCCCTGCGCATTGTTCAGGTACTCGGCGAAGAATTTCTTCTGGCCGGTGGAGGGGTCCCGGGTAAAACCGACGCCGGTGCCCGAGTTCTCGCCCATATTCCCGAAAACCATGGCCTGGACGTTGCACGCCGTTCCGAGATCATGGGAAATATTGTTGAGTCTTCTGTAGGTGACCGCCCTGTCGGCGAACCAGGAGTCGAACACGGCATTGATGGCCAGCCTGAGTTGCTGGAGAGGGTCCTTCGGAAACCCTCTCCCGGTTTCCTTCTCGAAGATTCTCTTGAATTTCCTGACGAGGTCCCGTAGATCTTCCACGGTCAGGTCCGTATCAAGATGGACCTTCCTGCTCGCCTTCTTCGCTTCCAGGGCCTTTTCGAAAAGCTGCCGGTCGACCCCCATGACGGTGCTTCCGAACATGGTGATCAGTCTCCGGTAGGTGTCGAGAGCGAAACGCTCATTACCTGTCTTCGCGACGAGAGCGTTAAGCGTCGTGTCATTGAGTCCGAGGTTCAGCACCGTATCCATCATTCCGGGCATGGAAAATTTCGACCCCGAACGGACGGAGAGAAGGAGAGGGGTTTTCGCATCCCCGAACTTCGTCCCCATCGCCTTCTCCACCTTCTTCAGGTTGGACAGGACCTGATCCCACATCCCCGGAGGATATTTCTTTTTCTTTTCAAAGTATGTGTTGCATACCTCCGTGGTGATGGTGAATCCGGCGGGAACGGGGATCTTCAGGTTCACCATATTCGCCAGGCCCGCTCCTTTCCCGCCCAGCAGGTCTCTCATCTTTCCCGTTCCGTCGGCCTTTCCGTCCCCAAAAAAATAAACATGCCGTTTCGCGCGTTTCGCCATTATCGACCTCCAAAACCCCTTAATGGATTTGTTCCAGCCTTCGATTATAGACCGATGGGCAATGCCTTGTGCCACGGAGCCGATTGGCGCTCATTATAGATAATTGGATGTTCGGATTACAACCGAAGACTCGCGGCAACTCGTTCGGGGACAGGTGCTCGCCGGCCTCCGGAGCACCATTCCCTCAGACGCCGGCATTCGAGGGCCGCTGCATCCCCGCCGGCTTCGTTGCCCTCCCTCACCGTACCACCGAGGGTACGCCTCGGTAGAGCGCCTCGCCGGACGGGGCGCATCGACCCTCTCGGTGCACGACCTCTTCCGGAACGGTGCTCCCGAGACCGGGGGGCTTGGTGGGCAAACGCTCGCGACCTGCGACCGCTCGCTGCCATTCCGCTCGACACAATCTCCCCTTCGCTCCATAGGCCGCTCCGCGGAACCCCCCGCTGCGCACCGGGTCCCCGGTCGGAGGACGGTTTCTGCTCCGCCGGAGGACGTCTTCACCCGCCTATATAATCGCGCACCTTTTCCAGGAATTCGGGTGAGACATGCTTGACGCGGCCTTTCCCGTAGTCGTACATCACCTGGACCGTCTCCGCCTCCGTGAAGACCCGTCCGTCGCGGGGATCGAACAGTTCGGCCCGGAACCGGAAGGAACTTCGCGCGACGTCGGTGATATGCATGCGAAGCCACACCTGGTCCTGGAGCAGGATCGGGAGCCGGTACCGCACGGTCGCCTCCGCCAGGATAACCTCGTAGTCCTCGATCTTCCCGACCCCCATCACCTCGGCGAAGAACTTCGCCCTCCCGAGCTCGAAGAGCGTCATCGTCACCGCGTTGTTCACGTGCCCCATCGCGTCGATGTCCCCGAACCGCAAGGGGATGTCGGTTTCGAACACCTTTGCGGGGGCAGACGGAAGGGACGCGGCGAGCGGATCGCCAAATCGGCCCCGGAAGGCGATCTCGCCCGTTTCTTTTCGGGTGCGGGGCACCTCGTCCTTCCTCCGGGCCTCCTCGTCCATGTCCTCGGGCTTCCCCGCATACCCCACGGCGATCACGGCGATGGGGCAGAAATCGTCCGGCAGAGAGAGTGCGGCTTTCAAGGGTTCCTCCTTCCACCCCGCCATCGGGTGGACAAGGAGCCCCTGGTCCACCGCGCGGTAGAGAAGGCTCATCGTGGCCAGTCCCGTGTCGTGCAGGAAATATTCCCGGCTCTCCACGACAGCGCCATCGGCCTTGCCCGCCCCTGTCACGATCAGGACCGGCGCCCGCTTCGCCCAGGCGTTTCCCGCGTTCAGGGCCTCCTCGAGGGCAGGCCGTGCGGGATCCCCCATCGGTACGATCACGAACCGCCACGGCTGTCGGTTTGCGCAGGAGGGCGACCAGCGGGCCGCCTCGATCATCCGCTCGATCTTCACCGGCTCCACGGGCCTGTCCGAAAACGCCCGCAGGCTCCGCCTCGCCGCAATCACCCGGGAAAAATCCATGTCACCGTTTCCCCGCCCGGCACACGAGGGCATCCGATTCCGGCGAAAAATCCGACCCGGCGAAATCCCCGAAAAACCGGATCCCGGAGAAGCCGGCCCGTTCCAGCATTTCCCACAGTTCATCGGGGTAGATCGGGTAAAGGGGAATGTCGTTTCTGACGATCCTTGGCTGGCCCCCTTCGGAAATCCTGAGCGCCGTCTGGAACCGCACCTTCCGATCCCCCTCCCACACGTAACCGCGACGGAACTCGATCGCCCCCTCGTCTGCATGCATGAGCGGAAGCGCCGTGACCTTCCCGAGAAGAAGCCGCTCGTAGTTCAGGATCTGGAGGAGAATCTCCCCTTCCCCCGTCGTAACCCCGGCGGCGTCCCGGAGGAAGCGCGACGCCTCCTCCTGCGGGACGTGGACCAGCGAGTTGCCCAGGCAGAGGATGAGGTCGGCCGGCGCAGAGACGATGCGGGATATGTCAGAGAAACCGCCCTCCTCCACGCGCACCCGGGGGTACGGGGCAAGCTTGGCCCTCGCCCGGGCGACCAGGGCCGGATCCGGGTCGAAACCCACGCACTCCCCCCCCGCGGAGGCGAAGGGAAGGAGCTGCGCACCCGAGCCGCAGCCGGCGTCTGCGACGAGGCCCAACCGTCCCGCCGCAAGGATGCTCTCGAAGAGGGCCCGCTGGGCCTCGGAAACCGGAAAGAGCGCGTCGTAGACGTCACACAGGTCCGTGTAGAAAGCCATATCGCCTCCGTCGGGTGCGCCCCATTGTAGCAGGGGAAAACGCGCTTCCTGAAAAGAAAAGGTTGACGGGCAAGATCCTCCGCGGCTATGTATTGGGAAGCCGGTTCCAGGCCACGAAGAAATCAAGGAGGGGGAATGATGAAAAGGGGATGGATCGTCTTTCTGGTCGCTGTCGTCTTTACGGGGATCTCTGCCGCCCCGACGTACGGCTTCAACCAGCCGCCGCTCAACCTCGGACTGACGGACATCCTAGACGGAGGCGTTCCCGGGGTGGGAACGTTTTTCACCGAGTACGTCCAGGCGTATCAGTCCAACGAGTTCAAGGACAAGGACGGGAACGACATTCCGGGCCTGCCGGATGTCGGCACCCTGCTGTCCATGAACCAGCTCGTACACGTGTACAAGCACAAGCTCCTGGGAGCCCACATCGGGGTAGACGTTCTCCTCCCCATAGTCTCTATCAGCGGCGAAGATATTCCGACCAATTCCGGCGTCCTGGGCGACCTGACGGCGGGGCCGTTTCTGCAGTGGCTCGACACGAAACTCCTCGGACGCCCGTTCGTGCAGCGGCTCGAGCTGGACTTCACGATGCCCACGGGGCAGTACGACAAGAAGTATGCCCTGAACCCGGGGAGCAACCTCTGGGTGATCGAGCCGTACTACGCCTTCACCTGGTTTCTTACGCCGAAATTTTCCACCTCCTGGCGAATCCACTACACCTTCAGCACGGAGAACGACGATGTCTCTCCCTCGCCGTTCAACGGCTTCTCCACCGAGGTGACTCCCGGCCAGGCTTTCCACTTCAACTACTCCTTCGAATACGAGTTCCTGAAAGGGTTCCGGGGGGCGATCGCCGGGTATTATCTGAAGCAATTGACAGAGGACGAAGGGAGTTTCGGGGACATCCCCGATTCGGAAGAGCAGGTCTTCGCCATCGGCCCTGCGATCCACTACTTTTTCAGCGACAAGTTCTCCGCGGGGTTCAAGACCCAGTGGGAGATGAGCACGGAAAACCGCACGGAAGGGAACCGGACGACGCTCCGTTTCACCTATCTGTTCTAGGAAAAACCGTTCCTCGGAAAGGTTGACACGGAGGGGGCCGAAAGGCCCCCTTTCGTTTTCTAGATCAGCACGCGCCGGTTTTCCTCGGAGAACATCTCCTGGTCGATCGGGGGGTGTCCAGGGGGAAGCTGCATCCCCGGGTGGCCGTGGTACGGAAGCTTCTCCAGGGAGTCGGCGTCCGGGGGAACCCCGGGGAACCCGCACTCCCCTACCCTGGCCACGATGTCCTTCCCCTCCTGGGTCACGCACACGGGAGTCCCGTGGATGTAGATCTGGCTCGCGGACGACACGAGGGAAGTAAGCGGTCCGCCCGCCTGAACTTGAAACATCGCGAACATCAGGAACATTCCCGCCATCGTAACCAGGAGTATCTTCTTCACGGGATCCTCCTTTTCAGCCGTTTCCCGTTCGATGCGAGGAGAAGAAGTGGAGATTCACGTAAGGCCCTCCGTGGACCCCCAAATCGCTGTCGATCCCGCTTATTGCAACATTTTTGCATTTGCAATATACTTGCAAAACGAGGGGAGACGCATGGGGACACCTGCGGAAGCACTTCGAAAGCTCGGATATCCCGCTACGCGGGGGAGGGGGGAGATCCTTCGCATCCTGACGGAAAGCCCGATCCCCTTGTCATCGAAGGAGATCCTGGACCGGTTCCCTCCTCCCAGGCCGGACGCGTCCACCGTGTACCGGAATCTCTCCCTGCTGGCCTCGCTCGGCCTGGTCCGGAGCGTCGCGCTGCACGAGCGGAGCCGCCGGTACGAGGTTGCCTCGGACGGAGCCCACCGGCACCGGGTCGTCTGCAGGGAATGCGGGAGGATTGCATCGTTTGAGCCCCGCAGGTGCGACCTCTCCCGCTTCGAGGCGGACATCCGCAGCACGCTGGGATACGACGTGAAGGACCACTCGCTGGAATTTTTCGGCGCCTGTCCGGACTGCAGGCGGACGGAGAAGGGACGATGAAGATCCTCGCTGCCCTTCTTGCGGCCGCCGTCGTCCTTTCCCCCTTCCCGCCGGCGGCGGAGGAGACCGGGGTTCGCGTGCTCACTTCCTTCCTCCCGATCCACCTCTTTACGCTAAACGTCGTCGGCCAAGCTCCGGGGATCACGGTGGAGATGATGCTCCCCGCGTCCCTGGGATGCCCGCACGACTACTCACTATCGCCCGGAGACATGAAGAAGATCGCTGCGGCAGATCTGTTCCTCGCAAACGGTCTCGGCATGGAGGATTTCCTCGGCGCCCCCGTAGGGAGAGCGAACCCGGGGATCCGCGTCGTGGAAACCGCCTCCTCCGTACCCCCCCTTCGGGCGGAGGGCGGTCACGGGGACGCAAATCCGCACACGTGGGTAAGCCCCCGGAACGCCATCTTGCAGGTTCGCGCGATCGAAAAGGCTCTCTCGGAAGCATCCCCCGCGAACGGGCCGATCTTTCACAGGAATGCCGACGTTTACGTGGGCAGACTCGCATCGCTTGCCCGGGAATTCGACGAGGCGGCAAGGCATTTCCGGAATCGGAACATCGTGATCTTCCACAACATCTTCGACTACCTGGCGAGGGATCTCCAGCTTACCGTCGTGGGGCGGATCGAGGAAACGCCGGGGCAGGACCCGTCCGCCCGCGAGATGCAGGATCTGATCCGCACGATCCGGGAACGGGGGGCAGCGGCCGTATTCGCGGAACTCCAGTATCCCGTGAAACTCGCCCGGACGGTCGCCGAGGAGGCCGGGGTCCCCGTCCGCATGCTCGACCCGGTTTCCACGGGGTCCACCGCGCCCACATCCTACGAGGACGCCATGCGGCGGAATCTGCGGACACTCACGGAGGCGCTGGGAACACGATGACTCTCCCGGCGCATCATCACACGCTCGAAATCCGGAATCTCTCCGTCCGGACGGGAGGTACGGTGATCCTCTCCGACATCAACGCCGACATCCGGTGCGGCGAGGTCACCGCCCTCGTCGGGCCGAACGGGGCGGGGAAGACCACGTTGCTCCTGGCGATCCTGGGACTTGTCCCCTGTACGGGGGAGATCCGCTTCTGTCGCTCCGCGGAGCACGGGGAGGGCGCTCCCCGGATCGGATACGTCCCCCAGCGGCTCGACTTCGACCGGAACGCCCCGATGACGGTACAAGACTTCTTCGCGCTCTCCTCCCAGCGATACCCCGTCGTCTTCGGACACTCCGCCAAGTCGCGCAGGTCGGCCAGGGAGAGCATGGCCCGGGTGGGCGCAGGTCACCTGATCTCCCGCCCCCTGGGAAGACTCTCGGGAGGAGAGCTTCAGCGGGTGCTGCTTGCCCTCGCTCTCCGCGACAACCCGGACATCCTCTTGCTGGACGAACCTGTGTCCGGCGTGGACCTTTCCGGCGAGGAGCTGTTCGGCGATTTCCTCGGACAGATCCACAGCGAGTCCCGGTTCAGCCTGCTCCTTGTCAGCCACGATCTTTCCGTGGTCGGCCGTCACGCCGACCGCGTCATCTGCCTGAACCGGAGAATCGTCTGCCAGGGGGCAACGACGGAAACCCTCACACCGGAAAACATCGCGGCGATGTACGGAAGCGACGCGCACCTGTTCCGGCATGCCCCTGCAGACGGCCACGGCCACACGCACGAC
>Ga0307378_10014159_pt1 | contig 10047 bp, 9 predicted proteins | sample UN1MG_FD_202238 | JGI IMG/M metagenome (GOLD analysis project Ga0307378, IMG submission 202238) | Soil microbial communities from Risofladan, Vaasa, Finland - UN-1 | ecosystem: Environmental > Terrestrial > Soil > Coastal area > Acid sulfate soil | place: Finland: Risofladan, Vaasa | collected... | reverse complement strand
GGGCACCAGCACTTTGGCCGGCAGCGCCCGGCTGCGCTCGCGGAGCTTCCCCACGTCGTCGGCCAAGTCGTCGAACGTCAGCAGGCCCGGCGCGAGGTTGGGATTCAGCAGGCGGTTGCAGAGCTGGCGCCACGGCTCGCCGTTCCGGCCGAGGCGGCCCCATTCCTTGCCCTCCGGCGCCGGCCAGCCGCCCATGGCCCGACCGGTCCGGTGGAGCACGAGCTGGTAGATCAGCGCCCCGACGGCGTGGAAGTCGATGACGTCCCCGGCCTGGGGATCCAGGTGCTCCGGGCCGGCCGGGTCGGTCAGAAGCACCCTCGCGTGCGCCAGGTCGCTCTTGCCGGCCAGCAGGATGTTCGAGGGCTTGAGGTTCCCGTGCGGGCGGTCGCAGGCCCGCTTCATCTCGATCAGCCCCTGGACCACGCCGCTGACGATGCGGTACAGCCCCCCGCCGGCCAGCTTGACCCGCCCGCGGATCAGGTGCTGAACGGACCGGTGGTGGTTGTCGGTGACAAAGTACCCGCCCCCCTCGACCTGCCCGATCTCGTGCACGGGCGCCCAGGACTGCCCCCCCGCGGCCGCGGCCTTCTGCTGCGCCCGCGCCCCGTCGAGGAAGTCCGCGACGGCCTTCTCCGCCGCGCCTTGCTGGTCGTCCATCACGAAGGGGCGGTAGCACTTGACGACGAAATGATCCGGACCGTCCCCGCCGACCTTCCTGGCGGTGTATGCCGAGGCCAGGCCGCTGCGGTACAGCTCCCGAACGGTCTCGTAGCCGCCGAAAACGGGCATGCAGCACGACCTTACCGGCGCGGGGCCCGGGGCGGGCCGGCGCGGCGGATCACTAATCTTTCTTCGGCTGTCGGAGGGTCACCAGCCCGGCAGCGCGGATCTTGATGGGGATGTCCAGGTTCCCCAAGGCCGACCCTTCCCACCGCCCCCGCTCCAGCGGGAGGATTTCACGCCTCGGGTCGGCGTTGCCGGGGCTGTCCTCCGTGATCCACCAGAGGTGCGCGATGACAAAGAGGTAATTGGCCTTGTTCTCGTCGAGCCACTTCCGCCAGATGTCGTCCTTGGCGCTGAGGACCTGCTCCTTGGGCTGGCCCTGCCCGAACTTCATGACGATCTTCGGGGCGCTGGCGCGGACGCGGTTGGTCGGCTCCCAGTAGTCGCTGACCTTCATCTGCTCCCACTGCTGGTATTGCGTCTCGTTGACCGCCACGAGGTCCACCTCGATCGACTGGAGGGCGCCCATCTTGTCCTTCAGCTCCTGGTCGGTCTCGTCCACGAACACCTTCACGTTGAACGGGCCCGGAGCGCACCCGCCGGCCAGCCAGGCCAGAGAGATCATCCCCGCCGTCATCGCCACTCGGTTTGCGACCTTCATGGGTCACTCCTTCCGATGTCCGTTGAGTTGTCCTTTACATCCTGGCCGCCCTCGGGCCGGCCCCGCCGGGTCACGCCCCGCCGCCGAGGCCCACCAGGTGCTGACGGACCACCGCGTGCACCTCGCGGTTGAACCGCCAGTCGATCACGATCAGGCTCCGCGTGCGGAGCACCAAGTCGTCGATCGCCTCGACGGCCCGGTCGAAGACCTTGTGAATCCCGCCCGGGGGGGCGTCGCCCAGGTCTCGCGCCAGGCTGTCGGGGCCGAGGCCCGGGAACATGCGAACGATCGCGCCGAGCGTGTCGAACCAGACCTCGGCGGGGATCAGGTCCAACGCCTCTTCGGGCGCCATCTCCTCGTTGGTCAGCCGGTGCGGGCCCAGCGAGGCCGCCCACCGCCCGTCCGATTCGAAGATCTGCCGGACCCGCAGGCCCAGGGCCGTCTGCTCGTCGTATTCTTCGGCCACTTGGCGGGCCAGGCTTAGCGTCTCGTCCAGAGCGACCGGCAGGGCCGTCTGCGAGTTCACCAGCAGCGTCCGGACGGCCAGCACCGCCAGCCCGTACAGGTCGCACGGGCTGCTCAGCAGCGGGATGATCTCGAAGGCCGTCTCGGCAATGGGCACGCCCTCGGCCGATCGAAGCGCCGCGACCGCGTCCTCCCCGAACCGCTGGCCCACCGTGCGGAACCGCCACTCTCCCGCCGCCAGCGCCGAGGCCTGCTCCAACTGACCGTACAGGTCCACCCGGCCGGAAGCGAGGTTCAGGCGAAGCCAGATCAGGTCGTACCGCGCCACCTCGAACCGCTCCTGCGTGGCGAGGGTGCCCTCGACGATCGTCCCGCCCCCGCCCTCGGGCAGGACCTGGCGGATCCGCACCGTGCCCCGGCCTCGGACGGCCTGCCCGGCCGATTCGGGCTGGTAGACCGACGCCCCGCTGCCGGCCGACCGCAGGAAGTACTCCACGCTGCTGGCCCGGATCGGCAGCGTCACCGCGTCGCCCGGATCGGCCAGCACCGCGCGGGCCGTCCAGAGGAACGGCAGGCCCGTGGCCGGAGAAGCAAGGCGAACCTGGAAGCTGTCGGCCTTGAGGTTCAGCAGCGGGCGCTGCGTCGTCTGGACCGTCCGCTGGACGCAACGGACGGCGTCGGCGATCAGCCGCAGCTTCAGGTGGAAGCCCTCCACCATTCGCCCCCACCGCCCGTGCCGCCCCAGGAACAGCCACCCGCCGCCGGTGAGGGCGGGGTCGCTACCCTTGAGGGCCTGAGTGACGGGCCCCAGGTTCACGAGCCCCCGGCCGTGGAACACCCCGGCCCACGAGCCGCCCGACAGCACGTCGGCGAACGGCTCCAGCCGAATGGGCCAGTGACGGCGAACGAGCATCAGCCCGCCGGCGGTATTGAGCCCCAACAGCCCGCGCCGCCCGCCGGTGATCTCGGTGGGCGAGAGGACCTGGTCGTTCTTCGGGGCGTCCGGCGTGGTGGGGACCAGCGGGCTTTCCTTACCTAAGCCCGGAAGATATAAATACCTGTGAAGCGAAGTGGAGTACAGGGGCACGCCCTTGGCCGCCAGCAGCCCGTCGTCCTCGCACAACGCCCACGAGCCGCCGGACTGCGGATCGGCCGGGTGGATCGGCTCCATCGAGGCCAGGTCCACGTAGGTCGGCAGCGGGTGCCGCGTCTCCCAGCCCGTATGCACCACCGAGGCCGGGTCCGCCTGAACCATCGCCTGGAAGTACCCCTTCCACCGCCGGTCGAGCACCTCGTTGGTCAGGGCCTCGCGGCACGCCGCCGTCGTGCTGCTCAGGGCCTCCAGGTCCTGGAACCACAACTCCACCCACTCCTGCACGAACCCGGCGGCGTCCACCAGGCAGCCCAGCAGGACCCGCCCGTCGATCAGGTCGCGAAGGACCACCAGGTGACCGGCCACTGGATCGGGGCTGCGGCGGACCAGCACACAGGGCCGGACCATGCTCCGGGCCTGGTCGGCCGCGATCGGCACGGCCGCGTAGCCCTCGGGAATCTCCACCAGGGCGTCGGTCACTTCGGAAGCGGACATGCGCACACCACCTATGCGGATGAAGCCGCCCCTCGGCTGGTGTCTCCCAGCCGACGGGGAACCACAACGGAAGCCCGCGGGAAAATCGCGAACGAGCTTACTCTTGCCCCCAGTCTAGCTGCGGGCAGGCTGCTGTCAAAGCTTTTTGGCCGAGCCCGCCAGGCGGGCACCCCGCCTGAAGCACAGATCCCTTCGGGGCCGGCCCTCGACCCGTGGGGGCGTCGCCCATCTCCCGTATCACCCGCCGATCATCACCATCGGAAAGCCCATGACGATGACCCCGCCGTGAGCGGTGTTGTCGCCGATGCGGGCGGCCGGCATGCCGCCGATCATCACCGTCGCCGAGCCCTTGACGATGCTGTCGGGCGGGCCGACGCAAACGCACATGTCGCCCACACGGGCGGCGGGCATGAAGCCGATCATCACCATCGGGCAACCGATCACGATCGGCCCGCCGACGTGCGGTACCACGCCCGTCACCATCGGGCACGTATGCATGTCGCCGATTCTCGCTGCGGGGGGCATGATCTCTCCTGCGGTCCTGTATGCCGGCACGCCCGGTGATGAGCTCCGTTCGCACGCCCGTCCGTTCCGATCCGATCCGGGCAGAAACGCCCTCGCGCGCCAAGGGGCGCACTGCGTCTCAGCTCGGAACGAGGATCTTCAGGACCTGTCCGGACTTGGCGTCGATCACGACCCGGTAGGCGTAGTCCGCGCTGCGCGGGTCTTCCGCCTCCTCGGGCATCAGCGGGAAGGTGACCTCATAGGTGCGCTGCTCCTCACCGACAAGCTGAGTTGTCAGTGGCCCGAACTTGTCGTAGGTCTCATGCCCCTTGATCGCCGCCAGCGCCAGCTCGTAGGCCTTCATCCCGTCGAGCAGTCCCGCCGCCTGCGAGGGCGTAAGCGCTCCGTAGGGGCTGGCGGGCACGGCGGCCCGGCCGGCCTCGCCGACCTTGCCCTTCTCCCGCTGGACCTGTACGGTCGTCTGATAGACCTTGACACCTTCCAGGGCGTCTTGCATGGGCATTTCGACAAAGGCCGCCTGGTAGACCTCGCCGGCTGGCTCGACGGTGAAGTTGCCTACTTTGCCGCAACTGAGCTTACGCGCCGCGTGCTTCCAAGCCCGAGACAAGGCGTCAGATGTTTGGATCATGTGGATTGTCTCCTGTCCTGCAGGTCAGTTCGGGGTCGGCCGGCGGTCCAGTCCAAGGGAATGGTAGAGCTGGGCGGCGCTGTTCTCCGGATGGCCCATGGGGATGCTGCCGCTGCCGGCGGGGGACTCGGTGTAGTCGTTGACCACTCCGGGGACCTGATCTCCCGTGTCGATTCCCTGATCGGCCCCGGACGGCCCGACCCCTCGCGTCGAGCCGGCCGGTACCAAGGCGGCGCGAAACGCCGTCGGGGTGTGCGTGTGGAACGATGCCACGGAGTACGTCGCCCCGGCGTCACAGGGCGCCGGGGTGGCAGGCGCGTCGGCAGGCCGGGCCGGCAGCGGCACGCTGGCGCCTTGGGTCGGGCCGCGCCAGCTCCCGGTGAGGGTGGCCGTGAACTCGTAGGCGTTGGTGGCGGTGTTCAGCCGAATCCAGAAGCCTCGCTCGCGGCGGCGGTTGGGGTCCTCTGTGCAATCGGCCAACGTCTGCTGCCATTCGGTGGCGCAGGCCGCATGGACGCCAGCGTCCCCGGTGATCTCGCCGTAGTCGGGGAACTGGACCTCCACGCTCTTCTCGGCGGTCGTGTGTTCGCGTCCGCAGATCTTGACCACACCGCGAAGCTTGAACTTGCCGGCGATCTTCGCCTGCCAGGGGTCCTCCGTCTGCCGACGCGACAGCGTGCACCAGTCCGCGGCGGACTCGCGGCGAATCTCGATCTTGCACTCCTGCACCTGGACGTCATCTGGTTCGACCACGACGTTCAAGCGGCAATCCCGGTCGTGCTTGAGCGTCAGGAGGGCCTTCTCCACCTCCAGGTCCACCCGGGTGGGGTTGCAGTTGGGCTGCTCGCACGGCAATTCGGGCTCGTCGGGGGTTCGGCCGGCCGGGTCGGCGCACTCCCAGGCCCCGCCGGCGGCGATGTAGGCGTCCATCCACCGGCGACGGTCCTCGTAGTCCTCCGCCGACATCGTCAACCTGCGCCCGCCAACGGCGTCGTTGCCAGCCTGCACCGCGTTGGGGTCTAAGTCCCCGTTCTCATCCGGAACTGCTTTGCGTGTTCGGCAGCACATTGGGGCTAAGCTCCCCGGACGACGAACACGTAGTGGTCGTCGATCCTGTCCATTTTCTGGGTGCCATTCAGGTTCTTGTCGCCAAGATACATCTGAGCCCACCGGGACTCGGGCGAGTGGCCAAACTGCTGCCCGTAGCGGGTCCAGTACTCCAGAAACCGTCGGGTATCGTTGGCGTCTGTGATCTCATATCGCTTCGCCTGCGCGATGCCCGCACGGACATGGTCGCGAAGCTCCTCGTCGTTCATCTTGTCGGTCTGCTTCGGGCAGCGCCCGCGCAGGTGCTCGGCCGTCTGTTCCACGTACCGCGCCATAAGCTCCTCGCGGAACGGCTCGCGCTGTTCGGGTCTGATCTTCATCGGTCGTGCTCCTTTGTGCCGTCCGCCGACCCGGGCCCTTTTGTTCCCCCCGATCCGGCGGCCGAGACGCCCAACTCCCGACGTATGCGCTCCACTACCTCGTCCAGTCTCCGGGAGGCCGGTATCGACCTGTCGCTCAGCAGTCGACCGGCCCATTCGAAGCCCCCGCTGTCGGCGAAGCCCGGGCCGAGCAAGGTCGTCAGATCCGCGAACCGGCAGAAATCGTACTCCTCCTCGATGTCATACTTCGCGGCGGCCTCCATCGCCTGGTGCGCCCAGCGTTGCAGGGCCTCCTCGGCCCAGGCCTCGAACCGTTGGGGGAACGCCCTGCGGAGATGCGCAGCCAGGCGGCAAACCCGGTTCCGCCCTATGGGCCGGGCAAATGCTCCCAATTGCTCTCGACGGATCTTCATCACCATTCGCCTCTACCCGCCTGCCCTCAGGTCGCCGCGAGGCGCAGCTCTTGTCGCCTCAGACGCCCGGCCTCCTTATGGAAACAGGCCAGCGACTCGGCGTCCTCCGTCTCCGCCACGTACACGGACACCGGGCCGAAGAACTCCGCCAGTTCGCCGCTGTCGCACGTGGGCAGGAACACGCGCAGCACGCGAGGGTCATAGTAGCGGAAGATCAAGGGCTTGCCGTTCTCGTCGAACACGTTCACCAACGCCTGGAAATGCCCTCTCATCTGGAGGATGCCCGCGGGACTCGTCGCGAAGATACCCCAGTGCTTGCCCCAGCCTTCGGCAAGGACCCAGTCAGTGAAGGGGGCGCCGGGCTTCAGTTCGACCAGGTAGGGCGCCACTTCCGCCATGTCCGGCTCCAAGTCGCCAGGGAAGACACAGTGGAACTCGGGCTGGCGCTTGTAGAGGTTGACGATAAGGTCGCGCCCGACGGCCGCCCCGTCGAGGACGGCATAGACGTTCCCGTCCTCGCCAGCCTGGGCAAAGAGGCTTTTTCCGATGGATTGTACCGTCGCATTCTCGGTCATCGCTGGGTCTCCGCAGGGCAAGCTCATCGGCCTGTGCCTCTGCCGTTGCCCTGCTACTGGCTTTGCTGCTGCTGCCGCGCCGCGGCCGCCGCGGCGCATTTCTCGCAGAACGGCGTGCCGTTCTCGGCGGCTTGCTGGAGGACCTGCGCCTGGGAGCTGTAGGTCACCGGGACGGGCGGCTCCCGGCCCGGGGGGGGCTCGTCGACGCTGCCGGCGTTGTCGTCGTCGGCCTCTTTGGCGTCCTCCGGGTCCGTGGGGCTGGTCGGGCTGGAGCCGCTGCCGACCCCGGCCGAACCGCCGCTGTTGATGTTCACCATCGTGCCCTGGATCGTGACCCCGGCCGGACCGATGTCCACAAACCCGCCGGCGCCCTTGATCGTCAACTGGAGCCCCGCCTCAATGATGACCTTCATGCCTGCCTTCAGGTGGATCTCCTGCCCGGCCTCGTGGGCCCACTTCATGCCGGTCTTCTCATCGGTGTTCGAGCCGGCTTGGCGCGAGATGTTCTGGTCGGCCTTGATGTTCTCGTTGCCGACCACGTGCAGGTGCATGTCCTTGTCGATCTTCTCCTGGTGGTTGCCCTTGACGTGGAGGTGCTTGTCCTCCTCGATCAGCTCGTACTGCTTCTTCTTGACGATCAGGTGGCGGTCGTTGCCGATCCACTCCTTGCTGTCGGCCAGCACCCGCTCGTCCATGTTCTTCTGGGCGTGGATGAAGACCTGCTCGCTGCCCTTCTTGTCCTCGAAGCGGACCTCGTTCCACCCGCCGCCGCCCTTGGAGGAGTTGCTCTTGATCGTCGACATCGTCATGTTCGACGGGAGCTCGTACGGCGGCATGGCGTCGCCGTTGTACACCCGCCCGACGATGATCGGCTGGTCCGGGTCGCCCTCCAGGAACTCGACGATCACCTCCTGCCCGATCCGCGGGATGAACATCTGCCCCCACTTCTTGCCCGCCCACGGCTGGGAGACGCGGATCCAGCAGGAGCTGTTCTCGTCGGCCTTGCTGTAGCGGTCCCAGTGGAACTGCACCTTCACCCGCCCGTACTGGTCGGTGTGGATCTCTTCCCCGCTGGGCCCGGCCACGAGGGCCGTCTGGGCGCCGCGGATCATCGGCTTCGGCGTCGTGCGGGGGCTGCGGAACTGCGAGGCGAAGTCCATCGCGGTGAAGGTGCACTGGAAGGTCGTCCCGCCCCCGGCCCCGGGGGCCGAATCGTACTCATCGGTCGCCGCCCGGACCGTCACGGCCACGGCCAGGTAGTCCTTGTTCCACGCGTCGCGCGGGTGGTCCAACAGCTTGAACTTGAACCCCGCCGAAAGCCCCCGCACGTCGCTCTCGCCGTGGGCCAGCTCGAAGGGCGTCTGGAGCTCCTCGATGCGGCTGCGGGAGTAGGTTACGCCGTCGGCGTGCTCCACGAACTCGCCGGGGAAGTCGAAGATCTCGAACTCCGGGGCGGCGTGATTGCGGATGATCTGCGACTTGGTCTGGAGGTCCTTCTTGGGGCTTTTGAAGTCGTAATCGGTATGGGCGTACACGCCCGGCTGGACCTCCTGGCAGACGGTCACGTCGTGGATGTACTCCTTCTCGCGGAACTGCGAGTCGGGCGGGCGGAACGGGACCTCCGCGTAGCCCGGATAGGGCTCGTGGGAGCCGGGCGAGTCGGCGAGGACCAGCGTGTGCTTGCCATTCTCATGCGTGAAAAAGTAGTAGATGCCCTCCTGCTCCATCAGCCGGCCGACGAAGTTGAAGTCCGTCTCGCGGTACTGCACGCAGTACTCCCACGTGCGGTAGCTGCCGCTGAGGCGCTCCTCGAAGTCGGTGAAGCCGTGGTCCCGGAAGATCTTCTTGATGATGTCCGGAACGGTCATCTCCTGAAAGATGCGGCAGTCGCTCGTCCGCGTCAGCAGCCACAGCCAGGGCACCACGGTGGCTTCGTATTGCGTGGTCCGACCGGAAAGGCGGCCCTCCACGAACCGGCTGACGAGCCCGTTGAAGTACCTCGGCTGATCGTCGGACGGCTTCTGGACACGGACCGTCACGTTCTGGCCGACGATGTCGTCGAAGCTCAGGTCGGACGTGTCGCTGAGCATGTCGAGGTGCATCTCGAAGGGGCGGCCGAGCTTCTCGGTGTACGTGAAGCCCCTCAGCAGGAGCACGTCTTCGCCGAGGGGCGTGCCTACCGCGATCGGCCTGTGCGACTGGGTTGCCCTTGCCATCGGCCTATCTCCTTTGCATCGACAGCGATCCGCTCGGGAGGCCCGCGCATCCTGCCGGGGCGGCGCCACAGGCAAGGCCGGCGTGGCGACGGGCACGAGCGTTGCTATCGGTCCGACTACGGCATGAAGTCGGGAGCTTCCCGGGCTTGATGCCGGTAACCATGCATCCGGCGTGCCACCGGCTGCGCCGAATCACACCGAGATGCCAAATCGTCCATAATTCCTTGTTCGGCAAACGGATGAATGGGGCCACACCGCATTCCGAACGGTGCGGCGCGCCGGCTCACCGACTCGTCGCTGACAGCCGCTTGGCAATCTGACCCAACAGACGGGCGGGAATGGGCAATATTACCCGCACCGGCCGCCCGGACGGCCGGGAAATCACTCGAACGCGTACGTGAACTCCCCGTCGGCCACGCCGACCTGCACCTTCTTGATCTCCTTGCCCTCGACCAGACGGTGGAGGAACTCCGTGCTGATCGTCGGCAGCATCGTGTGGGTCAGGATCGCGTCCACCATGCGGGCGCCGCTCTCCACTTCCGTGCACCGGCTGGAGATCAGGTCGATCACGGCCTGGTCGTACTCGAACGGGATCCGGTGGTTCTCGGCCAGGCGCTTGGCGATCCGGCCGATCTGGAGGACGGTGATCTTCCGCAGCACCTCGTCGCTGATGGGATAGAACGGCACGACGACCAGCCGGCCCAGCAGCGCCGCGGGGAAGACCTTCAGCAAGGGCTCGCGCATGGCCTTGGCGATCCCCTCGGGCATCGGCATCAGGTCGGGGTCCTTGCACATGTCCATGATCAGATCGCTGGCGACGTTGCTG
>Ga0307378_10014156_pt1 | contig 10049 bp, 8 predicted proteins | sample UN1MG_FD_202238 | JGI IMG/M metagenome (GOLD analysis project Ga0307378, IMG submission 202238) | Soil microbial communities from Risofladan, Vaasa, Finland - UN-1 | ecosystem: Environmental > Terrestrial > Soil > Coastal area > Acid sulfate soil | place: Finland: Risofladan, Vaasa | collected... | reverse complement strand
GGGAAGAAATCGATGCCCGCGCGGGGCGAGCCCGTCACCACCGTCCCCAGCACTATCGTGTCGCCATACTGCACCAACGCCGCTCCCGAGGCCTGCCTGGCAACCTTACCAACCTCGATCGACAACACCTTCGAACCGACTTCACGCTCGACCTTAAACGTCATTTTCTCCCTCGACCTGCTCGGCCCACTCTGCCTTCATCACTTGTTCTGCCTTGATACCGTCCGCAGCCTCGGGCCGCCCGCGCGGCGTACAGCCGGTCGGCAACCGGCCGGCGACCGCGACCTGCCCGGTCGCGGGCAATGCGGACAACGTTCCACCACGTCATCACCAGCGAATTACTTCCGCAATCCGAGCCTGCCGATGAGGTTCAGGTAGCGCTCCCGATCCTGGTGGGCCAGATATTTCAGCAAAGCCGAGCGCTTCCCAACCATCTTCAGCAGACCACGCCGCGAGGAGTGATCCTTCTTGTGTACCTTCAGATGCTCCGTGAGCTGTGCGATGCGCTGCGTCAGCACCGCAATCTGCACTTCGGCCGACCCAGTGTCCCGGTCGTGCCGCTTGTGGGTCTCGACAATCTCCTGCTTCTTCTCTGCCGTCAGAGACATGCTGTCGTCCTTTGCTGCACTTGGGTCATGCTCCAGCCTGGTCCGCCCCGCCCGGCCAAAACAGCCTGCTACAAACCCACATTGTAGAGCCCCTTCCCCCATCCCGCAAACCCCCGGCCGCAAGTGCCACCAGCGGGGTGAGCGTCAGGATTGTGGGCAGCAGGACATCACCTGGGGAGTGCGGGCGTCTCGCCCGCGTCGCTGACACGGCACCGGCGGGCGGGGACGCCCGCACTACCCACGGACGCGACGCTCACCCCGCTCGCAGTCGGCTCTGCGGCCGGCAGCCCACGGCAACTAGGTCACCGCCCGCCAGAGCGGGACCACGACGGACGGGCCGACGACGGCGAGGACCGCGACCAAGCCCAGCAGGATCGACACGCGGGCATGCTTACGCCCGGTCCAGTTACCGAGCTCGGTTCGCAGTCGCTTCCGTACTCGGGCACCCCAGGCGATCGAGACGATCCCCAGAACCAGGGCCACCAATATGCCCAGCCCAACGAGCGATCCCCCGACGATGAGCGCCCTGGGCGGCATGGTGCTCGGCGTCGGTTCGTATGGGTAGGCGGCCTCGAGGATCCGACCCGCGATCTGCCCGGTCAGGCCCAACCCCGCCGCGATGATGCCGCAAATCAGCGCCCCGAGCGCCCCGCGCATCCTGCGGGCCGGGTCGGGGTAGGCCACGACGGGCTCGGCCTCGGCCAGCACCGTGGCCGGAGCCACCGGAACCGCGGACACGGGGGCTGCCGGGGCCGTAATCGGCCGTTCCCGTTCACCCTCGGCCGACGCCCGCTCCCGCAGCACCTCCTTCGTCGCCCGGTCCGAAACGATCTTGCCATCGCGCATCTGCACGATCCGGTGGGTCTGAATCGCAACGTCGTGCTCGTGCGTGACCAGAATGATCGTGACGCCCTGCTCGTTGAGCTCGCGGAAGAGCGTCATAATCTGCTCGCCGGTGCGCGTATCGAGGTTCCCGGTCGGCTCGTCGGCGAGCAGAAGCACTGGATCGTTGACGATGGCGCGGGCGATGGCGACGCGCTGGCGTTCCCCGCCGGACAGCTCACTGGGTCGATGCTTGGCGCGCTGCGTCAGCCCGACGCGCTCCAAGGCCTGCCGGGCCGGGCCGCGCGTGTTCCCTTTGCGCGCGTAGAACAGGGGCACGCCGACGTTGTCCAGGGCGGTGGTGCGGTTGATCAGGTTGAAGGTTTGGAAGACGAAGCCGATCTGCCCGTTCCGCATCGCGGCCAGCTCGCGATCGGAGAGCCGGCTGATATCCCGCCCGTTCAGGGAACATTGCCCGCCAGTCGGCCGGTCGAGACACCCGACCAGGTGCATCAAGGTGCTCTTACCGCTGCCGGACGGCCCGGTAATGGCCAAGTACTCCCCCTGCTCGACGTCCAGATCGACGCCGTCCAGCGCGCGGACCACCGAGTCCCCCATGCGGTACAGCTTGGTCAGGGCTCGGACCTGGATCAATGGCACGGCGTAACGGGCCCCGCTAATCGCGCTTCTCTTCCTCGCGGTCAACCGGCAGTCGCGTGTAGACGTCCTGCCCCTCCTCAAGCTGCTTCCCGTCGAGAACCGCGAGGACCTCCGTATACGCCCCGTCGGTGATCCCGAAGCGACAGCGCAAGAACTCCCGGCCCCACTTCTCGCGCGAGTCCGGGTCGGGATCGGTCTTGATCCACACGCCACGCTCGTCCCGGTACGTCGTCACCGCCTCGGCCGGGACGGCCAGAGCCTCCTCCACGCTCTCGACGGTGAACTCCACCTGGGCCTGCGTGCCAAGCGGCAGCTTGTACTTCTGCGGGTCGGTGATCTCGACGTGCACGTCGTATTGGATGATCGCCGCCGTCGGGTGGTGTTTGCCTTGCGGCTCGACCCGCTCGATGACGCCTTCGAACTCCTCCTCCGGGAACGCGTCGATCGCGAGCTTCACGTTGCCGCTATCCTTGTCTTGCCGGGCAGCCTCCCGGAGCCCAGGCATATCGGGGCGGGCGTCGATCGGCGCGATGTCCAGCACGCGGCCGTAATCCGCCTCGTCCACACGCGCGATGACCTTCAGCTTCGAGACGTCGGCCAGTATCATCACCACGGTTCCGCCCATTAGATCCTGCGTCCCCGAGCGAATCAAGGTGCCCACTTGAACCGCGACGTCCGTCACGATCGCGTCGTGCTTTGAGACAACCGTGGTCTCGGACAGCCGCTCCTGAGCGTCCTCGAGCATCTTTGTGGCGCTGCGAAGCGCAGCCTTCTGGAGTTCGATGGCCGCGTTCGCCTCGTCAATCTTGTAGCAAGCGTTCTTGGCTGCCGAACGAGCCGCCTTCGCTTGGGCCGCCAAAGCCTTGTAGGTGGTAGCGGCGTAGACCAGTTCCTGCTCGTGGGCCGTTCCGCTCTCGCGCAGCGCGCGGGTCTTGTTCAGGTCGAACTCGGCCCGCTCCAGTTGCGCCTCGAGTTCCGCGACGTGCGCATCCGCCACCGTCACGTTTTCCACGGCTTCCTTCTGCAACACTTCGGCCTGGGCCAGCAGCGCCTCGACCCGGTCCAACTCCGCCTGCGCGCGGTCCGCCAACCGCTGCTCGTCATCCTTCTTGAGCACTATCAACACGTCGCCGGTGTGTACGAAATCGCCTTCGACCACCGGAATATCGATGACTTCCCCAGACGCCTTCGACTTGATCTCGATCCGCTGGTTCGGTTCGATCAGGCCGGCGGCGGTGATCGGCACGCGAATGTCACAGCGCGACACCTCACCGAACTTGGGCTGATCCCACGGCGCCGTGTACCGAACAGTCGTGCGCACGAAGTACCAGGCGAACACGGCCACCACGACTACTAATGCCAACCCCAGCCACTTGGCCATCGCTACAACTCCGCTTACCAGCCTGCTGAGCGTTCCGCCGCTCTGGCGACCCGCACGGGATTCGGAGCCCGTTCCGGTATATTATGGCTAACCGGGCCGATACGGCTCGTACGGTAAACCAAACGCCTCGGCCGGCGGCTCCTCAGCCTTGCAGATCAACTCGGCCTCCCCCCCCGTAAATCTCCTGCGCGCATCGCCGATGCGGGTCCCACAAGCCTGATAATCCTCGTCGGCAAGCCCCGAGCCGGCGCCCCGCGCTCCGCAGGCTTGATCTCCTTGGGTACACGGATAGCCACCCTGCAACTCCTGAGAGCGCCCCGGACAGTCGATATACCCGCCGGGCCCCGCCCGAAGACCACGGTAAACACTGGGAGATTAAGGGTGCCGACCGGCCATTGCAAGCCGCCGAACGTGCCGCGCCGCTCCCGCCGGGCCGGGCGACGTCAAGCCGCGCTGCTGACCTGCGCCACGGCGTTGCTGGCGCTGCTCGCCTGTAGCATGCACCGCGTCCCGCAGACCGTGACCGTCCACTCGCTGGAGACCGCGCCGAGCGTGCGGCCGCGTGAGACGCGCCGGGCGATCGTTGCCGAGAGCACTTCCCTCCACGACCTGTGCTCCCCGCTCGGGGGCCGCTTGGGTCTGATCCAGGTGCGCAGCGCGCGGGACTGGTCGCGGCTGGCCCGGGTCGTCCCTCAGCTCGGACCCTGCCCGGACTTCAGCCGCGGCATGATCGTCGGCCTGGCCAGTTGGACCGGCCTGCCGGTGGACGGAGAATGGCCCATCCGCCTCGAGAGCGTGCGGCTTCGCCACGGCGCCGGTCTGGTCGCCGTCCGCTTCCACAGCGGCAGCTACCTCCCCGACGGCACCACCTACGTCGAGACCGCCTTCGTCGAGAACCTCAACGCCGTGCTGATCCTCGACGTCAACGGCGTGCGGTTCTACCCCGACTAGGCTGAGTTGCTCGTGGTCACCCTGAGCAGAGCGAAGGGTCTCTCGTCGGGCGCGGGGGAGACCCCGTAGTATGTGACGAGATTCTTCGGTCGCTTCGCTCCCTCAGAATGACAGCGCGCTTCGCTCCCTCAGAATGACGGCGCGCTTCGCTCTCTCAAAACAACAGGGCGCCGGTCGGCGTGGGCGGGTTGGGCGCTGGAAGCGGCGTCCGCCACGATGCCGCCGCGGACCAGCTCGTCCCAGTGCTTCGCGTTGAACAGGCAGCCCGGATCGCCGGCGTTGAACTCGCCGTAGTACGCGTCGGCCCGGGCCCGGCAGCCGCCACAGTAGTTCTTGAACTCGCACACTTCGCAGTGCTGCGTGCGGCGGTCGCGGTCGCAGAGCAGCTCCCAGAACTCGTTGCGGCGGAAGATGTCCGCGAAGGCGCGGTTGCGGATGTTGCCGAGCACCCGGCGCGGCATGTACACGCAGGGGGTGATGTTGCCGTCGGGCTCGATGCAGACGTAGGTTCGGCCGGCGCCGCAGCCGCCGAGGTACTTGGCGACGACGCGGGCCTTGCCCCCGCTGCCGGAGCCGGCGTGCGAGCAGCTTTGCAGGCCTTCGGCCGGGGCCCATGCCAGACAAACGCGGCCGAGCTGCGGGGCGGTCGAGAGGACGCCGATCTTGCCGGACTGCATCCAGCGGTTCAGCGTGGCTAGCAGTTGCTCGCGTTGTCCGGGGTCGAGGTCGGCGTCGGCCATCTCCAAACCGCGGCCGACCGGGATGAAGTTGAAATGGGCGAAGCACGAGGCGCCGATATCGACCGCAAATCGGAGCATGTCCTCGACTTCGCGGTAGTTCTCCTGGTGCACGCACATGGCGATACCGAGCCGCAGCCCCTCCTGCTCGACCACCCGGCGCATCCCGCGGACGGTGCGCTGCCACATCCCGGACTGCCCGCGGAAGGCGTCGTGGCGCTCGGGATGCACCGAATCGAGCGAGATTTCGACGTACTTGACGCCGGCCTCGGCCAGTTGGGCGGCCAGCCGCCGCGTCATCGTCCCACCGTGCGTGGCCAGCGTCGTGTGGATGCCGTATTGTTGGCAGCGGCGTAGCACGGGCAGCAGGTCGCGGCAGATGGTGGGCTCGCCTCCGGCAAAGGCGATCATCGGGACGTACTGCGCGGCCGTCTGGTCCACCAGGTCGAGCTTCTCGGCGAGAGTCAGCTCGTCGGGCAAACCCGCCGCCGCCGAATCCTGGTAACAATGCCGGCAACTCAGATTGCAGCGGCTGGTGAAGTTCCAGACGACGAAGAGCGGCGTGGAGAAGCGCTGCGGCACGGTCAGCCCGAACTCGGCCACGCTACGCGCCGTGGCCACCAACCCTCGCACTGTGGCAACGTGCTCCGCGACGCGCTTGCGAACCGCTTGGGCGGAGGCCGACCCCTTCAGCCAGTCAATGAACAGATGGAACGGCCAGTATTTCAGCCGCTGCCGGAACGGGGCCCGCGGGTTGGCGTAGGAGCCGAGGAGCTCCTCGATCATCGTCTTGCCGCTCTTACGCGGCTTGGAGATCCAGCGCAGCAACCACCGCATCGGGCGTGTGCCCAGCAGGTGTTCCAGCGGGTGGTGGTAGTCCAGGCCGAACCGCTGCTTTCGGCCGTCGTTCGCGGGAGCCCGGCCGCGCGACGTCTGCGACCGAACGGCGTAATCGGCCGACGTGACGTGACCGTCGCTGCCCCGCCGCGAGCTCGGATCAGGATCATCGGAAGCCGGGAACTGATGCCGATACTGCTTGGCCAGCCTCGCCGCGGTCGAGGACGAATGCGCTTCGGTGCGGTTATCGTAGCGGCCGAGGGGAATCTGCGAGCACTCGCTATGGGTCATCTGCTCTCCAGCGTCAGGACGCCAGACTATAGCAGAATCGGCGAGCCAGGGAACATGAAAGGCTTGGGCACATGCGTTGGGGTGAGCGTCAGGATTGTGGCGAGCAGGACATCACATGGGGAGTGCGGGCGTCTCGCCCGCGTCGCCGGCGCGCTGCTGCCGGGCGGGCAGGTGCGTACTACCCGCTCATACGGTAGCGGCGGGCGGGGACGCCCGCACTACCCACGGAGTCGGCGCTCACCCGATGCCCTGAGTCGGCAAGCCGGCGGCTCGGCTAGCGGCCGGGAGTCGGCGTATGACTGACCACGTCCAGTCTGGGATTGTCGGGCCAGCCGGACAGATGCAACTCGCTGCGCCCCTCGAGCAGATCGACCAGCCGCCGGCCGATGAAATGTTCCTTCCAGCCGCAGAGCAGCGGCGGGCGCTCGCTCAGACGGCCCAACTCATAATCGAGCAACTCGCGCAGCCGTTGCGTCCCACCGAGCAGGTCGTGGCTGAGCTGCTCCTCGTGGCAGATCGCCCGGGCCACCGCCGAGAGAACGTCGAGCGTGGCCTTCATCATCGGCGTATCCTGGCGGGGCTGGTACGGCTGGGGGCGTTGCTCGGGCGGGATCGTGCCGGCCTGCTCGATCACGTCCAGCAGTTCCCTGATCACCTTGCGGTTGCGAGACTGCGGGAAGCCACGCAGCACCTCCAGGTCGGAGGTTCGCCGGGGCCGCCGACGGGCAATCTCCACCAGCACGTCGTCGCGCATCAGGGCGCGCGTCGGGCGGTTGCGGCGCTGCGCCCACTGCTCGCGCCATTCGATCAGACGTTCCAGCACCGCCAGCCCCAACCCATCCAAGCGCTTGGTTCCCTTGAGCTTGAAGAGGCGCTCCTCCACGGGCGGCCTGTAGATCGTCGCGTCTTCGTAGCGCTTGAACTCTTCCGACGCCCAGCCTGAGCGGCCGGTCTCCCGCAACCCGGCGGAGAGCTTCTCGTACACGGCCGGCAAGTGCACGACGTCCTCGACCGCGTAGCGCACCTGCTGGTCCGTCAGCGGGCGGCGCAGCCAGTCGGTAAGCGTCTGCCCCTTGGTGATCCGCTTGCCAAGAACCTGATCGACCAACCGCACCAGGCTCAGGGGGTAGCCGTAACCGACCAGACCGGCTGCGACCTGGACATCAAACACGTTGCGGGGCGGTTTGCCGGTCGCGTGCAGGCAGACCTCGAAATCCTCTTTGCCCGCGTGAACCACACAGGTCACCGCCTCGTCGGTCACCAGCTCCCAGAACACGCCGATGTCGATCCGCGCGGTCGGATCGACAAGCATCACCTCACCGCCGGTGGTAACCTGGATCAGGCCCAGAATGGCCTCGTAGGTCTCGTCGCGGATGAATTCGGTATCGAAGGCGAAGCACCCCGCCGCGCGCCACTGCCGACAACACGCTTCCAGGGTCTTCTGGTCGGCCACAATCTCCGGGTTACTCATCGTCCTGCCAACAGCGTAGGCCGGTCGGCCCGTAAAGGGAAGCGGCAGCCCACACCTCTCGCGTGGCGTATCGGCAGGGCGAGGCGGCGGCCTGAGCGCAAATATGGCGCCGGCTTGTCCGGGATAGATCTGCGACCCTGTCGAGAGCCGGGAGCTCGCGGGATATTCCCGGACGCTGCGGCCCGGGGCTCCGAGTGGGCGGCCGGCCAGCGGCGGGCTACCCTCCGCCAACCTCGAAACGCAGGAAGCGATTGACGGTCAGGCTCGGCGAGACATCCATGAGCACCTGGCCGACCGACTTCTTGTCGTCCTTGACGAAGGGCTGCTCGAGCAGCACGAACTCCGAATACCAACGATTGAGCTTGCCGGTCACGATCTTCTCGACGATGTGCTCGGGCTTGCCTTTGGCTTCCTCGGCGAAAACCTGCCGTTCCTTCTCGACCTCGGCCGGGTCCACGTCCTCGCGTCGAACGGCCCCGGGGTTGAGAGCCGTGATGTGCATGCAGACGTCGGCCTTCAACTCCGCCGGACAGTCCTCGCTCATCTCGAGCAGCACGCCCACCTGGCCATTATGGTGGACGTAGTACCCGAGCTGGCCGGTCAGCCGCCCGACGCGGGCAAGCTTGATGTTCTCGCGGATGCGGTTGAACACTTCGTGTACGAAGTCGGACAGCTTGCGGGAGGGATCATCCGACAGCGGCTGCTCGAGCAGCGTCTCGGGCGTGGCGGCTTCGCTTTGGGCCGCGTGGCGGGCCATGGTGGCGGCCAGGTTGATGAAATCATCGGTGTTGGCAACCGGGGCAGTCTCGCAGCGCAGCTCAGCTATTCCCGCGCACTGCCCCTGCGGGTCCACATGGCAGGCGACCCGCCCCTCGGTGGTTTCGCGTGTGGCCATCTTCCTGACGCGCCCCAGCCCGGCCTTACGTAGCCAGTCGATCGCCTTTTCCTCATCGCCGCCCGCCTCGACGAGCGCCTTCTTGCAATCCATCATGGGCAGGCCCGTCTTGTCGCGAAGCGCCTTGACCATCGCCGCTGTGATTTCCATCGCTGGAATCCTCCCTTGCGAAATCGACTGATTACAGCTCAGTGAACCCGTGCCGCGCCCGCAGGGCTGGACGCCGCCAGGATCGAATCGACTCTACGTCTCGGCCGGGAGCGACTCGTCGTCTGCGGCCGGCGCCTCCCCACTTCCGCTCGCCGCCGTCGCGACCGACTCGGGTTCGGACGCGGAGGGCCGGTCCGGCGCGGCGACTGCCCCGGGTGCATCCGTAGTAGCGGCGGTCGCAGCCGTCGGGGTGCTGCCACTGGACGGTTGCGTAGCCGCGGTTTCCGACCGCGCCGGGCTGGCCGGTCTTCGAGCGCGACGCCGACCGCGGTCGCCGACCGAGCCCGGCTCGGGCGCCTCGGGGCGTTCGAGCGGCTCGGGCCGCGCCCGCTTGCCTTCCTCAATCGCGTCGCACAATCTGGTAACGACCAGCTCAATGGCACGGATCGCATCGTCGTTGCCGGGAATCGCAATGCTGGCGTAGTCGGGGTCGCCATCGGTGTCGATCAGGCAGATCGTCGGGATCTTCAGGTTGCGGGCCTCGCGGACCGCGTTGCTTTCCTTGCAGACGTCGATCACCACCAAGGCTCCCGGCAGGCGGGCCATCCGCCGGATACCCTCCAGGTTCCGCCGGATCTTCCGCAGCTCGCGCGTCAGCGTGGCTTTCATTTTCTTGGAGTACCCGGTTTCCCACTCGGGGCTGCCGACCAGGGCCTCCAGCTCCTCCAGTCGTTGCAGCCGCGAGCGGATCGTGCGAAAGTTCGTCAACGACCCGCCCAGCCAGCGCTCGTTCACGTAGTGCATGGCGCAGCGCTCGGCCTGCTCCCGAACGATCTCGCGCGCCTGGCGCTTGGTCCCCACCAACAATATGTCTTCCCCGCCGGCGATCAGACGGCTTAGGAATTTCTGGGCTCGCAGCAGGCCGCGTAAGGTCTCACGGATATCGATGATATGAATGGAATTCCGCTTGCCGTAGATGTAGGGTGCCATCTTCGGATTCCAACGACTACAGTGGTGTCCGAAGTGGATGCCCGCGTCGAGCAACTCGCGGACTATCGGCGATGCCAAACGTCACCTCCCGGCGGCCAAGCAACAGCCACCCTTGGTCGCGGGGACGTCCCGCGACGGTCTGCGAACCTCCATTCACGTGTGCGAAGGACCACACGCCATACGAACCCCTTAGGGTACGCGCCAACTCCCGTATAGGTCAAGGCCCACACGCGCGCGTCCTAGAGGCCGTCCGAGG
>Ga0307378_10014155_pt1 | contig 10049 bp, 13 predicted proteins | sample UN1MG_FD_202238 | JGI IMG/M metagenome (GOLD analysis project Ga0307378, IMG submission 202238) | Soil microbial communities from Risofladan, Vaasa, Finland - UN-1 | ecosystem: Environmental > Terrestrial > Soil > Coastal area > Acid sulfate soil | place: Finland: Risofladan, Vaasa | collected... | reverse complement strand
TGATCGGATTGGTCAGCCTTTTCGTCAGGCATCAGGAGTTGAACCGATAGAAGAAACCGCCGGATACGGTGAGTACGTCCGGTGGTGTGGGAGGACGGGGGCCGTGAGGCCCCCTCCTACCCGATTTGCCGGAAAATAAAAACCCGGCGGCTCCAGGTCTTGCCCCGGGCCATACCAGATCCCTTAACTCATTGCGTTTGCGGTTCTTCTTATCGAGCCGGCGCGCCATGTGTGAACATGACATCAACGATGGCGCGGTCCTTGAGCGGACCCTATTGTTTTATTTCCGGCGATTTTGGCCTTACTATATGTATCGTGAGGAATCATGGCGCGGATAGTAGAGGAGGAAATGGGATGGGAGTTCTGGAGGCCGTGGGCAACACCCCGTTGGTGGAGATCGGGAAGATCAATCCGCTGCGGGACAAGGTGCGGGTGCTGGCGAAGCTGGAGGGCGCGAACCCTTGCGGGTCGGTCAAGGACCGGATCGCGGTGAAGATGGTGCGGATGGGGATCGAGTCGGGCCAGCTGACCCCTGACAAGACGGTGTTGGAGGCGACCTCGGGCAACACCGGGATCGGACTGGCCATGGTCTGCGCGGCGCTGGGATACCGGCTCGTGCTCTGCATGCCCGAATGCGTGAGCATGGAGCGCCGCAGCGTGCTCAACGCGCTGTCGGCCGAGATCGTGCTCACGCCCTCCGAGCAGGGCACGGACGGTGCGATCCAGAAGGCCCTGGAGATCATGGAACAGGCCCCGGACCGTTATTACATGCCGAACCAGTTCGAGAACCCCTACAACTTCCTGGCGCATTACGAGACCACGGGTCCGGAGGTGTGGGCGCAAACCAAAGGCGAGGTTAGTGCGTTCGTGGCCGGCATGGGGACCACCGGCACGCTGATGGGGGTGAGCCGTTTTCTCAAGGAGCAGGACGCAAAGATCGAGGTGATCGGGGTGGAGCCGATGGAGGGCCACCACATCCAGGGGCTCAAGAACATGAAGGAGTCGAAGTGTCCCGGCATCTACAACACCTCGCGGCTGGACGAGCTGATCTACGCGAACGACGACCAGGCCTTCGAGATGGCGCGCGAGCTGGCGGTCAAGGAAGGCCTGTTCGTGGGCATGTCCAGCGGAGCGGCTCTCCACGGGGCCCTGACCCTGGCGCGCGACATGCCGGCCGGATCAACGGTGGTGACGCTGTTCCCGGACCGCGGCGACCGCTACCTCTCCACCCATCTCTTCGCCTCGGTATGCGCCAAGTGCCCGCCATAGAAGGTTTGAGGTTTGAGGTTTGGGATTTAGGGTTTGGGGCTTGGGATCCGAGGCGGAGAAAAGATCAGGCGGCTTTACACCTCAAACCTCAAACCTCGAACCTTCTTTTCTTTCCATTCTTGAATATGCCGGAACAATATGATAGATTGACTTCACGCGGTTGGCGCATGCTCTAACATGACCAAGGACGGGGGAAATGGAATTCAAGTTTTCGTGCAAGTGGTTCGAGATCGCGCTGGGCGGAGACCCGGGCTTTGTGGACATACAGCTTGCGAAGTATGAGCCTTATATCTTCCACGTGCTCAAGAAGATCGAGCACGACATGTTGAACAGCGAGCGGGAGGACAAGAAGCCTCTCCGGCCGGAAAACGGACCGGCGCCGGCGGCTAAGGAGCCGCGCCCGCCGGAGGCGCAGCGTGCTCCGGCCGAACGCGGCCCGGACCAGCGCGGGCAGGCCGAACGCGGCCCGGACCAGCGCGCCCAGGGCGAGCGGAGGGGACGGGGCGGCCGCTGGGAGCGCCGGCGGCGCGACAACCAGCCGCGCAAGGAGGCATCGGCCCGTGATGTGGGCGGGGGCGATTTCCCGCTGTCGCGGGAGTACGAGGAACGGGAAGAGCATCCCGCGCCGTTGCCTCCCGAAGTGGCCGAAGAACAGGCCCGGGAGACCATGCACGAAATCGCCGCCGGAGCGGGCGCCCCCGAGCTGCCGTTCGAGGAAACGGCCGCGGGGAAGAGCTTAGCGATTGGCCCGGACCAGGGCCCGCCCGGGCCGGAGACCTTCGCCGGGCCGGAATTCCTCCTGCGTCGGCGCACGCCGCGGATCATGGCTGAAGAGCTGGTGCGCGTCATTGAGGCCAAGAAGCCGCGCACCCACCATGACCGCATCATGGTGTTCGGATATTACATGGAGCAGGAAGGCGGCGGGTCGGACTTCACCATCGCCGAGATCAACCGCTGCTACCGCGCCGTGGGCCAGGACCCCGGGATCAACATCGAGCAGGTGATCAATCACGCCACGCGGTCCGGATTCATCCTGAGCCAGGACAAGGGCGGGACGGCGCGCTACAAGCTTTCGAGCAAGGGACGGAGCTACGTGGAGGACGGCTTGCGGCTTTCATGAGCGCTCGGTGGCGCCCGGACTTGACAAGCAGGGGCATCATCTTATACTATACCGCCTTGCTTTGCATTTGCGCCGACTTTTTGTTATATTTCGGCATGGGATAAAAAAAAGACGATCCAGCAGGGCAATTGTGGTCCGGGCGCGAGCCAGATTTAAATCCTTCAAGGATACAGGATACGCCGCCCCCCAGTCCGGACAAAACATTAACATTCAAACGAGGACATAGGAAAGAGGAAATGAAAAAGAAAGAAGAGAAGACACTAGGAGAGAGGATTCGGTCGCTGCGGGGAGAGATGACCCAGTCGGAGTTCGCGGACATCCTGCGGATCAAGCAGGCCATGATCAGCCGCTACGAGGCGGACAAGGAGACGCCTTCTCCCAAGGTCCTGCTCCGCATCGCGCAGTTCTCGGGCACCAGCATCGAGTGGCTGCTCACGGGCCAGGAGCTGATGTCAACCCGCGCCTCCGGGGCCGAGGTCAAGCGCGCCGGCGCCAAGACCACGCGGCACATGACCCGGGATGACCTGATCGAGGTGGCCGCGGGCTACATCCGCGACACACACCTGCCCGAGTCCGACGAATTCGCCGAGATGATGAAGGATCTCTTCCAGGACCGCAAGCAGATGCGGAGGGTGCTCGATTACCACCGTTATCTGAGGTTCGAAGAGAATGCCGGATCGAGAAAATGAGATCATCGCTCTCGTAACCTATATCCATAATCGGGTCGGTTTCCGGGATCCGCCATTCTCGCTGCTCGACTTCTGCGCCGCCTTCCCGGCCTACGACCTGCAGCCCGCGGACTTGCCCCGCGGGTTCAACGGCGAAATCCTCATCAAGGGTCCCGTCCGGATCGTAAGGTACCGGACGGGATCGAAGCCCAGCACCAACCGCTTCGCCATCGGGCATGAAATCGGACACGGCTTCCTCCACGAGGACGAGGAGTTCCAGTGCAAGGTCAGCGCGGCCTTCAGCCTCTTCAAGCCGCCCGCCGGAATTCTCCGCGAGTGGGAAGCCGATTATTTTTCCTCCGAGCTCCTCATGCCCCTGCCCGTGCTCAACCGCCTGGCCGCGGACATGGGCCGCAGCTCCGAGCCGGAGTGCCAGAAGGAAATCGCGAGACTCTCCGATGTCTTCGGCGTTACCCGGGCAACCATGAAATCCCGGCTCAATGACCTCACCCGCCTGCGCGAATGGGAAGGGGAATTTTTGTGACCCGGGCCGCCCCCTCCTTCATCCTCCGCATGCAACTCCAGTCCCGGCTCCGCGCCGCCCTGCAAAACCGGGGCTACCAGGAGGCAGTAACTCCCGTCCTGCAACCCGCGCCGGGTCCCGACCCCGAGATCGAGCCGATCATCGCCCCCTACGCGCCGCTCATGGAGCCCGACCCGCCGGGCCGGGAAATGTATCTGCATACCTCGCCGGAGTTCGCCATGAAGCGCCTGCTCTGCCGCGGCCTCGGCGCCATCTATCAGATCGGCCCGGTGTTCCGGCAGGGCGAGAGCGGGCCGCTCCACTCGCCGGAGTTCACCATGGCCGAGTGGTACCGCGCCGGCTGGACCTACCGCGAGTTGATGCAGGAAGTGGAGGCGGTGATCGCCCAGACGCTGGGAGACCGGGTGACCGTCGGCGGTAAAGATATCCATCTCACGCCCCCGCTTCCGCGCGTCAGCGTGGCAGAGGCGATGAAGGAGGCGGGCGTGGACCCGGGGCCGTGGCGCGGGACCGGGCCCGGCGAGTGGCTTGACCGCTTCCACGACGCCTTTGTGGCGCGCGTGGAGCCGTGGCTGGCCGGGAAAGGCGCGGTCTTTCTCACCGACTTCCCGGCGCCCGCCGCTCTGCTTGGCAAAATGAAGGACGACGATCCGTTCACCGCGGAGCGCTTCGAGCTGATCATCGCGGGAGTGGAGATAGCCAACGGCTGCACCGAGCTCACCGACCCGGCCGAGCACCGCCTACGGTTCCAAGCCGAGCAGGAGCTCCGCCGCCGGCGAGGCAAAAAAGTCTTTCCCCTGCCCGAGGCCTTCCTCCATGACCTCGATTCCCTGGGCCTGCCGCCGTGCGCCGGGGTGGCCCTCGGAGTGGACCGGCTCGCCATGATCGCCGCGGGCGCCGGCCGGATCGAACAAGTGCAGGCGTTCGGGTTCGCGGAATGAGCCAGCCATGCAACCTTGGAAATAGGGGGAGCAATCATGCAGCGGAATCAGGGGAGCAAGACCGCGGAAATCATCGCCGCAGTTCGCGCGGCGCATTTTGCGTTTGATGAGTCTCCCAAGGTGTTCGAGGACCCCTTGGCCGGCGACCTGATTACCCATCCGTTATATCGCCTCAGCAGCAAAAATCGGATGGTTTTCCGATTTGCCCGCGATATTCTCTAGCGATGGCGCAAACGGGGTTTTGCTCAATATCTGACCCGTGCTCGCTGGGCCGAAGACCAGCTGGAAAAAGCGGTCGCGGCCGGGATCGGCCAGTACGTCATCCAGGGCGCGGGCCTGGACACCTTTGCCTGGCGCCGGCCGGATTGGGCCGCCGCGGTCAAGGTCTTTGAGGTGGACCATCCCGCCACCCAGGCGGCAAAGCGCGAGCTGCTGGCCACAAAAAAGTTGGCGGAACCGGAAACCCTCGAATTCATTCCCTGCGACTTTGAAAAGGAGACCCTGGCCGAGGCCTTGGCCGGATCCACTTACTCCCGCGAGAAGCCGGCCTTCTTCTCCTGGATGGGCACCGTGCCTTACCTCAGCCGGGAAGCGGTCTTCGGGACCCTTGGCTCGCTGGCAGGTTTTGCCCGGCCGGGCTCCGAAATCGTTTTTGACTACCTGATCCCGAAGGAACTCCTGGCCCCCGAAGATATAGGTGTGTTCGAGATGACCCCAAAATTCTTTTCGCGTCGCGGCGAGCCTTTGCTCTCATTCTTCGATCCGCGGCGGTTTCCCGGGGAGGTTTGCGGATTGGGCTTCGAGCTGGTCGAGAATTTATCGCCCCGGGAGTAAGAGTCGCGATATTTAAATGGGCGCAAGGATTACCCCCGAACCTATTCCGGATCCTACTTCGCCCATTTTCGACTGGTCAATAGAGCCGGGAATCCGGTGGAAACCGCGCCTTTTTAGGAAGGTCATACCGGGAATAAAGGGCCGCAGGCCATAGGTTTATTGTCGCGTGGTATAAGTTGTCTCATCGACAATCGACCCTGTTTCTTAAGGCGCAATGATGTTGGGGGAGAGTTTTCCAAATCCATGCAAGGTAAACCCGCGGCTTCGCCGGCGACGATAACATCAGAGGCCGAATTAAACCGCCAAGCCAATAACGCCAAGAGATTTTTATGGATCATCCGAATCCACGATACCTAAGATTTTACACGGATGACACGGATAAAACGGATTTCACGGATCAAAATAGAGATGAGGAATCCGTGTCATCGTTCTTCAATCCGTAGGCCCGGGATAAAACCACCGTGTTTCCATGCCATCAGGCGTTTGGCGCAAGTGGGGGCGGACGGATGGAAACGGATTCCACGGATCGGCACTTCCTATATTACTCTTCTCCGATTCTCTTTATCCGCTACATCCGTGTCATCCGTGTAACTCTTCTCAACTCTGCGATAGGTGCTCTAAAACCGGAGGAACCATTTTTATTTTCTTATAGAGGGTGTTCAACAATGTTCCATAATCGCTTGGAATCCTTATAAAAACACCCAAATTAAAACTACATCACTTCGGCCACCCTCAAAATCATGGCTCCAACCTAAATTTCCGTGGACATTTTTCCTCGAAATGATAATGATTACTCAAAGTTGGAAGGAGGAGAACATGTCACGACCTCGTTACTCACCCGATCCCGAACTGGACCGCATTTCACAGGTGATTCCGGATGCCTCGATTAACGAGTTTTTCCCCTCAAACTATCCGGGCAAACTGGGCAAACCTTTCGCCCTCACCACCTCCCAATATTATCGAATTCATCTTTTGGCCCTTATCAAGGGAATCACTTCCTTCAACCGACTGTGCTCCGAGCCGCTCTATTATCAGGGTTATCGTCGCTTCTGTCAGATTAAATCCATCGCCAAGGTCCCCAAGTCCAAGACCCTCTCCGATTTTCGCTCCGAGATCGGGCCCGAGGCTTTTGCGCTGATCAACGACCTGCTCCTGGAAAGACTCTTCTCCATTATTCCCCTGCCCGAAGTGGCGGTGGCCGTGCCCGACTCCACCGACCTTAAGGCCTCGTGTTCCGGCCGCGGCAAAAAAAATGCTCCTGTCGAAAAAGATGTAAATGCCAACGCGAGTACACCGCCAAAAGTGCTGCTAAAGGCCGCCGCTCGAAGAAGTCGGGGCAATCCGAATTCTTCGTGGGATATAAGAAGCACACCCTGCGATTGATCTTTCGTCTTCATGGTAAATGGCGAAACGTGCCGATGATAACCCGCACCGAACCGGCCAACCTCTCCGACGGCGGTCTGCTTAAACCCTTGCGGGAAGCGGCCCAGAGCTGATTGAACTTTTTGCCGGACATCGTGGCAGCCGATATGGGATACATTGACCAGGAGATTAAAAAGCAATTGCGGATTCAATATGGGGTGGCGGTGTTGACCAGGGCCAGAAGCAATATGCTCGCTCCCGAAGAATGCGAAAAAGACGGATGCCCATCTTGCCCTCAAGGACAAAGACTGATCCGGGAACATTATGTCGGCCATGAAAAAAGCCACCTCTATCATCCTCCTTCGCGAGGAGACATCTGTATGATCTGTCCGGAGAAAAACCAATGCCAAAAAGAATTCCGGTTTCCTCCCGATGACCATGAAACCTTCCTCGGAATGATCCCCCTCCACAGCCGCCTGGCAAAACAACTGCTCGCTCGAATCCGGCCCCTGGTGGAAGCCGGCTTTGAAGCCGACAAGAACCGATTCAACTTGAGCGGCTTCTTCATAAACAGCCTGGAGTTGGCCCGCACCTTGTCATACCTCGCCGATGCATGTAACATATTGATGCTTACCGCCGAGTTCCGATCACATCACGGACGGCGGTACAAGGAGGTTGATCGGCAATCACTGCGCCAACTTGAGATGCCATTAGGCCCTCCCAAGCGGCGCTGAATTACCGGACACCCTCTTAAAGCATTGACCCACGTTTGAAAGGAAAAATCATGGATTGTGACATCTGCATCCTGGGGGCCGGCCCGGCGGGTTACACGGGCGCGCTGCGGGCCGCGCGGCAACTATTATCTGACCGCCGGCAACAGCCCATGCATCAATGCCGGGTCCGGGACCGCTTTCAGTCTGGGCATGGACCTTTTCACCACCGATATCTCGGGGATGCTGGACAGCGCCACCGTGGACATGGGCTATCATTACATGCCATGACACCACGGATTTTAATTGAAAATACCATTGACTTTCCTATCCTATTGTGATAAATAAAAATGAACTTTTTGCCGGGCCGGTGTTAAAGACCCGGCGAAAGTGGGTGCAATGGCCTCTGGCAAGACGCCCCGGTTCCAGTGGAAGAAGGAATACTCCGAGCTGCTGAGCTACTCGTCGGTCGGGATCGAGATGGGGGCGGCGGTGGGGATCGGGATCCTGATCGGTTGGCTGATTGACGCCAAGGTATTCGACAACCGGACGTTCCCGTGGCTCACGCTGGTCTTTTTCGGCTTAGGGATCGTGGCGGCGGGCAATGCGCTGTACCATGCGATCAAGGAGATGAAGGCCAAGCAGGACGCCATGACGCGCGAGCAGGACATGACGCGCGAGCGGGACAAGAAGGAGGACGGGCCGCGGCAGCAATAGCGCCGGAGCAGGAAAAGCTGATCCGTGACGTGGCCTCCGGCATCGCGGTTTACACGGTGGCGGCGGGGGTCGTGGCGGCGGTCGCGGCGAGTGCCGTTGATGGCGCGTGGACGGGGCTCCAGTACCTGGGCGGGGTGTTCGCCGGCGGACTCCTGATATATTGCAACTTGATCTGGCTTACCCGCATCGTGCGGGAAGTTTTGACCGGCCCGGTCAACAAGCAGCGCTTCGCGCTCGGCCTGGCCCTGAAGGTCATCATGCTTTACGGGCTGGTGACTTTTCTGATCGCCTTCAGGATCGTCGAGGCGGTACCGTTCCTGATCGGGCTGTCCGGCCTGTTCGTGAGCATGCTGGTGGCCGGGCTTAGGAATTTGACGGGTTCCAATAAGAAGTATCAATCGTTCAAGGAGTGAAGACATGCCGCACGGATTCAGTTTTGCCACGCTGTTGTTCGGGCTTGATCCGGAGGAGGCCGGGCTTTTGGCCAAACACTTCCAGCCCACCCCCCTGTTCCACGCCCTGTTGTCCACCCTGATCCTGCTCCTCCTGGTGCTGCTCACGCGCAAGGCGGTGCTCAGCAAAGGCGATGATCTGCTGCCCGACGAGCGACTCACGGTGCGCAACTTCTTCGAGGGTCTGATCCAGTTCATTCTGGGGCTGATGGAGGACATCATCGGGCCGCATTACCGGCGCTACGTCCCGCTGATCATGGGCCTGTGGTTTTACATCTTGTTCGCCAACCTGTTCGGGCTCTTGCCGTTCTTCGCGCCGGCGACCGACAAGTGGAGCGTCACCATCTCGATGGCGATCGTGGTGTTCGTGGCCACGCACCTCTACGGGATCCAGGCCCACGGGTTGGGCTACTTCAAGCATTTCATCTCGCCGGTGTGGCCGCCTACTGCGGTGCTGTGGATCCTGTCGCCCATTTACCTGATGATCGAGATCATCGGACACTTCGCGCGGGTGCTCTCGCTTTCGATCCGACTCATGGCCAACATGATGGCGGACCACATGGTGGTGACCATCTTCCTGTTCCTGCTCGCGCCGCTGGTGCCGGCGATGTTCACCGGGCTCGGGATCATCGTGTGCTTTTTGCAGGCGTTCGTCTTCTCGGTGCTGGCCATCATCTATATCGCGCTGGCCACGGCGCACGAGGGCGGGCACGAGGAGGAGGCGGAGGAGCACGCGCACCATTAATCCAGGATAGCCCACATAGCTCGACTATGTGGGCGCCCCCGGCGCGGGAGGGAAGGCCGCAATCATGATTGGAAAACCGGCGCCGGAATCAACGAGTCGTTAAGCGATGGGGGCGTGGACTCCCGCCCCGGCGAAAAAAATAAAGAGCGAAAAAGAAAAAAAGCAGAAAGGAGTAAACGAAAATGCAGAGAAAAGTGTTCGCGGTATTGGTGTTAGGCGCGTTGATGGTGTTGTTCGCCAGCCCGGCGCTCGCTCAGGAAGCGGCGGGGGCGGTGAGCAAGGTCAAGGACTACGCGGTGTTCGCGGCGGCGCTGGGCATGGGCCTCGCGACCTTCGGCGGCGCCCTGGGCCAGGGCCGGACCGCGTCCTCCGCCCTCGAGGGCATCGCCCGCAACCCGGGAGCGGCCGGCAGCATGTTCACTCCCATGATCCTCGGGCTCGTCCTCATCGAGTCCCTGGTCATCTACTCCCTGGTCGTCGAAATCCTGATCGTGCTCTTTAACCGGTAACCTGATAATTCATCCCAGCCCCGGCCCTGGCCGCCTTCCGGCCAGGGCCGGATTTGTGTGCCAGGCATGTCGCACCTGTTGGAGGTGGAAGTCCTCTGCGGGCCGCGGTGAGCGGAACCGCCAGCCTAGGCAAGGGTGTCCGCCGCGAGGCGGAATCTGAAGGAAGCCAATGGCAAAA
>Ga0307378_10014154_pt1 | contig 10049 bp, 21 predicted proteins | sample UN1MG_FD_202238 | JGI IMG/M metagenome (GOLD analysis project Ga0307378, IMG submission 202238) | Soil microbial communities from Risofladan, Vaasa, Finland - UN-1 | ecosystem: Environmental > Terrestrial > Soil > Coastal area > Acid sulfate soil | place: Finland: Risofladan, Vaasa | collected... | reverse complement strand
ATTTCAAACGGGATAAGTTGTATTATGGGCGATTCGCAAATGCAATAAATTGAATCCTGCTCTTTCATTTTTGAGGATTTAATACTGCTCTGAAATCATCTAACACCATTGCCACAACCATATTCCGATATTCAGGTAACATTTCATTCCAATCCATACAATGTATTGATGAATATAAGTCCATTCGTTCTTTTGAAACGCAAATTTGGCAAAGTGAAGCACAATTTCTAATCGTACATACGCTGAAATGCTTATTCACTTTGAACATTTGTTGTAAGGCGTGAGCCACAGTTTGAATCTGCGCTTTCATACTTACGGAGTTAGGAGATACATTACAGGCATTAAGCGTCCTGTCCACATCAGCGTATAGGTTATCTACATTGCCTATCCTTCTTAGTTCTAATCCAAATTTTTGAAATTGCATATTATTTATTTTTTTCAAGTTTTTTTATCATATCCCATTTAGTTTTCAATACCAATCTTAATCTTTTTACATCTTGAGGGTAAGAAATTTTTATCATACCATCTTTAATTGTTTCCTTTTCAAACTTATGCCACAAATCACGAATTTCTTCTTTTTCGTAAGCGTTTTTAATTAATGGTTCATACCTCGTAATTATTTCATCGGCAATTTTTTTACTTTTCGAAATACTTGTAAGCGACCAAATCAATAATCCAAATGGAGTTAAAATAATCGCAAGTGCTAATAGTGAGTTGGTATCCATAGTCAGAAAATGATGAATCTGTTCATTTTATTCTATATTCTTTTGTAACCATACATAGATACTATCCCGAACTACCGTATCGGACACTCCCCATTTCTCTGCATCCAATTGTAAATCTCTCGGCGGTTTATTCCACCACACCAAAATCTGCTCATCGGTCTTTAGGTCAATGTCCAAAACACTAAATATTACATCGTGTAGGGCATCTAAATCAGGTCTTTCAAGTTTCATTGGATTATAGTTTTAATTGTTCATCTGAAAATCCCATATTCTTTAACTTCTCTCGCAAGTGTTCGTTTTCTTCTCGCAACTTATTATTTTCTCTTGAAAGTAAATCAACACGGACTTTTACTTTTCCCATTGCCTTATTAATTATTTCAGGTATAAGTTTTTTTTGAGATTTTAAAAAGGTATCTCTTTTTTTCTTGAGTTCATTTTCCCACCCAATCCTATTCTTGTCTAATTTCTTGCGGAATTTCCATATATCCCAAATCAAATATGCAATAAATCCACCAACAAGAATGGTCGGAAGGAGTGCTAGAATAATTTTCATAATCATAGTCATTGTATTGAGTTTAATACTTGTGTTACATAAGGAATTTCTAACCACGCCTTGATATAATATTTTCCATCTTCCGATTTTCTCCCCGCAACAAGCGTTGCACATCTATTCATTAAAACATAATATTGTTTTTGGGTTACTTCTATTGGAATATCGTAGGGTAGTAGTTGCATATTATGGTCTTATTAAAAGTTTACAAATTGGAATACTTACAAATCCACTCTGAACGATACGCAAAGGTTCGCTCACTATTTCTGCTCTTACAAGGCATCGTAACATCCCCTCGTTTTCAGAGTAGTCCTTTATTGCGACTTCGTTCTTGTTCATTGGTTCGTTAGGGAGATTAAGTGAAGCCATAGCAACAGGTTCGCCATCTTCGGCATCTACGAGTTCTATCGCAGTTCTGTTGTTGGTTTGATACTTTGCGACTTTCACTTCGCATTTCCATTGTCTGAATTGTACTTTCATTATTTTTATTTAAGTTGTCGTTTTAAATATTCAATTTCATCAAGTAGTATCTTTTCTTTTTCTTCTATTCGTTTGATTTGACTTTCCAATCGTTCACGATAAGTTTTGGCAGTATTTCTTCTATGTTCCGCCTTTGATTCAAGTAGTTTAATCTTGGCTCGTATTTGTCGTTGTTCTTTTTGGTATTCCGAATCTTCGCTCACAGGTTATGGTTGTTCATTCATTTGATATGCCTCGTCATACAATTCTTGCGTGAAAGTTACTCCAAGTTTTTTTGCCCTTCGCAAATCTTCGCAATATTCTCCCGTGATATGTCCTCCCAAACTATCCAACACTTGAAAGAAATCTTTTACTTCACGGAGTTCTTTTTTATCTGTGCTCATAATTATTTTACTTCTTTATTAGTGCATACCAAAACATCGCCCACGATACAATCATTTGTATTACCATAGAGTTTGGTTGCCTTTAGATTTACTTCCTTTCCTTTCAACTTACCTTCTTCGTCCAACACGATTAATCTTCCGTCTTGCGTATAAACAATTTCAATGAATCCACCAACGCAATCTTGCATTTCTTTAAGTGTAAAGTGTTTTCCACTTTCAGGTAAAAGTTCCACTTCTGTTCCGTTTGATTTAATAAATTGTGCCATAGGATTTTAGTTATTTCGTTTTTTATATTCTGTTTCTTGCATTTCCGCATACTCAATTACATACTTTGCGTAGTTAGTAACAATTTCATTTCCTTCAAAAATAAATATCTCTTTTTTTTCTTCAACTGCTTTGTTGTAGAGTTTCTTAAACTCCCCAAAATTTTTACTATTTATAGTTCCCTTCATATTATTATTTATTTCCTCTGATTACAGATTTACACTCTCTTAATCTATCTTTTAAAGTTTCCCCATCAACCTTTGGTGGTGTCGTTGCCATCCGTGATGTATATTTCCATACTTGTTTCCCTTTGTGTTTGAGCACTATCTCAACTTCGTCATATTTTATTTTTTTACTCATTGTATAAAAGGTTTTAAAAATATTTCCCAACCATTATGCCAATCGTCAAGGAAAGAAACTGCCATTGATGTTTTAAGTTGTTTTTTTCTTATTACATCATTTGTGAGCGTGAATCCTAAATAACTTTTGTCAAATTCGCCAAAATAATTATTACCACTTTCGTCTTTCCAAGTGAGGTCAATTACTTTGTCGTTGATTACACACCATCCGTGATTACAAGGAATTAGACTCATTCCAAATCCTTCGCAATACTGAATCTTATTAGTATAGTCATTCAACGCCAACATCTGTGCATTATAAAAACATTCTTTCATTCGGGGTTTGAATCCAAGATTTTTTATTGCCACGCTCACGATTTCTCTTTCCTCATCTGTCAGTTCTTGCGAATTGTAAAATTTTCCGTGTTGCAGAATAAAATCATATTGTCCTTTGTAGTGCCAACCTTCAGGGGCATTTCTGTTTCCTATAACGAAAGTAAATGATTGTTGAATATAATCCAAGAGTTGTTTATCACTTTTGGTATAAGCAATAATATTAGTTTCCTTTTTTAGTTTTTTGAAATTACTTTCAAATTCTTTTATAGAAATTTTATTAGATTTCATTGAGATTAATTTTTAATTGTTTTTCTGATTTCTTAATCGCCTTAGAGAATACGTCCCAAGTTTTTCTTCGTACTTCTGCCCGAACATTTTTAGTGTTAGTTAGTTCTTTGAGTACATTCATCTTCAAAGATGATATAACCCGTTGTGCTTCTTCTGTGAGTGTTTTTGCCATAGGATTTATTATTAATTTATGTTCATTCGTTCCGTTGCCTCCATATCCTTTCCTTCACTCTGAAATTTCCAATCCCCAATCTCCCTATGTAGTTCGTGTGGACTAAGTGCATCTACTTTGTCCTTTCCACCCATACACGCAATAAATTCATTTGCATCTGCAATATCTGTGATTTGACCATCGCAAATAATTTCGTGGTAATACTCTTTTAATTTTCCCATAGGATTTATATTTTAGAATTATTAATTTCATTTTCCAATATAACCATACTATCAAAATCTACTCTTGATTTTGGCAACCAAAATTCTTTTACCCCAATAGATTTGATAACATTATCTAATCGGTTTTTAAATTCCTCCACTTCCGAAATATCTTTTATGTAAGGTATTCCATAGTAATCTGCACAAACTTTTCCCATTCCAGTCAACATAGAAAATTTATCGGTTAATTTCCTTCCACAATTTCTGCAAAACCCAAAAGTGAAAGTGTTATCGGGGATTTCCGCCTTTATGCGAATTGCTCGGGGAGTTTCGGCAGTAACTTCTTTTACTACCCACGCAAAACTTTTTATAGTTCCGAGTTGTAGTTTATTTATGCAAAGTTCAGTAACGAAACGCACACCCTTAATCTTAATAAGAGTAGGATTTTTAAGTACGATAGTTTGGTACTTATTCACTTGCGTTTGTGGGAGTACCTTCGGTGCGTTTTCCCTTTCAAAAAAATCGGAAATTGCCGAAAGTTGTTTTACCGAAATAAATCCCTTTGCGAGAAAATAACTTTTAACGGAATTAACAAAATTGTTTGTTCCGTTGTAGTTGCGTAACTCATTGTACGCCTGTTCTGTTGAGAGTTGAATTGTGTTTGTCATAACATAATAGGTTTTAATTGTTTTTTTTACCTTCTTTCCTGTACTTTAAATTTGCGACTAACTACTTCCTTTCCGACTTGATAATACAAACCTAAGAAAATAATCTGATATATAATGATATTAAAAAATTAATGTTATTAACAACGTAATTAACACAATATCAACCACTTATGAACAATAGTGCATTTTAACTCTAATTTAAGTGTATTTTAACCCTTTTTCGCATTTCCCCCCGAAAATCGCCAAAGAACATCAAAAACAACCCAAAATTGCACCTTCCCCCTATAAACCCTTAAAAAGCATCAAATATCCCACCTTCCCATTTATGCTCGGATACCAAAACACCCCTTTTTCAAATCTTTTGACCTAATTACGACCTAAACCCCGTGATGACCCTGTTTTTAATTCAAGTTTAATTCAAGTTCGATAGGGAAATCCTCCCCGTAGATTCTGCACTTGAGAACACCCTCGTTCACCACCACTTCACCTCTGCCCAATAAATAAAATAATAAAGAGATGATGGGAGATGACCAAGAACAAAAAAAATCAAGAACTAAAAAATCACGGGAAAATCGCAAGAAGAACCCGTACAACCCGTACAACCCGTACAACAAGGTGTACAACAAGGTGTACAACAAGGTGTACAACAAGGTGTACAACTATATTAATACACACCACACCACACGCCAAACCCTTTGCCGAGTAATAATCTTTGATGTCTGACAGAAATCACTTGCCTCACTTTTGCCTCACACTTGCCGATGTGAGTTTCACCCGCGGGCAACTTGTTTACCCTTGCTCATCAACTTAATCTTTCTTGAATCCCGTGATTAAGTGGTAACGAGAAGGTCTTGGGTTTGCGAGAATACTTCCCTCGACTATTTTTTTTGCGGAAACTAATGTTCAACACTTCTTTATTTATTTTGATTTTGATTTTGATTTTGTCGCCTAAATCTCTTTTCGCCAAATCCGTCTTGAAATCCCGAAGAATCTCACGGGAGTATTTATAACCCTCTTTCTTGATTAGATTGCATATTCTCTTGCAAGCGTTACGACCCCGTTTGGTACTTGTGTCCACATATATTCCGTCCACCCAAAAAAACAGAAAGTCTTTCCCACAAGTTTTTACGCACTTCAACATCAAATCATCTATTATTTTACAAGCGTTGAAGAAACAACTTCTCAAATACACATCTTGTTTAATTTTAAAGTTTATTAATCTCCCATTATTATAATTATTAACGACTTTTTGTTTTGCGAGAATCCCCATTCCCTTTAAACGAGAGAGTTTCTTGCCCTTCTTATCTAATTCGAGTAAATAGTTCAACACATCTTTACCGATGAATCCCAAACTGAAAAACGCAAAAGGGTAGGCTTTTTTTACATCTATATTAGTTACCCGTTTTAAAGTTTTCTTGCCAAACCCTTTATTATTTAATCCCCAATACTTCAAATCACGGGGAGAATAAGGTTTAATGTCGAGTACGGGACGGGAGAGAATCTCTTTACGCAATTTCATATATACGCCCATCGCCATTAAATCACCTGGAGAGTTGTACTCATATATTTTCTCCGTGTTCGTCTTTACATCTAAAACACGAATTTTAAAACTCCCACTTGTGTCCTCTGTAAGAAACTTCACTTTATTTTTTCGCAAGGTCAACAACATATTATGCAATGAACTTTGCGAACTGAACTTAATGCGAATTTTCTTGGGTTTGGGTTTACACGGCTTTAATTTCAACGGCTCTAAATTTTTCTGAGGATACATCACTTGAATTATATCACAAAGATAAATCAAACGCACTTGAATCAGTCCAAAACCACATCCTCACTTATGCACATAACCTCCAATAACTCCAATAACAATGCACTTCAAATGCACACTTGTCCAAATCCATCTCAAATCATCTCCAACCATTTCTGCCTTCGCATTTTTGCGAGTTTTTCAGACCAATAAAACCACCCAAAAAACCCATAAATCTTGCCAAAAATCAACATTTACAGTGTATTTACCCCTTTTAAAAAACCCATCTTAAAAAACCCCCAAAAAACCGAAAGATTTTTATACCCTATTTCAAAAGCATTGAATTTTCGTGCTTTTTACACCCTAATACAAATAGTTTCAAATTTTTACGCCCTTTAACAAGTTCCACAAGTTTCAGAACCCGTCTAATCCGTCTAATCATCACAGAAAAATCGGTCTTCATATCAGTTTTCATATCAGTTTTCATAGGGGAAATTACAAGAATCAGCAGCTGTGCAGTAAGCGATTATATGGCGCAAAAATTCGCAAAAAACCCGAAAGAAAAAGTAAAAGACGACCTAAATAAAGTTGTCCCATCTGTCCCACTTGTCGTCCCACGCACTTTTACAAGTTTGTCCCAACTTATCCCTCGAATCCCGAATCACAAGTTCCCCAAAAACCCCCGACTCACCGAATCATCACCGAATCATCACCTCGAATCCCAAACGCAACAAAAAAACCACCACAGAACCTCCATACATCACTTCTCCCGTGTTTGAAAGTATTTCCCAACAACCAATCCCCGAATCACCTCGCACTCACCACACGCAACCTAATGCATTAACTTTAAAAGCACGCATTTTTAGATGTTTGAACACCCATTTTGAAAATACTTAACACCACTCAAATAACCCTTTTAAGCTGTTTTTATTCAAATTTAGGGGTTTTCGTCCTAATTCTGACCACTCCCCGTATTTTTCCCCGCTGCGGGTTCGCAAAATAGTTCCGAGTTTCACGGGTTAATTACAGTGGATACCAATCCAGGTCGCCATAAATCGCCCAAAAAACAAGTATCCACCATTTTTCAGATATTTTTTGCCACCCCCCTCACTTTTTTTCTGAAATCTCAATCATCTGATGAATCATCTGACCACGCAGTTCCACGCAGTTCCAAGTTAAACCAAGTTAAACCAAGTTAAATCAAGAGAAAATATGGCGTAAATCTGCATTTTTAGAAGAAAATTAAACATCTGCGTCAGTCCCCGAAAACGCCTTCTAAAAAACGACTCACTCACTCATTATCACATTTCCGGCCCCTGGTTTCATCTGGCAAACCCTGGTGCAGCTAAAAATCTTGTAAATTTTGTAAATGGGAGAGAGGAAAACCAAACTTTCTAAAAACGCAGTATGTTAAACCTTAAAATTTGGTGCTTTTTTTGGGTTTTTCCACCTCGAAATCGCAAAAGATGAAAAAACGACCTTCACAACTAAGGGTTACGTTCACAAACACGAAATCGTTAACGTAAACTTAACCCCCGCATTCTAAAAAGAATATACATTCCCGAAATACTTGAAGAAATACCTTCCCATAGGAATCGTAGTACAAGTAAAATCGGTTTCGTCCAACGCAATTATGACCACTCTGCGTTTATGTTTGGGAGAATTTCCGTAATCATAGAGAGAAAATTTCGCCATCGGAGAATATGGGCATTTTTTACTCATTTGAGAAACGCTTAAAAAGTAATCGTTTAATATCTCATCAATCATCAATCTAAAATCGTCAAATCGGTTTTTTCCGACTCTACGGAGTTCCGTTCCGTGCAACAGATACACTTCATAGTTTTGGGTGAAAACCCAATTCACCAAGTAAGTATAAATCGAGTTATTGTATAAAATATCAGGTTGAGGGGTTTGAACAGCAATTTTTTTGCTGATTTTCTTTTTTTGACCTTTGTTTTTTCCTTTGCGAATAATAATGGTTCTACAACACCACCTTACATATAAAGTTCTTGCGATTACTTCATACCACGCATTTAATCCCCTAATTTTTGAGAACTTCTTCACTAATAAATTTTTAAGTTAATTCTTCACACACACATCAATAACGCATCAACAACACATCAACAACGACATCGCAAATGTAATGCAATCCTTAAAACAATAAACCCCATTAATAGATAAACTATCAACAGGGCGTATTGTTTTCCGTGTGAAGAAAAGTGGTAGGAAGATGCTTTGTCGTTGCGATTCTTCCGTACATCACAAAGATAATAATTTACTTAACCACGACTTTTGTTCCACCTTCTAAGTGAGATTTTGAGTGAGATTTTGAAAATAGAGAATCAATAGATTTTAGATTTTCCTCTATCATACTTGCAGCTTCAGTAGCTGTTTCATAGAATAACTCACGAATCATTACATCCCCACCTAACTTTTTGATTTTACTTCCCTCGATGAACACCACGATTTTCTTCTTTTTGTCTTTTGCAGGTTTAGGGCCAGGTTTTGCGCCAAATTTAGGTTTCTTCTTCACATCATCCGTGTCCAAATAATCAATGAGAAAAAGATTTTTATTCTTCTTGTACACCAATGCAATGTAAGAGTCCTTTTTGAATCGCACTAAACAATTTTTCGCAGATTTCACATAATCTGTTTCTTGTTTGAATCCGAGATTTTCCACGATTTCTTTTGCTTCTTCAAAGGTTTTGGTTCTGTTTTTGGTTTTCATTTTTAGGGTTTTATTTTAATGTAAGTGAGGTATGCTTTTTTGAAATTATTGGTTTATTGGGTTATAGATTTTAGATTAATTATTAGTTGCTTATTTAGTCCTCCAAATGCGTATTGTTTCTTGATGATAATCCCAAGTAAATTCCTTCGGTGAATGTTTTGCGTTGATGTAATGTTGATGAGCAGCTGCTAATATCTTACTATGTTTGGATACATCATTCCGAAACAGATACGATTCATCTACTTCTAATCTATGCGTAGGATACCTTCCGATTCTGCCCAACCTTTTTCGCACAAGAGGTAGTGGAATATCCTTTTCGATTTTCACGGGGAAAAATTCGGGAGAGTAGATAAATGGTTTCGTAAACTTAACATCCTCGAACAATAATCTCGAATGAACCCGTTTAGTAGTTCTTCCTAATCCTTCGGGATAGATAATAGTCGCCATACCCCTTGAATCATAATCCTCCACGATACATAATCCGAATCTCTTATGATAAGCCGTTGGTTGATAGTTTTCCTTTTCCATTGGGATTATTTTTTAGATTTCAGTCCATCCCTCAATTCGCACATTCTTGACCAAATCAAATTCTCAATTTGGTTGTTTCTTTTTATCGGTTCTTTCGCCCAATATAAGTTTGTCCAATATTCTAATTCGGATTTAAGTTGCTTTTTGGCTCTCGCTGCTTCCTCTTTGTTCATTTTGATTGGGTTATTAGTGATTAGTTTAAGTATATCGCTTCGGGTAAATTCATTGTAACGAAGTAAACGCATTGAATCGGAAGTTGATACTCCTTGTTCTTCTTATTCATTTCTGCCGCTAATTCATCTGCGATTGCTTTTGAAATGAGTTGACCAAATGTGAGTGTGAAGTTTGTGTTTGTCATAATATATTTTGTTTAATTGTTTCTAACTGATATATCAAAGATACAAATTAATCCGATACATTTAGATACACGCAATTAAACTTATTAACATCAAAATTTCGCAAAAAACACGCACAAACACGCACTTGGGATGTACGAACAAGTAAGAAATAGGTCAATTCTCGGAATCATAGGTCAGAAATTAACACCCCTTCCGTGTGAACACCCAAGAGGGAGGAAGGGAGGAGAGGAGGGAGAGGGAGAGAGGGAGAGAGAGAGAGAGAGAGACAGGTAGGGATACCCAG
>Ga0307378_10014152_pt1 | contig 10049 bp, 3 predicted proteins | sample UN1MG_FD_202238 | JGI IMG/M metagenome (GOLD analysis project Ga0307378, IMG submission 202238) | Soil microbial communities from Risofladan, Vaasa, Finland - UN-1 | ecosystem: Environmental > Terrestrial > Soil > Coastal area > Acid sulfate soil | place: Finland: Risofladan, Vaasa | collected... | reverse complement strand
AGGAAGACCTCATCAAGGCCAAGCGGCAGATCCTCGAGGCGATCGCCTTCACGAAGAAGCAGGGCACCTCGTATCTCGACCTGGCCGGCCGCCGGCTGGTCGACTCGGCGCTGGCGGTGATCATCGGGCATCTCTTCCTGGGCCAAGGCGCCGCGGGCGAGCGGAAGAAGCGCATCGCCCGGCGTTTCATCCGCAGCCAACTCCCGATCATCCGCATGAACTGCGATCAGATCCTCGCCGGCGACACGGCCGCATTGGACGAATACGCCCTGCTGGCCGGCCCGGTCCCGGCGGCCGACTAACCCAGTTCGTAGCGACCGCACTCACGCGCCCTTTCACGATTCATGCGGCCTTTCACGGCGTTCCCCTGCACGCATCCCGCGCCCTCTCTTCGTGTCCTTCGTGCCCTTCGTGGATCGCAATCATTCACATAACCAATCCGCCCCCCGTTTTCAAGCGCGGATTTGGGCCACCCAAAGAAGTCCGTCGCTGATTTCCCGGCGACCCGATCCTCAGCGTGTGGACACTCTGTTGGGGTATACGGCCTGCCTGGATTGCCACGACTTGCGTTTCTGGAAAACTTGACTTTGGAGGGGATTCTGCTACTCTGACACGCTCTGAGGGTAGCCGTTCGTTCCCATGTCAGCGTGCAGAAACTTGAGCAAACTCTCAGGAGGTCGCCGTGAAGACTCTTCGGAACCGTCGTCGACCGTCATGGAAATCAAGCCAAGCTCAGCACGCAGACGGTTTTTCAGCCCGTGCGCGACGGCTGGCTATCGAGTGGCTGGAGGATCGGCGACTGCTGGATGGGGCGATGCATCAGCAGGTAATCGAGTTGTTCGATATGTCGCCGCCGTTGTTCTTGGGGTCCGAGTCGGGCTCGGCTCACGAGGGTGAGTTCGGCGGGCAACATGCTGATCGTTACGTGGTGGATAGCTTGGGTAATGTGATTTGTGTCGATCCCGCGCCGGACCGTTCATTCTTCCCGGCCGACGCTGGTGGGGGCCCATCGCCCGCCGACACGCCGCCTTACCCGTTGGATGAGACGTTTCTGCTTCACAGCGATCCCACGGCATCAAAGGTCATCTATCTCGATTTCGACGGACACATAACGTCTGGAACGACATGGAATTTTGACTATGGCAACGTCTATACGCCGCCCTACAGTTTCGAAGGCGGCGGGAGTTTTACGGACGCCGAAAAGGAACGAATCCAACATATCTGGGAGCGTGTAGCCGAGGATTTCCGGCCGTTTCACGTGGACGTGACTACTGAAGATCCCGGCGTGGATGCGCTGAGGAAGAGTGGCATCTTAGACGATCATTGGGGCGTTCGGATGGCCATCGGAGGATGGTCCGACGACTGGTACACCGACGATCGTGGTGTGGTCGGTGTATCCTATGAAGACTCGTTCAACTGGAGTTCTGACACACCGGTGTTCGTGTTCTCCAACGAATACTGGGGAGAAGAAAAAGGCGTGGCGGAAACGATATCGCACGAGGCGGGGCACACCTTGGGGCTCCTCGACGATGGCACCTCCGACGATGACTATTATGCAGGCCATGGTAGCGGCGAGACTGGTTGGGCACCAATCATGGGTAATAGCGACGTGCGGAATTTAATACAGTGGAGCAAGGGCGAATACCCGGACGCGAATAACCTCGAGGACGACCTCGCCATCATCACCAGCAATAACGGTTTTGGCTACCGTGACGACGACCACGGCAATACGCGCAGCACTGCCACCTTCCTCACGATCAGCGACGGTACGGAGATTTCCGCAGAAGGAATCATCGAGCGCAATACGGACATCGACTACTTCGTCTTCACCGCGGGAGAAGGCCCAACCAACGTCTTGCATATCGAGCCGTTTTACAGGGGCCCGAACCTGGATATTCTGGCTCGCCTGTATGACGCGACCGGAAGTATTGTCTCCACGAGTAATCCCACATCGGAACTCCGTGCTGGTTTCGTCGAAGACTTGCTTCCCGGCACGTATTACGTTTCGGTCGATGGCGTCGGCAAGGGAAGCGATGGTATTGATGACTACGGGTATAGTGGCTACGCGAGCCTGGGTTATTACACGATTAGCTGGATAGATGTCCCCACCTCCTCCGTCGAAGGTTTCGAAAGCAGCGATTTCAGCAAGTTTCCCTGGACGCATTCGGGAGATGCGGACTGGACCGTCACCACTACGGACCAGCGTCGCGGTGTCTACAGTGCTCGGTCCGGGAGCATCACGGACTCAGAGGACACGACACTATCAGTTACCATCACGACTACAGACGCGGGCGATATCTCATTCTGGCGCAGGGTTTCTTCGGAGAGTGATTATGATTACCTGGACTTCTACATCGATGAAGAGCTTCAGGACAGTTGGTCGGGCGAACAGGATTGGGCACAAGAGACATACACGGTCACCGCCGGCCGCCACACGTTCACCTGGACCTACGACAAAGATGACTCGTGGTCCGACGGTTCCGACTGCGCCTGGATCGACGACGTTGTGTTCCCGATATCCGCCGACACGATGCCGCCGACCATCATCAGCCATTCACCGTCCGGTTGGGTCGGTCCCCGGCAAACAGCGATCGAATTCAGTTTCGACGAACGGATGGATGAAACGAGCTTCAGCAAGATCGACGACGTAGTCGGTTTCACCGGCCCGTCCGGAGATCTCTTGGCCGAGATTACGGGATTCGACTGGATCGACGACGATACCCTCGAAATCCGGTTCAACCCGCAGATCACGCCGGGGGCGTATGAAATCGTCCTTGGGCCGCAGATTCTCGATCGGGCGGGCAACCCGATGGACCAGGACTATGCGGCAACGTTTGAGATCGTCGACGCGATCTACTTCAACAGTTTTGACACCAATCCCGGCTGGGCGATAACAGCAGGCGGTCAGTGGGCATTCGGGCAACCCGGCGGGATGGGTGGGAGTTACGGCAATCCAGATCCGACTAGTGGGTACACCGGCAACAATGTGTATGGCGTGAATCTCAACGGCGATTACAGCTCGACCGTGGGCGGACCTTGGTATTTGACCACTCCCGCCATTGACTGCAGCGGCTACGAAAATGTGACCTTGGAGTTTCAACGTTGGCTCAATACGGATAGTTCGAGCTGGGCAACTGCCACCGTCGAGGTCTCGAACGACGGAAGCACGTGGTGGCCGGTCTACAACAATTCGAGTACCGAGACAGACGACTGCTGGCATCTCATGCCGCCTTACGACATCAGCAACCGCGCCGACGGCGAGGCTGCGGTGTATATTCGCTGGGGATATGAAATAAAGGAATCCGATGCGTTTGCTTACTCCGGCTGGAACATGGACGATCTGCTCGTGAGAGGGAGCCGCATTGCCATCGTGTTGCCCGCGCCGGTTCTCGATCCCGAGCCGACGGCCACGCCCGGTACGGAGAACACCATTTCGTGGGCTGCCGCGGGCGGGGCCGACGAGTATTTCGCCGAATACGACAACGATTCCGACTTCACATCGCCGGAGGGCAACAGTGGTTGGATCAGCGACACCCAATACACGTTCACCGGGTTGACGCTCGGCCAGCCGTATTACTACCGTGTAAGGACCCGCAGAGTCGTGGCACCCGCCACCACCGGCTCTTGGACGCAGACGAGCCGGGCGGATTTCGAAGGCAATACTCTCGTTGACGTCAGCACGACTACCAGCCCCGGTGATGTTGTCTTGACAGACGTTGTTGTCTTCGCAGACGACTTCGAAGATGGGAACTACAGCGGTTGGACCGTTGGTCCAGGTGACTACACGGCAAAAGTAACGGACGAAACCGCCGCGGGCGGAAGTTACAGCTTCACTATTATCGGGGCTTCGGGGGATGGCGTCTACCGGTCTCTTCCGAGTCTTACCCCCGAGAGGATCGATTTCTCCGTCCGATCGGCCGACGCAGGCACACGCGATGGGTACTTTGTCGTCGGCAACGGACCCACCAATAGTGAGACTGCTGTCTTGTTCTACATGAATGGCGATGGAACGATGGGCATTTATGACGGTAGTTTATGGCATGGTCACCATTACGATCCGGGTGTGTGGTACGACGTGTCGTTCGATTTTGACTGGACTGGGAAGACGGTGGACTACTACGTCGACGGCACGCTGGTGGACCACGACATTCCTTTTCGTGGCCCGAACGTCGATAACGTCACAAGGGTTTGCCTGAAGGGTATTGTGAGCGATTCGCAAGCGTGGTGGGACGAGATCGAGTTCCGCCATTCAGAGGACCATGCGTCCTCCGGTACTATAACGTCCACGGCGATCGCTCCAGCGCCGTGGGCACAATGGAATACGTTGACGTTCAACACGACGACGCCAGCCGACACGACCCTGACGATAGACGTCCTGCCCGGCTCCGGTTCCACGCCGATCCCCGGATACGAGAACGTTTCCAGCGGTGCGGACCTTTCCGGAATCACGGATACCACAATCCGCCTGCGGGCAAACCTGGGGAGGACCGATACGAGCGTCACCCCGACGTTGCACGACTGGACCGTGGAGTGGCAGGCAACAACGGCTGAGACCGTGGAGAGCGATTGGTCGAATGTGGCGTGGTCCGTACAGGTGCTGCCACAGGTTGTCGGCCGCAACGTCTTCTACAACAACTCTTCCTTTGACGGAAACGGTGCCGGGACTGGCCAACAGGATGACGGAGCCATCGCCTCCGACAAGGTGCCGTTGCGGACAAACAATAAAGCCGGCTTCGACAATTACACGAACTACCACCGCGGCATCAACGGCGTCATTGTCGATCTAGCCTATCTGCCCGACGGGATCACGCCGGAGGTGGGCGACTTCCTGTTTCACCTGGGCAACGACGACGCGCCGGGCGATTGGGACCTGGCTCCGACGCCGACGGTCACGGTGCGGGAAGGTGCCGGCGCGGGTGGATCGGATCGCGTGACGATTGTTTGGGACGATGGGGAGATTGTGAATCAGTGGCTCGAGGTCACCGTGCGGGCCGAGCGGCTGGGGTTGGCTGAGGATGACGTGTTCTACTTCGGCAACGCCGTGGGCGAGACGGGCAACTCGGCGGCGGACGCGCGGGTGACCGTGGCCGATCTGCTGTTGGCGCGGAACAACCCGCGGGGGTTTCTGGATCCGGCACCGATCGATTGCCCGTATGACTTCAACCGCGACGGGCGCGTCAACGCGACCGACGTGCTGCTGGCGAGGAACAGCCAGACGGGCTTCGCCGACGCCTTGACGCGGATCGACCCCCAGGGCCCGGCCGGTACGGCGGAACCGGTCGCCGCGGCCGAGACTTTGGCCTGGCTGGAGGAGTTCTTCGACGCGGCGGAAGGGAGGCCGCAGAGGAAGACTCTCGATCGGGTCGTTTGCGAGTTGGCCGAATTGCCGGCCGGGGGGTGAGAGTTCGTAGTCACCCGATTCATCGGGTTGGATTCGGCTTGCAGTGGAAAAAGGGGACAGGCACCGAGCCGGCGGTGGATTGAGCGAGGTCGCCCCCAGTCCCCTTCCGTCTCTTCCTCTTCGCCACGCGGCCGTCGGCGGCAACCAAACGGCGGGCAAGCCCGCCCGCTAAACCCGGATTATTCATAACCCCGGGAATTGCGTGACACACTGTCGTAGCCACGTTCGCCAAAACGTGGTCGTAACCCTTGGGCACGTTCCACGTTCTGGCGAACGTAGCTACAAGCCTATGAATAATCCGGGCTGAACGGTGTTTTCGCGAATTGTCGTGTCAAACTTCGTTGCTCGGGGCGTGTTGCCCACGCATAGTTTTCGCAAGCCGTACAGCTTCTCGCCCCAACCACCCAGTTTCTCCCTTCGCGCGCAATTTGCGCCTTTTCGTGTGATTGGGCACGATCGGATGGTCCGATAGCAGGAACAACGACAGTCGCGGCGGCCGCATAGGTCGCCGACTTGCGTTGCGCGGTGCGCTTCCGACGATCGGACGCGCAGTCATGCTGCCCAATATAATTTCCCCCTAACGCTAGTGGAGTATCAAGTCATGAGGATTCTATGTCTAGCCGGCGGTGCGCTGGCGGCGCTGGTGGTCGGCGAAATCTACGCTGCCGGACCGTCCACGGACGACCTGCAGCAACCGAAATTCGTGCAGCTTCAATACGACTACACGTACTTTCAAGACGATGGCTTTCAAGACGATGGGGCCAGCGAGTCGCCGAGCGACCAACCGGTGATCGCGGCCGAAGACTTCCCGTTGGATCTGGGCTGTGGCGGCAGGGGGTGCCGTGCGGGGAAACCGTCCGGCTGCGGGGGTTGCAGCGCTTGCGAGCCCTGGGGGCTGCCGCAACCGTGCTTCCTGAAATCGCGAGGCATCGAGGTCGGCGGCTGGCTCTCGGGCGGGATCTACTCGAACGCCTGGGGCGCCTCGGACAACGGCCCGTTGGGATTCAACGATTCGACCGGTTTCAACATGCACCAGCTCTGGCTCTACGCCGAGCGGGCGGCCGATACGGGCGGCTGCGGGACCGATTGGGGATTTCGCGTGGATTACGTCTTCGGCGTGGACGGGCCCGATACCCAGGCCTTCGGCGACGGCGGCTGGGATTCCGGCTGGAACAGCTCCCGCGATTACGGCTCGGCGATTCCCCAACTCTACTTCGAGTTCGCCCTGAACGACTGGAAGGTCAAGTTCGGCCACTTCTACACGATCATCGGTTATGAATCGGTGCCGGCCCCGAACAACTTCTTCTTCAGCCACGCCTACACGCAGTATTACGGCGAGCCGTTCACCCATACGGGAGTGCTCGCCGAGTACGCGGTCAACGATCGCACGACGGCCTTCGGCGGCTGGACGATGGGCTGGGACAGCGGCTTCGAGAACCTCAACGACGCCTCCACGTTCCTCGGCGGTCTGAGCTTCGCGATTTCGAATCGGACCTCGCTGACCTGGGCAATGACGGCCGGCGATTTCGGCCGCGGCGCCGGCGACGTTTTCATGAACAGCATCGTCCTGCAGCACCAGGTGACCGACCGCCTGACCTACATCTTCCAGCAGGACCTGGGCGACAACTCGGGCCTGGGCGCAGCCGACAACGAGTGGTACGGCATCAACCAGTACCTGCTCTACGATATCAACGACTGCTGGGGCGCCGGTCTGCGATTCGAGTGGTTCCGCGACGACGACGGCACCCGGGTGGTCGCGGGCAACGCCGGCAACTACTACGCTTTGACGGCGGGCCTGAACTGGAAGCCCAGCGCCAACGTCGTTTTCCGGCCGGAAATCCGCTACGACAATTTCGACGGCGTCGTAGGCGGCACCTTGCCGTTCAACGAGGGCCGGGACGACGAGCAGTTCTCCGGCGGCTTCGACGTGATCGTCACGTACTGACGTCGGCCTGCCTTTTGATCCATCGACGATGCAGAGGAGGGACCGCCGGCGACGAATCGTTGCCGGCGGTCCTTCTTTTGTCGGTTCGCGCCGTCGACGGCGAAATGTTGACACGGGAATTCGTCATCCCCCCGCAACGCAGTGCGGGGGCGTTTTTCAACTGATCCCCCCGCAACGCAGTGCGGGGGCGTTTTTCCCTCGTCCCTCACCCCTCGTCCCTCGCCTCTCGCCCCTGATACTCCACCCTCTCGATCACGATCCGGCAATTCGGCAACGAGGCCAAAAACATCCGCCCATAGGGCTTGCTGCGGACGCGGGGGTCGAGAATCACGACCATGCCCGTGTCACGCTTCGATCGGATCAACCGGCCGAAGCCCTGCTTGAGCTTCAGTATCGCCTCGGGCAGTTGATATTGGGCGAAGGGATTGCCGCCGGCGGTGCGGATGGCCTCGAGCCGGGCCTCCAACAGCGGGCGGTCGGGCACGCTGAACGGCAGTCGCGTGATGATCACGTTCTGCAAGGCCTCGCCCGGCACGTCCACCCCCTGCCAGAAACTGTCGGTCCCGAAGAGCACGCTCCGCGGGTTCTCCTTGAACTGCTCGAGCATCCGGCTCCGCGGCGTGCCTTCGGCCTGCGAAAGGAGCGTCAGCCCGGTTTCGGCCAGCCACGGGTCGAGCGCGGCGGCCGTCCGTTTCATCAGGTCGTAGCTGGTAAAGAGCACGAACGCCCGGCCGTCGGTTCGAGCCACGTACCGGCGGATCATCTCGGTCACGCGCTGTTCGTACTGGATCTTCTGCGAGCCCGGATCGGGCATGTCGGCCAAGAGGATCAACTGGACCTGTCGGCGGTAGTCGAACGGGCTGCCCAGACAGAGCGTCTGGGCTTTGCTCAGCCCGATGCGCGACTGGAAGAAATCGAACCGTCCGCCCGCGGTGGCCAGCGTCGCGCTGGTCATCACCACGGTGGGCACTTTTTCGAAGAGGTGTTCGCGGAGGATCGGCCCCACGTCGATCGGGGCCGCCGTCAGCGTGATCCGACGCCGACGCCGGGCGAGAGTGCTCTCGATCCAGTAGACGGTCTCGGGCATCTGCTGGCTGCGCCAGTTCTCGGTCTCGCCCGACAAGGCTTCCAGCCGGTTGGCGCTGGCGATGAAGTCCTGCCGCTCTTCGGCCTTCTTGAGCTTCTCGCCTTCCCGGCGGACCATCCCGGCGAGTTTGTCGAGCCCTTCGCTGAGCGGGTTGGGCACGATCTTCGGCTCCCGCACGCGGCCGTTTCCCCCGGGATGTTCGGCAAGCCATTGCTCGACGCTCTCGAATAAGGCCGACGCCCGATCGCGACACTCGCTCACCTGACGCTGGGCTTCGCGCATGCGGTGGTGCACCAGCAGGCCGCGATTGGTCCGGTCGTTGTAGAGTCTGCTCAGCACGTAGCCGATCTGGCCGTCGCTCACGCCGAGGCCCAAATGGTCGCCGGCGACCGCTTCGAGCGTATGGGCCTCGTCGAAGACCACCACGTCGTAATTGGGCAGGATGCTCGCCCCTTGGCGGCGCAGCGACAGGTCGCTGAAGAACAGCGCGTGGTTGACGACCAGGATTTGGGCGTTGCTGATCCGACGGCGAGCCCGATAGTAGAAACACTCGCCGTAGTGCGGACATTTCCGACCCATGCAGTTGCCGTGGTCGCTGGCCACTTCGGCCCAGACGCCCGGCAGGGGGCGGTAGTCGAGATCGGCCAGCGACCCGTCGTCGGTTCGTTTTGCCCAGGTTTCGAGCCGGCGAAGCTGGTCGAACTCCTGCTCGTCGGCGAACAGCCCGGCGGCCCGGGCGAGAGCGTTTTCCAACCGCCGCCGGCTGAGGTAGTTCCCCCGGCCCTTGACCAGCACGGCGGTGAACTCCAGCGGGATCACGCTGTTGAGCAGAGGGATGTCCTTCTGCATCAACTGTTCCTGCAGACTGATCGTGTGGGTGGAGACGATCACGCGGCGCGACGGTTTCTTCGAGCCGTTCGACTCGCCGCCTCCCCCCGGCTGAGGCGTTTTGGACTCGTCCGATCCCGCGGCGGCCAGGATCGCCGGCACGAGGTAGGCGAAGCTCTTTCCCACGCCGGTTCCCGCCTCGACGATCAAGTGCCCCGGCCGGCGGATCGCGGCGTCGACGGCCTCGGCCATGGCCAGTTGTTCGGCCCGCCGTTCGTAGTTGTTCAGCCGCTGCGCGATGCGGCCGTCGGGTCCCAGGATTTCAGCAGGCGAGAACATGCCCTCCAGCGTATCACGGCCGGGCCCGGGCGGCTAGGCGGGCCTTGGTGTGGAAAGGTCGCACGGAGTAGTGTAGGCCGGAACAAGCGCAGCGCAGTTCCGGCATTTTGTGTGGAAAGGTCGCACGGAGTCTGGTGTGGAAAGGCCGAATGAAGCCACGTGCCGGAACTGCGCTGCGCTGGTTCCGGCCTACTCATTCATGTGCGAGAAGCGCAGCGCGGAATCCTTCTCAGACCACCCCGGCCAGGGCCGTTCCTTTGCGCTGGGCGATGATTTCTTCGGCCAGGCTCGGCGGCAGGCGCTTGTAGCGGGCGAACTCCATGGTGAACGTGCCTTGGCCTTGCGTCAGGCTCCGCAGATCGGTGGCATAGCCGAACGTCTCGGCCAGGGGAACCTCGCCGTCGATCCGCGCGATCGGGCCGAGCGATTCGGTGGCCGTCACGATGCCG
>Ga0307378_10014151_pt1 | contig 10050 bp, 8 predicted proteins | sample UN1MG_FD_202238 | JGI IMG/M metagenome (GOLD analysis project Ga0307378, IMG submission 202238) | Soil microbial communities from Risofladan, Vaasa, Finland - UN-1 | ecosystem: Environmental > Terrestrial > Soil > Coastal area > Acid sulfate soil | place: Finland: Risofladan, Vaasa | collected... | reverse complement strand
GTGACAAGAGCTTAGCCCAGGGCGTGAGCCCTGGGATCAGAGGACGATCCAAAGGACCAAGCCCCGGAGGGGCGAAACAGCACTTTCTCAACACGCCCGGACGTCAGGGCCACCAGTCTGTCAGTGCCAGATGTTCTTCACTGATGATCTCCACGAAGAGAAAACGCGTCGGGCTCTTGGCGTTGCAGGGCGACTTCGCAATGCACCGCCAAGCGGTGACTGCGCTCGGTCATGAAACGGTCGAGATTCGCACGCCCGCGGAACTTGCCGGCGTCGATTGTCTGATCATGCCGGGCGGCGAGACGACCACAATGTGCAAGCTGATGGTCATCGAAGGGTTTTTCGGGCCGATCGCCGAATTCGGACGGAATCATCCGATCATGGGAACGTGCGCCGGTCTGGTGCTGCTGAGTACCGAGACGACCGGCCCGGACGGTGGACAGACGCTCGGGCTGATCGACTGCGCCACCGAGCGCAACGCCTACGGCCGCCAGTATTACTCGTTCCGGGATATGGGGCAGATTGATCTGTCCAACGGCGGCCGTCCGTTTGAGATGGTCTTCATCCGCGCGCCGAAGATCACACGCGTCGGCGACGGTGTGGAAATCCTGGGACGACTGGATAACGAACCGACGATGATACGGCAGGGGAATGTCCTGGCGATGACTTTTCATCCGGAACTGGCGGGGGACGGCGCGATTCACGAGTATTTCCTGACGCAGATGTAGTCGCGCGCGGCAATCCCCACAAATCCTCCCCCGGTGACGTAGACAATAAGCTATGCCGATGGATGCCGACCAGAAACCGATCCCGCTTAACGCGCCGAAACCGAGCTGGCTGAAGACCAAGGCGACCTTCACGCCCGACTACCTGCGGGTCAAGAAGGCGTTGCGGTCGAACGTCCTGCATTCGGTCTGCGAAGAAGCCAACTGCCCGAATATCCGCGAATGTTTCGCGGCCGGCACCGCGACGTTTATGATTCTCGGCAACGTCTGCACCCGCGGCTGCCGTTTCTGCGATGTGATCAAGGGGAAGCCGCTCGGGTACGATCGCGACGAGCCGAGGCGTCTGGCCGAAGGGGTGGTGCAACTCAGACTGTGGCAGGCGGTTCATGGGTTTATGCCGAGACGATCCGGCAACTGCACGAGCGCGACCCGCAGGTCAAGATCGAAGTGCTGATTCCCGATTTCGACGGGAACTTCGACGCGCTGGAGACGGTGCTCACCGCCGGACCGGACGTCCTCAATCATAATGTCGAGACCGTGCCGCGTCTTTATCCCACCGTGCGTCCGCGGGCGGATTTTGACCGTTCATTGGAAATCCTGCGACGCGCGGCAGCGCGGCCCGATCCGCCGATCGTGAAATCGGGGATCATGGTTGGGTTGGGGGAGACGACCGACGAGATCCACGACGTGATGCGCCGCATTGTCGCCACCGGGTGCCGGATTCTGACGATCGGGCAATATCTGCGCCCCTCCGAGGAGCACTTGCCGGTGATGCGTTACTATGAACCGGCCGAATTCGACGCACTCGCCGACAGCGGTCACGAGATGGGTCTTGCGCATGTCGAGTCGGGACCGTTGGTGCGATCGTCGTATCGCGCGTTCGATCAGGTGAAGAAAATGAATGCCGCCGCGCGGGAACCGAAAGCCCGGTCATGACGACACCGACTCACAGCATCATCCCGCGTGCGAAAACACGCACGGTCACGATCGGCCTTGTGCCGGTGGGCGGCGATGCCCCGGTCGCGGTGCAGTCGATGTGCGACACTGACACGCGCGACGTCGCAGCGACGGTGGCGCAGATTCACGCAATGGAAGCGGCAGGCTGCGAGATCACCCGTGTCGCGGTTCCCGACGAAGACGCCGCCGACGCGATCGCCCTGATCCGACCGCAGATTTCAATCCCCCTTGTTGCCGATATTCACTTCGACTGGCGCCTCGCGATCCGTGCGGCGCAGAACGGCGCCGACAAGCTGCGTATCAATCCGGGCAACATCGGCGGGCCAGGGAAGATCGCCGAGATTGTGGCCTGCGCGAAAGACCACGGGCTGCCGATTCGGGTCGGCGTCAACCAGGGTTCGATCGAGACAGACCTGCTCGACAAGTACGGCGGCAACAATCCCGAGTCGCTGGTGGAGTCGGCATTGCGCAACGCGGCAATCATCGCCGAACACGATTTTCATGATATTGTTTTGTCACTCAAGTCATCGCACGCCGCTGATGTGATCGCCGCCTACCGTTCGGTTGCGGCGCAATGCGACTATCCGCTCCATCTCGGAGTGACCGAAGCCGGTCCGCCCGGTTCGGGAACACTCAAGTCAGCGGTCGCCCTGGGGACGCTATTAGCCGAGGGGATCGGCGATACGATCCGAATCTCGCTGACCGGCGACAAGGCGGCGGAGATCGAAGCCGCTTGGGGGATATTGCAGGCGCTGGGTTTGCGCCGTCGCGGGCCGGAGTTGGTGTCGTGTCCGGCCTGTGGACGGATCGAAATCGATATTCTGACCCTCGTCAGCGAAGTGCAGGCAACCTTGCGACAGATTCGCGCGCCGCTGACAGTCGCGGTGATGGGCTGCGTAGTCAACGGTCCCGGCGAAGCACGCGACGCCGACTGGGGAATCTTCGGCGGCAAGGATGTCTATCTCCTGACCCGCAAAGGGGAAATCGTCGATCGCTTCACCGACAGCGAATCGGCGAAGAAGGCGTTGACGAGTGCGCTTCTGGAGGCCGATGCGGCGTGGCGGCGGGGCGGGTGATACCCGTCTGGCCGTCAGGAGATTGCAGTTGAGTAGTGCGGCGGGGACAAGAAGCAGATTCCTCACTTCGTTCGGAATGACTTTGTGTGATTATGTGAGATGATCGGTTGCTTGAATCATCTCAAGTCCGCCTCAGGCGGACGCAGAATAGCCCATATCTCCCGTCATTCACAATTACCGCAAGGGGTCATTCCGAGCGAAGCGAGGAATCTGCTTTTCAACACGGCTGATGACACACAAGACCCGATAGAATGTGAAAACGGCGGCGTGCTCCTACACGCCGCCGTTTCTATCAATGGTCGCGCGGGTTTACTCCGTCGCGGCGAATTCTTTCAGGTAACGGTTGACTGCCGCGGTCTCGCGTTCGCGCAGGCCGGCGCAGTCGGTAGCCCTGTCGGCGACCTTCGCCATGATCTCATCGGTTCCGGGGACATTGTGCGTCGGCATCGCAAAGAACACACGTGTCCTGGCCAGCCGTTCGAGCGAGCAGCCGCCGCCGATCGACGGCATGTAGGCGGCATACTGAGGCGGGATGCGCGAGGTGATCGCGTCGTAGTTGGTGGTGAGCCAGACGTAGATGCGTTCCTCGTACTGCCTTGCTCCCAGGATACTGCCGGGTATGCTGAATATCTCCAACGGACGCAGCGGTCCGTCCAGTGAGTACGTTAGCGCATCCTCAACAAGTTCCGGATCACGGAAGTCGCCGAGCAGGCCCAGGAACCGCGAGCGGTCCCGCGGGATTTCGGCCGCCTCGAACCGTCGCTTGAATTCGTCGAACAACGCCCGGTCGCCGCGCAGTGCGGTGAGGTAGAGACAGATGCCGGCGAGCTGCGGATCGACCGCGGTCGGCTCTTTTAGGTAGACCTGACTCAACGAGTCGGCGTACGCCTGCACCCGCTTGTCCATTCCCTCCTCACCCAACCAACCGAGGAGTTGGGATCGGAAACGGGTGATGGTTTCCTCTTCACCCTCCTTGCGGGTAAACCCGAATTGTTTGAGCGCCGGGCCGAGGGTCCCGCGCACCCACAGGGCGAAGTCGTTTTCGTTTTCGTCGACGACAAAGGCCTGACGGATCTTGCCGACCGCGGACAACAACGCGGAAATCACTTCCGGATCGGGATCGTTGGCAAAATGGTTCAACGTCAGCAGGTAGTTGTCGCCGGAAATCGACCCGGCGTCAAGTTCGGCGCCGAGATTACTGATCAGTCCGACCCGTTCGGTAACCTCCAACTCCTCGGTGGCGCCTTCAGCCAGACGGGCCAGCATCGCCGGCGGCACCGACCAGCGGTAGTATCCGTGCATACCGGCATTGGGCAGCACCCATGCCGGATCACCCTCCAGCGAGTGGAGTTCGACCGTCTTCTCCGGTTCCGTCAGGAGCACGGTTTGTGTCCGGGTATCGATGCCGTCGGAGTACTTCAGAACGACCGGAATCTGCCACAGCGCGTCCTCGGGGACCGGAACTCCGTAGTTCGAGAAACGCTTCTGCGTCAGTTTCACCCGATTGTCCAGGGTCACCTCCGCCGATACCAGCGCGACTCCCGGCTGGTCGAGATAGGTCGACATTGCGGCCTCGATATCCTGTCCGGAGATGCGGGAGAGGATTGTCCAGAAGTCGTGGGCGGTGGTCGTTCTCCATGCATACGTGTCGCAATACTCGAGCACCGCCTCGCGCAGAGCCTCCGGTCCTACCCACTGCTCGAACATCCCCAGAACGGCCTGGCCCTTGCTGTAAGCGAGGTCATCGAAGGACATCGACAGGTTGTCGGTGGCCTCGACCGGGCGGCGGATGGCACGTGTCGACGGACGTGCGTCGGTGTTCATCGCATACAGGCCACTACGGATGGCGCTGACGTCCATGCCCAATTCGGGAAAGACCTCGTGCGTGATCTTGTCGCCCATCCACGAGGCGAACGACTCGTTCAGCCAAGTCTCATCCCACCACTCGAGCGTCACCAAGTCGCCGAACCAGATGTGCGCGAGTTCGTGGGTGTGGACCGCGGCCAGTGTCCGTCGCTGACTGGGACTCATCGTCTCCGGATCCAACAGGATGAGACCGTCGCCGTAAGTGATCAGGCCGGGGTTCTCCATCGCACCGCCCTGCCCGGGTACGGCGATCATATCGCATTTCTCGTACGGGTACGACTCGCCGAAGTATTTCTCGAGGGCCGCGAGGATCAGCGGCGTGATCTTGACGGCTTCACCCGCCAGGTGGGTCTTCCCTTTGGGCGTCCACACATTGCCGGGGACCGACATGCCGGGGATCGGGACCGACTCTAACGGCCCGGTCGCGAAGGCGACGAGATAGGTCGGCAGCGGCTTGGAGCGCTGGAAGATAACAGTCTTCCAGCCGTCGGCGACCGATTCGGATTCGACCGGCGAATTAGAGACGGCCGTGTGCGCTTCGGGTACGATCAGGGTTATCTGAAACGGGATCTTGAACGCCGGTTCATCCCAACATGGGAATGCCTCGCGGGCGTCATCCGGCTCGAACTGGGTGAAGGTGTAATAGAAACCGCCGTCCTCGACCCGATGCAGGCTGTTATCGGTGGTGTCGAGAGTGTTCGAAAACGTCACCACCAACTGGGCGGGCCCGGGGGCGAGCGCGCTGCCGGCGCTGACCTGGACAATGCCATACTCCTGCATCGTGAATTCGGCCGGCACCGGCTGGCCACCGCGCGTCAGCGTGAGTTTGTCGATCGTCATGCCCTCGGCGTGAAAGTTGAAGGTGCTCGTTTGCTCCTTCACTTCGAGTTCGAACTGCGCGGTGCCCGTGTAGTCGGGTCGGTCGGCGTCGATCTTCAATGTGATCGCCTCAAAGGTCGGCACGACCTGCGTACTCAGCCGCGCATCAGCCCAGGCCTGGCCCGAATACAGCAGAACAGCCGCCACGAGAACCGCGGCGTGTACACCGGTTCCCCAACTTCTTCTCATGTGAACCTCCATGGTTTGTTCCCGCGAGCACGGGGCACGACTACGAGAAGCTGCTACGTTCGGTCGTTCGTTCCGGTTGCGAATATGAGACTTCGTCGATGGAATCCAAGGGTTTCGGCGCGGCGAACCGTTCACGCCCAGACTCCCGGGATCGCCGTCCCGCAGTCCGGACAACAACCGTCTCTCAGGCGATTGACAAGTACCTGAAAGCCAACGCGGTGCATGAGGCGGGCGTGGCACTCGGGGCAATAGGTCGACTCGCCGTCGTCGCCGGGCAGACCCCCGGCGTAGACAAACCGCAGACCTGCCGCCTGACCGATCCCGCGGGCTCGTCGCAGGGTCTCAGCCGATGTCCGGGGCCGGTCGGTCATCCGGTAGTCGGGATGGAAGGCGGTCAGATGCCAGGGGATGTCGATGCTGATCCCGGCGATGAACTCCGCCATCTGCGTCAGCTCTTCGGCCGAGTCGTTCTGCTGCGGGATGACGAGCGTCGTGATCTCCAGCCAGAATCCGAGGGCGTGGATAAGCTTGACCGCCTCGAGCACCGGCTCCAGCCGCGCGCCCAGAACCTTGCGGTAGTAGTCCGGGTTGAATCCTTTCAGATCGACGTTGAACGCGTGCACATACGGCCGAATCGCGCGCAGCGGCTCCTCGCAGATGAAACCGTTGGAGACGAAGACGCCGCGGATACCCTCTGCGGTTGCCAGCCGGGCGCAATCGTAGGCGTATTCATAGAAGATCGTCGGTTCCGAGTAGGTGAAAGCGACCGTGCGGGCCTTGCCCCTCTGTGCCAGTGCCACGACTTCGCCCGGCGTGACGTGTCGTCCCACGATCGCGCGACTCTTCCCCTTGGTGATCTGTGAGATGTCGTGATTCTGACAGAAGGGGCACTTGAAGCTGCACCCCACGGTCGCGACCGAAAGGGATTGCGAGCCCGGCAGGAAGTGAAAAAGGGGCTTCTTCTCGATCGGATCGATATTGATGGCCGCCGCCAGTTCGTAGACCAGAGTCTCCAGGCGCCCGTCGGTGTTCCGGCGCACGCCGCAGACGCCGTACTTGTCCTTCCCCACGTGACACCGGTGCGGGCAGAGTGTGCAAACCACCGCACCGTCGGGACGGGCTTCCCAGAACATCGCTTTGGTTGCGGTCGCTTCGTTCATATCGGGCGGCAGATTGTCTATCGCTCAATCGGCGGAGGACGGCTTTTCGGTCGGGTTCGATTGCTCAACTGCCGGGCGCGCCAGATCGGGACGGTCGGTGATGATCGAGTCGACACCCAGCATCGCCAACAACGTGACGCGCATCGGGTTGTTCACCGTCCACACCGCCGACTTCAGGCCGGCGCGCCGGATCGCCTCAACAATGCCCGGTGTGATCCAGCGCTCGTGCAGATGCAGCGCGTGCACGCCCTGCGTCTGTGCCCAGCGCAAGAACGAGCCGAACATCAGGCGGCGGACCAGGCGGTAACGGGGATTCCCGACGATCAAGGCCGTGGGCCAGGTCGGGCACTGCTGTCGGATCTCACGGAGGATCGACCTCCGAAACGACGAAAACACCGGCGGCTCAGACAGCCCCGCCGCCTCGATCTCCGCGATCAGTTCGGGTATGCCGGTGGTGTCCTTGATATCGAGGACCGGACGCAGACGCTCCGCCCTGGTCCAGTCAAGCAGCTCCGTGAGAGTGGGGAGCGGATCGATCCCCGCCGCCGGCACGACCTTGCCCAGGTCGGCGACCGTCAGATCGGCAATCCGCAGGCGTTCGTTTTTCAGGGGGATGTCGGCGTCATGGCGGATCACCCACCGGCGGTCGGCGGTCAGGCGCAGGTCGCACTCGATCGTATCGGCGCCGTCGGCGAGGCCGCGTTGGAACGCCGCCATCGTGTTCTCGCGGCAGAACTGCGAAGCGCCGCGATGCGCGACAATCTGGGGTCGGTGATTGATCATCCCTCTTCCGTCCTACTCAAACCCGAATCCCTGCCGATCGAGAAACCGCCGGAGATCGGCCCGTACCGCGACCGGATCGATCCAGCGCCGCGCCGATTGTTCGGCCCACCCGTACTCTCCCTCAGGGGTCGTGTCCCGCCAGCCCGGCAGGCGGCTGCTCAGGTCGAGCCGCCGCTGGTAGAGCCCGGTCGCGCGCGTGAGGCAATCATATTCGGCGTGGGCCTCGGCAAGGTGTGCTGTGTCGTAGCGTTCGTGGTGGACGATCCCCGCCAGAGGCAGACGGGGCCGCTGCGCGGGAACATGTTCGGGATCGGGGCGCCCGAGCGTCATACCGAACGCGATGAACACCAAAGGCGGAAGTCCGAGCAGCTCGGCGATCTCGAACGGTTTGTTGCGCGCGCCGCCGATCATGCACCCGCCGAGACCGATCGCCTCAGCGGCGTCGAGCGTCTTCTCGGCGAAGATCGCCGCATCGATCACTGCCAGGATGAAAAACTCGATACACTGCGCCCGAAACTCATACCCCGCCGCGTCGCAGAGCATCTTCGCCCGGTTCAGATCGGCGCAGTGCGCCAAAAAGACCGGACACTCCGCCACTTGGCGCTGTCCGCCGCAGAGTTCGGCGAGCTTCGCTTTCCTCTCTTGATCACGCACCACGATCACCGAGTACGATTGCAGATTCGACGACGTCGAGGCGCGCTGTCCGGTGGTGAGGATCGTCTCGAGTTCGGCGTCGGTCACCGGCTCCGACGTGAACCGCCGGATTGAGTGGTGGGCGCGGAGGGATGTGATTGTGGGATTGGTCATCGATAGTCCCGTCCAGATGTCACGTGTCACAGATCAAAGCATCCGCGACGCAACGTCCTCACAGCGCCGCCAGCAACGCCTTCATGAACGCCGGCAGGTCGTCAGGGAAGCGTGCGGTAATCAGGTTGCCGTCAATCACGCACTCCTCATCGACCCACTGCCCGCCCGCGGCGGCCAGATCGTCCTTGATCGCGACATACGACGTCACCCGTTTCCCGCGGCAGATGCCCGCCGAGACCAACAGCCACCCGCCGTGGCAGATCGCGGCCACCGGTTTCCCGTCGGTGTAGAGCCGCCGTACCAGATCGACCACCGCCGGATACTGGCGCAGACGATCCGGAGCCCAGCCGCCGGGGATCACGATCGCATCGAGATCGGATGCCCCCACCGACCCGACGGCGCGATCGACCGCGACCGGGTAGCCGTTCTTGCTCAGGTAGCTGGTGGCCGAACCGGTGCCAATGATGAGGACCTTGTGTCCGGCTTCGCGCAGACGCAAAAGCGGGTACCAGACCTCGAGTGTCTGATAGTCGGTCTCGACAAGAATGCCGATGGTTTTCGCTCGGGTATTCACGGGTCGACCTCACATTATCCGGTTCCCGGCACGATCGGCCGCAGCCTCACCACGCGACATTGATAAGGGGTAGAGGCCTGCCGGGTCCACCGATTCGCAGAGCATTTTGACCGGCCGAAGCTGGGTGCCGTATGGACAGTGCCCGGCCCTCATCGGGCCTCAGGATCCGGTCAGGCGCGAGGTATTTGCGTTCGAAGCGGGAGTATCCGCACGAGAGGCGTATTGCCGACCGGATCGAGCACGGAATCTTTGATATCCAGGTCCACGCGATCTCCGCTGCAGGATTTCAGCCATACCGCCTGCGAATCGCCCTTCTACGCGGAAAGACGGTCCCCTCTCAAGGTTTCCTACAACTTTTTGGGCGTCAACCGAGTATTAGGACTAAGGGGGGCTTGACTGACCCGCACTCCGGTCTGCCCGATCTGGATTGGGACGACCGGACGTGTATTGCGTTGAGCCCAAAAAGCGAGAATACCGGCTCACGAGGGTAGGGTTTCCCTGTCGGTGGAGTGCGCCCATAATGGTCCGTGTAAGGCATTGTGCCGGAAGAGAAATACACCGTTCGGAAATTCAACACAATCGGATGGAATCGCTGATTTTTTGTTGACACCGGCAAGTGATTGTATGTAAACTTGATCAACAGCAATGTTGTTTGGGCTGACAGAGTCTGTGTTGTTTACTGCAAAGACATTACCTCACAATAGCCGGGGGGAGAGCCCGGTTCACGCTAAGGGGGTGGACCGTGGGTGGAAACACAGCATCGAAAAACATGGCCAAGACAGCGAAGGGGAAAACCACCAAACGATCAGAGTCACGCGCTTGCAGTAGAGGAACGAAGGCCGCGGCCAAGGATGCGGCGAAAGGGCCGACCTGTGGGAAGGAGCGGCCGTCGGAATCCTCGGTTAAGGCAACCGGTAAGATCATCGTTCATCATGTGGGAGTCGAAGTACCCGACGGCTTGCCGACGAAATTCGTGACCAAGAGCACTTTCAACACGCACGATATCATGCACTCACCCGTTGAGAAAACGCTGA
>Ga0307378_10014150_pt1 | contig 10050 bp, 31 predicted proteins | sample UN1MG_FD_202238 | JGI IMG/M metagenome (GOLD analysis project Ga0307378, IMG submission 202238) | Soil microbial communities from Risofladan, Vaasa, Finland - UN-1 | ecosystem: Environmental > Terrestrial > Soil > Coastal area > Acid sulfate soil | place: Finland: Risofladan, Vaasa | collected... | reverse complement strand
AAAAATTTCTGGAATAGGAAATGGTCTCAAACTTCTTCCGGGAAAATAAACCGTATTACATTTTTTACAAACTATTTCCAATCCATAACATTCCCAATCAGAACATCCGCATTTACAAACATATTTTGCAGTTTCAATAATATCCTTTTTGTCAAAATGATAACTGCATGTACCACAAATAACAAAATTAGATATTTCTGATTTTATTAAGTTTCCACATTGGGGACATTTCATTTCATCATCTCTTTCCTTAGTTTTTCATTCTCTTTCCTAAGTTTATCATTCTCTGTCCTAAATATCAAATACTCTTTCTTAAGTTTCAAAAACTTTTCATCCAACAAGCGCTCTATGAATTACTCCCATATAACCACAACCTTATTCATCTCCACATTTTTTAATACATTTACAAGCCTCCACCAAATGTTCTTTTACTTCTTTTAACTTTAAAATTTTAACACAATTCTTTCTCAACTCATCTTCTATTGTTTTTAACAAATCCAAAGCGTTTAAGATATGTTTCTCTATTTTCATTATCAACCCCTTTTTAAAATCCAAACCGAACCTTCTTTAATATCCTGTTCTAAAAATACATCCATATTGTACCACTTCCCTCTCAAACAAAAATATGCTTTCCATCCCCAAGTTGTATCACAAAACATCTCAACTTTTTCATCACCTACATAAATACAAGTAAGAGAATCCCATGTCCTTCCCCTACCGCTGAACTTAGGTCTCCTACTGTTATATATTTTAATCTCTTGAATTCCTTTCTCTTCAACCAACTTCATTTTTACTTCACACTCCCTCCCAATTTTATTAATCCCACATATAACCTAATAATGGGATAGTCATTTGTATTAAAGAATAATCAGATTTTATTGCCGACAACCCTTCCCATAATGGATTAAAATATGTATGTCCTTGTTTAATTAATTGTTTCAAATATCTTTTAATATATTTTGCTACTTCTTTCATTTCTTTATCGTCTCGCCTTTTCAAAACTTCATTTAAAAATTCAACTACTAGAAAAGTAGATTCATCATCATTCTTTAAATTAATTTCCCATGCTTCCGCCAGTTCCTGCCACTCCCATCCTTTGAAACGATATCCCTTTTTCACACTCCCTCCCAATATTTTTTATCTTCTTCTTTCATAAAAATTTTAACCATTGCAACACTGAATTTATACCGTTGATCAGTTCCAACTCTTTTACAAAGAACTGGTCGTTTTGAACATTTACTCTTATAACCAATTATCTCATAAAGAAAACCTCCCTGTTTAAAAACTTTTCCCAAATCATTAATTTCAAGTCCTACTAATTCAGCGAAAAGTTTAAAATCTTCTCTTTCCTTTGATTGTACTTCTCCGTCTACTATTGTAGCTCCCTCAATCTTCATCGAAAAATTAGATTTACTAAAATGAGCATTTCCAGTTTTGAGACTAAAACCATGTTTAAGTTCCTTTAAAAAGCACAATCTTCTCCCTTAGTCATTTTTATTTAATCATTTTTTAATGCCTGATCCAAATCTTTTCTTATTCCTGTTATTAAAAGGGAGAATAAACATGAGAGATAATTTTGGCCTTCAATATAGCCAGCATCATAGCCTTCATCATAACCTTCTTCTCTACCTTTTTCTCTACCTTCATTGTAAGCTAATTCTTTTATTTTATCAATCTCTTCTTTAGTCATATTTTCCTCCATCTAAATGTTTTTATTCTTCAAACCAATTATAATTCTCGCCTATTTTTAAATTCCCGTTTTTTATAGCTGTTCTTCTTATAGCTTCTTTTTGAGAAATATACTGTTTCTTATGGCAATCAAAACCATCTCTATATATATTAAATTTACAATCTTGTTCTGTACAATTATAATTTCTGCAAGTAGTCATTTATCCTCCCTTTAAATGTTTATCTTTCTTATCGACACAATGCTTTAAAAACTTTAGCTTTATTCTAATTTAACTACATTATACCGTAAATTTAAAGAGAAGTCAAGTCTTTTTTTCTATATTAAGTAGTTAATTTTGTTACATATTTTTACCTATAAAATAAAGCAATATCCTTTTGAGCATTTTCTTTATTCGATTCCTCCTCACCTTTGGGAGTCCTTCCCTCTTCCTCGCATCTGAAATGCTTTTACCACAATATTCCCTTGCTAAACAATTGCAATCTTTTTCTCCCATAACTGGTCGTGGATGTTTGCAGTTCTGAACTATTCCATTTTTTACCCAACACCGAAGATAATGATCAAAACCATTTTCTAGATTCTTTTTCATCAATTTATTCCTTTGTTTTACGCATTGATAATCTATAAACAAATGCCCTTTTGTGCTTTTTCCTTTCACTTGTAGTCCTATCAACCTCACTACCAATTAACATTACAACATCGTGAGGAATCATCCAGCCAGCTTCAATCGCTGCCAATCGCATAAGATTTCTCAATTCATCCGTATCGGCTTTACAATATTTACCTTCTTTTGTTCTTTTTGTAATATTGAGACACCAAGTAATTTGATTTTGAATAGCCTCAAAAGTCGATGTAGTATTTTCTTCTCCAATCCTTTTCTTAAACCTTTCAAAAATCTCTTTGTAGTGTTGGTTAGTTTCTTTAACGCCCATTCCTTTTGGAGATTTTGCCGTAACATCCAAACGTCCAAAAGAATTTCTTTGCCATGTTTCTATATCATATTTTCCAAAAGTTGCCCTTATTTCTTTACAAAGAATTACACGTTTTTCATGATTCCAACAAATATTTTCTTTCTTCGTTATCTTCTCCTACGTTTAGTTTATATAAATGGTAAATAAAAATTTTCTATCTTCTTTACAAATTCTTTGCCTAATTTAACCGATGCTTCATTCCTTAAATCATACCACCCTTCCTTTACTTCTGACAAATGTACAAACCATGCTATGCACAGTTTGGTAAAATTCTGTTGAAGAGTTCTATGCTCACGCCCCATGAGTTCGGCAAATTCATTATTACTGCAACTATTCTTATTAACAAAATCAGTCATGATTCTAACTGTTTCTTCTATATCTTTATCCATTTAATTTCCCCTCTTTTTCATTTTTTACTGCAAGAGCGTAGCAATCATCAAACAATTTATTAATTACTTTTACACAATTTTCTGGATATTTTTCTCCTATAACTAACCTTCCCTCATCCAATCCATGTCTCAAAATCGCCCTAACATGTTTGTACACCAATATCTCATTAACCAAATCACCATTTTCCAAAAAATCCTCTGCATTCTCAATCGCCATATCAAACAAACTAATTTCTTCTTCAACTAATTTCATTTTTTTTTTCCTTTTAAATATTAAAGATTAAAGTTATATAAATTTTCAAGTTTAATATATGTATGTAAATTCCAATCAGTTTTTATTTTTAAAAACCAAATATTACCAACTTTTTTAAAACCAAATTTCAATCGTTCTGCCAACTGATGACATGTTTCACACAAGGTGATTCCATTACTGATTTTCCATCTCAATTTCGGATATTTATGCCAAGCTTTAATATGATGAATTTGTAAAATCCTTACTTCTACATTCCCACACATTTGACACTTATAGGCATCTCTTTTTAAAACTCGTTTTCGCCATTTAGTTCTTTTCCATCCATATCTATTTCTACAACTTACAGCCATGAGAATCCTTCAATTTAAAAGCAATTTTCCCTTTTATTTAAAAGCATTTTCAAAAGTGATTGTGATTGTTTTATTGATGTTTTTGTATGTAAAATTTTATATACATTGCGTAAAATCCACTTTTTAAATGTTTTCTTATTTACATAATAAATACCTTTTTCTTCTCTTACAAAACCCATCCGTTGATTTAAATATTCTTTTTGAAGTTTTGATCTATCAATACGATATTTTATTTCTAAAGGTATTCTAGATAAAAACCTTACTGCCAACTCTTCCAATGGGCCACATATTACACCTTTTTTATCTGTTAAAAGTAACTTATCATATTTTTGCAATGTATTTTTGTAAATATTTACCCTTTCTTTCATTATTACATTCCTCCTTTTAACTTATCTATTTTTTTAATTGACAGCAACGCTTTGCTTTTACAATATTTTTCATTATCAAACTTAGATAACAAACTATAACCAGTACCATCTACTAGATACGCTCCGTAATCCTGTATTAAACACAATATTTTTAATATTTTCTTCCTGCCAAATTTCCCATCTTTCTCTACATTTTTAGACAATAATTTGGCTGCATTGTTAAGAATTTTTATTGCATTCTTTTTAGATTTTTTCTCATTACCAAATTCACCTATTATATGATATCCGATACCTTCCACTAAACATGTTCCATAATCTTTTGTTAAAGAAACTATATCTTTCATAATTAAAAACCTCCTTTTTTACCAAGATTCTATATCAATGCTATGTATCAATCCACATTTACATATCACTTCCACTTCTTTAAAACCATGTGAACCGCATACATCACATGGAGAATCTGAAGCGCTTATCTTACATTTTTCCCAAGGAATCACAACACTTCGATTCAATTTTCCACAATAAATTCGAATAGACTTTATTTTAGTATTAAAATTAATCTCTTCTCTTTCTTTTTTTGTCAAACGCTTTTTCATTTATGACCTCCCACTTCTTTTTTATCCAATATTTTCATCATACCATCCAAAAGCACGACTTTCCCATTCAGCAGCATCAATAAATGGTCTATCGGTTTTTACAGGAATTATCAAATTCTCAGGAATTGGATATAAAATCTCCATCAAGATAATCGCAAGTATACATGTTAAAATTCCAATTATAAGAAGTAAAAATATAATTCCCATTATTCTCTCCCTTATTATCTAATCGTTTTTAATTACACAAATCTTCATTTAAAGCCTCTAACGGTTCATAATCATCTTCATAATAACCTCTCCAACATTCTTTATCAATACAATCTAAACCAAAAAGTTCTATTGCTATTGATTTTAGTTCCTCAAACCATTTATTAAAATCATCATCAATAAGATCAGAAAATTTTTCCAATGATTGATACAATGATTCGTTTTTAACAACAACACCTTTTTTTGTTACAATCCACCCATTCGGAATAGATTTAGTTGTAGATTCCGTTATAAACCATCTCACGCCATCGTATAAAACATTCTTTCCAGCCTGATGAATACGTTCAATTAATCTCTCCAGCCTCTCAGGAAAACTTTCATCTTCAAATTCATAATCCTTAAGATATAAATGCCTATAAAAGTAATTAAATTTAATATATTCTCTTCCAGCTATTATTTCATTTAATTCTTTTTCTATAATTTCTTGATTAATATCAAGCATTTTTATTCCCTCCATAATGTTTTCCCTTCCAAAGTTTCTTTTAAATATAGAGTATCCCCAAACTTTCCTCTCCGCCAATACCATTTTTCAATATGACAATCTGAAAACATTTTCCCCAAAGTTTCTATTGCAGATAAATTTGTACTTTGAGAAAACCATAAATCTTTATCATTGTTGGTTACTAAAGCGTAATTCCAGTAATTCATAATTTCTCTTACTTCATTGCTCCTATATCGTTATATTTATTTTTTTAATAAAGGTATAATTTTTTAATTTTTTCCTCATTTCCTCTCTCATCATTATTCTACCGCCTTCATAGAAAAATTTACAACATATTAATCCCAAAGCTATTACCAATATCCAAATCATATCATTACCTCCCCAAAGATTCTTCTCCTGTCAAAAGAGGAAATTTTATATTCCATGTATCTAAAATTCCATAATGACCTGATTTTTCCATTATGCGATCTGCTACCTCTATTGGAATTTCAACTCCAAAATAATCCTTCCCATCCTTCCATGTCGGATCAATAACTTTTTTATTTTTGTCCAAACACCATGCATGCATCAACGGTATAACACCGTTTGCATATCCTTCGCAATATGTAAACCCCTCTGCCAATGCGAGCAAGTATGCGTTTTTAAAACACTGCTTTGGTTTTCCTCTTTTAATTCCTGTAGGAAGAGATTCCATTTTTATTCCCATCTGCCTTCCATTTTTAAGAATAAAATCTTCTATCGAAGTATATTTCCATCCCTCTGGTTTTTGATTTTCTCTAGCTTTTTGCACAAATTTTAAATAGTCTTTTGTAGTTTGCATAATTAATCCTTTTATATCAAACCTATCAATTTATAAAAATTAAAACTATATGCGAGAAAGTTCCATAAAACCAAACAATAGAAGTAAAATAATAAAAAAACTCACTCTTTATTCTTCTTCCATATCCTACGTCATAATATTCACCTGTTAAAAAAACAACATAAGTAATTGCAACAATTCCAATAATCTTAAACAATAATATTCCTGCCAAGGGATTAGTACATTCCATAGCATATTTTATTAAAGGATTTCCCTCAATTTCTATTCCATAATAATGAATGTTATAAAGAGTCATTAAGGTATCTGTTATGGCACTAAATACCATTAATAACCAAGAAAATTTCATAAATTCCTTTTTTATGCAGAATATAAAAGTGACGGATCATAAGAAATAATATCTCCAAAATAAAACTCACCGTTCAACTTCCTTAATCCTGACCATGTTATAAAAATAGATAAATCCGTTTTTATCCAATTATCTTTATCAATTTCAATTTCATATTTATTTATATCTCTTTTGGACGCCATATTATTACTCCCTACTCCCTATAAACCTATTCCAAAACATTTAAAACCGCAATTTTTTAAACAATACTCGCATCGATGATAAGAAGCGTTTTTATATTCTTTAAAATATTCACTAATTTTACAATCCTTTTTTGGCAATCCCAATTCCTCAACCTTCTTTTGAGAATCTTCAGTAAAGTATAAAAAATCATCTTCCTCAATTGTTTGAAAATTTTTTAAAATCTCTCTTTGAAATTTATTCATTTATATAAATCTCCCTGCTATAAAGTCCGTTTCCAACTTCCTTCATCTGTCCCTTGAATTCATCTTTTTTCATATTCTTTAATTCATTTTTAAAACTTCTAACTTCAAAAGCTAAAGCTCCCATTATAGCAATAAGATTATCTTCCTCACTTGGTTCTACTTCTTTTACTGATTTTTTTGGCGCGGCGTTTTTAATTATATTTTCTATCAGTTTTTCTTTTTCTGTCATAATGTTTTCTCCCTTGAATTGTTTAACCTTATTTTAACTACATTATACCGTATTTAAAATCAGAAGTCAAGTCTTTTTTCTGTTTTTCTTCCAATGTAAGTAGTTAGAATCATTAACATTATTTAAACAAATCCATTACATTCTTTACAAACATTTAAATTTATAACCCTTTTTGCCATATCACTAACGGTATCTCCCTTTTTATAATGCTCTGAAAAATTTTCTAACAGCCATACAGCAAATTTTATATCTTCTTCCACTTTCAAAGTCTTTTCTTTTATTGTTATTTTCATAATTACTCCTTATCTATTCTTTTCTATTCTTTTCTTCTTCGATACTTTCTTTGTTTTGAATACCTACGGGACTGTTCATGGGAATATTCGCACCAAATCCCGCAGCGCTTTCCGCCTTAATATGTTTTGACCAATATTTCAAATTGGTTTTGAATACTGTAATACCCTCATTCTTTTCATTTGTTCTTCCTACAAACCTATCAACATCCTTTTTACTGCATCTATCACATTGCCAGATATAACCACCTTTTATCTTTTTCTTTGGATCGAATTCTCTTCCGCATACTTTGCATTCCATTTCAAACTCCTTCTCTAGATATATTTTTTTAAGATTCTATTCCATGTTTTATAATTTTTAAAATTATTTATTTTAGAAAAATGAATCCAATTTCTCTTTGCTCCCCACCTAAGATCACAACAACCATTTTGTTCAAGTGTTAATAAACATCCAACATCCCCTACTGTATGCGCCACCCAATGATAAGCTCCCTCATATCCAACTATATCCACTCTCCATTTACATTCTGAAAACGATTTCATTTGTTTTCTCCTTCTGGCGGTTCTGTTTTTTGTGGAATTTTTTCAATTTTAACAATATTGCCACCACTTGAATTTTTATCTTCCATATAAGGAACCCATACAACAGTACATCCAACTAAAGAAATTATCATAATTAAAACTATTATTTTTAACAACATCAATCCCCCTTCGTATTTTTCATGTTTTTAATTTTTTGCTCAACGCCTTCCATCGTTTTTGTGATTCCTCAGTTAATCTCTTAAACTCCTCATCCCATTTATTAATCCCCGTTACAGAGAACCCAATTATCTCAACACCTCTAAAACATTCCTGAAGAAAGATGTCTACATTATCTATAAAAACAGGTTTATGTAACTTCATGCTTTTAAGATTCTTCCAACTATAAACTTTTCCTTTCATCCAACAATAATCCTTCTCTACCTGTTTTCTTTCTTTTTCTGAATTAACAAGAAGCATAGCATCCATGTTTTTCATAATCTGACATATCTCAAATGTCTTTCCCATTCTTCTTCCTTTAATAATACAATTCATTGTTTTTCCTCTTTTTAAATAATTTTATCTAAACGATTCCCCTATTATTGTATAACCATAAGTATCAGAATAATAATCCCAATCTTCGAATTCGAATTGAGAACACCAATCCTCCAATTCTCCTTCAATTAATTCTTCTTTTTCGGCATCTGTACAATTTAAAAAATAATCATTGTCTATATCTACAACTTCTTCTATTGTTTTTTTTCCTCTATGTGAAATGCGATAAAATTTTACTTTTGTGATTTTTATCCTCTCCCGATAAACCTTACAATCAGCATCAAAAACATGTATCATCTCTGTCGCCCAAAAAGGCAGGGGATAAAGACAACCTTTCCAATCTGCTAATTCATATTCTGGATCCAAATATATACAAGTTTCACATTTTAACATTCCTAATTAACTCCTTTGTTTTTATAATTCATATTCTTTTGATTCACTATCTGGTTTAAAATATTCTTCATCTTCTTCTTCAGTTAATTCTTTTGGTTCGTAAAAAAGCGAAAACACTAATCGTCTAAAATCTTCTCCATCTCTAATTCCATCAATTGCCAATACTATTGCAATTACTCTACCACATTCATCTGATTCATTAATCCATTTTTCTATCAATTCCCCATAAGGATTCAACTCTTCAACCGATCCAATTACATCATTGGGCAAAGGAAAAGAAAATACTTTAACCCTCATAATATCATTGGGACGTGCCCTATCGTATGTTTCTAACTTTTGTAAAAAATTAGACATGTTTGGACATGTAATAGCACAACCACAAAAAATAATACATAAACTTAATACAAACAATAACTTTTTCATTTTTCTCTCCTCCTTATTTTTTTATTACTTTAAAAACTTTAACATATTCTAATTTAACTGTATTATACCATATTTAAAATCCGAAGTCAAGTCTTTTTTTTCATATTTTTCTTACTTTAGCAAGTTTAACAGCTTGCATCGGCTTTATGCAAGTCTATGAGCTCGGCCACAAATTGGCGTTTCTTCTAATCCCGCCCGTTATCCTTGATCAAAACTGCATTGCATTCTCCGCTTTTTTAGCTCCGCAAATTCATTTTGCAAATAAGAAGAAGCGCTACATGCATATTCGTTTCACCACATTCTCTTAAACCATCCAAGTATTCTAAATGATTCTCAACATTCGGGCATTTCTTCTATTGACATTTTTCCTCTTCTTTTTTTAAGTTTCCATCCATTTTGTTTATCTTCTTTTCTATTTTAGCTATATCTAATTCTATTGCTTCAAAATCTCTTATTAATCTACTTTCTGTATTCAATGCTTTTGTTAATATCTTTAACAATCTTTCTTTGATTGTATCCATTCTCTTTCTTTTTTCTATCTCCTCAATTCTAGAAAACAGTCTTAAAATAGCTGCGCATTTTGCTTCAACCAATTCTGATATATTTATCATTTCTCCCATGTTCAAACCTCCTCCACTAATTCTAATAGTTTCTCGATAGAGATACGAACCTGCTGACCTTCGTTTAGTTTAATACCCCAACATTCTTCAAAGTCTTCATAACAGAG
>Ga0307378_10014148_pt1 | contig 10051 bp, 10 predicted proteins | sample UN1MG_FD_202238 | JGI IMG/M metagenome (GOLD analysis project Ga0307378, IMG submission 202238) | Soil microbial communities from Risofladan, Vaasa, Finland - UN-1 | ecosystem: Environmental > Terrestrial > Soil > Coastal area > Acid sulfate soil | place: Finland: Risofladan, Vaasa | collected... | reverse complement strand
TTTTCTTCGGCACGCCGGTCGGTCGTTCGATCCCGACTTCTACCGGGCGATACCTGCCGATGATGACGGCGCGGTACGCCTCGAGGGCGAAACGTTCGTCGAGGCGGTGCTCGAACCGGCCGATCGAACCGCCGGCTTCGAGTGGCGAGGACACTCCTATGCCCTGCGCGTGCCGGCAGAAGCCGACCGGACATTCGTGCGGGTAAAGAACCTGGCCGGCGGCCGCCTGTGGGTCGTGCTGCGCCGTCGGGTCTCGTGGTGGCGACGGCTGGTCGGCGGGGCGACTCCCGGTCCTGCTGATCACATCGCTCGCCGTGCCCTGCCGAAGGCCGGCGGAAATGGGTAAGCGCCTCGCCTCCCTCTCCCGGCGCCGGGAACGAGCGGCCCGGCTCGCTCCGCGCCTGGCCGAGCTCTATCCGGGTCTCGCCATCAGCCTCGGGTGGGATACCCCGCTGGAGCTGCTCGTGGCGACGATTCTCAGCGCTCAGTGCACCGATGACCGGGTGAACCACGTGACGCCGGTACTGTTCCGGCGCTATCGGACGGCGGCGGACTACGCCGGGGCGGACCCGGAGGAGCTCGAGGCTCTGATTCACTCCACCGGCTTCTACCGGAACAAGGCCAGGCACATTCGCGGCATGGCCTCCCGACTCGTGGCCGAGCACGGCGGTGAAGTGCCGGATTCGATGGAAGAGCTGACGCAGCTTCCCGGGGTCGCGCGGAAGACGGCCAACGTCGTGTTGAGCAACGCGTTCTCGAAGACCGAAGGGATCGTCGTCGATACGCACGTGAAGCGCGTCTCGACCAGGCTCGGGCTCACCGCGGCCAGGACTCCGGAGGCGATCGAGCGGGATCTGATGGAGGTGCTTACCCGCGAAGAATGGCACCCGTTCTCCTGGCGACTCATCCGTCATGGCAGGGCCCGGTGCGATGCGCGCCGACCGGACTGCGCGGGGTGTGAGATCTCCGACGAATGTCCGAGCGCGTCCTCGTTTTCCTGATCAGACAGCTGTGACGATCGGCGGCGAGCACTCGAGACAGACGATCCGGCGGACTGCGCTCGAGCTCGGCTTCTCATCGATCGGATTCGCCCCGGCCGACCCGCCTGCGCACCGGTCCGCCTACCTCGAGTGGCTGCGTCTCGGCCTCCACGCGGACATGGGCTGGCTGGCCCGCGAAGATTCCGTCAGGCGCCGGCTCGACCCGACCGAAGCGCTACCGGGCTGTCGAACCGTCGTGGTGGTCTCGCTGAGCTATGCTCCGCCCTCGGCAGCTGTCCTGGTGGCCGATCCGCGCTCTTTCGCCGCGTCTCCTGATTCGGACCCCGGCCGGAGCACCGGCGACGCCGTCATCGCCCGCTATGCTCTCGGTCGTGATTACCACGACGTATTCGAAGAGAAACTCGCGGCCCTGGCCGAGCAGATCCGGACACTCGATCCGGAGGCCGGCTGCAAGCTGTATGTGGACTATGGGCCGGTTCTCGAGCGGGAACACGCACAGCGAGCCGGACTCGGGTGGATCGGGAAGAACACACTCCTGATCAATCCCGAACTCGGGTCTTACCTGTTGCTCGGAGAGATCCTCACGACGCTTGACCTGGCGCCTGACGCGCCATTCCTGCCCGACCGTTGCGGGACGTGCACCCGGTGCATCGAAGCGTGTCCGACCGATGCGATCGTCTCACCACGTGTCCTCGACGCACGTCGCTGCATCTCCTGGCTGACGATAGAGAATCGTGGCCCGATTCCGCTCGAACTGCGTACGGCGATCGGCAACCGGGTATTCGGCTGTGATATCTGCCAGGAAGTATGTCCGTGGAACCGCGATCCCGCCGCTGGAGACAGCGGAGACCTGGATCTCGGCCGGCCTGTCGCGCCGGCAACTCTTCGGGCCTGGGCCGAGGAGCTGGTCGAAATGGACACGGAAAAGTTCCGCGCCCGGTACGGAGACACGGCGCTGGCGCGACCTGGCCGGGAGGGACTTCTCCGGAACCTGTGCGTGGGACTGGGAAACGCCGGTGATGAGCTGGCCGTCCCGCTCCTTCAGCGCTGTGCGGCCGACGAGTCGGAACTCGTGCGGGACCACGCCCGCTGGGCCCTGTCCCGGCTCAGCTAGATCCGCCCCGCCCGTCCATCGAGGCCAGTCCGGGTCCCCCGAATACCAGCATCATCAGCGAGGCGGCCAGCAGGACGCTGAACTCGACGCCGCCGTTCGCTTCGGGTCCCACGACGTACCAGCCGCGCGGAGCGTGGACAAGTACGATTCCGGCGAACATGTGAATTACGAGCAGCAGGCTTACCGGTGTGACGAGGAGCCCGATCAGCAGTGCGATTCCGCCAAAGAACTCGAGCAGACTCACGGCCCACGCGACGATCACGGGAAGCGGGATTCCGAGCGAGCTGAAGAACCCCGCCTGGCCTTCCATGCCTCCGAACAGGTTCGGAGCCCCGTGCGAAATGAAGATCACGCCAAGCACGACGCGAAGCAGCGCCAGGCCGAGGTCCGGATTCACGCCCTTATCCATGACCGTCTCCTTTTCGATCCCTACAGCTCGATGATGCGTCCGCCACCCGGCTCTCCGGGACTGGTCTCATCCCCGATCTGCACCGAGTCTATCGATGCCTCGAGGCGCTTCCGGATCCGGTTTGCCACCCAGTTACGCCCGGGTCTCGTCATCAGCGTGAACCCCACCGCATCGGTGAGGATTCCCGGCGTTATCAGGACGACGCCGGCCAGCAGGACCAGCACGGCGTTCAGCAGTTCCCGTCCAGGGACCTGGCCCCTGGCAAGCTGCTCCTGTACGGCACTCCAGGCCCGCAGGCCTTCGCGCCTGGCCAGCCACGCACCCACGAAACCGGTCCCGAGAACCAGTCCGAGTGTCGGACCGGCCCCGAGCCAGCTCCCGATCCGCAGGAGCAGCGACAGCTCCAGCAGGGGAACGATCGTGAACAACAGGATGAGTCGTATCAGCACGGCGGGAAGATAACGGCCGGACCACGAAACGCGAGCGGCGAAGCAGAATATAGCGAAGACGGATCCGAATCGTCCCTTGCGGCCCCACAGGTAACGATCCGAATCCGCCTTCGCACGACACGAATTTGAGGGAGGGGCGTCATTCTACCGTCACACGGCGTAGATGCGCTTGAGATCAAGGCGTGTTCGCGGTCGCAGGCAGGAGGTACAACGGCGAAGGGGAGCCAGACCAGCTTCCCTGCGCCCCACCGGAAGCGGTCGACTCCTCCTTCACCAGGAGACGTACGGCTCTGTCGCGGAACTGAGTACGCAGCTCCGGAGAAACACTGTCGTCTCCTGACGCAAACTGTACGTCAGACTATCAACGAAGTGTCAACACGTTGTAAATGCTGGATTTAGGAGTACGTAAAGACGAGGCGCCGGTGCGGCGCCCCGCAGGTGGTCAGGTGGGAATCAGAATCCGAGCACTGCGCGCACGGCTGGATCGATCCGGTCCTGGGTCCAGAACGGCTTCCACACGAGGTTCACTTCCGCCTCGTCAATGCCCTCGACCGTGCCGGCAGCCGCCTGCGCCGACCCGAGAATCTGGGGGCCGGCCGGACAACCGGGGCTCGTGAGGGTCATCGAGACAACGGCCTTTCCGGCTTCGACCTGGACGTCGTAGATCAATCCCAGGTCCACGATATTGAGACCGAGCTCCGGGTCGATGACCTGCTTCAGCGCCTCCATCACTTCCTCGGCAAGCCCGCCGCCGTCCAGCTCGTTCGTTTCGCTCACTGCTCGTACTCCATCGAGAGTCAGTCGACCATTCAATCTTCCGAAACGCGATACTCTGCCCGCCGCTTCGCGTTCCGATCGGCCAAGTCCACGAGTTCCACGGGATGAACTACGCTGACCTCGAGTCCGGCGCGTTTCAGGCCGGCCCCGAGGAACATCATGCACCCCGGGTTGCCAGTTGCCACCAGGTCGTAACCTCCCTCCCGGATCTCCTCCAGCTTTCGTTCCAGGATCCGGTCGGACAGCTCTGGCTGCTGCAGGTTGTACAGGCCCGCGCCTCCGCAGCAGCGCTCCCACGACGGGAGCGGCTCGACGCTGTACCCCGAAGCGGACAGTGCCTCGAGCGGAGCATCTCGAATACCCTGCGCATGCAGCAGGTGGCACGGCGCGTCGTAGGCCACGCGAGGCCCGGCGCCGGCGAGAGGCGCCGGGTCAGCCGAGTCAGCCAGCAGCTCAGAGATGTCACGCACCCGTTCTGCCAGCGTTTCAGCCCTCCGCTGCCAATCCGGTTCGCCCCGCAGCCACTCCGGATAGTCACGCATCGCGGCTCCGCAGCCCGCGGAGTCGGTGACGATGATCCGGGCGCCGGATCTCTCGAACGCCTCGATGTTCCGTCGGGCCAGCGCGCGGGCGGCATCCAGTCTCCCGGCGTGAGCATGCAGGGCCCCACAGCACTCCTGCCCCGAGGCAGGTAGCTCCGTATGACCTCTGCGTTGCAGGGTCCGGCGGGTGGCATCGTGAACGTGAGAGTACAGGCCCGACATCACGCATCCCTCGAGCAGCGCGTATGTCTCCCCGGAACTCGTGGACCGCGGGTCCGACAGAGGTAAGGAAGCTGCGCTACCGGACATCTTCGTCGACCGTCGTGTTGCCGCGAGCATACCGGAGGCGAGTCCCGGGCGACCTGGTGCGACGCGAGCGCCGAACTCGGCCAGCCGGAGGGTCCTCGCCAGCCGGGCCAGCGCGTAGGCCAGCCGGGAGGTTCTCCGGCCGGTGAGGGATCCGAGCACGAGGTCTGCGAAGCGGCCGCCGGTACTCTGACTCAGTGACTGTTCACGGGCCTGCTCCAGCAGACTTCCGTAACGCACGCCGGCGGGACAGGCGGTTTCACAGGCGCGACATCCCAGGCAACGATTCATGTGGACCAAGAACGCGTCCTCGACGCCGATCCGCTCTTCGGCCAGGGCGCGCATGAGGTAGACCCGACCCCGCGGGGAGTCATTCTCTTCGCCCAGCACCTCGTATGTGGGGCAGACCGGAAGGCAGAAACCACAATGAACGCAGGAAAGAAGGTCTTCCAGCCAGCCCCCCGCTCGTGGTTCGCTGTCGGAGTGAGTCGTACACGCCGATCCATCCATGGGGCCGCCGGTCATCCTGGCTTGGCTGGTCGCTCAGTTCCCGGCCGGCGCGGGATCTGAGGAGGAATGATCGTGAATGATCTTCCATCCGGTTCCGGTCCGACGCATGACCAGTGTGAAAGGTCCTGATTCCCGGGTCACCCCTTCCTCATAGAGCACCCATCGGGCGGTCACGATGCCGATCATCGGCGGCAGCGAACGGACCCGGATCGACTCGAACCTGAGGCTGTCGCGCTCCGCACCCGGCCCGAAGCTCGAAGCGTAGTTACCTCGGATTTCCTCGATTCCCGACAGAATGCCTCGCGATCCGACGAATGTAGTGCTGGGAGCGTCCTGGTAGTCGGACAGAAATGCCTCGAGGTCGCCCCGATTCCAGGCGGCGGCTGAGGCCTCGAGCATCTGCGCGACGTATGGCTCCAGGCTCACGTCCTGCTCCGGCTCGACCGAGAGGCGACACCCGACCAGGGTCGTCGGCAGAACGACGATAACCGCTGCCATCGACCGAACGAAGGAAGATCTCCGGGAACCGGCGGGGCGGGCGTGAAGCATGGAGTCAGGCATGATAGAGCTCCTTCGGAACCCATTTCCTGAAATGGGCTGCCGTGCGGGAGATGGCCCGGCCGAGGGCAGGCGTCGAGCCCACGAAAGGATGCTGGACATCGAACGTGTGCCCCGTGGATTCGAGAATGGCGAGCTCCGCGTCTGCGCCGGCCTCCGCAAACATCTCCGCGTCCTCAGTCGATACTGCCTCGTCGCGCGCGCCGTGCACCACGAGAAGCGGGGGGGCGCCGGAGCGCAGCGCCGCGAGCGGGTCCAACCGTCCCTGGTTCTCCCGCAGGTCGTCGAGCACGTCTCGCTTCAGCAGCAGGATCTCGCCCGTCCGCATGTTGCGGATTTCCACCGGACGGTCCGGATCGGTTTCGGGTGGAAATAGCTCCGCGTACCGATGCGGTCTCGCCAGACCCGCCCAGGTTGCGAGTGCACACACCTCCGGCCGTCGGGATCCGACCAGTACCACGGCGATCGCACCGCGGCTGTGGCCGAGCAGCCCGACATGCGCCGGCGGCGTCACCATGGTCTCGCCGAGTCGTCCCGCCGACATCCCGTCGAGCACCGCTTCGAGATCCGAGACTTCGCGGCTGAATGTGTTGGTGGCAAACGCCTCGGGGTCTGAGAAGGTCCCGAGATCCGGACCGACGCCGGAGCCGCTGAAATTGAAGCTGATGACCGGGCAGCAGACTCGGATCGCGAGCTCTTCACACACCGTCGGAAAGAAGCCCCAGTCCTTGAATCCCTTGAACCCGTGGCACACCACCAGCGCCGTGTCCGACAACCGGTCTGCCGGGGTCGCCGAGTCGGCCAACCTCGGAAAACGGATGTCTCCACGCACGACACCGGCGTCAGCATGGAGCCTGAAGGGTACCCGGGCGACGGGGCCCACCCGTGTCAGGCGACGAATTCGGAGACCTGGATGCCATAGCGCTCCGGGTCCGTGGAACGGGCGACGGTCCGACGTGGTCGCCCCGTGTCCGGGTCGAGTTCCGTCAGATCGCGGACCGGGCCGCTGGGAATCCGCTTCCCATCCGGGCCGGCAATGATCCGGACCATTGGCCGGTGAATGGCTTTCGGATTCTGGCTCGGAGCGACGACCACTCCCAGCTCGCCGGTGTCGAGAATCACGAGCGTCGCAACGGGATAGATGCCCATCATGTTCACGAACGCACGTGTGAGAACGCGATCGTACGCGCCTGATTCGCTCTCACGCAGCTGGCGGATCGCCTCGTCGGGAGAACAGGGGAGAAACTGCTTGCTGTACCGGGAGATTGCTGCGTCATAGGACTCGGTGAGCGCGATAATGCGGGCGAACAGGCCCTGCCGTCGCCGCCGGATCACCCTCGGATACCCCGACAGGTCGGTCTTCATGTGGTGCTCATAGGCGGTCAGCATCGCCCGATACGGCGGCTCCTCGAACCCCTCCACATTGAACAGCATCAACAGGCCGAAGTCCGGGTGCTGGCTTACCAGCCGCCACTCCTCTTCATTCAGCCAGCCTTCCTTGTTCAGAACGCTGGTCGGAATCAGCACCTTGCCGATGTCATGGAACAGGGCGGCGAATCCGAGCTCGAACAGATAGCTCCTGGAAAACCCCAGGTGGTCTCCGAGAGCCACGCTCAGGATCGATACGTTGACCGCGTGAATGAGGGAGTGATCGTCATAGTCCCGCAGCGTGAGCATGCCGAGCATCGAGGCCCGGTCCTGGAGCACCTGGTCCACCACTCGAAGCACTGCTCGCTGCGCGCGCCTGGCTCCGATCGCCTGCCCAAGCACCAGGCCGCTCATCATATCCTTGGCTACCTTCACGGAATAGGCGTACGTCCGCCGGGCAGCCTCGACCGCCTCCGCCCCCTCGTGTCCCTCGAACAGCGGGGACGGGGGACCGACCTGGAGTCGTCTTACCTCCGCCTGCTCCAGCCTTGACCGGAATGCCTCGAGCGGCGGCTGGCCGGGGGTCGGTTCTGCGCTCAGGGCCGTAAGGAAAGCGACCCACTCGTCGGCCAGAATCCGGGGCTGAATGTCGATTCGGCCGATCCCATGCCTCCGCAGCGACTCCCGCAGCGCCGACAGTATCGCATAGTCCGCCAGGTCCAGCTTTACCTGCAGGTCGTTCAGGAACAGGTAGTTCCCGGCGACCCAGATGCTGATCCCACCCTCCTTTTCGAACACCTTCCCTGCCGTCGCCTCCACCTCGGCGATGGCCCGTCGCACGGCTTCGTTCTCGAGCGGGTACAGTTGAATCGCCTTCGTGGCGTTGTAGAGCGCCAGGAGGATCGCCGGGCTGCCCGCGATCGATTGCTTCTGGTTCATCGGACGCCCCCCTCTCCAGACTCGAGGTCCCGGAGCGCCGCGCGAACGGCGCTGTTCACCGAAGCCGTCTTGTCACCGGCACTCTTCTGCAGTTCGCGACGGGCTTCGTCGGTTCCCACGAGACCGAGCGCTCGGGCAGCGCTGGCCCTGAAGGTGGGAGGGCGACGGCCGCCCCACCATCGTCGGCCGTTCAGGATCTCCGACAGGTCCGCCACGATCGTGTCTCCGCACACGGCGACACACGTCTTGAGAAAGCTCATCTGCTCCATGTCATCGTAGCCTCGCGCGGCACCCGCCTGGAGCCGTTGCTGCAATTCCTCGGCTGCGCCTGGAGGCCGGATGCGAGCGATCGCGTCGGTGGCCGCCGTCCGAATTTCCCGGTCGGGATCGCTCATCGCCTTGAACAGGGCCCTGACTCCTGTCGCCGACTCGAGACTGGCGAGGGCCTCGAGCGCGGCGAGTCGGACGACAGACTCCGGGCGCTGCGACAGTTCCGTAAGGGCTGGTTCCGCATTCTTGATGCGCAGACGTGCGACGATCCGTGCCGCCTCCGCCGCCAGCATCGGATCCTCAGCTCGCAACAGTGCCAGGATGGAATCGGGGTGCGTGGATACCAGACGATCCAGCGCGTCCGACAGGTGATCCTGCATCTCCGTCCCCTGCAGGGATGGAACCGCTCGAACGAGGATCGGGATCGCTTCCGCCTGGAGGGCGCCCAGGAGAGCGGTCAGCTCGTCTTCCGCCGGTCCCCCGGCCTCGCGATCCGCAGCGACACTGATCAGCTCGGCCATGGCCTCGCTCATGTCGCGCAACAGAGAGGTGACCAGTTCCTGCGTATCTACCTCTCCCGTCTTGTTCGCCAGCAGCTGCAGTTCCGTGACGATGAGTGCCACGGTGGAGAAGTCCCGCCGGTCCAGCAGCCTTGGAAGCAGCGCACGCACGATGTCCACGACCTGTCGGCGACGTTCCTGGTCCCGCATCTCGAACTGATCGAGCAGGGAGAGCGTCACGTCTCGAAGCAGGGGACGGTTGAATTCCGCCTCCATCTCCCGCCGCAGGTAGGCCTCGTCCGCCTCGCCCAGCACCAGGTCGGCGAACTCGGCTTCCTCTGCCTCGGGAACCGCGCCGCCAGACAGGACATCCTCGATCTCGGACAAGTCGTTCAGCGATTCGTCGTCGCCTGCTCCCTCTCCGCTGGTGGGAATTTCCAGCGCCTCCTCCTCCGACACGTCCATGTACTCCATGCGGATGAAGTCGAAGCCCCGGTGCCACAACGTGGCGAGCAGGTCCGTGCTGCGTCCCGGCCTGATGTTGGCCAGGATCTGCAGAAACTCCGGGAGTTCGACCTCCCCACCGGGGAGAAAGGCCAGTTGCCGGATCCCATCCCTGAAGAACTGAAACGCTAAGTTGTCGTGCCCCAGCGGGTGCTTGTATACCTCCTGATCCCGCCACGTCAGCCTGCTCTCGTCCACGCCCAGGCTGAGGTGGGGAAGGTCATCCCACAGTTTCACGAAACGATCCTCCACGTCTCTGTGAAACCGTTCGATGAGAGGATTTCCGGCGACGTAGGTCTGTCGCGCCCGAATTTCCTTGATGATCGCCGTGATCAGTTCACCGATCTCCGCGGCGGTCTGAACATCCTGCTCCGACGGATCATCGGTCGGCTCGCGTTCCAATACGTCGGGGTCCGTGGGACGATCCATCATCTGCTGTCCGTGTTCGGGTCAGGAGTGCTGGAATCCGCGGACGGCCGCTCCCGCATGGGAAGCCAGCGATCCTCGGGACGGCCGGCCCGGGCATTGGCGGACCTGGCCAGTGTGAACAGAAGATCCGACAGGCGGTTCACGTAGGGAAGCACCACGAGCCGGAGCTCCGGCTGCTCCGAGAGCAGGGACGTGATCAAGCGCTCGGCACGACGGCAGATCGTCCGGGCGACATGCAGCTGCGCGCCAGCCGGGGCTCCGCCGGGGAGCACGAACGAGTCGAGAGGCTCCAGTTCCAGGTCCAGGGCGTCGATCCAGGTCTCGAGGGCTTCTATCCGTTCCTGCTGCAGCCGGGGAATCGAGCCCCGGTCCTGC
>Ga0307378_10014147_pt1 | contig 10051 bp, 12 predicted proteins | sample UN1MG_FD_202238 | JGI IMG/M metagenome (GOLD analysis project Ga0307378, IMG submission 202238) | Soil microbial communities from Risofladan, Vaasa, Finland - UN-1 | ecosystem: Environmental > Terrestrial > Soil > Coastal area > Acid sulfate soil | place: Finland: Risofladan, Vaasa | collected... | reverse complement strand
GACTAACCCATAGAACTTACGAGCGTCATTGAGATAGAACTCTAGCGTGTCCCCATACTTTATCGGGGTAGCCCCTCTGCTGGAGAAAGTGCCGTCATTATTTGCAAGGACGAAAGAGAAGACCGCAGACCCGTAATTCTTGTCCCAGTCAACGGAATAGTTGGTGCTTCCCGTTATCTCAACGGAATTACGATATATCTTGTAGGTGTTCTGTATGGTCATTCATTCCCCTTAATACCCCGTGTCAATCCTGTGAAACTTCGTAGTAATAATAAATGTCTCGCTTCCGTCTGAATAAGACTTCTGGGGAGGCAAGACTTTCACTACGGATGTAAGATATCCTTCATACACATTATCCTTGTTGTCCTTTATTCTTGTCGGAGTGTGATTCGTATTCCACCCGTCAATTAGATCGTAAAGATCGTTATCTCTCTGATACAGCCAGTCCCACGCCATTTCGCTCGGTAGATACTTCACTTCCGGGATAACATCTACTTCCGAACCGTCAATTAACCGCTTATACTCTGCGGTAGAGATGTTGCTGATTTGCATCGGTACTCTGCCAGGGTTGGACGAGAAATCTACATACGATGACCAACTGGTAGAATAGATACTATATTGCCACGCCGTTCTGCTCATACTGCTACATACCCCCTTTGGCTGTTAGTTGATAAATGGTCTTCCAATACCCGGATAACATCTCTTCCGTTCGCAGTCTCGCCTACCGTTATAGTAAGGTTCTGGATCTGAACTCCTGTTCCCGGTCTATTCCTGTAGTAGTAAGAATCAGCCATAGGATACGGCTCTATGGCGTTTTTAATGTCAACAAGGTATCTTCCTATTACTTCCAGGTGCTTGTTGCTGATGTCGATTTTAGAGTCTGTTACGGATAGGGATTCTTCAATGGAAGTTTGGGTCTGTTTTCCACTGTCGGCAAGGAAACTGGCGGCAACCATACCAGCCAGCATTATCAATCCACCTACTAAGGGATTTGCCACCCCTATTGCCATTCCCGCCGCTCCAGTCACACCACCGATTGCTGCTCCCCAAGGATTCCCCCCGGAAGCGGCATATCCCCCCATAGCTCCTGTTATACCTCCTCTTACTCCTGCCCCAGTAGGAGATTGAAGGAACGCTTCTAATCCCGATGGACTGCCCGTGGGATGTTGTTGTTGATAACTTGGCATCCCCATATAATTTGGTTGCCCCCCTGTATTTCCCCCTTCGTACAAACCTCCTCCTGTTGTAGTGCTTCCTGGAGGAGCAACATTTCCAAATGTCATACGATTTACCGCATTAGAAAATTCCACTACTCCCATATAAAACCTGTCTATCGGAATACCAAGTTTCTGTGTTCCATAGTCAAATGCCGCCTGAATATCGTTCTTCAGCTTTGCCCCAGCCGGACTTAAGCTCTCGAAAAGACTCCCTATCCCAATATTCTTTATCGTTATTTCAAGTGCTTCCTTGAAAAACTGTTGCCCGATTGCCTTTAGCATATCAGACCATTCAGCGGTTTTCTGAAGTACCGCAGTCAACTGATCCGCTACTATCCCTTCGTAAGTATTTCTTACGCCTAAGAGTGCCGCATTTAATTGAGATGCTTTCTCAAGTATGACTTGCTGTGCTATCGCTTGTCTCTCCATCTCACTCTTATTCCGCATCCTGATATCGACTTCCTGCTTAATTAGATCAACTATTCCTGATTGCTTCCTTAAAAGATCGGAAGTGATAAATTTCTCTAATGCCTTCTCTGCGTTGATTTGTTCTAAGCCAGCTAATGCTATTTTTCGGCTATTGTTTTGCTCATCTATCGCATCATTTTCAAGTTTGAGTATATCTAAAAGTTGGTTACGCCGATTTAATTCTTCTTCTGTGAGTGTTTTTCCTTCACGCTCCGCTTCGTTAAATTTCTCTAATTCTTTCGTGAGTTTAACTCGTTCTACCAAGACTGCTTGGATATTCTTGCTATAAACCGATGCTTGCCCTTGTAGTTGTTTCTGCTTATCTAATGTTACTGTATAAGTTGCATTTATCTGGTCAAGTTTTATTTTGGATTCTTCAAGGGCAAGTTTCCATTTCTCTGACCATATCCCCTGAAGATCGGCGTCCTTGAGAGCTTTTGCTCCTGCGTCCACTAATTGTTGTTCTAAGCTGAGCAACACCTTTTTGGTATTTTTTAACTTTTCCGATAGTGCTACTTTTTGTTCCGCAAGACTCAAACTCTTCACATCCATACCAACAAGATCAGCGCTCCAATGGTATATCGTGGAAAAAACATCTAACGCTCCCCTCCCAGCCTTCGCAAATGGAAGATGACTCTCTCTGGATTTCATGTCATCCACTTGCTTCTTTTCTGCTTCCGCTACATCGCTGAGAGCCTGTTCAAGTGCAGCCACATCTGCTTTAAGTTTAATAGTATGAGCCTGCAATAATATTACACCCGTCTTGGTAGCCTTCGCAGATGCTTCCTTCATCTTATCAATGCGCTCACTTAAAATGTCAATCATATCTATGGCAGATTTAGCGTTTGTCTCCAGATAGGTGTTTTGCTGGTCAAGTGTAGCAAGAAGTTGAAGTTGTGCTTTGCTATCCCCCTTGGCGGCAGTATTGAGTCGTTTCAAGATAGCCACAATTTTCTCGTAACTCTTTATTTTTGCGTCAAGTCCTTCTTTCTCTTTTTTATTTTCTTCTATCGCTCTTTCCCCTGCATGCAGTCGTTCATCTTCCACTTCTTTGATTTTTTGAGTTACGGCAAGTTGCTTTTGATATGTAAGGGTCATTGCAGTCATTACTGCCAGGACTGCCAAAGTTGCAAACCCAGCGATACTTAATGATTTCAATGCTATTGTAAATGATTTTGTTCGCTGTGCCGCAGTAATCATCCCCATATTGTATAACTTTACGGCGGTAACAAGCCTAATTATTGCCACAGGAGCAAACGCATTGAGTGCAATAATTGCTACTTTTATCCCTATTATTGCACCAACGAGAGCGAAAACCATGGGGTGTATCTTCCCTATTATTTCAATTAGTTTAGTAGCCGAAGCCACCAACCCTTTAAGGAAATCAAATCCCCCCGCTTCTCCTTTCTGAACATACAACTCAGTAATAGTATTTTTAAGGTTTTGTGTCTGTTTCTGCAAACTTTCCATTAAGCGAGTGTTCTCTTTCATCGCCGATCCTTCGGCATTAAGCGAAGTAATGGTGGCACTCAGGACAGACGGGAAGCGGGACATCAAAGCCAGAAATTCCTGTGACCGTCTTACCCCGGCAATGCTTTGAGATATTTGTTTCTGCTCAATATCACTTAACTTATCCCACACAATATTTAACTGAAGGATGATCTCCATAAAGGAGTTAGTCTGTCCGCCCAACTTCTCAATTACTACCGCTTGCTCTCCAAATTTTCTGGTTAGGTCTTCAACCTTATTGATAGTAGCAGGGCGATAGACATAGCTCATCATTGTCCGTAATGCTGTCCCGATTCGTTCCCCACCTAACTGGGTAGCTTCGCTTACCGCCGTTATCATTCCGATAAGTTCGTTGTAGTCAACCTTGGCCGCTTTTGCCGCCATACCAGACCGTCTAATAGCATCCCCGATAACGAGTGAAGTCACGGCGTATCTCTTTGATACTTCATTGACACTATCAACTACCATAGCAGTCTCCCCAATAGAAAGGTTGAACTGCTTCATTGTGGCGGTCAGCATCTTGTAAGCGTCATCCAGGCTCATAAATGCCACGTTGGACATCAAGACGCTTAGACGGGTGAGTTCCATTACTTCTTGGTTCTTACGGCCTTGTCTTGCCCATTCAACGGAAGTCTCGATTACATCTTTTAGAGCTACGCCATAGTCAAGGGAGATTTTAATTAGTTTGGGGATTGATTGGGCGTAGAGTTGCCCAATATCATCCGGGGCGTCGATCATAACCCGGTGGAGCTTCACCATAGCGTAGTTGATCTCGCTGATCTGCTTGGCGAAGTCTTTTAATACTGCTTGCCCACCACGAATTACTCGATATAGAACGAAGTAGATTGCGGCCCATTTAGCGGCATTCTTGATCTGTTCTCCAACTGACGCACCGTGCCGACCAAGGGCTTTCGTCTCTCCATCAATAACCCTTCGCATATTCTTGGAATGTTCGGAGAGTGTCTTCTTATGCCCAGCGAGTGCCTTGGTCTTCTTTCCATCGTCATCAAGGAGTTTCGTGTTCTGGGAGAGTTGTGTGCCGAGTGCCTTTTCGGAAGTAACTGCTTTATCAGTTTGTACCCCCAGCTTTTTCTGCTCCGCTTGGTATTTAGCAATAGCTTTCGGATCTACTTTAAGTCCAACACTTAAAAGAACATCATATTCAGTCATCTTCCATTAATTCCATCATTTCAAAATTTACCTTGTGGAGGTAGTATTCCACAAATTTTTCCTTGTTAAGCATATCCTGCTCAACTGATACTATCATTTCTGACGATGAATCTTCCTTCTTATCCTTCGCTTCTTCCACCCACTTATTGAATAGCCCCGGAAAATACCGTTCAACCTTTGATAGCGGTTCGGCTTTCGGGTACATCGCCTCTATCTCAAAAGTCCTATCCAGGTACTCTCTATACCGCCATACATCCTTATAGTCTTGTGGTACTTCCCATATCTCAAGATCATTAAAACAGGATAACCGATTTAAGGTTTTTCCTGTTCTGTAGTCTGAATAAAATCCGAGCTTTCGGCCAGCTCCCGAATTTCTCTCTGCCCCTTGACCAGAAGAAATTCTTTTAATTCTTCCTTTAATTTCTGCAAGAGTTCAGGGGACGCATTCCCGACAAAGTTCTCATCGTCCTTATTTATCGAAAAGATATATTCGTCCCGCTTATCGACCGGATGGCAGACATAGCATAGACTGACCTTATCCCAGTCACTCATTGAATTCGCTATCGCCATTGAAGATACGGTATAATTGCAGAAGATTTTTCGGAGAAAGTCAGGCTTCATTTTTCCGAGGACTTCTTTCCGATCATTCTCCCATAGCTTTACCGCATCATCTTCTCCCTTCTTAATTTCCTTGTCACTCTTCTTCGAGTCATCGGGATTAAATATATCTACCGATAAGTCCTTATCCGCAATAACTTTTACCCGCTCGATACTGATTATACTATCAATTAGGTCAGACTTCTTTACTTCTTTAAGTTTCTTCTCAATTACGGAAGAAACATCCTTGTCAAGTTTGTTGGTATATTCTTCTATCTGTTTCTGATAATATTCTTGGATAGCATCCGCTTCCGTCTGGCTGGGCTTAACCAGCAAAATAGACTCTTCATTGCCATCGTCATCCGTAAACTTAATTACCTTTTCCCTCTGATATAATTTAAAAATGTTACTCTTCATTCCAATCCTCCTTTGTTATTCCTTCATTAGCGAAAATGCCGGGAGAAGGAATCCTCCCCCCTCCCGGCATCCTCATTGTTACTCTTTTACTCTACGTCTTAGGACATATCTTCAAACTGCCCGTCAGAAGTAAGAGTAGGCGCAATCCCATCCACGGCGGGATAGAGATAAACCACATACGCATAGTCCGGATCACTGGTCTTGCTCAACGCCGTAGCCGGGATAGTCACAGTCTGATCGACCTTAACCATAGCCGCAGTCACCTCTAAGTTGTCCATCTCGATAGAAGTAAGAGCCGACCCATTACGGGCTTCCTCTATCGCATGAACTTCCAGGGCGTACAGCAAAGTTCCCGGTACGATTATCGGGATAGCCTTGGTAAGAGTCCCAGTCCACCCAGAAGCTCCAGAAGTAACGGCGATCTTCTCTCCGATGATCGGTACGCTAAATTCTTGAGCTTCGGCGGCGTTGCCAGCGAAAGTCCTTGTCCCCTTCTCGTTCGGCGCACCCTCAGTCAAGCCAGGGGTGGGAAGCCACTGTTTGTAGATAACACTCTGAGAGTATGAAGTCTTGGCCCGATTGAGCCGATTCCCCCATGCAGTAGTGTTCAAGATTTCATCAAACACATACTTTTTAACAGAAGTGTCATCGGGGTCCTGCCAGGTTACGGCATTTAAAATCACATTGTTGGTAACATTCTCCTTCAATGTAATCGTCAATGTCGCATTATCAACGGAGTTCTCGGTCGTAGGGGAGTCCTGACCAAAGTAATGGTCAACACTCTCCGTACTCGCTATTCCCCCGTTAAAGACAGAACACCCCTCTAACTCGTAGCCACAAACGAAAGGGACTAACTTCTTACGCTTAAACGTATCAGAAGCAGTCAAGTTACTCATTAAAAATCCTCCTATTGTTATTCTTCACGATGAAACGGTTTTTTACTCCTTCCTTCCTATCTTTCCTTTATAGTTAAAGTAGCAATGAAGTCCACCACAAAGCGGTACTTCTCTGCACTTAATTCTCCTACCTGTGGAGTTGATCTTGATACCACATCACTTATTTCCATAACTCCATCCGTAACCGCATAAGTCGGGGCATCTGAACAGAAGTCGATTTCTTCCGTATCTTCCAGTAATGCGTGAATATCATTTGTCAATTTGTCTCGCAACTCTTTGTTTCCGGGTTCAGTTTCCTCTCCACCGGCGAAACCGTATATACTACAGACGAACGGAACCGGCTTCCAGGTAGGAGAAAAAGTCTCTACTATCCCGGCCAGCCTCGATTCACCTTCTAATGAAATTGTCGGCAACGAGATTATTCTTAGATCGTCAGGGAACCCGACAGTAATACTCAACCCAGAATAGAAACCCAATAATGTATTGTTCGTTCCCCCCTTAGTATATATCTCATTCCTCAAGAAATAGAATAGAGAACTAAGCAAATTTACTTTTATATCTTCAACCGTTATCATATTTTAGCCGCCCGTTTCACTACAATCGCAAGTTCCTTCTCTAACATAGGCTTTGTCCTTGAATGTAGCATCATCCTGAATTTCGGTATATTCTTGCTGACCATCTTTGTCATCCAGCCCTGTGCCGGGTGCAAGTTCTTCTGCGTCAGTTTCTTCGATCCTGTTTCTCCTGTCTTAGATGAATATGTTACCCCCCTTGGAACAACATCAAACTGCGCTCCATCTTCCCATATTCTTGTCATATTCCACGGAACTCTCGAAGTGCTTGTGTCTCTCCATTCCGAAGACCTGTTCTGCCCCACCCACCTCGTTCTCCAACCGAATCCAGATAGTCTATTTATCCGATTAACATCTCCCCATCTGACTCTCTTGTTCCCCGATCTTCCACTAACAGTAGGCTTCTCTTGCCTGACTGCTTCACGAAAGAATACAAACCCTTTCTCCTTTAAGAACCGACCCCCTGTGCTTGTCGCCCGTCCAGTAGTGTCCGCAGATATTAAGGTTTTCTCCTGTTCGTGTGTCGGGCTATTTTTTATATATTTATTCTTAAATGTCGTATCTATGTATTTAGATACTTCTATCGCCCCGGCGTTACACGCCTTTTTAAGCGACCGGAGTAGCTTTGCCTTTCCCTGCTGTGTCAGAATGAGTTCCATAACTATTCCCCAAAGGGATTATCTCTCCGCCGGAAGCTAAAATTTGAACTAACATCTTCAGTTGATCAGCGGCTTGTCCCCAATCCCTTAATATGCGTGACTTAATTCCTCCGATAGTTGTAATAGCTTCGGCATTCTTTACTTGCTTCAGATACTTCAACTCTGCATCACAATAATCGAGCGCACCTCGCTTCATATAACTGCAAATGTTCTCGATCCCTTGAATATAATTATCTACTTTTGCCATTCCTTCCCTCCTTTATGATTTTATTTTGTTGAGGCTCACTATGATCTCGCCTGTTTCATCTACTATCGTATAATTCACCATTCTCAACTTTATGCTGCTTACTTCAAAATATGTATTGCCTTGTTCCAATATTGAAATTCCGCTTCCGCTACTCAGAATAAACGAGCAGTCTGACGTAGTTACTATTCCACCCCTACTCAGTTGCGCTAATACATTTTCCGTTCCCCAACCAACTATTCCCGTCAATGTGCCGGATGTAATAGTTTCTACCGTCTTGGCATACGGGTCGTTCGTGTTCGCTGGCGTTATAACATCTTTTACCCATAATATCGTTTCATCCCGTAGTTCCGCCCGCCAGCCAGTTACTAACTCTTTCTGATAAGAAGTCAGGAAGTTCACTTAATCCTCTGAATGGCTCACCTGATCAATTTGAGTTGATTTCATTACTTGCCGTTTACTTGCCAAACCAATCTTGTCATTCACCCGTTTTGAGAACCGGATAATGTCTTTACCTAATTCATAAGCGACTTGCCGTAAATCACTCTTACCAGCTACATTGCTAACGATAGCGGCCATCTGCGTTGCCTTCTGTTTCTTGATCTCTAATATCCGTCTCCCCGCAGTTAAAGCAATAATTTCCTTCTCATCCGCAGTCGGGGTTGGGCTGATAGTTGTCCCTGATACGGTAAATGTTTGGTAGTACATTCCTGTTAATTCGTCTATCGCATCCTCAACATAGTCGGCTAATGTATAAGCGGATAAGTCAGGAATAAGTCGTTCTATTTTTGCGATTATTTCATCCATAATTTATCTCCAAAATTTTAAAGGATTGAAATTCGTTGCCGGGATTGCCAGGACTGGAGTAATTGTCGGTATCGGTGTCGGGGACGGTATCGGAGTCGGAGTGGTCGAAGGTGTCGGCGTAACAGAAGGCGTAGGTGTTACTGACGGTGTAGGCGTAGCTGATGGTGTCGGCGTTACTGAGGGCGTAGATGACGGAGTGGGTGTCACGCTCGGAGTAGGAGTCACAGTCGGGGTACAAGTTTCAGCCGGGGTAGGAATACAATTCCCGTAAACCATCGAAGGGCCAGGAGGCAATCCCGAAAGGGCAGTCCAAGAAATAGCAGAAAGGTCACTCGCAGGGTTTCCAGGGGCTTCATACATAAACCGACTGATTTCCGATCCCCATATTTTCCATTTTCCCGCTTCATCCCCATATCTCAACTGTCCAAAACTTAGAATACTCTCGTCATAAATAAATGCCCCGTTATATATTCCTATCGGACAGTATCTTCCATTAATGTTAGCTGTTCCTGCACCTGATACGATAACACTTAGAGGGGTCGGGGTAGGAACTTGGGAGAACACACCTGACACAAACACGGAGAAGCAAAACAAACTTATCAGAATAGATTTAATCATTATCTCCTAATTAAAATTCTTGATACTCAATAGTAAAGACAACGGTGCTTAATGCGGTAATTGCCGATAAATCAACTTGTAACCCAATGCCCTTTTCGGTTATCTTGTCCGCAAAATATTTAACTAAAGGTAAATTGCTCGATAACGCTACCCGTGTCAAAGTATTCGTGGTTGATCTCGTTCCTTCGGTATGGACATATCCAACTGAAGATCCGCCACCAGTAACAACCGCTTCAATAGAATATATCTTCAGATACTTAGTTGAAGCGCAAGTTAGCAATGTCCCATTGGTAGTAGCGGCAGTGAATGTTGCGGTTATTGTGTCACTCCCCGCCCAAAGCGGACTGGCAAACAATATGCCAGCAATTAAAATTCCTGCTAAAACTGAATATACTTTCTTCACATTTATCTCCTTTTACTATTTAATAAGGGGGATCATCCCCCTATCTGTCGTCTCTCAATAATACCCTATCAAGTTTGCCTTGCATCACGATCATATTATCTTTTAGCCATTTCAATGTCTCTTCCTGCCTATTAACGGTATTTGCGGTTCTTCGAGAAACGTCCGAACCCAAAACAACGAATTGAGCCATCTTCTCAGTATGTTTAATGTCAACCCGATGGATTTCTGCATCTATCCGGGCCATCTCTTTATAAAACTCGGCACAAATCTCTTTATCCTTTTTTTGATTTGCAATAACATCGGTAGCCAAGCTCCTCCACGCCAATAAGCCACTACCATAAACACCCAAGATTATAACCAGTACCCCAAACCAAGACTTAATATTTTTCCCATTGTTAATCTGAATAAAACTGCCGTCCGTGGGCTTGCTTTCTTCTGTCATTAATTCCTCCGAATTGAGATGGTATTTTTCAG
>Ga0307378_10014145_pt1 | contig 10052 bp, 9 predicted proteins | sample UN1MG_FD_202238 | JGI IMG/M metagenome (GOLD analysis project Ga0307378, IMG submission 202238) | Soil microbial communities from Risofladan, Vaasa, Finland - UN-1 | ecosystem: Environmental > Terrestrial > Soil > Coastal area > Acid sulfate soil | place: Finland: Risofladan, Vaasa | collected... | reverse complement strand
GACTTTTTAAACCTAAAACTTCACTTTCCTTTTCAGACACAGCTTTATTATTATCATTTTTCAGGCTTTCAATTTCAATATATTTATCCGAAATCGTTTGTTGTAAGTCTTTCTTGATGCTTTCAATTTCTCTTTCTTTTTGTTCGAGATCTTCTTTAATTGTGGCCAAATTTTCGTCTGATTCTTTGAATCTTTCAAAGTCCTTTTCAAAATTACTAATCTTATCATTCGCATCAGTTAGTTTTCTCTCTAAATCCTCTTTAATTGATTCAAGACTAGTAATTTCCTCATCTAATTTGGACTTTACTTTTTTTAAATTATTTTGTTCTTTTTCTAGATTAGAGAACTCTACACTTTTTTCAGAAAGCTCACTTTCGGTAGTTGCTAACTTTTTACTAGTGTCATTTAATTCTTTAATTGTTTTTTCAAACTTATCCATTTGTATTTTTAGTTTCTGTTCTAAATCATTTATCTTAGATCTCAAATCTAATAGAAATCTTCCTTCAACTTTTATAGATTTTTCAGGTTTTGACTCTGCCATATTCCAGTCTATACTAATTTTTTTCCACCTTTTTTTCAGTTCTTTTTAGTAAGATGTATTTTGTAAAGTTATTTATATTTATTAAGTTATTTTCTAAGTTTTTATTTTATCAATTTAATTTTAGAATTTATTTTTCATAGCCTTTTGATTATTCAAACTCTTTTTTGATATCGGATAGTTCTCGATCCGATATAAATCCTTTATGTACCATCATTTCATTAATCTTATTTAGCATTCTTGGAGAGTATTCAATCTCAGATAATTGTTTTTCAAGTGTTCTAACTTTTTCAACTAATTGTTGTGTTTCTTGTTGTGAAATGCTTAATTGTTCTTTTATAGAAGAAATTTCGTTAATCTTTTCTTCTACTTCCTTTTTATGAGTTTCATTTGATTTGCTTTTGAAAATTAATTGTTGTTCTGATTCCGCAGTTTTCTCTTTTAAAAATTTTAATTCACCCTGTAATTCTGCGATTTTAGCGTTTAGTTCAGATAACTGCTCATCAAAATCTACTTTTAACTTGCTGTTTTCAGCTTGTAAATCAGTAACTTGCGGTTTTAATTTTGTCAACTCAATATCTACGCTAAGTTTTTGTTCTGAAACCGAATCCAAGTTCTTTTTTGATGCTGTAAATTTCTCATTCATTTTTACTAAACTTTTTTCTCGACCTTGAAGTTTAGTGGATGTTCCTTTTAGTTCTTCCATTGTTTTTTTTAAATTTTCCTTTGTTTTCGCTAATTCCTTTTCCAGCTCAATAGTTTTAGCACGAAAATCTAATAATAATCTTCCTTCAACTTTTAAAGACTTCTCTGGACTCAATTCAATTTTATCCCATGGAATCACATTAGACCACCTATTTTTTTCTACTATAATGTATAAATATAGTTCTTGTCTTGATTAATATTTATATATTGATTCTTTTAAATTTCTCTTATCTATATAAGAATTAATACAAATTTATTATTTTATACATGACGGATTAATTTAAATTTGTAGAGATTGCCTTAATCAAGGAATTTAAAATGGTAGATATACATATTGGAACAGCAGGATGGGATTATAAAGATTGGATTGGCCCTTTTTATCCCAAGAATCTTGATAAAACCAGATACTTATCACATTATTCCAATTATTTTGATGTAAATGAAGTAAATTCAACTTTTTATAACCTTCTATCTATTAATACCTTTGAAAATTGGATTAACAGAGTGCCTTCAAATTTTCAGTTTATCTTAAAGGTATGGCAAAAAGTTACACATGAATTTGATAATCCAAGTTTAGAGGATGATATTTTTAAGTTTCAAAGTCAAATTAAACCTTTTGGAAAAATGATAAAAGGGCTTTTATTACAATTTCCTCCCCGGTTTAAATATTCTGATAACCATCTCCAACAATTGTCTTACATCGTGAGAAAATTTACAAAAAAATACCGCATATTTATAGAATTAAGAAATAATTCCTGGTTTGAAGAGCCTGATCTCACAACACTTATTGATGGTAAAGAAATTATATTAGTAACATCTTATCTTGAAAATGTTAAACCATACTATTTTCCTAATCAAGAAACATACTACATTAGGCTAATTGGAGATAGAGAAATAACCATATTTGATCACGTTCAAAAATCTCAAGATATCGCCTTGAGTCACCTTTATTCAAATATTATAAAATTTCAGAATACTCCTAATATCCGTGAAATTTTCATAATTGTAAATAATCACTTCTCTGGATTTGCTCCCGAAACAGTCAACCAAATAAAGCGGGATCTAAATTTATCTTACAAAAATTTTGCCCAACAAATGAAGCTCACAGATTACTTTTAGAGCCTTAATTAATAATCCAAGTAACAAGCTGAACTTACTAAAATATGAAAATAAAAAAAAATCTAAAAGAAATTTACAAATATACTCATTCCAAAACCCCATAATAAAATACCTTGCACGAAGCAAAACGCCATTATGAGGAATGCAATTGGGGGCCAAGAAAGGAACTTTGAAATCTTTTGCAGGATACCTATATAAAATTTGGCTGTTAAAGCAACTATGGCTGTCACAATGATGAAAACAATTGCTAAACCTAGTTTAGGATTAATCCAATCACTGATCCATATAACAGCAGAGTCTGGAACGAAGATTACCAATGCACCTGCAGCAGCAGTACCCGCTAAAATTCCTATGATACTTGCTAATGGCATGTCATTAACAGGTTTAAACAGCATTGCAATACCTATAACGATCAAAAAGATGCAGGTAAAATGATCTGCCCCATTTTCAGTGATTGCAGCAAATCGAAAGCTCGGAGGAATATCTAATATTAAATCCATTGCTCCTGCCCATACATCAAGAATTCCAACGACAATACCTAAATATGATAATATTTTAAGAAATCTTGAAAGGTCAAATTTTTTATCTTCTCCTTCTTCGGAAGACTTTCTTCGGGTGAAAGAACCTCGGCGTTTTCGTTCATAACCAAGCCATGTTAACGCTATGAATGCACTGATAAATACCATAACTCCCGCAGATTGTGCTACCCAATTAAAAAAACCTTCTATTTGAAATATCATAAAATATCATTTTGTATTTTTAAAAAATTAATTACATATTAGATCGAGCATGATTTTAAATAGTTACTGATCCACTTGCCTTACCAAGAACCCTATTAATGTTTGAGTTCCCAATCTCAAACAAAATTTTTAAATACATGTACTCGATTATTATTGCAATATTTACTAAGAATCATTTCAAATTTGGTTTAAAAAATATGGATACTATAGATAATTTGAAAAAATTATTCCTGAGGGAAAATTGGAGATATCTTGTTCTCGTCATTTGGTTGATTGTTGGTGTTGGACTTGTTCAATTTGAAGTTACTCGATTAGTTGGATTACTTTCATTTCTACCTTTCTTAGCCTTTCTAATGTATTTATTTCTATTCTCTCTTTTTGCTAAAAAAGATGTGAGAGAGGTTGCTACATGGAAAGTACTACTAATTTTCTTTCTATCATTACCGTTAATGGTATTAATCGCCGTCGTACTCATTTTCATATTTGCCTTTTCCATATTCTCTTATTTCTTTTTTACGTCGTGGTTCATATTATATGGTGCGTTTTTATCAAGTAAAAGACTCGATAGTAGTCTTAAAGAAACAAAACATCAAAAAGCGTTTAGATCCATTGGATTTTTTGGGGGTCTATTTTTATCTGTTTTTCTCTCAGTTGGATACATCCTCTATTCTCAAGAAATTGGAGCTTATTTAGGGGAACGCATAGCAAATATTATATATCTCTCAAATTATGTCGTGTTTTTTGTATTGATTGTGGTTGGGATATTCACCATATTTGTATTAATATATCTTTTCAAAAAAGTATTTGCTGCTTGGCTCGGGGTTTGGTTTGTTTTCTTGATTATTTATACATTTTATCTGTTGATTAAAATCTTCCTAGCTTTTAGGTCTCTTACAGGTACGGAGACTTCATCACTATTAACTCAAATCATCATGCTCATCGGAGATTTTGCAATTATATTATATTCTATTGCGACTTTAATGGGATCTCAAGCAGAGATGCTTATGAAAAGATTAAACAGAAAAAGAATTGGGATAGATACAATAGTTTTATGGTTAGTTTTTTCCAAAGTCGCATATGAATTTGCTCGTAATTTTCCTTTTAGTAAACTAGAGCCACTAATTCAATGGTTTCCTAATCTTTTCTTATTGACTTGGTTAAATTCGGATTGGGTAAATTTTATAAAAAATTTACTTGTTTTAGCTTTCTTCCTTTTAACATTATTGATATTAGGATTCTATGAATTCTCCAAATACTATAGAAATCAGAAAAAATTGACTGAAAAAATCGAAGAACAAGTGAGTCCTAGAGCAGTAAAGGAATATTTAACCCCCCCAACAGGGGAAGATTTAACAGTTTCGCCAGAACAAGTTATCCCTAAAGACGAAGAGACACCATCTTCAGGAGATATTTCTGATCCTACTGAAGATAACAAAGAAACATATCAACCCAAAGATGATTACGATCCAGAGAGACCACAAGAAGATTCCGATGAAAATTTCAAAGTTAATGATCCATAAAGGTAAGATGAAGGGAATAATTTATCGTTTTAATTCATAATTTTCTTTTTCTTTTTTTAAAAATTAATAATTCTACTCAGATTAATCGTTTAATAAATAATTTTATTAATCAAGTGATCAAAGATAAAAACATACATTTATGTGAGTATGTGATTTTTTTGAGCGATTGTGATAATCTTATAGATAAAGAACTATTTCTTGAAAAATTTGAAAAATTGTCGCTTAAAGTTGAGCAGTTGACAGAAGAAATATCAACAATGAAAAATAAATTAGAAAAATCCAATAAAATCAACAGATCTTTTGGTTTAGACGCAATAAAGCAATCACAACCTTTGAATTTCACCAGAGAGGTAAATGGGATAGGTAGTCCATCTAAAAGATATATATTTTCTATCAGAAGCGTATCAGAATTATGGAAGGGCAGAAAAAATGATTATTTACTTGTCATAAGGCAACAAGATAAAGAAACACAAAAGGATTTAAAAGCATTAGGCATAAGGATTCCGATTGATGATATTAAAAATATAGAAACACTTACTCGTGAAATAATTTCACTATTATATGTATCTTGTGAATTAAAAGGTTTAGAAATTAACGAAATTCTAAGAGACATTCTTACTCAAATAAATGATAACGGAAATGAAATGGTTCAAGAAGTAAAGAGAAAAATGACATCAGGATTACATTAAATTTGTTTTTCCTTAGATGTATTGCCTAGATTTATTTCAAAATATGTTTGATTAGAGTTCCTGTAGTTGAAAATCTTTTTTTAAGTTTGTTTTATCTCTTTAATACTAACAGCAAGTATACCTGCTAATAACAATAACAAGGGTTCAATAGCACTACCAGTTGTAGAAAATCTTATTGATGATAATATAATTGAAGTGCTTGGTGATATCACATAAGTTTGGGTATCACGAATTATGATAAAGATACTGATAAATGATGCAATTCCAATAAGAAATGTTAGATACTTAACATTTTTTTTATCTAATAATGTCACTATGGCTAAAAATATTGATAGGAGCCCGTAAATAAGAGTCATCGCGAAATTTATGTAATATAAACTGGGATCTAAACCTACATCACTAAAACTAAGATTAAAACTTATCAAAAGGAAATCTTCTACATGAAACATATCTGCTATTACATCAAAAGCCTCATATAGGAGTCCTACTCCTCCAATAGCAGTCAAAATACCAACTATATATTTTTTTTCCATAGCATTTCACCATACTATTTATAATAACTTACTTATTTAAATATTAGTAGAAACTTTCGATTAATGAATAGGATTTCGTTTCCTTTGAAATTTGATATTCTTTTCAAAATGAAAAAAAAACATATATTGTTAATCTAATCTTTATTTTTTGAAAATATCCATCAAAATACGATACTTGTAACTTTATGTGATCGATTTATTGAATTCGAACAAAAATTGGAAATTTTTAATCAATTTTGTCGGCGAAATGAATTTTAGAACAGAATTATTTAACGATTGAAATAGAACATGATCATTATCGAAAAGAGAAAAAACATCATAAATTTGATCGTGAAATCCCGATTTCACGAAAATTTTAGATAAATATAAGTTAAGATTCTTAATTCGAATTATAAGAAAAAGAATGAAAAATTAAGAGAAAAATGAAATCATTTAGGATTGGTATTTTAGGCGGAATGAGTCATGAATCTACGATAAAATATTATGACCAAATTTTAAAAAGGTATTATGAAAAAAAGCATGATTATAATTATCCCGAAATAATAATTTTCAGCCTAAATTTTCAAAAAGTAATTGATCTTGAACATAACGACAATAGAAAAGGGTATGTTGATTATTTAATGGAAGGTATTACAGCTCTAGAACAAGCAGGCGCTAATTTTATCGTAATGGCAGCAAACTCACCTCATGCAGTTTATGACGACTTAGTTCAATTAGCGAAAGTTTCAATACTTAGCATTGTTAAAGCTACAGCAAAGAAAGCGCATCAAGAGAATTTAAAAAAATTATTATTATTAGGTATAAAATTCACCATGCACTCCACTTTTTATCAAGATTATTTTGCTAAAGAAGGAATTGAGGTGATTACACCATCAGATGAGGAACAAGATAAGCTGAATCGAATTATTTTCGAAGAATTAGTTATAGGTCTTTTTAATGATAAATCCAAAACAGAAATATTAAGGATTATTAATAATTATACGACTGATGGAGTCATTTTAGGATGTACTGAACTTCCCTTGATTATAAGTCAAGAGGACACTCGAGTTAAATTGTTAAATACTTTAAATTTACACATTGAAGCAGTTCTCAATCAATATTTCAAAATGAATCCCATGGAATAACTTAAGATTTAACGAATGAATGGTTATTCTAATAGTTTGTAACCTTTTTTAAGTCCCAAATGCTATTTATCATAATAACTATCTAATGGTAATTTCTTATTGGACGCTTAAAGATAACTCAAGTGAAATTAAAAGACTTTGCTCCAATCATTTTAGTCATGTCGTTGCTTTTTATTTCGACAGCTTGTGCTAGCATGCTTATTCCGAGTTATGCAACAATACAAAAAGAATTTAACGTCAGTGAGTCATTGATTGCGATTCCAGATGCATTCTTTGTCTTGACAAGTGCTCTTTTTGCTTTAGTATGGGGATATTATACTGACAGAATTAATCGAACTAAGGTAATCATGGCCGGTGCTTTTTCGTGGACCTTTGGAATGATGCTTACAGCGTTTTCAAATTCTTTTTTCATGTTGATCATTTCAAGGGTTGCAAGTGGTGCAGGATTAGGATGTGTATTACCCGTTGGCTATTCTATCATCTCAGATGCCATTCCTCCAAAGGAGAGATCAGGATGGTTTGGTACGTTAGCAATTTTGAGTTCTGTATCAAATGGAGCAGGGCAAGGATTATCATCATTTATCGGACCTATTTTAACGTGGAGGTTTCCATTCCTTTTATTTTCTGGTATGAGTATAATCGTAATAATTGTTCTTTTTTTCGTGAAAATCCCACAAAGAGGAGCAAGTGAGGATGAGTTAGTAGAGTTAGTAGAATTGGATTTGGAATATAGTTATCGAATTTCTAAGTCAGATCTGATAAAAATTGTAAAACAAAAATCAAATCGCTATTTAATTATTCAAGGTTTCTTTGCAATAATACCAGGTACAATATTGGTATATTTTACAACATCAATGTTATCTCTTCAATATTTTTATCAAATCCCGACTGAAATTAGATTACAAACTTCGACGATCTTCGCAGGGATGATAGGTATTGGTTATATTCTTGGAAATAGCATATTTGCTCGTTTAGGAGATATTCTTTTTCTTCGAAATAAAAAAAATAGAGTTAGATTGGGAACAATATGTTTAATCCTTTCTATACCATTTGCAATCATCATGTTTCTTTCATTACAACCTATTGATGTTAATCTGCTTGATGTTAACTATCCAGTACTACCAGAAACAATTCCGACTGAAGAAATGTTTTCTTTCATTATGCAAACAATAGGAAAAATTTTCTTAACTTATCCAAGTTATATTGTTTTCTTTATATTTGCTCTTATTGGTTCAATGCTATCAGCAGGACCAGTTGCTAACAGAAATGCTGTAATGATCGATATAAACATGCCAGAACATAAAGGAACTGCTGCATCTTTTTTTAAACTTTCAGAACAACTAGGGAAGGGTATCATACTATTAATATCATATCCATTGATTTCTTTACTCGGAAGTATCTTTAACATGTTATTTGTCTCGATTTTCTTCTGGTTACCCGCTGCTGTATTATGGATTTTTGCTAGTAAAAATGTAGAAAAAGATATGAATGATAAAATCAGAATCTTATCAGAAAGGAAACAAGTTGGTTTAATAGATTATATCTTTGAGTTAGAAATACAAATGGATCGAGCTGTACAGAAATTTCAGGATTCAAAATACTACATTTTTAATGATCCTATTAAATTCAATCAATTAATCGATGATTCGATTGAGATATTAAACTATATCGAGAAATTGGGAGAATCTAGGAGCATAACTAAAATTCAAAAAAAAGCAAGTAAATTGAACATAAAAGCAACGTCTATTAAGCAAATGGCGGCTCAAATTAATTTTATTTTACAAGGCGAGGATATTAAATCCACAGAACGAGAATTACTAAACGAAGATCTAAGACAGATTGAATTAATGATTAGTGAAGGTGAAAAAAGTACATTCGGTCAATTACAGATATATTACGAGGATGCTTATCTAAAGATTATTGAAGCTCGCCTTTTTCGAAAAAGTGACCTAACAAGGAGTCTTGAAAGGATAAATAAAGCAATAAAAATCTATGAAAGAGTGAAAAACTTGCTAAATGAACGAATAGACGCAATTAATGAGAATTTTGATATTTCTGAAGAAGATCAATTTGTATATAAGAAAGAAAAAGAATTACTCGAAAAATGTGCGAATTCATTGAATGCAACAATTAAATTAAAAGAAGAATTTGAAGAACTTATCCATCAACTTGAAGACAAAGGTATTAAGCGAGAGGATCTAATCAAAATCTCTGACTTGACTTTAGAATACGGTTTAGATCTAAATAAAATCATTATAGAGACTTTTGGACAAGATGAAAAAATTAAAATTGCGTTCTTTGATATTTTAAACAAAATTGGGGATATTTTTGATGAATACGATACTTGGAAAGAAGTTAAACCATCAGTATTTTAAAAATGAGTTAATTTAAGAATTCCACCGTGAGGATATCTTTAAGACAACTTTTTTCATCCGGAAGAAGATCTGCTACATTTTTTCCGCTCCTACAATAATGATCTGGACCATAACTGTCCGAAAATAAATTAATTAATAAAATTAGGCAATTTCTTAGATTTAGCTCATCCGTTCGATTCTCATTAAAACTGGTCATCAGTTTAACAAGTAGCTTGCTAAGCCAAACTTTGTTCATATTCACTGGATTAACATCCTCACCAGCAATATTCCTATTATAAAAATCTAAGATCTGACCTACGCAATCCATTATACTATAATCCATAACCCTTTTCGGAATTAATTTACTTAATGTTAAAGTTCGAACATTACATTTTTGTTCCTACTATATATGATACTTCTAATATAAAAACATTCTTGATTTGATTTCACACGATATAAGGGAAAATCATCATTTATGATTTAATCATCAATCGAGCATGAAAAATGAGACTATGAAATAAATAAAAAATATCTTCAAATAGGTGAATTCAATTTTATATTGAAAAATAGAAGAAACCTTAAAGCTCCACTTCAATACTCTCAATGAAATTTTCAATTGTTTGCTCAAGATCAATTAAACTATCAATGTCCGTTATTTCTGAGCTCGCAACTTTACCAAGAAATTCTTTCAACAGCTTTTCTTTATGCTTATCTTGGGGAAAAATTAAAC
>Ga0307378_10014144_pt1 | contig 10052 bp, 16 predicted proteins | sample UN1MG_FD_202238 | JGI IMG/M metagenome (GOLD analysis project Ga0307378, IMG submission 202238) | Soil microbial communities from Risofladan, Vaasa, Finland - UN-1 | ecosystem: Environmental > Terrestrial > Soil > Coastal area > Acid sulfate soil | place: Finland: Risofladan, Vaasa | collected... | reverse complement strand
AAACATTTATCTGTTGTAGTACAACTTTTCCATAATTGGATGAACGATTGTATTCAACATGTGAATATTTGGGGTAATGCTGCTCGTTTTGATATTGGTAAATTGGAGGATGCTAATGTAGCGTGTGGTTATATTAATAACCCTTGGTACTTCAGGTCAGAAAGAGATGTGAGAACACTTGTTGCTTTTGCACCTGATGTTAAAACGAACATGCCGTTTGAAGGTATTGAACACAGTCCTATTGATGACTGCAAGCATCAAATAAAATATTGTTCCGAAATATGGAACCGGAAAATGAATGGTAAAAAGGAAGAAATTCAATTACCAAGAGGATAACATGAGTGGTGATACTTTATTGAGGTTGAGGGACTATGGCATTATTTCTGATGAGAGAAAGCAAACCATTGAGTTAAATTCAACAGAAAAAGAAATTGCTGAATTCTTAGGAAGAAAAAAGGCTGAAATTAAGAGAACGCAAGTTGGTTTTACTAAGGACACTTGGCAAAAACATTATTTGGCGTATTGTGGTGAAATGGCATTTTGTAAAATAACAAATATTTGTTTTTTACCAATAATTGACCCGTCACATAATTTCACAAATGATGAAGGCGATGCATTATGGGGTGGATTAAAGGTGGATGTTAAACATTCGAGTCATGACCCTGCAACATTAGCGGTTCAAAGTTACGCAAAAAATGCTGATGTTGACATATATGCGCTAATTACTGGTGGACCGCCAGTATTTAAGTATCAGGGAGCTATATTAAAAAAGGATTTAATGGTTGATTCAAATTTAGGGAATGGACCTCCCGGTTTTGAGAACGCATATTGCATGAATAGCCAAAAATTAAGTTATTTTTGGTGGGCAATAAAAAGTAAATAATTTTAATTAAAAACTATTATATGGAGAATTTAACATTTAAAACATTTAAAGAAAAAATATTTGATTTCGAAGCCAATAAAGAATGGACCTTCGTGGGTGAGAAGCCAGCAGTAATTGATTTTTATGCTGACTGGTGTGGACCCTGTAAAACAATCGCACCAATACTTGAAGAACTGGATGCCGAGAATGAAGGCGTTGATTTTTATAAAATCAATACCGAAGAACAAAATGATTTGGCTGCTGTATTTCATATCCAAAGCATCCCAAGCATCTTATTCATTCCCGTAGAAGGTCAACCTCAAATGGCAATGGGAGCGATGCCCAAGGAAACATTTAAACAAGCAATTGAAGAAATTCTGTTTCCAGATATTGAGATGGGTGATGATGAGGTACTTGTGGCTGTTATAACTGATGAAGACGGTAAGGAGACCATTGAGGTGGTAGGAGAAGAACCAACAGAAGAACCACAGGACGAAAAGACTGAAGAATAATACAACAGGTTGACAGCGTTAAAGGGTGGTGACGAAAGTTTCCACCCTTTTTTGTAAGAAATTCAAAAAGTATTCGTATACTTGTGCATGGCAAAGAAAATTAAATTCGACTCCGTAGCAAATGAGAAACGACTTGTTGATGTCGGAATCAGTGATTGTGAAAAGGCAATTGTTGAGGGAATTCTCACAGTTCCACCTAAACGCAGAACCTATAAAGTGGGTCAACGTGTACAGTGGGGTAATCACAAAGAAACATATGTTCGCAAAGTCTACCGGGATGGTATGTATTACCTCACCGAGACCATTGGTGTGCAACGTCAGAGAAACGGTGAAATTCGTAATGAGGACAATATCCAAAAATGGACGGACCTTCTACCATATCAAGGACACAAAGACACGAGTTTTGCCAAAGAAGAAAAGGTTTATCTTCGTATGCTTAACAGTCCGTTGTCATCACTTATACATATGGTACAAGCAAATCATGCCGGGGTTGATATGGATGTTGATTATCAGCGTGACCACGTTTGGAGTAAAGCCGACAAGATTGCGCTTATCGACAGTATCTTTAATAACATCGAGATTGGTAAATTTGTGTTTGTTGAACGAAATTTGCGTGTCAAGGGTAAACTTTATGAAATTCTTGACGGCAAACAAAGACTTACTGCAATCACAGAATTCGTTGAAGACCGCCTGAAATACAGGGGGTTCTACTTCAGCGAACTGTCATATCATGACCAATATAAATTCACAGACACCAATGTTTCTTACGGATATTTGGAAAATCCAAGTAAAGAAGCTATCTTTGAAACGTTTATTAAACTGAACACTTGTGGAAAGCCTATGGCAAGCAAGCATATTAATCATGTAAAACAATTATTGAGTGAACTCTAAACCTCACATATTTCTGGACATTGACGGTGTTCTGGCTCTCGACAACGAAATGTATTGGGAGAGCGAAAAGCACTGGTATCCTAAATTCAATAAGTACAGGTTCAATCCAAAAGCTGTAAATGTCTTTAATGAGATATGTGAGAAAACTGACCCAATTGTTATTCTTAGTAGTGATTGGAAAGACCACTTCGGGATTCCAGACATGAATGAGTTCTTTGAGTGGAATGGTATCACACATAAAATATCTGATTTCACCCCAACACTTTGGGGAGTGAGGTTCACGAGTTTCCAACAACTGGAAGAATGTAGGGCAAATGAAATTCTCTTACACGTACATGAACGTGAAATCGAGAAATGGGTTGCCATTGACGACCTTGATTTGAAACAGTGGATTCCCGATAACTTCGTACATACACCCCGTTCTAATGAAGGTATCAAACAATCAGGAGTTAAAGATAAAATTCTAAGTATAATGTTAAATTAAAAACAAAATGAAAAACGAGAAATTGAAATCATTGTTGAACAAGGTGGTCGAATACAACGACCCTAAAGCCTATGGTGGTAACGGTTGTCATTTTAAGGCATTCCTTTACAAAAAATCCAATGGCGATTATTACTTCAAAGTCGTTGAAGTTATTGCAGGTACTGACCTTGCATTTAACGACCTAATCCCTTTTAAAGAAGGTGACGAGAATTACCTTGTTGTTGCTGACAAGCCGAAACTCATGAGAGTGGACAGGTTATCGTGGCATTACAGATTAGTGAAGTACGTGCTGAAAAGCAATGCTCCAACACCACAAGACATGCAGAACGGCTGTCCATATTTTTGGCTGGCGGTGTTCTCAATGCTGGTCGTGCCTTTCATTCAGTTATATAAACTGGTTAAATGGATTGTTCTGCTTATTCCCAAAGGATTGTTCTGGGTACTGGAACAAATGGTAGTGACTTGGATTGCAGGTCTTGATGACGAAGCTGCCTACGAAATATATAATGAAGGCAGATACAGTAGCAGCGTGAAGATGCCTCAAACAGCTAAAATCTTTTTCGATAACAGCGATGACAATTTTTTCGAGTTCTTCCTTTCAAAGAAATACAAGAACCTTAATAAAGCTGACCCAAATTACAGTGTAAAACGTACAGAAATCAGGGAGAAATGGACGGAATGGCGTGTTGATGTTCAGAAAAGGCGTGACGCACAGTCTGAAATTAGTCGTCAGAAAGCCGATGAAAAAAGTAGGCGTGAAGCAATTCAGGCAGAAAAACGTGCTGTATCCAAAGCCAAATGGGATGCTCGTGTGGACCCAATTATTGATGGTCTTGATGAAATCGGTGATTGGTTTAAGAAGACCTTCACTGTTGAAAGAGGAAGGGTGAACATGATTGTGAAGAGAACCAAGCAATTCGTTGGGATGCTCGTTACTCTTGTAATTCTCGCTGCAACTTACTTCGCAGTCAATTACATTGCCCTTGCATTGATGGTTGTTGTTGACTTCTGCATAATTCATTGGGCAATATTTCTTGGAATTGCATTGGGTGGTGTTGCTATTGGGATTGCATACCTATTTTATGTCCTGATTTCAAGTTGGGGTCAAGCCGTGGTTAATAAGTACAGGCGTGGTAAGAAGGTATGGTACATCGAACCTTTCATTTATGTGGTGTGGTTTCCGCTCAAGTATATTGCCATAGCAGTAGCATTTCTGGCAGTATGGGTAATATTCTATCCCCTTAAGTTTGTCTTCTACACCGTACTTTTCAGGTATTTCTTTAAGCCTGTGGGTCTTTTCATTGCGAGAATGGTTGTGGGTCTTGTTAAGGGTATTGGAAGTAGTTCAGGTATCTTCGGAGAGTATTTCGGTGCGAGTTACAGTGATTACTGCCCCGGAATCGAATGGACTGGATTTGATGAAGACGAATAATAAAAACAACATTTAACTAAAAAGCAAAAAGTCATGGGTTTAGGAATATTTGTAGTAGCAGTAATTTTAGTTTCTTTCATAGCTCTGTGCTTCTTCAAGAAGAGGTTCTGGGAAAACAGGTACTTAGTTTTATTAATTAGTGGGGGTGTGGCACTTGTTGCCACCCTCACCACTAATTATGTAACACGTGGTAGTCTGGGTACAAAGTCTGAAACTATCTGGCAGAAGCCAATCTATTCGTTTTACGTAGAAAACGCACTACTGGTTGACAGCATTGCAATGGTAATGGACGACAACTGGAGTTTCCATAATGATTTTGTTGGTAGTACCTCAGACAGTATTGCATTTCTCCTTACCCGAATTGATAGCACCGTGACTGATAGCGGTTTCGTGTATGTCGATAGTACGGAAATTATCATAATGAAAAGTTTGACAACGCTTTTCTTTTATAATTCCGATAATGTTTTCAAAATCGGTTATTGGACTGGTGAGGATAAGAAAGGAAAGGATTTTGAATATGCATATATTCAACCAAGTGAAAATGATACTATTTCATATCTTGCGAAAAAAAGGTTGTATTACGACACGAAACCAAATCGTTGGATTGCTGGTTTCAGTCTACCGTATATCAAAACCATTAAGTGTTTTTATATTCCACCGACTGAATATGCGATGTTACCGGATTCACTAATAAGGGAAATACCCTTTTAAAACAGAAAACATGAAAACGAATTTAGCATTGATTCTCTGGAAAAAAGAGATAATTCACTGGAAACGTATCGGTGAAATGTTTAAGAAGTTTAACGGTTGGCTCAGTAAACTGACCTTCGGGATAATTGTTGCCAGCTTAATAATAATCGCACATTACGCTTTTGCAATAATGCATACCCTGTATGAGATAGTCCTTTGGATTTTCTTCAGGAGAGCATTCAAAGCGAATCTGCAAAGACTGGCATTAAGGACATGAGTTTATTTATAGTAGATGTAGAATCAGACGGTGGCATACAGGGTCATCACAACATGGTGTGTTTCGGGGCAATCAAATTAACTGATGACCTCGAAACCGCACCAACCTTTTATGGGCAAATTAAGCCGATGTTTGAGTACTATGAACCAGCAGCACTCGCAGTGAGTGGGTTCAGTAGAGAAGAACACGAGACCTTCGATGACCCCGTAAAGGTCATGGCAGACTTCGCTGTTTGGCTCAAGGAACATTCCAAAAACAGACCGATTCTGATTTCAGATAATAACGGGTACGATGCTGCATGGATTAACTGGTACTTTCTGAAGTATTATGGTAAGAACCCATTCGGGTGGTCATCACGAAGAATCGGTGACTTATACTGTGGTATGATGAAGGATATGTGGTCGGGGTGGAAGAAACTCCGTGTCACCAAACACACGCATCATCCAGTCGATGATGCCAGAGGTAATGCAGAGGCATTACTTAAAATGAAAGAAATGGGTTTAAAAATTGATACAAAATAATATGGACAGCTTTAGAAATATACTATTTATTTTTCCAGTCATGATATACTATATACTGGAAGCATTGATTGTGGGATTATTCATTACCATAGTTTGGAACCTTTTCCTGAATCAGTATTTGGGTAATATTGGATATCTCCAAATCGTTTCGATGTACTGGATTGTTAAAATGTTATTCTTCAATGTATTTAATTTAGTAACCGGACTCAACATGGGACAAACCATACGAGACGAAATTGATAAAAAGGAAGAAGAATGATATATAAAAAAGCAACATCGAGATTAACAGTTAAATTTGTTAATAGCGATACCGAAGAGGTTCTCTTTGAGGTAAATGACAGGAGTTGGATGAACGTGGGTGAGCTTCTTACTGATGGTGCTATTACCAGCATTATGGCGAACGAATACAAAAACAAACTATTACCAGATAATTTAATGGTATTGGTGGTGGGTGAATTCGAACTTCAACAGTAGGAAACATCCAACTCTTTTAAATCGCATGTAGAGATACGTGCTTTTTTTTGTAATAAATTCTGGGTTTTATCGTATATTCAAGAAAATGAAGTTATGAAAAAGCTATTTGGAATACTCGTAATGCTGATGATTACCCTCAGTATTCTTGGACAGAACGAAGGAACATATTTTGATGTGCTCGATAAAACATCCAGAACTATGTGGCTTATTAGAAAACCGGGTGTTGATAAAATCAATGCCTATATAGATGGTGATAGGTCATGTCGCCTTGATTTTGAAGAAAGTCAATATTCTTTTATTCAAAACAAGAAATTATATGTTGTGTCTTATGATACAACCTTCATTGATTATATGAAAGGTTATCATGATGGTGAGATGAGGACACGAGAATTGTTCTTATTTTCATGGGATGGTGAGAAATGGGAAATTGCATGTGATGACGTACTTCAAGTCGATTACAGACAAAATGTAAACGGTATTAATTCACAAAGCACATATCATCCGTGGCTCGATAAAGGTGGGTCAGTAACGGTGGAAGACAATCAAACAATTACTATTGTGTTAACAACTGTATATAGACCTGATTTAGATACGAAAGTATTAAGAGTGTATCAAAATACAGTTATTCTCACACCAAGTAACGATGATATGTATCACGTATCTGCAAGAGGACATCAAAATGATTAAAGTAGCACCATATATCGCCACCATTGGTGACGAGAAGTTCAAGGAATTTCTTGTAGGAGAGTTTAAGATGGACATGTTGAATACGTTGTTTGCTGATTGGCGTGAGAAAGACATGCTTAGTTGGAAACGCTTTACTAATGGCGATGATGTTAGATTGGAGTTCTATGCCAGCAATTACAACGTGAAAAAGGGTGCAATACAGACTGAATTTTCAATACCAAAAACAATTGATGATTTCATCAACGACATGCAAAGAACAGGGGTTCAACTCTACTGGACAATATGGATTGACGAAAACTTCGAACCCAAACAATATCTACCTCCGAATAAAATCGAAGATTATTACCGGGATGTATTGAGGAAGATGGATAAATCTAAGGAATTGTTATAATTCCTTGCGATTCAGATAACAATTACTTAATTTTACAATCTACATGAAGACAGGTGAAAACATATTAACTAATATTGCGTTTAAGACGCAAGCGCATCGTAAGAACTATGATATGGTTGTTAGGCATGAACACATTATGACTGAGTACCACGGGACTATTTCAAAGCTACGCATTCCCGAACAAAAACCACCTATTATAATTGGTGAATACAGTTTCACGGTATTGAACATGGCAACAGCACGTTTATTTGAGGCAGATGTGTATAAGTTAATTAAAGAATATTCGGTTGAAGACGTTTATAAAGAAGTTCTTTATTCCTTAGATAATGACATATTATATTACAAGAGATTATTGATGGGATATGATAAGGTACTTCTCTTGCATTCATACATGCTACACCCAGATTATCGGAAACAAGGTGTCACCGAAGAATTGATTGAAATGCTGCACCGGGAATTCTATTCAATAAATAACGAAATCATTGCTTTGGTAAAACCATTTCAAGAAAACAAGGTAGATGCTGATTATTTCCTTAAACGTAGAACAGTTGAGGTCAAAGAAAATCTTCACGACCCATTCACTGCGGTTCCTGCAATTGAATACTATTCCCTTGCTGATTTAATAAAGGAAACCGATACTGAAATGATTGAATACAAGTTATTCGCAATAGCCAATCATTGTGGTTTTAAGCGATTAGGTGATTCTCATCTATTTATATACACACCGGATAAGATTGTGGAAAGAATGTTATCGAAATAATATATGAAATTATGACACCAGAAGAAATTAAAGCCGAAATGAAAAAAATTAAAGTTCCTTGGTTTGTGGGATTTGCCGAGAACTTTTGGTTTAAAGTAGGAAGATATTTGATTCCGATACTATTCGTTGCATTACTTGGCGTGGGTATCGCTGCTAATAACGTTGCAATTCAGCATGTAGATGCTATGTGGTCTGCACTCTATATCTTAATGGGAGTGATTGGTGGTCTGGGTCTATTGATGCTGGGGTCACACTTCATTGAAAAGCGTTTCGTCAAAAAACAGGCTAAACGTCTGGGCATTACTGTTTATCAATGGAATGCCTATGCCAAGGAACTTAATCTAACGAGTTTTTAATCCCAAAACATTTGGTTTTGTCATTTATTATATATAGATTTGTTCTTTCAATGTAATTGGTAATCTGAAGTTTGAAAACTAAAACAAATGTAAGGTACTACAAACCACTAAATTACTACAATCAGAAACTTTTATAAAAAAATACTATTTATATCTACTATTGTCATGTACAATAAAAACAAAATATTGAAAACAAACAGGGGGAAAATACCTCCGAAACGAATTTCGGACATTTTTAATGCTCTGAAACTCACGATACCCAGAAGATTCAACTTTTCTGGGCATTTTCATTTAAATACACCACGTTTCGGTCAAAAAGTGGGTGAGGGATGCGCCTCTAACTAACTGATTATCAGACCAAAAATAATCTTATTAAATCTAAACTTATGGAAAAATCAAAATCTATTCTTGGAAAAGCAGTAATCATCTTAATTATGATTTTTGCCTTCTTTGGCTTTGGTGGTGGCTTATCGTCACCCATGAGCGCAAGTAGTGAAGGTGCTACACATAGTAGAAATTCACAACTCCAACACGAGAACATGGAATTGAAGAAAGAGTATGTAGAGTTAGAACAAAAATTAAAGGAAATAGAAATCGTAGCAGCAGAGATTCAGGAATATAATAACATTCTTTATTCGCAGGTGCTGGGAGTCGATTACGACACCACTGATTTCTACCAATACAGAAATGATAGTGTCGATTTCGTTTTCATGAATCACGACAGTATTTTTAAAATGGTAGATGAAAGGGCATTTTATGCAGCAGAAATGCTTGCCACACAATTAACCAAGCTGCAAGAAACATCACATCTATTCAGAGATAATAAGAATGCCATTCTTTATTATCCCACGATAGCACCTGTGAAGACCAAGGACTTTATTTATGTGAGTTCTCCGTATGGTATGAGAGAACATCCCATAGAAAAACAAATGATATTTCATGAGGGTATTGATATCAGTGCCAATGTGGGGTCTGAGGTGTTTTCAACAGCACAGGGACGTGTTGTGGAGATAATGTATTCGAAGTACGGTTATGGTAATCGAATCGTTATTAAGCACGGCTATGGCTTTGAAACCCTGTATGCTCATTTGGGTAACGACATAAAGGTAAAGAAAGGTCAGTGGATACGAAAGAACCAATTAATTGGTAGTGTTGGTAACACCGGACGTAGTACCGGACCACACCTGCATTATGAAATTCATAAGAACGGTGAACCACGTGACCCTCTGGGATATTTTTATACACATCTTACCGATGAACTATTGGCAATGAATTAATTTTTCATTACATTTGTCATATGAAAACACATATCGTAACAGGACACGAAGAAGAATATTCAAATAAGAGCAGGACATTAGGTGTCCTGCTCAATTTGGATGAAAACGGTAAACGTATTGATAGCTTCATGTATATCTATCGTGAAGGCACATACATTTTTTTCAACACCATAATCGAAATGAACGATTACCTACTCTACGGAGATGGTAAGACAAAACGAGCATATATGAAAGAAGATATGTTTGATAACTATTTCGATGCACCATACATCGATGGAATGTTTACCGATGTTCTGAAATGGTCATAATAGGTTAATTAGTATTTATTATCATGAATTCCGATACTGATTTTAAAGCATATAAGTTCTGGAGTGAACTTCCTGTTGAGGAAAGACTTAAATTCCTCGCTGAGAACCGATTTTGGGACGGTTTAAGCAA
>Ga0307378_10014143_pt1 | contig 10053 bp, 19 predicted proteins | sample UN1MG_FD_202238 | JGI IMG/M metagenome (GOLD analysis project Ga0307378, IMG submission 202238) | Soil microbial communities from Risofladan, Vaasa, Finland - UN-1 | ecosystem: Environmental > Terrestrial > Soil > Coastal area > Acid sulfate soil | place: Finland: Risofladan, Vaasa | collected... | reverse complement strand
TTCTCCTACGCTCTTGGCGTGAGTGTGGAATTGCTGACAATGCCGCCTAACATAATGGGACTGACTGACGGCAAGAGCACATATGCTCGACAAGGCACGATCATTAACGTTACGCCAATTGAGCCTGGCTGGTCTGGCCATCTCACTATTTGTATTGTCAATCCCTTGGCTTTTCCCGTTCGCATTTATGCCAACGAAGGAATCGTGCAAGTCATGTTCGCTCGCCTCTCCAGTGCAGCAGATCAGGACTATGGACAAGGCAAGTATCAAAACCAAGGCGCTAACGTAGCATTTGCTGCCGTCTGATTAGTGAGTGCTCTTGAAGACCAGTTCCTTGGACTGTGGCAAGCCAATTTTCCCGATCTTCCATTGATCAGGGAATTCAGCGACGTGCCAACATGGGAAGCTGATTTTCAAGAGCGCTATGCGAAAAGCAAGCGGTCAAAACGCTATAGGGCAGACTTCGCTCATCTGCCCTCACAAAGCCTCATTGAAATTCAAGGGGGCACCTTCAGCAGAGGCAGACACGTAACCGGCTCAGGCTACGAACGCGATGCTCGTAAATTCAACCTTGCAACAATGGGAGGGTGGAAAGTGTTTCTCCTCACCACCCAAACGGCCAAGGAAACTTTTTGGCTTGAGCGGATTGCTGCTTCCTTGCGAACTGCGTAACGGCATCAGAAACCTCCCCTAGTAGCTCATCAGCAGCTTCCAAATCGGCCTGTTGCATTTGCATGGCTTGACGCAGCTCTAGGTTTTCCTTCACCAACGACGTGACGGCTTCTTGCATATTGCTCCAGCCTTCCATCATCGTGCAAGCCACTTCCCGCAATTTATCAATGTCCTTGCATTCGCTGAGCGCCTTCTTATTGGCAACGAGAGCAAAGTCTCGTTCCATGCTGCGTTCAAAAGGCCCCATAATGCCAATACATTCTTGACCATTGTATTTTAAGCCAATGGGAATCGAGAAAGTGCTCATTGATCTTGCATTGTTTCGTTTAGCCTAGCCATGCAGCCATTTGGCAAACGGTTTGTTTACAGGGTGGACGATGGGAAGGATGCCGTAAAATGCGGGACGGGCTACCGCCCCTATAAGCTCCCTCGAACGCCTCGTAATCATGAATGGCTCATTGGGCAAGACGTTGTGTACGTACAACGCACGGCAGCAGGGTGGATGGTCTCCTCCCTTGTTGGCACCATTGAAGGATTTGATGCAAGCGGACGCGCCAGGAAGGCAAGAGTATGCTGGCATTCAGCTACGAACATTGCTCCTACAATCAGTTTGCAACGACTTCGGCCCCTCTCGCTGATCAACCATGTCTACAAAGACAACTGACGATTTGATTCAGGATTTTTCCAAGATTGCCGGAGAGATTCTTGCCATTTTCGCATTGATGTGCTTGCGAGCTTGGCTGTTAAGTATTTGCGCTGGCCTGCTTTTCCCCGGCATTTTGCTTGGTTTTTGGCAATGGTTTTTAGTTGCACTAACTGTTCGTCTTCTTGTTGTTTCCACTAAAAATTGAATGATGGCCAAAATTGATCCGCTGATGGATGGCATCAGCTTCGTGCGTCTCATTGATTGGATGGGAAGCTCTCTTGATATTGTTTGTGATGCCAGGCAAAGTTTTGATCAAAGCAGCAGCGAATGGTCCGAAAAGGACCAGAAGCTTCTTAACTATCTAGTGCAGCACAAACACACGAGTCCATTTCGTGGCGTTGTCACAAAATGGCAAGTGAAGGCTCCGCTGTTTGTTTGTCGGCAATGGTGGAAGCATGTGATTGGCGGGACATTCGCTAATGACACGCTGGGCTGGAACGAGAAAAGCTTTCGCTATTGCGAAGCTGATGATGAAGCGTATTACATGCCGCGAGAGTTCAGGCAGCAAAGCCCGAGCAATAAGCAGGCTTCTAGCGGGCCCCTGGAGCCCACTATGAACCAAGTGGCAATGATTGAATATGCCAAGGCCTTAGAGCAAGCGAAACAGGCTTACAAGGCACTGGTAACACTAGGCGTGGCGAAGGAACAAGCGAGGGGTATCATGCCAATGTCTGCCTACTCATCATTCACGTGGACCTGTAGCTTGCAAGCCCTCCTCCATTTCATCTCCTTGCGAGACGAAACTGGTAGTCAGTGGGAAATTCAAGCTTATGCTCAAGCCTTGAGCACGCTCTCCCGTCCATTGTTCAAAGAGGCTTTCGAGGCCTTTGATCTCCACCAATCTTCTTTCTAATGACTGACGCCATCAATTCTCCCCGTCATTATGCCAAAAATGGCGGCATTGAATGCATTGAGGCCATCGAAGCTTCAATGGACAAAGACGACTTTCGTGGTTTTCTCAAAGGCAACATTCAAAAATATGTTTGGCGCTATGAAAACAAGAACGGCTTGGAAGATTTAAAGAAAGCCAGTTGGTATCTTGACCTTCTCATTTTCAATATAGAGAACGAGCCACAACAAGAAGCCGTTGAAGCTCTTGAGAATGTTTCTCAGCAATGCGAAGGAGGTGTTTGCCCAATGCCAAATTCGGTGCAGCCCGTTCCTGGTATTCGCTTTGATCTCCCTGGACGGCAAGTAATGTTTGAGCCAATTGGTAACTAAGCAGCTTTGCAAGAAAGCCCCCATAAGGGGGCTTTTTCATGCTCAACACTTTGGTGCATTGGCAGCACAAGCCCTTTCCTTTCGCACCATGCTTCCAAATCTTTCTGGTCAGTGTGGGCACTAACAAAGCTATTGCAATACACCCACGCCATCAAGATTTCTTCGCGCTTTTCCGTCCAGAAAGGCTGCACCCTCCACCACTCAAGCATTGGTGAGTCGCCCTTCTTCAGATTGCAGCTCTTACATGCTGGAATCATGTTCCAACGCGAGAAATGGGGACCGCCTTTGCTCTTCGGGACAATGTGATCAATCGTAAGCTTTTCTCCCCATTCGCCACAATAAGCACAGGCGCATTGCCCGAATGGCCCTCTCAAAAAATAATCTTCAAAAATGCTCTTACGGAATCTACGTTTTGCATCACCAGGGCGAAGTTCAATGAGAGAATAAAGCAGCTCATCAGGACCATTCGCTCTAAGCATGGCACTATTTAGTTGTCTTGCCCATAGTTTAACGCTAAATAATGAGGCGTGATTTTGTTTTAGAATGTGCGTATTGATTATTGGCCATGGACAGTTTCAAGGACGGTCTTGCAAATTTCGTGGCCACCATCACGGCTGGCATGCTTCTTTCAACGGGGGCAATGCTGATTGCAGTGGGCACTCAACAAGCAAGAGTGGCTGTACAAATTGAAAGTGTCACAGAAAAACTTAGCGTGCTCACGGACAAAATGAGCGACATTGAAACCAGAGTACGCAGCTTAGAGATTGAGCGCTAGGCTATTTATATCCTCCATTGCTTCGCTCGTCATGAACGGCATTGAATGGCTCGTGATTGGTGGCATTCTTGTTGCTGCTGCTGACCAAATCATTGAGCGCACTCCCTACAAAGAAAACAACATCGTCCAGCTCATCTTGACTGGCCTCAAGGCAGTCTTCCGCGTTAAGGGCTGAAGCCATGTGGCCTTCAAATCGGGCTTTCTGGGATGAATGTTTCCAGACGGCCCGTAAATATGGTGCTCGTTATCCTGAGCTCGTAGCAGCACAATGCTGTCTGGAAAGCGGCTTTGGCAAACACACGTCTGGCAGAAATAATTTTCTGGGACTAAAGGGGGACGGCACCACTACTAGCACGCAAGAATTTTACGATGGTCAATGGGTGACCATTAAAGCTGGTTTTATTGACTTCCCTAGCCTTGCTGCTTGCATTGAATACTTGGTCACGCGGTGGTACAAAGACTATCGTCATTTCAAGGGTATTAACAATGCGCCTAATCGTTACGCAGCAGCTCGCATGCTTAAAGAGCAAAGCTATGCCACTGATCCCGATTATCCTGCAAAATTGTCTAAGCTCATGAAGGAATATGCTCCAGAGAGCACTGTTTTTACTATGATTGGCCCCAAGAAGCGTCCGCAAGATTTTGGTTTTAAAGAAGGAGATTCCCATCTCATTGTTAATGATGCAAGCGAAACCATGAAGGCTTTTGCCTTTGGCGGAAAGCTACTGTGGGAAGTGCCTTGTCTTGCTCGTGGGCAATATAGTGATTTTGAATGGAAGATCAAAAATTCTGACACTCCTCCTGGTCTGTACAAGCTCGGCACCATCTATCGCGACTATGAAGTGGCGGGAGCCAATCCTCGTTACGACCGCACATTAATGGCGTATGGCTGGTACAGCTTTGACATGGTGGAGCTAGAGAATCAAGAAGCAGGAAATGGTCGAGCTGGAATTATGCTCCATGGTGGCGGAAGTGCAAATGGCTGGCCTGGCGCTTGGGCTCCTCGTCAGCCTCTAGTTCCCACTCATGGCTGCGTTCGTGCTTTCAATATTGATCTTCGCGATAAAGTTTTGCCACTAACCAAGACTGGCACTGTATATATTAGTGTCTTCCAAGAGGGCTAATCATTCGCCATTCGCAAATAGCAAATGAACTGGCAATCTTGGTTTAATGCTCTCTGCTACGAACTGGGCTTATGGGCCGTTTCAAAGCGGCCTTCCCTTGCTCTTCAGCCATGGTTCAAGCAACTAATGGCTTGGTGCAGGCCTAATTGGGCCGAATGGCGCACTCAAACAACGCTTAAGGCTGTTGATAAACAAGCTGCAGCCTTGTCGGAACAATGGAAGAGGGAGCATAATCAGCGTGTTGCGGAAGAACTGTCTCGCAAAGCGCAAGAGCTGTTCCCAGCATCAAAAATATCCCCACTACCCCACGCAATAGTTCCATCAGTGCTCATTGAAACAGCCCCGCCAGATGATGCTAGCGAGGCCGTAAAAGCCCTCGGAGGAGAGCTAAGGATTACATATCGTTTGCCAGGCCAAGGAGCGCCCTGAGACGCTTCCACTTGGCAAGCTCCTTTTCGTGATAATCTTCCCACGAAGCAATGGTTTCACTGAGAGCCTTGCATGCCATTGTCGGATCGTCGTCCGTTAGCAGCTCAGCAAGAATGTCGGAAAGATGTTCAGTCTGCTGCTTGTACCATAGCCCTTCTGCGATGAAAGGAAATGCCATGAGAAAGGGGCATATTGCCGCCTAAGCATAGCTTCAATATGACCCGCCGTCGATAGTGGAATCAACAATAGTAACACCGCTAAGCGTTACGCCAGAAATGGTTCCGCCAGTAATAGTGACGCCGCTAGCTGCTTGCAAAGCGATTGTGCCAAGCTCCAAGGCGGTGCGTGCGCCAGAAGCAGTGGCTGCGCCTGTGCCGCCATAAGCCAATCCAATGGCAGTGCCTTGCCAAACGCCAGTGCCAATTGTTCCAACGCTAGTCAAGCTAGATGAGACAATTCCGGCGCCCAGTGCTGAGCTGTTCAGCACAGAAGTGCCGTTAATGTAGAAAGCCTTGCCACTGGCCAAGTCAAGATGTTCACTGCTTGTCCATGCGTCGGTTGAATTAACCCACGAAAAAGTTTTATCCGTGCCGCCCTTGAGCGTGATGCCGCCACCATCAGCGCTTATATCAGAAGGTGACGCGGTGGAGCCAAGTTCTAAATTCTTGTCGTCAACGCTAATTGTCGCACTATTGACAGTAGTCGTAGTGCCATTAACTGTAAGATCACCGCCTACAACTACAGCGCCAGTTGTAGTAATAGTAGAAATAGTGGCAGCGCTAAGGTCAACAGTGCCAGTAAAAATTTTATTTCCGCTAATTGTTTGAGAGCCAGTAAGATTGACAAAAGCTCCTTTGCCGGCAATGGCCTCAACAGTGGTGGCACTTCCGCCTTCTCCCCCCGTGCCTTTTCCGTAATAAAGCGTATCATCCACTTCATTGAAGGCCAATTCAGCATTGGCCAGGCTTGTCGGGGCGCCAGCAGCACCACTAGAACGACGCTTAATTCGTAAAGTATTGGCCATCAGAAATTGCCCCCATCAGTGAGTAGAGTTTTTGTTACAGAAGCGTCCGCCTTGAATTTTGCAGATGCTGCATCGTAATAAACTACGCTTCCATCAATTTTAGCGGTTTCATCTAAATTGATTCCTTTTTCTCCTTGAGGACCAATCACGCCCTGTGGTCCTTCGCCAAAAAATTGAAGAATAGGCGATGGTGGAGAAGCCGTTACTGCTATTGCATTGCTTTGTTCATTGACAACAATGACAGAGCTTTCAGCTTCTGCAATCGAGATGACAGAAGTGGATTGTTGTATGGCAACTGTCATTTGAAGCTCAGGCCAAGGTTTACAAACGCATTACCTTCTACCAAATAATATGCACTATTGTCAGGCTCTGTTACCAGCACGTCGTATTGCCCCTGTTGAGTGATACCGCTAGTTCCAGAAGCTTCCAGTCGAATCTTGAAGACGCCACTCGCTTGATTAACATAGGATACGGCAAAGTCAGCAAGTTTAGTATTGCCAAGGCGATCATATAATTTAGACGCCACTGTGTACCCGCTCATATTGACGGGCACCCCAGAAGCGTCTTTATATTGCAACTGCAGCTCAAACGTTGCGCCTTGATAAATCGTAATATCGTACTGACTTGGCGTAATCATGACGAGCGTTTTCTTTTATTGTAAGCGAATTAGGTGATTTCCACCCAGCCGATCATGCCCAAGGCCTTGGCATTAACGGAACTGTCAACGGTCAAGATGAGAGCGTCGCTTTCGCCAGAAGCATTTTGCCCCAAGGCAAGACGAATGGCCACTGCAATGTCGTAATTATTGACACTGCCTTGGCTGACAAAGCCCGCGTCAACCACTGTACCACCTGTCGCAGTGCCACTAGTTGTCACTTCCACATTGCCCCTTTGATTGTCCGCAGCACTCCAAGTGACGCCACTCAGCGTTGGATTTAAACGCAAACGCCACAACACCACGTCATTAGTAGCAGTGGCAGTGGAAACCCTTACGGGAAGAATGATATTACCAGTGCGACCACTTGCCATGCGAATGCCAGCAGTGATGCGTTCCCCCGATGTATTTGGAACAGAATTCAGATCGTGGCTCACTGAATACACGGCGCCATCTGGCTCGTATCCGCCTTCACTTAATACGCTGCTGCAAATTTGCTTCATAGTGCGCCCCGAAGCTTGAGCGGAAGCATTATGAATGCGATAGGACAATGGCAAAATAGCCGTTGTCATATAGGCGCTAGTCAATGTGTTGTAATGATTGAATTCATGGCAATAAATGATCTCGCCGTTAATTACGAAGCCAGCCCTCACTCGCCCCACGCCAAGCCACTCAAGATCGGCAGTGAAAATCTGAGCTTTAGAGAAATCGAGAGAATCAAGAATGTTAATGTTCCACGCTGATTGGTCAACTACGTTTTCAACAACTGCGCCAGACGTGAAGCTTCTGATGACCATTTGTAACGTGGTGCCACTTGCCCTAAGCATCACTCCATTCTGGTCATCAAAGAAGCCCACTTCTTGAATGAGACCAGAGACGGGCGTGGTGCCAGCAAAACTTTGCATGATCATCATGCTTTTTCCTGGTTGGTACGGGAAGTATTGCTTGGTTCTGCGCAGCACTGTATCTCCAGACGCAGTGGTAGTAGTTAAAGCAGTGCTGCTTTCGTTTGTTAAATATGTGACCACTCCTTCATTGGAAATGCGATCAAACCATTGGTCAGCACGCTTGTTGTAGCGCATCGTGCTGTCAAACAAGGTATAGGGAGCACTAGTGCGAGCACGGCCAAAGGCATCAACTGCTCCGCTATCAGGGCCAGTTTTTAAAATCTGTCCGCGATAATCAGCTTCAATATGAGTTTCAAACTGTTCGTCACCAACCCTTACTTGTCCCATGGGAAAGAATGCTTTCTTCCATTGTACTAACAAAAGAAAAGAGGCCTTTCGGCCTCTTGCTTATTTGCCTTGTCCTCGTGAAAGCTTCCTTCCATGGGAGGGCTTACTATTTGCTCCATTGCCTTGGCGCGTGCGCTTGCGCCTGTTTGACTGGTGAAGCTTTTGCCCGTTAATGGTTTTGCTTGATGCCATCAGGACCAGGGTAGACCAGTACCAGAGGTGGGAGTGCGCTGTTGTTCAATTTGTGCAGCAAGGGCGTCTTCAATTTCTGCCACTTTCTCATCGCCAAACTTTTCCTTCACCCAGCCAGTGACAATTTCAGGCGTGAGTTGTGCATAAGGAATGGCTTCGTCTTCTTCAGGAGCCTCAAGGCCAAGACTGCCATACGCCGAGCTGGCATAGGTGCCATCATCGGCAGAAATTGTATAGTGAACCGTGTAGACGATTCCATCAGCAAGTTGGCGCTCAAGATTAGCGACGCCCCATTGGTAAGTGATTGCCATGATTAAAAAGAATGGTCTTCGTTAGTTTAGCAATGGAAAAGAAAGCGGCTTCTTCGGGAAACCGCCAGGAAGAGAAGCGTCAAAGACTTCTAGCTGTCAGCAAGTCGCTTCATCCCTTCATGGTTGTTGTCGTAAAGACGTTTCAACGCAGCATTGGCTTTTCTGATGGCTTCCGTTTCACGCCGCACTTCTTCAATGCGGCGATCAAGCGGTTCTAACCAATCGTCGTCAGACATAGCAGAGCAAGTGACTACTCTTTAAGAGCAACGCGAATTTGGCATAACACCAGCTCTTCTGCATCTTTGTTGCCAGCATCAACGGCCTGGAGAAGACGGGCGCACAAGCCCATCCAGCTCTCATCGCGCATTTTATTAAGCACCAAGTGCATCTTCTGATAAACGAGGCCGGCATCATCAATAAACTCGCCTTTGTAATAGAAACCTTCCTCAGTGAAGCGGGCGATTTCTTTAGGAGCTGGGCCAATGTTAAAGGTGATGGTAGAAGGAGGCATGTTTCCACCAACCTCAAGACCTTCATTGGGCGCAACTACAAGTTTGTTTGATGGAGTTACGGATTTCCACGGTCCGTTTCCGTCAACACGGGCGTACTCCTCGCCGCCTGAACGGAAGACGAGATCGTTGCTGTAATCTTGTTGGGTCATGGTTTCCAAGGAACTGTGGCCAGGAGCAGGAGGTTGCACTCGCTGCTCCACCACATTACAACATGCGTCAACCATCCGGAAATTCCAGATGGTTCAGCCAGGCACAGTAGAGAAGGGGACTTGGACCGATGGCTCAGTTAATACCAGCGTCGTTCAGTCGCTGCTCAAGAACTTCAATCCGCTCCATCGCTTCCTGCAACGCCTTGACTGCTTTCATGTAGAGCACCGAGTAGTTGACGCTCTTGGTGACGGTGCCGAGATCGTTACCGTCTTCGTCGCGGTCAGGGGATTCGCTGACGAGACCAGGGGAGACGAGTTCAACTTCTTGGGCGACAAGACCAATTTGGGTGTGGGTCTGACCTTCTTTGAAGTTGTAGTTGCGAACCTGGAGAGCCTTCAGATCATCCCACTGGGAGTTTGCATCGACGATGTTCTCCTTAAGTTTGATGTCAGAGATTGCGCCATAGCTGTTGTTAGTGTTTACTACGTTGCCATTTGTCCAAATAATGATACTCGTGGTAGCACCGCTAAGATTATTGGTCGCGTTATGCAGGCCATAAAGAAGAGCGTTAGAAGTGCCAGCGCTGCTTGCATTGAAGATATTTAGGGAGTCTCCAACGCTATTAAAAGTAGAGATTATGCCACCATTTGTAATCCTCATCCGCTCCGTCAGAGAACTCGTCCCATCCGCAGTAGTGGAGAACGTTAGTCTCCCTGGCATGTCGTTGGCGCCAGTGGTGCCGTCTACCTCTGCCCTGATTTCGGCGCCTTTCACAAACTCGGTGCCGTCGCTTCCCATGAAGCTAACTGCGCCAAGGTATGTGTTGTTAGTGACAAGTGTGTTTGACCCGACCCCTGTTCCATTGCTTTTTGCAAATACAAGAACAGAAACCTGAGTATCGGTTGCATTATTGCAAGTCAATGATGCAGAGGCATTTTCAAAAGACGTGCCTTCAACCTGAAACTGCGATGTGGCAACAGAGTTATAGAAGTTGCTACGCGCACTAGACGTACCAACTAAGAGCCTTTGCGATCCGTCAAATCTAGC
>Ga0307378_10014142_pt1 | contig 10054 bp, 10 predicted proteins | sample UN1MG_FD_202238 | JGI IMG/M metagenome (GOLD analysis project Ga0307378, IMG submission 202238) | Soil microbial communities from Risofladan, Vaasa, Finland - UN-1 | ecosystem: Environmental > Terrestrial > Soil > Coastal area > Acid sulfate soil | place: Finland: Risofladan, Vaasa | collected... | reverse complement strand
CGACCGGATCTGAATTTTGTTATCCGGCAGCCGTGCCTGTATGACATATGGCACGCCCATGAATGCCGGCATCGGACAGGGTGGGACCATGCCGCTTTTTCTGCCCGCTTGCCCATGCCGTTGAAACGCCGGATCAGGTCATCATCAAAACGCGGCGTTCCGTGGACCTGAAAAGAATAATAACAACCGGTGGAACAGCCGCTTTTACTACTGCCGCTGTCTACTTCAGCCCGCTCGATCCCCATACCCTCTATGTCAACGTGCAGCACTCCGTAGTACCGGACGGCGACGGCACGTGGGCCATCAGCCGCAAGCGTGGACGCAGGGACTAGCGGGACAACGCCGCCTCAATCGCACTCTGCCTCTGGCGGCCTTCGGGCCGCTTTTTTCCGGGCAGCACAGAAAAATGGCGGTAGATTCGTTCGCGGACCGCGTCCGCTCCTACACCAACAGCTGCAACAGAAGGGATGAAACAACGGCCGACCTGCGATCGTCCAAATCCGTTCCCGACGAATCTGTCCCGCATTCGCGGGAATGACACCAGTTATCCCTGTGTCCTCCGTGCTCTCTGCGGCTATTTATTGATTTCTCTGCGACTCTGCGCGAGGCAAGCATGGCGTCGGGTTACGGCGCTGCGCGCCTGACCCGACCTACGAACATTAATATAGGTTTTCTTTGCGCCCTTGCTGCCTGGCGCAGGATATTTTTCAGAAAGCAAGCAGCTGTTCGACCCCGGCTATCATCGCCTCGTCGCTGGCATGGCCGGCGATCACCGCGCCCTGCGTGAAGCCCAGTTGCGCGGCCAGTGCTGCCTGGCGTGTACTGGCAACCACCAGCGGAATATCGCGCAGCAGCGGCTGGCCCTGCTCAGCGGCCATGTCGTAGAGATTCTGCAGGGTCTCGTTGCTGGTGACGGTGATGGCGGCGAGATAGCCCGGCTGCAGTAATGCCAGCAGCGTATCCGGATCGACATCGGGGGGCGCGCGGCGGTAGACCTCGACGTATTCCACCGTTGCACCGCGCGCGGTCAGCAACTCGAACAGTGTGTCGCGGCCGCCATTGCCGCGCAGTATCACTACCTGTTGCCCGCTCATGTCCTGCAGTTCATCCAGCGCCAGAAGGCCTTCGCTGCTGTATTCATGTTCAGGCACGAGCGATGCGCGCAGACCGTGCTGTTCCAGCGCCGCGTTCGATGCCAGCCCTACCGCGGCGACCTGCACCGAGGCTGGCCAGTCGCGCCGTGCCAGAATGAAGTCCAGACCGCGCTGCACGGCATTGACACTGATGAAAACGGCCAGGTCGAAGGTATCGAGACGTTCGACCAGCGCCTCGAGCGGGGCGGTACCTTCAGGCGCGCGAATCTCGATGGCGGGAAGTTCGACAGGCAGGCCACCCAGTGCCACGATACGGTCGCACAGACCGCGTGCCTGCGCGGCCGGACGCGTCACCAGGATGCGCGGCTTAGCCTGCATGATGCCGTGGCGGGGTATTGCCGGGGAAACAGGTCATGTGCAACACCGGCAGGTGGCGGCCATGGAGAAAATCACTTCGGGCGGTCAGCCTGCCATGAGCTCTTGCAGTATGACGTCGGCGCCGCGTGCCAGCAGGTCCTCGGCCAGTTCACGGCCCAGCGCCTCGGCCTCTTCGGGCGGTCCGGTGATCGCGCCGCGGATAATATCGCTGCCGTCCGGACGCCCCACCAGCCCGCGCAGCTCCATATTGCCGTCGAGGATTTCCGAATAGCCGGCCACCGGTGCCTGGCAGCCGCCGGCCAGGCGTGCGTTCATGGCACGCTCGGCGCGCGTGCGGGTTGCCGTTGCGGTGTGGTTCAGCGCATCGATCAGGTCGTGCACGCGTGTATCGCCACTGCGGCATTCGATGCCGATGACGCCCTGCGCGATCGCCGGCAGCATCAGCTCGTCCGCCAACGCCAGGGTAATCCGTTCCTGCATGCCGAGCCGCCTGAGGCCGGCACAGGCCAGCACGATGGCGTCGTAGTCACCGGCATCGAGTTTGCCGAGACGCGTACCCACGTTGCCGCGCAGGTCGAGGATTTCCAGGTCCGGGCGCAACGCACGCAGCTGGCACTGGCGGCGCAGGCTGGAGGTGCCGACGCGCGCGCCCTGCGGCAGCGCGGCGATGTCCGCGTAGCGGTTGGAGACAAAGGCATCACGCGGATCCTCGCGCTCGAGGATGGTACGGATCACCAGGCCGTCCGGCAGCTCGGCCGGCACGTCCTTCATGGAATGCACCGCGATGTCCGCGTCACCCTTCAGCATGCCCTGCTCGAGTTCCTTTACAAACAGTCCCTTACCGCCGATCTTGGCCAGCGGGCTGTCGAGCACCCGGTCCCCCTGGGTGGTCATGGCCACCAGCTCGACCGCCAGCCCGGGATGTAATGCCTGCAGGCGCGAGCTGACATGTTCTGCCTGCCAGAGTGCCAGTGGACTCTTGCGCGTCGCAATGCGGATGGCGTCAGTTGACATCGGTGCCGGTCCAGTCTCTAAATAGATGCATGATAAGACAATTATTCTATCTGCTTGTTACCGCGAGTGCAGTATTTTATGCCAGCGCTATGCCGGCCCGGGCGGCGGTCGACGTGCCCTACGGCACCGACCTGCAGCAGGACGGGCGCCAGGCGACCGCACGGCAGCTGCCCATACTGCTGGTGTTCAGCGCAGTCAGTTGCGAATACTGCCGGCAGCTGGAGGACGAGTTCCTCGAACCCATGCTGATCAGCGGCGAGTACACCGACAAGGTCATCATCCGCCGCCTGCTGCTGGACATCGGGCAGCACGCGACCGATTTCGATGGCATGCAACGGGAGGCCGGCGCGATAGCGACCCGCTACAGGGCCTGGCTGACGCCGACCATCGTGTTCCTCGATGGCACCGGCCGGGAAGTGGCGGAACGCATCAAGGGCATCAACACCCCGGAACTGTTCGGCGGCTACCTCGACGCCTGCATCGATACGGCGCTGCTGATGATTCGCGACCCTGCCAGCCCGATTCGCTACGCCGGCTGCGACGCCGTGCGCTAGCGGATACCCTGACCCGCTTTGACCAGCCGGCGCAGGGCGGCGGCGTGGCGGCGGCTGACCGGCAGCCTTTCCTCGATACCGGCCAGTCTCACGCGACAGCGCCCGCCGCCCGCGGCGGCGAGGCCGGTGAGATAGCGCGGGGCGACCAGGGCATTGCGGTGGATGCGGACGAAGCGATCGGCGAATTCCTGAGCCAGCGAGACCAGGGAATCCCGGATCAGCAGGCGTTCGTGGGCGCTGCGAACCCAGACATACTTGTGCTCGGCCAGGAAATAGCGCACCTCGCCGACCGGCACCTGCTGACACCCGCCGTGCGTAAAGGCACAGAGATGCGATCGTGCGGCCGCCTGCGGTTGCGTCTGCACCAGCACCAGTTCGCCCGGACGCCGGCATGCCAGCAGCTCGAGTATCCCGGCCGCGCCGTCAGCTACCCCGTTCCGGCCCGCGTCGTCCAGCAGCCGGCGCAGCCGGGCATGTTCCGGGCTGGCGTTGTCGATGACCAGCGCCTTCATCCCTGTCCCGACCTGCCCGCCACGGCCCTGTTTCGCTGTCTGCCACCCATAGCCAAAGCCCCGCCTCCCTGCCACGCCGGGGCGAACGCAATCCCGGCGCGGATTCGATATACTGCGCGCAATCCGACAACCCGCTATGACCATGACCGACGAAACACCTGCCGCAAAACCCTGGGGTGGCCGCTTCACCGAGTCCACCGACGCCTTCGTCGAGGCCTTTACCGCCTCGATCGGCTTCGACCACCGGCTCTATCGCCACGACATCGCCGGCTCTCAGGCGCATGCCCGGATGCTGGCGCACGTCGGCATCCTCAGTGACGACGAGGCACGGCAGATCGTCGACGGCCTCTCCGGCATCCAGGCCGAGATCGAGCGCGGCGAATTCGACTGGTCGGTGGCGCTCGAAGACATTCACATGAACATCGAGGCACGCCTGATCGAGCGCATCGGCGAAACCGGCAAGAAACTGCACACCGGCCGCTCGCGCAACGACCAGGTCGCCACCGATCTGCGCCTGTACCTGCGCGACGAGATCGATGCCCTGGCCATACAGCTCACCCGCCTGCAGACCGCGCTGGTCGATCTCGCCGAGCGCGAGGCTGACACTATCATGCCGGGCTTCACCCACCTGCAAGTCGCCATGCCCGTCAGTTTTGGTCATCATATGCTGGCGTGGGAGGAGATGCTGGAACGCGATCACCAGCGTCTGCTCGATTGCCGCAAGCGGGTCAATGTCATGCCGCTGGGCGCGGCTGCGCTGGCCGGCACCAGCTTCCCCATCGATCGCGTTTATACCGCGCGACTGCTGGGCTTCGACGCACCGGCCCGCAACTCGCTGGACGCGGTCAGCGACCGCGACTTCGTCATCGAGTTCTGTGCGGTGGCGGCGCTGGTGATGACGCACCTGTCGCGGTTCTCCGAGGAACTGGTGCTGTGGTCGTCGGCGCAGTTCGACTTCATCGACCTGCCGGACCGCTTCTGCACCGGCTCCAGCATCATGCCGCAGAAGAAGAATCCCGATGTGCCGGAACTGGTGCGCGGCAAGAGCGGGCGCGTCACCGGCCACCTGGTCAGCCTGCTGATGCTGATGAAGAGCCAGCCGCTCGCCTACAACAAGGACAACCAGGAAGACAAGGAGCCGCTGTTCGATACCGTGGACACGCTGGCTGGCTCGCTGCGCGTGTTCGGCGACATGATGCCGGCCCTCGTGGTCAGGCGCGACAACATGGCCACGGCCGCGCGCCGCGGCTTCGCCACGGCCACCGACCTGGCGGATTACCTGGTACGCAAGGGCATCGCGTTCCGCGACGCGCACGAGATCGTCGGCCGCGCCGTGCGCCACGGCATCGATACCGGCAAGGACCTGGGTGCGATGACGCTGGAGGAACTGCAGCGGTTTTCGCACGTCATCGAGGACGACGTGTTTGCCGTGCTGACCCTGGAAGGGTCCATGGCGGCACGCAATCACTACGGCGGCACCGCACCACAGCAGGTACGCAGCGCCATCGTGGCCGCACGGCAACGTCTCGCGCAATACCGGGTGGCGTCTGAATCCGACCCACCGGCTACCGAGACATGACAATAATCACGCATCCACCACACAACTACTATGAAAGACTTACCGCTATCTGAAGCCCTTGCACTGCTGGACCACTGTCCCCTGGCGATGCTGCTCGAGGAACAGGGCCGGATCGGCTATTTCAACCGGGCCTTCGCCGACCTGCTGGGCGCGGCCGCCGATGGTCTGACCCGCGGTGCAGCACCGGATGCGCTGGTCGCGCCGCTGCTGACGGAAAATGCGCTGATCAGCTGGATTATGCCGGATGGCGCGGAACGCTGGCTCGCGATAGAAAGCATCGCCGTCAGCGGCCGGCCGGGGGTCGTAGCGCACTTCTACCAGGACCGCACCGAGCGTCTGCGCCTGAAGCAGGAACGCGACGAGCTGACCGGCCAGCTCAAACAGCAGTCAATGCGCGATGCAACACTGCCCGGTCTGCTGAGTCATTACGGTCTGCAGGTAACGCTGGAACCCATGGTGTCACGCTGCCGCCGCTATAACCACCCGCTGACGGTGGTCGCCATGGGCCTGGTCACCAAGCCGGCGGATGCTCGCGAACGCGCGCTGATACAGGTCGCGCACATGCTCAAGGATCAGACACGCTGGGCCGACCTGATCGGCTGCAATCCTGGCCATGAGTTCATCCTGGTGCTGCAGGAGACCAGCCAGGATGCGGCGATGCAACTGGTGGAAAAACTCTCGGACCAGGTGGCCGGGTTGAGCGATGCCATCGGCGCCAGCCTGCATACCTGTTTCGGCATCACCCAATGCCAGAAGCACGATGACGCGGAAGCCATGCTGGAGCGAGCCGAAGGGGCGCTGACGGAAGCGCGCAACAACGAGAGCGGCCGCTCAATCGCGGTGTGAAACCGGCGCCAGCACGCGTGACAGCCACGCGCTGATCACCGCCACCTCCTCGGCACATACCTCGTGCTGCATCGGCCAGGTATGCCAGTCGACCGCGTAACCCTGTTGCACGAGATAATCACGCGAGGCCAGCGCCAGCTGCACCGGCACGACCGGATCGGAGGTGCCGTGCATCATCATGATCGGTACGGCACGGTTCGCCACGGCCGCCTCGGTCGCCAGCGCATCGCGCAACGGCAGGTAGGTCGACAAGGCCAGGATGCCGGCCAGTGGCTGCTGGTAGCGCAGCCCGGTGTGCAGCACGAGCGCCCCGCCCTGCGAGAAGCCCGCCAGCACGATCCGTCGTGACGGGATGCCCGCATCGATCTCCCGCTCGATCAGCGCCTGCAATTGCTGCTGCGACTGACGGATGCCCGCGGCATCCTCGCGCGCCCCGATCCCGAGCGCCTCGATGTCGTACCAGGCCGGCATGCGCATGCCAGCATTGATGGTAACCGGACGTTCCGGTGCATGCGGCAGCACGACGCGCACGCCGAGCTGCTCGACGATACCGAGGTGCGGGATCAGCGCTTCGAAGTCATGACCGTCGGCGCCGAGCCCGTGCAACCAGATGACGCAGGCGGTCGGGGCGCCGGGCGGATCGATCTCGACCGCATCGAGCAGGGGCGTTGTCATGCCGGCCAGTATGCACGAGAAGGCGCAGAATGTTCACCCGCCGTGGCCGTTCGCACATTGGGTTTGACAGGGTGTCCACGTATACTGGCGCCAGACTCAACCGGACCCGTGCCATGTACCTCCATCACCTCAAGCTGCTGCCTCTGCTGCTGTGCCTGACCGCTTGCGGCCAGACCGGCTCGCTGTATCTGCCGGAGAAGACAGCACCGCCCGTGGAGAAATCGACACCACCGCCGCAGGACGAGCAGGCATCGGAGCCACGGGAATAGGGCATGGATCATTTCCGCTATCACGGCGGCCGCTTGCACGCCGAACAAGTCGCCCTTGAGGATATCGCGGCGCGTTATGGCACGCCCTGCTACGTCTACTCGCGTGCCACCCTGGAACGGCACTGGCACGTATTCGACGATGCGCTGGCCGCGCACCCGCACCTGGTCTGCTTTGCCGTCAAGGCAAATTCCAACCTCGCCGTACTGCAGACGCTCGCCCGGCTGGGCTCGGGCTTCGATATCGTCTCGGGTGGCGAGCTGCAGCGCGTGCTCACCGCCGGCGGCGATCCCGGACGGGTCGTGTTTTCCGGGGTCGGCAAGCGCAGCGACGAAATGCGCCTGGCACTGGAGGCCGGCATTCGCTGTTTCAATGTCGAATCCGAAACCGAGCTGGAACGCCTCAACGAGGTCGCCGCCGGGTGCGGCAGGACTGCACCGGTCTCGCTGCGCGTCAACCCCGATGTCGATGCGAAAACGCATCCCTACATCTCCACCGGCCTGCGCGATAACAAGTTCGGTATTGCGGTGGACGCGGTGCTGGATGCCTACCGCGCGGCAGCCAGGCTGCCGCACCTGAAGATCACCGGTATCGATTGCCATATCGGGTCGCAGCTGAAGGACGTGGCGCCGTTCGTCGATGCGCTGGATCGCGTCCTCGTACTGGTCGACCGCCTGCACGGGGAAGGCATACGGCTGGCGCACATCGACCTCGGCGGCGGACTGGGCATACCCTACCGGCCGGCCGATGCCATGCCATCGCCGGTCGCCTACGTCGAGGCGCTGATGACGCGGCTCGCCGGTCGCACGCAGGAAATCCTGCTGGAACCGGGTCGCGCCATCGCCGGCAACGCCGGCATCCTGCTCACGCGCGTCGAATACCTCAAGCACACCGCGCATCGCAACTTCGCCATCATCGATGCCGCGATGAACGACCTGGCGCGTCCCGCACTGTACAACGCCTGGCACGAGATCGTGCCGGTTCAGCCGCGCACCGGCACGGCCATGGCCTACGACATCGTCGGCCCTGTCTGCGAGACCGGTGACTTCCTGGGCAAACAGCGCGTGTTCAATCTCGCCACGGGCGACCTGCTGGCGATCCGCTCGGCTGGCGCCTACGGCTTCACCATGAGCTCGAACTACAACACGCGACCGCGTGCGGCGGAGGTCATGGTCGACGGCACGCAGGTGCACGTGGTGCGCGAACGCGAAAACATCGCCGACCTCTACCGCGGCGAGCACCTGCTGCCGGAGTGAAATCCGGTCACGTGCAAAGACGTAAAGATATTTCCTCGCGCACGACTACAGGGATGTAGGAGGTAGGGCAACGCAAGGAGCAGTTGCCGAGAGACGCGGAGTTCGCAGAGGAAAACCAATTCAAACGGGATTGATGTTATACAGTACCGGTATGCGTGCTTGTTACTTTCCGCCTTGAATTACTTCCTCGTTTCACCGGCAGCAATAGATTTCCTCTGCGAACTCCGCGTCTCTGCGCGAGGCGGTTTTTTAATTTTCTTAACCCCTTGGCGTCTTTGCGCGAGAATTTTTTTGAAATCCATGGCACGATTCCCCACATGACCCTCGAATTCACCAAGATGCACGGGCTGGGCAACGATTTCGTCGTCATCGATGCCATCCGCCAGCCGGTCGCATTGAGCGCGGAACAGGTGCGCCGGCTGGCGGATCGGCATTTCGGCATCGGCTGCGACCAGCTGCTGCTGGTCGAGTCGACCGGTTCGTCGGAGGCCGATTTCCGCTACCGTATCTTCAACGCCGACGGCGGCGAGGTTGCGCAATGCGGCAACGGCGCGCGCTGCTTCATGCAGTTCGTGCATGAGCACGGACTGAGCGACAAGCAACGGATCCGGGTCGAAACCCTGGATGGTGTGCTGGAACTGGTGCGCAACCCGGACGGCCAGATCACCGTGAACATGGGCGTGCCGCGCCTGGCACCGGTGGAGATCCCGTTCGCTGCGGCGTCGCAGGCCGCCCGCTATACGCTGGAGGTGGATGGACGGTCGTATGAAATCGGCGCGCTCTCCATGGGCAACCCGCATGCCGTGCTGCTCGTGGCCGACATCGCCACGGCACCGGTCGCCACCCTGGGCCCGCTGATCGAGCGGCATCCACGCTTCCCGGAACGCGTCAATGCCGGCTTCATGCAGATCATGGATGATGCAACCGTGCGCGTACGCGTCTACGAGCGCGGCGCCGGCGAAACGCTGGCCTGTGGCAGCGGCGCCTGCGCGGCGGTGGTGGCCGGCCGGCTCTGGGGCGAGCTGGACGAAACGGTAAAAGTGGTCCTGAAGGGCGGCGAACTTGTGGTAAGCTGGGCCGGTCACGGTCACCCGGTCATGATGACCGGACCCGCCACGACCGTCTACCAGGGGCGCATCGAGCTATGACGACATCACAGCAGAGCCGGCCGGCGGCAGAGCCACTGGACGAAAAATCCGTCGCCGACTATCTGCGCGACAACCCCGAATTCTTCCAGAACAACACCAGCCTGCTGGCGAGCCTGGAAATCCCGCACAGCTGCGGCCCGGCGGTCTCGCTGGTCGAGCACCAGGTGAAGGTGCTGCGCGACCAGAACAGCCAATTGAAACGCAAGCTGATGGACCTGGTCCAGGTAGCACGGGACAACAACCGCCTGAATGAGCGCATGCACCAGCTGACGCTGGACCTGATCGGCGCGAACTCCCTGGAGACCCTGCTCGACACACTGCGGGAAAACCTGCTCGGCGAGTTCAAGGCCGACACCGTCACGCTGCGCATCATCGGCCTGAGCGACCTGCAGGCGCGCGAATGCGACGTTGACATCTTCAACCCGGACAGCACCGAGCTGGGACACTTCGAGACCTTCCTGAAGACCGCGCGTCCGCAATGCGGCCGCTTCAAGAAGGAACAGCTCCAGTACCTGTTCGGCGACCAGGCCGAGGCCATCGAGTCCGCCGCGCTGGTCCCGCTGGGCCAGAAGTGCTGTTTCGGCCTGCTGGCCATTGGCAGCCAGGAGGCCAGTCACTTCCACCCCGGCATGGGCACACTGTTCCTGACCCACCTCGGCGAACTGCTCGGCACCCTGCTCGCCCTGCATACCAAGAAAATCGGCATCATGACCCCCTCCGGACCCGGTGCC
>Ga0307378_10014139_pt1 | contig 10055 bp, 7 predicted proteins | sample UN1MG_FD_202238 | JGI IMG/M metagenome (GOLD analysis project Ga0307378, IMG submission 202238) | Soil microbial communities from Risofladan, Vaasa, Finland - UN-1 | ecosystem: Environmental > Terrestrial > Soil > Coastal area > Acid sulfate soil | place: Finland: Risofladan, Vaasa | collected... | reverse complement strand
GTCCCGAATGGCGTGAAATTAAGCCTCGCATCGCAATCTCCCGCGCAGCACATCGCGAGGCTGGTTCATCAGATCGTACTCCTTTGGCCGGCGTTTTCTGACACGTGGTTCGTAGCGGTCCGGCCGGTGGGGAATCCTGTTGGACTGGATGGTTGCGAGGATCATCGTGAGGACGGCTCGCGGTTTGAAGACGCCTATGTATTGCCGATGTGCGAGCACTTCCTGCACGGCGCCCTTCAGGCTCAGTCGCAGCGGATCCACGCCGTAGCGCTCGGCTGCTTCCCACATCAGGGCACGCAGGAGGTTGTATGCCAGGAAGTGAGCCCATACTTCCTTGATGACGATCATGGGGGATTCGGCCGAGAGCACGTCCATCCCCAGCGTGGTCTTGAGATGGTCGAGGTTGACCTCGACTTCCCAGCGGCGGCCATACAGGTCGGCAAGCTCCTGTGCCGGATACAGCGCGCGATCCAGCAGCGTGGTGACCAGCACGACACGGCTGGTGCGTTTGCCGGGCCGCCTGATGCGGCAGCGAATGATGCGCACGCGAAGCATCTCCGGCAGAGCATGGAATTCTTGTGCCGACATCGACTTGGGGCACACCAGCGGGCGGCGCCACAGCGTGGTATAGTCGCGCCTGCCGGAGCGGCGAAAATGGCGCCTCTGGTGCAGCCTTACAACGCAGTCGACGCCGCGCATCGCCAGCATTGCGAGATCGCCAAACGAGCTGTAATAGCGGTCTGCGACCACGATATCGCCCTTTTGCAGCAAGTGCAGCATGGCGCGCCACAGGCTCAGTTCGCTCTGGATCAGCGGCCCGATCATCGCACCGACCAGCGCTCCCGAGGCGGCGCAAAACAGCGTGCACAGCCGCGCCACGGGGAACCCGCAGCCGGGCTTCTGCGCCGACGGCTGGCCGAAGAACGCCTGGTTCCCGGGCGTGTCAGGCATTGAAACCGTGCTGCCGTCCACCAGCAACACGCGGCGGCCGTGCCAGAAGTGCGGGCGTGCCGCCTTCAGCAACCAGGCGGCCACCGCGTCAACCAGCCGCAGCAGCAGGTTGAGCCGCAACCGCTGCCGAGCATTGCAGTAGCCGCTGGGATCGCGGGAGCCGGTGGTGCAGCCTTTTGCGCGCCTGGCCGTCATCATCGCGGCCACGGCCTTGCGCTGCGAGCTGTCCTCGTCGAGCGCCTGCAGAACCATCATGCACACCGTGATCACCGGCGTGTAGAGACGATTGCGAAAGACGTAATTCAGCTCTGAATAGATGCGCGCGATCATCTTCTGCGGCACGAAGCGCAACAGCGTGCCAGTGGGGTCGGCGGCGACTAGTGCTCGTGCTGAATCCAGTTTGACTGAACGGGCCGTGGGCATTGTGATCTCCTTAATTGAAGTGATACAAAGAAGATCATATCCACGGTTCACTTGAAAATCTAGAAAATTACGGATTGTCATTATCCGCGTATAATAGGTCTAATTTCATGCCATTCGGGACAGGCACCAATTTGGCTTGCATCCCACTCCCATCAGCGGTAAGCTTACAGCTATGGCACGATTGGCACGGACAATTGTTCCCGGCGTAGCGCATCACGTCACCACGCGGCAACAACCGCCAGGATGTGCTTTTCGCGGCGGACGACAGGCGGGCTTATCTTGAGCTGCTCGCCGAAAAGTGCGAGATGCACAGGCTGGCCGTCGCCCGCGCAAGGAGGACAAGTGAACCCCGCGATGCAGAAAATCTGGAACAATGAGGCGTTACGGGCGTCTGTACTGGCAGGCCAGGACGTGGCACACGCCGGAAATTGGTGCCTGGACGGAGATATTGGGGACAGGCACGAATGCTATGAAATTAAGGCTGTAAGAGGGCAGGGAACACGCTCGAAGACTCGCGCACCCTGCCCCTACAACGGACGGACAGCCTTAATTTCACGCCATTCGGGACAGACACCAGTTTTGACTTGCATCCCGCTCTGCTCAGCGGTAAGCTTGCAGCTATGACGTCCGTGCCCAACTCGTCCAGTTGAAAATAGTTTCTGATCATGGCAATGGCGTCCTTGTCATCAAACGTGCTGGTGCGGCTATCCCGCTGCGAGGCGCGCGATGTCGGGCGGGCCCGACAACTTGGCGCTGATTGCGCGCTCGAGGAAGATTTCCACACCCTCGGCGGAAGATGAAACCCGGTCGTTGATGGCGATCTGGACGGCGGTTTCGCTTGTGCCGGCGGAGTGTGCAAGCCTGCGCACGTGGTGCTCGAGCTGGCTCACGGCGTAGTCGTGGGCCTCCTCGAAATGCTTGAAACTGCGCGGAACGGGCAGCCCGACAACCGCATACTCGCCGGAGTCGTTTGGTCGGATGCTTGCGCCCCTGCTGACCACGACGCGGCTGGTGATCGCGCCGATGGCGTTGGCAACGTCGGCGTCGTCGGGTATTATCAGCTCGGCGTCGAGCAGCCGCGCGGCCTCCGGCAGGAAATGATGCACCGGCGCGCCAAGGCCGATCACCGGGCTGCTGAGGCTGATTTTCACGGTGTAATCGCGCGAGCCGCCCGCCAGCATGTTGGCCAGCAGTGTCTGGCAGGCGGGGCAGGTGTCGATCGCGTCCGGTTCAGTCTCCTCGTCGAGCTGTTTCTTGAGAAGCTCGATGGCGACCATTTTGGTGATGCGGGCGGTGACTTGCCGGATGAATTCGTCCTGCTGAATGTTGCAGATGCGGCTGTAGATGCCGCACAGCCGCTGTGCGGTTGGCGTGTGCCAGCGCTGGAAGGCGCCGGTCTCGTGCAGTATGTCGGTGGGGGTCAGGCCGCATCGCTGGACTACGTAATGCTCCTCGAGCCGCTGCAGCCGCAGGAGGTTCCAGTGCTGTGCGCCGGTTTCCCGGGCGAGTTCTGCGAGCGACATGGGCCGATCGGCGAGGCAGCGGATTATCGCCTGCTCGTGCGGCGTCAGCTCGAGCTTGTCGACATGGCCGGTGAGTGTGAGCATTTCGGAGGGGAGCGTGGCCCCGCTGAAGTCGTCGGCGTGGCGGTCGATGTAGTCGAGGGCGGCGGCTGTGTTGGCGTGGCGGTCGCCCAGCCACGCGGCCGGTGCCACGCGCAGCGGACCGATGCGGAGTGTGAGGCCGCGGTAGGATATCAGGCTGTCGCCGCCGAGGCCGATGGTCCGCATGTCGAGTGCCCGCACGTGCGTTTTCCAGCCGCCCACGCGCGCGCCGTCGGTGCAGGTTTTCACGTGCCCGTTGCGCACGGATGCGGTGTCGGACGTGGTGCCGCCCACGTCCATGACAAACGCGCGGCTCAGCCCGGTGAGGCGGATGGCGCCGGCCACGCTGGCAGCCGGGCCGGAAAGTATGGTCTCGACGGGGCGCTCGCGGGCGGTGTCGACGTTCATCAGCGAGCCGTCGCCCTTGACCACCATCACGGGCGCGCTGATTTCGCGCGCGTGCAGCGACCGTTCGACGTCGCGCAGGAACGCCTCGAGCCTGGGGATGATCCGCGCGTTGAGCACCGCGGTATCGGCCCTCGTGCGGAAATTCAGGATTTCGGAAAGCTCGTGCCCGCAGGTGACGCTCAGGCCCGTTTCGTCGCGAAGGATGCGCTTGACGGCAAGCTCGTGGGCCGGGTTGATCGTGCCGGCGTAGCCAGAAACGGCAAACGCGCCGACCTTCTGCTGCTTCGTCATCGCGCAAGCGACTCGCCGGATTTCGTCGGGATCGATCGGGCTGATTTCGCTGCCGTCGATCTCGAGCCGCCCGGCGATCGCCGCTTTCGGGTCGTGCGGGAAATCGCTCGGGCGATACAGCCCGTATGGCGGCATCACCAGCAGGCCGACCGCCTGGCCGCGGCCCTCGATGATCGCGTTGGTGGCCAGCGTTGTGGAAACGGACACGAGGTCGGTGCGGCGCAGAGTTTCCGCGTCGAGCGCGGCGAGGGCCTGCTCGATGCCGGCCGTGTAATCCCATTTCGTGGTCAGCGCCTTGCCTTTGCACAGAATGTTTTCCGTCTCGAAATCATACAGCACAACGTCGGTGTATGTGCCGCCTGCGTCTATTCCAAGGCCTATCCGCACATTTTCGGGGCCGCGCGGCAGGTGCGGCTTGGCGGCAGGCGCGGCGGGCAACTTGCCGGGCCGCACACCTGAGCCTTCCCAGACAGGCACGGTCGCCAGGCCTGCCGAGATCGGATCGAACGCCGTTACGTGATGGGGCGGGACAACCAGGACGTCGTCGCTGGTTTGCGTGGCCGTAAGGATGCGCTCGAGCAGCGGCAGGCTGCCGGGCAGCTCGTCGTAGCGCCAGCCGAATTCCTCCGCCATCGCGCGGGCGTATTCGGCGTAGCGGGCGTTCGCTTGGGAGCCGGTGTCGATGAAAGCCGCGCGCTGATAGTTGCGCCGCCAACTGTTCATGAAGTCGATGATCGCCCGGGCGTTTTCCTCGCCATACTTCCCGGCGAGCTTCGCGAAATGAGCGTCGTTTTCGCTGGTCTTCGCGCTCGAATCGGTGGGGGCGGCCTTCGGCTGCACCTGCTCGGTGAACCATCCAGCCGATACGTAGAACGTGCCGGGGAAGCTCGAAAATTCGCGGCGGTAGGCGGCGTTCGATCCCAGAAACAGGGCGATGCAATCATGTACGCGGGGGATAATCAGCGGCACGCTTCCGGCATGAATGCCGACGGTGCCGCGCCCGCAAACGCCATAGCCGACGGCAATGGCATCGCACGATCCGGCGGCCGACGCCTCGTCGATGGCGGCCTGGAGCCTCCGCCGCAGTTCCCCCGGCGTGTTGTGCAGGCCGCCCTCGAGGAAATGCGTTGTGATCGGCCTGCCGAGGTCCTGCGCGATCTGTTTGATATCTATTGCAAGCACGCCGCATGCAATGACGTGCAGACGTTGGTGAACTGCCAAAACTGCTTCTCCTGTGTGCGCAAAAGATGGGCGGGCATATATACCCGGCCCTGCATCTACAACGGCACTGGCCTGGGACGGCTCGGTTGCCTTTCTGTGAGGTCTGAAAGAACAACAAGGTAGGGGCGGGTTTCAAACCCGCCCTGTGTTCAAAACAACGACCAGACGCGGAGGGCAGGTTTGAAACCTGCCCCTACCGTGGAAACGACGGACGCACATGGAACACACGGCCCTACATTCAACCGTGCGAATCGTCCCAGACGGCGCCGGCCGCGTGCAGAATTCCCTCGGCCATCTGCAAGTCGGCCGGGGTGGTGATTTTGAGGTTGGCGGAGCTTTCCTCGACTATGACGACGGCGGCGCCGAGCCGCTCGACCAGCGAGGCGTCGTCGGTGGCGGCGAAACCTTCGCGGCGGGCCGCCTCCCATCCGCGCACAAGCAATTCCCTGCGGAACGTCTGCGGTGTCTGCGCCATCCATAAATCTTCGCGCGGCACGGTCTGCAGAATCCGGCCGCCCGAGTCCGCGCGCTTCACAGTGGCCGTCATGCGGCACGCGACCACCGCGGCGCCGAATGCCGCTGCCTGCTGGATCGACTCGCGAATCGCCCGTTGCGACACGAACGGGCGCACCGAATCGTGCACGGCCACGATGGTAACGTCGCTGCGCAAAGCTGCCAACCCGCAGCCGACCGATTCCTGCCGTGTTGCTCCGCCGGGCACAATGTCGGTCACGCCGAGCGCCGCGAGCTCGTCATGCCAGTCGGCCTTCACGCGCTGGATGTCGTCGGGATGCAGCACCAGCAGCCGCTGCACGATGCCCGGCAGGTCTGCGAAGCGCTCGAGCGTGCGCAGCAGAATAGGCCGGCCGCCGATCAGCAGGTATGGTTTTTTCGGCCCGCCTCCGTTGCCGAACCGCGAGCCGATGCCTGCAGCCGGAACAATCAACGCCGTTTTCTCGCTCATCGCCCCCTCATTAATCATTTCTCCACGTCTCCGCGTCTCCGCGTGAGGTCTTCGCCCCCTGCACGGAACCTGCCGGCCTTCAGCGCCGCCACCAGCTCCGCTACCGAGCCGATCTCGTCATCGAATTCAGTGAAGAACCGGCCGGCGAGGCCGGGGGCGTGAGCATCCGATCCTGCAACAATGGGCAGGCTCGTTTCCGCCGCAAGCTCGATGATGTGCTCCGAATCGCCCTCGCCGATGTTGGTGCTGAACGCCTCGAGGGCCGCGAAATCGTCATGATACCTGCGAATCAATTCGGAAGCCGTGAGCCAGGCGGAACCGCCGCGGAAAGCGTGTGCGGGGATCAGTGCGCATGAAGCGAAGTCGATCATATCGCGGATTTCGGCATACTCAGCCCTGTTGAATCCTTCGGTGCGATCTGAACCGAACAGCAGCACGTCTGATTCCAAAGTAGACAACTCCATGCCCACGAAAATCGGAAAGCCGGTCTCGGCGGCGATCGTCGCCGCTTCGCGAGCGCCGGCGGCAGTATCGTGATCCGTCAGGCATACGGCGTCCATCCCGTGGGCACGGGCCGATGCAACAATCTGCTCGATCGACTGGCGGCCGCATGCCGACCAGTCGGCACAGTGCGTGTGCAGGTCAATCTTCAAGCTCATACCTTCTTTCACATACCGGCTGCGCCGGCTTGCATTATGGCGAATACCGGCTCAAGCCAACGGACGTGACGACTAGCAGGCAATGCTGGCGGCCGCTGCCCAATCCGCTGATCCTGCCGGACGCGAGGCCAGTCAGAAATTCTATCTTACCCGGCATTGCGAAACAATAAATTTCGCGGCGTCATGCAGCCGCGAACGTTCGCGCAACGGCAGGAATTTCCGAAAAGCCGGCATTGATTCGGCGCGCTCCAAATGCTAAAATGATTACGCCTGCTTAATGGAGCCGCAGAAGTAGAAACAGAAAGGCAGCACGTCATGCCGGACAGCAGCAAACCGATCAGAATAGCATCCATCGGCCTGAACTTCGGCGCCCATGCTTCGCGCGAGATCAAACGCCACCCGAAAATGGAGCTTGCCGTGGTGTGCGACCTGGACGCCGCCAAGGCGCAGAAGCTTGCCGACGAACTCGAAACGCAGCCCAGCAGCTCGTACGAGGAAGTACTGGCCGATCCGACCATCGAAGCAGTCGCGTTGTTCACGCCGCCTCACCTCCACGCTCAGCACATTACGATGGCCGCCGAGGCGGGCAAGCACATCGTTTGCACCAAGCCGCTCGAGATTTCATCCGAAAAAGCCGCCCAAGCTATAGACAAGGCGGAAGCCGCAGGCCTGGTCGTGATGTCAAACTCGCCGCCGCCGCGATACATCGGCAACTACGCAATAGTCAAGGATGCGATGGACGAAGGCCGCCTCGGCAAGCCGGTCCAGATCAGCGGCTACACCTGGGCCCGCTACGACAACATGGAGCCGGACGGCACGTGGTATGACGATCCCGACGCATGCCCCGGCGGGCCGCTGTACCGGCTGGGAATCTATATAATCAACTTCGCAAACGCATTCCTCGGCCGGCCGGTGGAAGTGTATGCCCAGCAGAGCTGGATTCGTTCGAAGCGCCCGACGCCCGACCACGCAAACCTCGTTGTTCGGTACGACAGCGGCGCGCTGATGAACCTGGCCGTTTCGCTGTCGGTGGGGGGGGCGGTATACCCCGACACCTGCCTGGTTGCGGGCACCGACGGCGCGGTGGTGATCAACCCGGAGTTTTCATCGGGCGACAGCGACGACAAGAAGTATGTCGTGCTGCAGGGGCGGAAGAAATCAGTGCATGATTTCAGGACCAACCTCGGCAGCTACGATTACGACGGCCTCCACGAGTTCATCCGCCAGGGGACGCGGCCGGTTATCAGCATTCGTTCGGCGGTCGACGGCGTGCGCATCATTGAAGCAGCGCGGGTGTCGCTGCGGGAGAAGCGAGCCGTCGAGCTTCAGCAGGATTAGCGATCCGGCGAATCCTTCCCAAGCCACCGCATCCGTAACGGCACGTTTGCCTGCCGGTTCCACGCGGCACGCAACGGCACCAAAACGCCTGTGAAAGGCGGCGGCAATGGAACTTGATATACACATGAGCAGAGTGCAGGCTGTTATTTTCGATCTCGACGGCGTTATCTGCAACACCGAACCAATCCACGTGCGGTCGTGGCAGGTGCTGTTTGCATCCAGGGGGATCGAAGTGCCCGAGGAGGAGATACTCGAGGGCGTGGGAATAGCGGATCGCGTTTTGCTCGAGGACATTCTGGTAAGGCGCGGCGTCCAGGCCGACGTGTCGGACTGGCTGATCGCCAAGCGCAAAATATACCTGGATATGCTGCAGGAATCGACGCCGGCGTTTCCCGGGGCAGTCGAGCTGATCAGGCAACTGAACTGGAATTGGCCGCTGGCGATAGCCTCGAGCGCGTGGCGCATAGCGATTGAGACCATAACCCGCCGGCTCGATATCCGCCGGCATTTCCGCGCAATCATAGCCAAGGAAGACGTCGAGCACCACAAGCCGTCGCCCGAGCCGTTCCTTGCGGCCGCCAGGCAGCTTGGCGTGAAAGCCTCCGATTGCGCCGTCATCGAAGATTCGGTCGCCGGCGTCGAAGCGGCTGGGCGGGCGGGTATGCTGTGCATAGCCGTTACCAACAGCTTCCCGGCCGAACGCCTCGGCCCGGCAGATTTGATAGTAGACAGCCTCGAGGCCACGGACCAGATTTTCAGCCTGCTCGCGGCCCCGTCGAAATGAAGCCCGATCCGTCGGCCGCAAGCAGACGTTTTGCCCGCTTCCGCCTCCATGCGGAATCGTCGGCGGATGCCTTTGACGCTGCGGGCGATATTTTTTGAAAGTTTTCCTCTTGACAGTAACACTTGGAAGGATATAATGCGTTCGGCATGTAACGACTTGTAAGATTCCCTGCCAGTGGGGCAGTGGCGTGGGCGGCAGCGGATCGATATGCGGCTTGCAGCAGGCCGCGTGTTTTGGGCCGTGCGGCCCGCGTAAGATAATCCGCGTCGGGCCAGGCTTTTTGGAGGCCCGCTCGGGCGGCATCGCCCGACAGCCGTATGGCGAAGGCTTTCAGCCGCGGAAGCCGACCACGAAACGGGTCGCCATCCGCACCTTGTATCTGAGGAGCGTTATGTTTGGTAGCAAGGTAGTGTGGGGAGTTGATCTGGGAGAGTCGGCTGTCCGGGCCGTCAAGCTGAAGACGGACAAGTCGGGCGCCCAGATACTCGCTTTGGATTCGGTCTCCAGGGTTATGCGAGCCGAAGGATACAGCTATATAGACAAATCGGAGCAGTTGCGCAATGCCCTGTCGACGCTGGTGGCACGCAACAAGTTCGGCTCGTCGCGCGTGGCTATCTCGGCGCCGGGAACGGGCTTCGACAAGTTCATCAGCCTTCCGGCCGTCAGCATGAAGCAGGTTCCGCAGATCGTCCGCTATGAGGCACGCCAGCAGATTCCATTCCCGCTCGACGAGGTGGCCTGGGCCTATCAGCTTGCATCCGAACACCAGGTGCCCGGCGAGGGGATCGAGGTGGCGCTGTTTGCCATCAAGAATCAGATCATTGAAGATACGCTCGCGAACCTCGCCGTTGCCGGGCTTGGCGTCGATATCATAGGAATGGGGCACCTGGGCCTCTACAACCTCCTCAAGTTCGATCAGCAGGTTGAAGACAACACGCTGATCGTAGACGTTGGCGCCGGCAGCACAGACATTGTCATCCTCGCCGAAGGCAACTTCCGCGTCCGCTCGATACCGATCTCGGGCGAGGCGGTTACCAAGATGCTGCAGCAGAAGTTCGGCATAGCATACGAGGAGGCCGAGGAACTCAAGAAGAAGGCATCGCAGTCGAAACAGCCCGAGAAGCTTTTCAACGTGATGCGTCCGACGTTCGACCGCCTCCTGAGCGAAATCCACAAGACCATCGGCTACTACCGCCAGCAGTTCAAGTCGCTCAAGATCGAGAAAGCGTATCTGCTGGGGCAAAGCTTCAAGATGCAGCCGCTGGTGGATATGTTCGCGGAAAGCCTCGACTGCAAAGTCAGCACTCTCGGCAGCTATCAGCGGGTGTCGCTAAGCCCCGAGCTTGCCGGCAGCCCCCACGCGAACGAGCTGCCGTCGTTTGCGGTGGCGATCGGCCTGGCGCTGCAAGCTT
>Ga0307378_10014138_pt1 | contig 10055 bp, 10 predicted proteins | sample UN1MG_FD_202238 | JGI IMG/M metagenome (GOLD analysis project Ga0307378, IMG submission 202238) | Soil microbial communities from Risofladan, Vaasa, Finland - UN-1 | ecosystem: Environmental > Terrestrial > Soil > Coastal area > Acid sulfate soil | place: Finland: Risofladan, Vaasa | collected... | reverse complement strand
TCAAAGACAAGACATTCACCAAACAGATGGTGCATACCTATGGTGGCCCAAATCCTGATTACAATGGTTGCGAAACTTGTCAATGGAGTGAGTGGCTGTCCAGAATAGATCAATTCTATGCATATCAACCACATAGTTGTCCGACGTCCAATGCCTGCAAGGAATTGTGCGAGAAGCAAGGCAGTGATTTGTGGACAAACTATCATCAAGACTTTCGATTTTGCATAACATACAATCCGAATTTGAGTGCACCAAAATGCATAGCAGTGTTCCTTAATGAGAAAACTGCTGAGTTGTGGCAGGTGTGGAATGGGCACAGTTGTGAACAATTTATGCCAAGATTGCGCAGGCAATTATCTACATGCCAATTGGATGTGCGTTCATCATTCAATGGTATAGACTGGTCATTGTATGACTTTGCATTCTTCATGAACACTGGTGCGTCACTGCCCTTGATTGATAGACCGCCTATGCCAATCATCATGTACGGGCACGACATATGGGACGATGCTCAGCAGATAAGTGGTGAAATACAAATGCGGTTGAATCACTATCGTCCATCCTACTTGCTGACACCATACCCAACTGTATGGAAAACGCAGTTTCACATCCCAAATGAGACTACTGTCAAATTCTATCCACAGTTTGATGGAACATTCTTTGCCAGACCAAACCTTGGTTCCAAGAAATTGGATCTGTTGGTGATTGGCACTGCTACAATGCATCACTACACTCCCAGGCGCGAGTTGATGGCGCAGATAGCACCATTGAAAGCATCGTTCAAGATAGAGTTCTCCACCAATTTTGGATCCAACTCCTGGAAACACAATGGTCCGGTTGAGTATAATGGAAAAGAAGGATTGACAAGATATCTCAACAAGTGGTCTGAGTATCTTGGCACTGCCATATACGTGGCATTTGGGCCATGCGCAGGAGCAGCCAAAGAGATGCTGCTGATGAAGTATTATGAGTGTCTTGGTAGTGGTGCAATTCCAATCATGCCGGAGGTAGAAGATCTCAAGTTGCTTGGTGTGCAGCCAATGATTCACTACATTCCACTGTCCCACGTATGGCAAAACAATGACCGGTTGGACTACTACCTGAGGCACCATCAGGATTATCATTACATTGCTGAGAATGCAGTACAGTGGTACAAAGGTTGTGCGGACACGATGCTGTATGGTTGGTTTGAGGATCTGGTACAGGAAGCCACAGGAAACAAATATCCACGGAGATTGTTGCGGTGACACTCACCAAAGCAGAAGAGCGTGCGTGGTCAAGTCGTGTCAATGACATGTATTTACAGGCAGCAAAGGTGTATGATGATGCGTGCGAAGAGGATAAAAAGTACAGAAAATATCTTGTAGAGCGTTATTCTATGCCGTTGCAACCTATTGATGGCTCTGGTTGAGAAAGTTGCACTTCCACAGTTGGTGGAAAGGAGTGATGTGGGCGATTTTGTATATATTGCTGGGATGAGTCGTTGTGGGTCGAAATGGTTAGCCAATGTATTGGATGATCCAATACGTGGTGTCAAATTCACTCATGAGTTGGCATCCCCAGACAATGGGATCATAACCAATTTCTGGTGGGATGGTAGACAACGCCACGCGTTGCAATATGGTGTTGGTTCTTTTGCAGCATATTGGAGAATTCTGCGAGATCTGTTGGCCAACTTCCGTGTGGTTGGGGATGCAATATCTTGGGTGCCATTGCTGGTTCCTGATATGCATGAGCAAGTTCCAGTGCGAAAAGTCATATATCTGGTTCGCAATGGCATACAGCAAGTGCACTCATTGTGGAACAACACCAGTTGGAGATACTACCACAATGCGAACGATACTAATGAAAATGATGTCCGTTGGAACTATGAGTATATGCTACATAGATATTGGGACATGCTGTCCAGGCCTGGCCAGGACTGGCATGAATGGAGCGAATGGGAACGTATATGTTTGATGTGGCAAGCAAACACTGTGGTTACAAAGTGGTTGAATGATCTTATACCTGGTGTGTATGTTGGTGTACATAGGTTGGAAGATCTCATTGGTGACATAAGTGCACTGAGGAGGCTGGTTGAAAATGTTGGGTTGCAACTTGATGATGGAGAGTTGGTGTCTTGGCAAGAGTATGATATGAACAGACTAACCAAAGGTGACAGGTCTCCTGCAACTTTGTATGCAAGTTGGACTTTAGATCAACAAAATGCATTCGATCGCATATGCGGATCTGGAATGGAGGAGTATGGCTATGAAAGGCATCCTGTTTGATGACTTCGTTGTACACTTGGATGATAGAACTCCAGAAGTTGGTGGATCATTCCTGTGGAGTATGGTATCTGAGGATGGCGTTGCAAATGCATATGATCAAGATTTGATAAAGTTTGTACATAGCAGGTTGGCAACCATGAAGGATGCCATCATGGTGGATGTCGGGGCTGGTACAGGATCGTTTACATTGCTGGCAAGGCTTCCTAATGTGAAGCATGTATATGCATTTGAGCCAAATCCATATTCTTGTGAATTGTTGATGTCCAATATTATATTGAATGGATTGTCAAACAAAGTTGCGGTGTATAATATAGTATTGGCACAGAATATGGCAGCCATCACATTGAAAATTCCAGTTGATAGAACACAACATGGGTTTGTGACTGTATGCGAGCCAACCAAATTTCATGATTATAATGTCATGCATACGATTGCCCATAGTATGGACACTGTGGTGGAAACCAATGTTGATTTCATAAAGACTGATGCTAATGGATATGACTATCACGTGTTGCAAGGTGCAAAAAGTATTTTGGTGCGATATCATCCGGAAATTGTATTTGAGCATAGCACAGTTGCAGAACGGTCATATCACATTGATGCTGTTAAGATATTTTTGTTTGGACTTGGATACACTAGGTTTGAGAAAGTTGGGAGGGAAGATTGGTGGGTATCACAATTCTGACAGTTCCATTACCATTCAAAGATATGGATGCTTGCAGTCAATACAATGCCATTCAAAGTTGGTTACATTTGGAGGAAAAGCCTGAAGTCATTCTTTTTGGTGATGATTCAGGTGTGAAGGAGTTTGCTGAGAAATACGATTTGTTGCACATTCCAGATGTAGCGTTGAATGATGTAGGGTTGATGTCAACTGCGGACATCTTTCAGAAAGGGCAATATGTTGCTAAGAATGACATTGTAGCATATTTAGACACTGACTGCATATTGCTTCCAGGATTTGTTGATGTGATTGATACTATGGCAATGGTGTATGAGTCATTCTTGGTTGTTGTGTACAGAAAATATATGACATACGGATTGTACATAGATTTTGATGATCCAAATTGGTGTGTTAAAATTAAGGATTATCATTGTTCCAAGGGTGGAACATTCGATGCTGCCACTGGTGCTGGATCTGATTGTTTTGTGTTCAGGAAATGGTTGTTTGCTCCTGATGAGATGCCTCCATTTTCAGTCGGTTGGCCATATTGGGATGGATGGAAGATGGGACATGCATTGAGAAAGGGTGCAGAATTGATTGATGCATCGGCAGTCATCTATGCAATCCATCAAAATCATGCATACCGCAAGTGGGTTACGGGCGGAAAAGGTTGGTACAATTTGGCATTGTCTGGTGGAATAGATCAATTGGCTTGGGTGCGAGATGCAACCGTAGTGCTATGACGGTTAAGTATATGTAGAGGAAAACTAAGATGAGAACTGGCAATATGTACATTGACTTTACTGATTTGGCAAGTCTTGGTGTATCCACCATAATTGGTGTGGCTGTGCGTATCAGATACCCAAAGTTGTGCAGAATTGGTGACCATAGCATCATTGATGACTTTACCTACATCTCCTGTGCTTTGGACATGGGCATATTCTCTGGGATATCTGCGAATTGCACATTGCTGGGTGGTGGCAGCAAGATTTTCATTGGTGATTTTGTTAATATTGGGCCAGGATGCCAGATCATATCTGCATGTGAAGATTATGTCAATGGTGGGTTGGCTGGCCCATGCATCCCAAGTGAGTTCAAAGGAAAGTCAATCAGCAAGGACATTGTGATTGATAATTTTGTTTTGCTTGGTGCACAAACAGTGGTGTTGCCTGGGGCAGTCTTGCCTGAAGGTATGGCTACAGGAGCCATGACATTGGTAACAGAGCAAGAATATGAGCCTTGGATGGTGTATGGTGGTATTCCTGCCAGACCACTGAAGAAACGCAAGAAGGACGACATCATCAAATCCGCATCTGATCTATTGAGGAGCATACGTGGGCAACAAAGTTAATTTTACAATCATGACAGTGCCCTTGGCATTTGAGGGGAATGATGCCATTACACAACGCAATGCCATTATGAGTTGGACATTGCTTCGTCCAAGGCCTGATATCATTGTGATGTGTAATGAGACAGGGGTTGCTGAGTTTGCCAAAGAGCATGGTTTGATTCATATACCAGCCGTTAGAATGACAAAGTATGGTGTGCCAAGCATCGCCAACATATTAGAACTTGGACAAGCAAGTTCTCCCAATGATGTGATTGCATATGTTGATACGGACGTCATATTGATACGAGATTTTCCAGTGGTTGTTCAAGCAGTGGCTGCAGAGTTTGATAATTTCATGATGTGCGGATATCGCAAATCTGATTACATGACGCATATGATACCATTCGATGATCCAAAGTGGGAAGCAGATTTGATTGATCATTTGCACAAATGGGGACAGTTCTATACAAAAGGGATGGGATCTGGATCAGACTATTTCGTGTTTCGCAAAGGTTTGTTTGGCAATGACATCCCTGACTTTTCCATTGGCAAAGGGCATTGGGATGGTTGGCGTATGAAGTATGCCTTGGATCATGGTGCAGAACTGTTGGATTGCAGTGATATCATATTCCAAATACATCAAGATCATCCTTGGCGCAATTGGTTTTGCAATGCCACACATGATAATCTTGCCTTGGCAGATGGGGAAGCCAATATGCGTTGGGTACATGATGCCACAAAGAAATTGACAAAGCAGTGGTTGGAGGAAGCATGCCACTCTTGACAGTCATAACCCGTACAATGCCTGGACGTGAGCAGTGGCTCGAGCGCAACGTTGCATCTTGGAAGGCACAAACAGATCAAGATTATGAACAACTCATTCTGTTGGATGAAAATCCCAAGTGGGACATGTTGCGTGCGGACGTCAATCTCAAGGAAGCCAATGGCAGCATCAATGGACGATATGTCTATGTTTTGGATGATGATGATTATTTGATTGACAAGGAGTTCGTGGCAAGCCTGAAGGAAGTTGTTGCACAGAATCACCATCCTGAAGTCATAATGGTAAAGTTCCGTCGTGATGCAATATTCCACGATGTGCTTCCTACACGGTGGGAACAAGATCCATTCCACGGTGATGTTGGCACACCAAACTTTGTGGTACAGAAGGGTGTTTGGTTGTCATATGTGTGGTTGTTTGGAATGGAAGTCAACAGAGGATTTGGTGACTTTGCATTCATCAACAATGTGTTTGGATTTGGTGCGAGCGTGTATTGGCTTGATCGTGTAGTTGCAGTGGTTGATCACATAGGATCAGCAGAACACTGACCGGTTAAGTATATGTATAGGGAGGTGATTGATAATGTATATTCCTGGTGATGATACTGACGATGTGGAAGTAGAAGTAGAAGTAGAAGATGCGGAACCATCATATGAGGGTGCAGAGGGTGATGGTGGCATCTATGTTGGTGGGTTGCCAATGGGAGACGATTAGTAATAATGCCAAAAGCACAAGTCAGCAAGGAAAAGTTGCACGTCATAGCAAATCAAGTCATTGCTTTGGTTATGCAAAAGAATGCGGATTATGGAGATGCCTGGCAGCAACAATGCGTTCACGGTGTCCTGGTGCGACTGGCAGACAAACTGTATAGGATTGATAATCTTGCAGACGGTCGTGAAGCATTGGTGCCAGGTGAGGCATTGCAAGACACTTTGATAGATGCCATTGGGTATGCCATGCTTGGGTTACTGTATCTGAAGGAAACCAAAGGTGAATGATAATCTTGGTTGTATGGCCTGTGGCCTGAGTGAATCTTGTCAGCACCCAAGGATGATGCCAGATGAGGTGCCTGGTTCCGTCCCAGGTGCTTGTGACATCATGTATATTGGAGAAGCACCAGGGTGTGTGGTTGGAAATACTCTGATCGAAGTTGCATATAGAGATAAGTCAAAGTATCCAAATGGGATTCCAATTGTTGATCTTGTTGGCAAGAATGATTTTTATGTGTATTCCTACGATTTGGAAACTAATGGGATGGTGTTGGGAAAGGTTGCCAGGGTTTGGAAGACTGGCAAAAAGAAAGTATATACAGTAACCTATGAATGGAAATATCCAAATGGCGATGATTTGGTGTATGTGGAAGATTCCATAACTGTAACATCCAACCATAAATTTCTATTAAAACCCAAACTAAAGCATGATCCATTCAAAGGTTTGGACTATGGCAATGTATGTTATGTTTCTATAGATGATGGTTTGTGTGTGGGTGCCAGTTTGCAACCATTCCATAGAAGCAATGTTGGCTATTCTTACATAGGGATATCTGCCAAATCTATGCTTTTGGAGGCCAGATTTCTGTTGGGGAATAAGGTTGGAAGACCTATGACCAACAAAGAAAATTGTCATCATATAGACAGAAATACATTAAATGATAGTTGGGATAATTTGGAGTTGCATACTATAAGCAGTCATGCGGCATTACATATGCGTGAGGATGGTAGTATGCTCAGTCCTGATGCCATAGCGAAGCACAAGGCTGTTGTGCAATCTGATGCATACAGAAAACGACATAGTGAGATAATGAAAGAAGTTTTGAGTAATCCAAAAGTGTATGCTGAACGATTGCAACAGATAGAAGCATGCAGAGGCAAGATTCAAGCAACGGTCAAGAAACGGTTTACTGAGCCAGGATTTTACTACAAATATTTGCTTGGAGTACAAAAGGTACACAATTTGTCACATAGTTGGTTAGTGAGAAGATTCAAAGGAAAGTTTCCTAATGAGCCATTTCCAGTTGACAATCATAAAATAGTTTCCATTGTTTGTGTTGGTATAGAAGATGTATATGATATAGAAGTTGATACATACCACAATTTTGCAGCACATGGAATATTTGTGCACAACAGCGAAGAGGATACTGTTGGTGTGCCATTCGTTGGCAGGTCTGGTCAACTGTTGCGTGATGCAGTTGACGATGCAGGACTCAAAGGATATAACCATGTGTACACCAATGTGGTGCACTGTCGTCCCCCTGAGAACAAGACTCCAACCAATCGCCAAATTCAGTATTGTTTATCCACGTTGATGGATGAGTTGGAACATTACAAGCCACGCGTGGTGGTGCTGCTTGGAAATGTTCCACTCAAAGCGGTGCTTGGTGAGACAGGCATCACCAATTGGCGTGGCACATTCATACAGCGTGATGGCATGACGATCGTGCCAACATTCCACCCGGCATACATTCTACGCAATCAGCAAGCCATCAAAGAATGGATAGATGACTTTGACAAGATTGCTGAATATTTGGATGGTAATGATAATGTTGCACGTGCAGATGTTGGCTACAAGTTGGAGATAGTCCAAACCGCACGAGATGCCGAGATGATGTACAATGCCATTGCTGCTACAGGAATGTGCTCTTGGGACACTGAGGACAATGGATTACAATTTGGCGATGAAGTTGTGTTGATGTCTTTTGCAATAGACAATCCTAAGATGGCTTGGGCGGTTCCTATTGACAATAATTATGCTACACTGCAATATTGCAAACGCATATTGGAAGATCCTAAGATACTTAAGATTGGGCACAACATCAAGTTTGACACGTTGATTGTTGGTGGAAATCTTGGCATTAGCATTTGTGGGACAACTGGTGATAGTATGCTGTTGTCATACATTCTTGATCCAGTGCCTGGTCGTCACGGACTCAAACCTTTGGCTGGACGTTATTTGGGGATGTATGATTATGCCTCTGATATGGAAGCATATTTGAAGGATCACAAGGAGGCAGATCCTTCCAGAGGCGGTAACTTGAGATTGGTGCCAATGGAAATCCTGGCCAAGTATGCCCAATTGGATGCAGTTGCAACTTGGGAATTGCACAAACGATTGTATGTTGATCTAAATGATCAACAACGAGCATTGTACACGCAAATGATAATGCCAGCCAATGTTGCCTTGGAAACTATTGAGGCAAATGGTGTCAAACTTGATCAACACATTGTAGGCAGATATTGTCAAATCTACCACAAGACGCAGCAGGATCAACTCTACTCAATGTTGCAGGACAAGCATGTTGTGGCATATTCCAAACGCAAGGCAAAGTCCAATCCCAAATTCTCATTCAATCCCAACTCTCCTGTACAAATGCGTGAGATTCTATTTGGCTCCAAGTATTATGGGTTGGAGCCGGGTGGATTGACCAACACTGGGCAACCATCCACCAGTTGGAGCGTTTTGTCAGATTATCAAAGCGATGTACCATTCCTCAAGGCATACAGATACTATAAGTTGCTTGGCAAGATGCTGTCCACCTATCTGGTGCCTGCTAGGGATAGGTGGCCTGGTGTAGATGGGCGTGTACATGCGACATACCTGTTGCATGGCACTGAGACAGGCCGACTGTCGTCCAAAGAGCCAAACATGCAGAATATTCCAACTCCAGAGAAGGAACCTGGTACGTTGTTGGCTGATCTGCCAGTGAAGAACATTTTCACCCACACTTGGGAAGGTGGATGTCTATTGGCAGTGGACTATTCTGGTATGGAGTTGCGCACGATGGCATCAGTCAGCCATTGCAAAGGCATGGCGGATATCTTTGCGCAAGGCATTGATCTGCACTCTGTTGTGACTGAGTATTTGTTCAATGTCAAGCGTGATGACTTCACTCCTGAGCAGTGGAAACCTATGCGATACAGAGCCAAATGGACCAACTGGACGCTGTTGTATGGTGGTTCTTGGCATACATTGCATAGGCTGTATGGTATTGATGAAAATGATGCACAACGTATGGTTGCCAGGTACTATGAGTTGTTTCCAGAAGTCTTGGAATATCGTGAAGATACTATAGCGTTCGTGAAAGAACATGGATATGTAGAATCTCCATTTGGACGTAGACGATATCTTCCACACATCAATGATAGCGATGAAGTCAAGCGTAACGGAGACGAGCGTGCAGCCATCAATATGCCAATACAAAGCGCTGCCAGTGATATATTGTTGTGTGCCTTGATTATCATTAGCCAACAGATGGCTGCTAATGAATTCAAATCATTGATGGTCAACACTGTACATGACAGTTTGTTATTCGATGTGTATCCAGGTGAATTGGATGACTTGGCATGGTTGGCAAAGGAGACAATGGAAAATCTGCCAAATTTATATGGACCAAACTACATGCTGGACATTGACTTCAGTTGGTTCACAGTGCCTCTCAAGGTTGATCTTGAGTTTGGCAGCCACTATGGATCTCTACAGGAGTGTGAGGTGCAGGAATGAAAATAGAACTTGGTACAATAGACATTGATGTAGGTGATGGTGAAGTTGAGTTGGATTTGGATGTCATCATCCCAATCCAGGACAATCTCTCAGCAGAGTTTTCAGAGCAGCCAAGTATGTATGCCTACATTGCCATGTTGGCAGCCAGGGCGGAGGCTTGTTGGCTCACGGGCAAGCGTGAGTTGGAGAATGCAAAGGCACAGACGGATCAGGAAGTGCGACGTGACTTGGCATCTGGTGGTGAGAAATTTACTGAAGCCAAGGTTGCTGCTGAGATTGAGATGCGCAGAGGATATCGTGATGCTGTTCAATATGAGTTAGTGGTACATGAGCAGCACTTGATAATGCGTGCACTTGAGCAAACGATGGCGCAGCGTGCGCAAATGCTCATCAGCCTGGGTGCCCATCTCCGAGCGGAGGCAGAGCAAACTGGCATGTTGATCAGGGACGTCAAGGCCAAACTGGACATGCTTCGCGTGCATGGGAAAAAGGCTGTAGTAGAAGTGCAAAATG
>Ga0307378_10014137_pt1 | contig 10056 bp, 7 predicted proteins | sample UN1MG_FD_202238 | JGI IMG/M metagenome (GOLD analysis project Ga0307378, IMG submission 202238) | Soil microbial communities from Risofladan, Vaasa, Finland - UN-1 | ecosystem: Environmental > Terrestrial > Soil > Coastal area > Acid sulfate soil | place: Finland: Risofladan, Vaasa | collected... | reverse complement strand
TTGATGCCGTCGAATCTCTTATAAGTGACGAATCCGTAGAGCAATCCCTTCTTGGTGAGATCGATTTCTTTCGGGGGTATATCGACTATTTCCGGAATGAAGGTTCATCCAGCCTTAAGCACCTTGAAGATGCGCTTAAAAGAGTTCCCGAGACATATCACGAAATTCGAGGCCAGATTCAAATATTACATGGATTGGCCAGCCAAATGCAGGGTCGAAAAGAAAAGGCTGTTAAGACACTGAATAATTTACTCCGTCACTACCAGCCTTCGCAGAAAGCCAAAAAGACGCGTTTGCTTGCAACGCTCGTATATATCTACATTATAGCAGGTGAGCTGGAAGAAGCTCTTCTGGTAAATCAACAACTCTATAACTTTGCTACAGAAGGTAAATACGATTATGCTAAGGCGTGGAGTGTGTATCTACAGGGCCTTATCTGTTTCTATCGCAATGACCTTGAGGAGGCCATTGAGTATTTTCACCGAGCTATAGAAGGCAAATATATCTTGCATACAAGAGCGGTCGTTGACAGTATGGCAGGACTTGCTTACTCGTATCAGACCATGCAGCAATCCGACAAAGCCAACGATACGATGCAGCTTCTACTACAGTATGTTAGTCCTCTAAATGACCCGACATATTCAATGATTGCCCGCTCATGCCAGGCACGGTTGTCGATCATGCAGGGAGAACCGAAGTCGGCTATCAGTTGGCTTCAAGCAAGTCCTCCTTCTGTTGAGAACATGGTCTGGTGGCTCGAAATCCCAGCCTTGACCTATTGCAGGACACTTCTTGCCGAAGGATCAGACGCCAGCCTGAAGGGAGCGGAGAAAAGACTTCAGGAATACTTACAATTGAACCAGGATAATCATAATACCTGTCAGCTGATTGAGATTTCGACTTTGCTGGCCATGATCTACCAAAGGCAGAAAAAAGGTAATAAGGCCCTATCTGTCTTAAAAAACGCTATAAATATGGCTCAGCCCAGCAGATTTATTCGTCCATTCATTGAATTAGGATCCCCGATGGTTGATATGTTGAGACAGTTACCCAAACAGCACAAAAATATCGATTTTATCCGCCAGCTTCTGGTCGCTTTCAGACATGAGGCAATCAGTTCAGTGCAGGGCGTGTCCGACTCTCAAACCGCTGAACAACCATACTTGGGTACCGATGAGTTACTTGATCCACTGACAAATCGTGAGCTTGAGGTTCTGACCCTTCTTGCACAGGGCCTAAGCAACAAGGAAATTGCTTCAAAAGTGTTTCTTTCCTCAGAAACCATCAAGAAGCACATTTATAACATCTACCAGAAGCTTGATGTGCACAGTCGAATGAGTGCAATTGCCAGGGCCAAAGAACTGGGTATCCTTCCACAAAGTTAATTCCACGCCCTATCCCCACCATCAATTTCCTTTTCTATTCTTAGCGTAATCTACCACTTTTTTACCACTTGAATTACCACTTTCGGGGCTTCTGCATTTTTAAATAAAGTCTATATTTGTATCTAAAATGAAGTCTTAAACGTTCATTGAACTATCAATGTATTTATTAAGAACGCGTTCGTAAACAGGAAGTAAAAATGGAAATACAGGTTAAAAAGCGGCTCATAGCACAGTGCGAACCGGATGGCAAATTATATCCGAGTTTCCAGTGCTGCTGGACTGTACGCGATACTTGCAAGCGCCAATCATTAAAAATGAGGCGGGCAAGAACAATTGCGGCAGCTTCGGCCAGGGTACTGAACGCACCGTATGAACCACACTCATCTGTGTTTTCATTAGAGCCTGTTACTGTGAAGTAACTGGCATTTATCTGAACCGTTTGTTTGCGAAAAGGATGGATTAAGAACAGGTGAGGAACACATGCAGGGCTTGCATGCTGTCGGTGGTGGCTGTCTGCGCTCGTACTCGGTTACGAAAAAACTTTTTGCACGTATTTCTTGATTGTATTGAGTTTTTCAGAGCATAAGCCCGCGAGAAGCGATTGAGCATGTACCGCTGAGAAAGGATGATATGGAATCTCTGGAGAAAGTAACGGCTGATGCCGTCATCAATTCGCTCTGTGACGGCGTATATGTGTGCGATCTGGATCGTCGGATAACCTATTGGAGCAAGTCCGCGGCCAGGCTGACCGGTTGGAGCGAGGAACATGTTGTGGGACGCCGGTGTTCGGACAACATCCTGTGCCACATAGATAAGGACGGCCGTAAACTGTGCGGCGAAGAGTATTGCCCTCTCCACCGGGCAATGGTCACCGGCAAAATAAGTCAAGTCTCCCAGCTCGTATATGCACAGGGAGCGAACGGCAAGAGGATACCGATGGAGGTTACGGTTGCGCCTGTTCGCGATGATTTCGGAATGGTTATCGGTGGAGTTGAGACATTCCGTGATGCCTCAGCCACGGTTCATGATATGGAACGCGCCAAGGCTATCCAGCAATTCGCCATGGAAAAAGACGTTTCTGAAGATATTCCGGTTGCTTTCACCACACACTACATTCCCCATGATATCATTGGCGGCGACTATTACGCCATCAAAGATCTTGGTAACGGCCAATACGGCATCATACTGGCCGATGTGATGGGGCATGGCATCGCCGCGGCTCTCTATACCATGCATCTCAGTTCGCTATGGAACCAGCACCATCAGCTTTTGAGGAATCCTGTGGAGTTTGCCCGCAAGGTCAACGAAGAGCTGGCTGTAGTCATGAAGGCAGAAACTTCTTTTGCAACAGCAGTATGTGGATTAGTTGACTTGAATAAGGATACATTCCGGTTTGCAAGTGCCGGCGGCCCCGAAGTGATGCTCATGCAGGCCGATGGCACATATGAATCTCTAAAAAGTGCCGGTTTGCCGCTGGGTCTCATGGCAGATGCTGATTATGGCGAATTCTCCGCTGAAGTCCACCAGGGCGACTGTTTACTGCTGTTCAGCGATGGTGCCGTGGAAATCACAAATGCGACCGGCAAGATGCTCGGCACCGGCGGCCTGATCGAAATCTTGAGAAAGCACGAATACCCGGATAAACACATCCAGATAGAGGCTCTGCATGAGGATCTCTTGAAATACTCCAATTCTATTCGCCTCGAAGATGACCTTACAATTATTGAGGTACGTTTTTAGCAGAGCACTTCATGGAAATGTTACAAGAAAAATTAAGAAGATGAAAATACACAGATTCAGAACTCTAATGCTCGTCTCCCTTAATGTGGTGGGCGCTGTTGTAAGTCCTTGTATGGGACAAGCGCCCACCACAAAATATACCCGAATCCTTGCCGGGCAGATCTTTATATTAGCCTCACGTTTGATTGTAATCTACCACTTTTTTACCACTCAGATTACCACTTATGGGGCTTCTGCAATTCGGAAAAGAGTCTATATTTGTAATTAAAATTATATTTATAAAAGTGAAAGGAATTAGTTATGAACAATGATAAAGAACAAAACCAGGGTAAAGTGAATCGGAGGACAATACTATCTTCTGTCATTAGCCTGAGAGCATCCAGGTTGGTTTGCCTCATAGTAATGATAGGCCTTGTTTGTCCGTTTGGCTCACTAATGTCGCAGGCCTCGGGCGATACGCTGCAACTGAAGGACGGTACTGCATTGCAGGGCAGCTTCGCCGGCGGCGATGCCCAGACTATCCGTTTCACTACCTCCTACGGTGTTCTGTCGGTGCTGCGAAATCAGGCTTTAGTTCTGACCTTCACACCGGCCACAGCAGCTCCTGCAACGCCAGCACCGACACCGCCGACCCCAAAGCCTGCACCTGTTCCTGTTCAGGCTCCGCCCCAACCGCAACAACTGCCAACGACAGTAACCATCCCGGCGGGAACGACGCTCATGATAAGCATGACGAGTCAGGTTAGCTCGAAGAACAAGCCCGGACAGCGTTTCACGGCCAAACTTGCAGCGAACCTGATGGGCAACGGGATCGTCGCAGCCCCGGCTGGTACGACGGTCTATGGCCGGGTAACCAAATCGAGCCAGGCGGGTCGTTTGGCTGGTAAATCGACACTTGAACTTAACCTGACTGATATCAATGTCGGCGGCAAGATGTATCCTCTTATGACTACTAACTTTGCAGAGGCGGGGAAGGGATCTTTCCGCAAGACTGCACGAAATGCAGGGATGGGCGCACTGGTCGGAGGTGCATTCGGAGATAGCGACGATGCTAAAAAGGGTGCCGCGATAGGTGTGGGCGTCTCTGTTCTGCGAAAGGGTGATTCCGTAGTCGTACCCGCCGGCGCGACCTTAGAGTTTCGTATGACGCAACCATTAACAATTAAGCCGTAAACCAAAATCAATGGACGAAAGGAGCTGTTTCTTATGAAAACCCGAACAACTATTACTAAGCTGGTCCTGCTGGCCTGTCTCTCATCGCTACCAATCGCCTGGGCACAGATGAGCAATCGAGATAGCGTCCAGGATTATATCGATGAAGTACGGATCGAATTGATCGACGGTAAAGTCGGTCTGATTAATGGTGTAATGAAGTTAAGTAACGATGAAGCTCAGGATTTCTGGCCTCTCTATTATGATTATGAGTATGAACTGTTTTATATCGGCGATCGTCGAGTGGAGTTGATCGAGCGCTTCATTACCGCTCACCAGGCAAAGGATTTAGATGACCTCGAAGCAAAGGAAATAGCTGCCGAGTGGTTCAAACAGGAAACAGATCGGCTCGGGCTTCTCAAGAAGTACCATGATTTGATCGCCAATAAGCTTTCACTGATGCATGCCATACAGTTTGTCCAGATTGAGCATCGCGTCAATACGGTAATCGACCTTATGATTGCTTCGGAAATGCCGTTATTCAAACTTAATAAGGTGTTTCCCGCTGCAAATATGGGCACATCATACCTCGATCCCGATGGGGCCAAAGACATCGCTGATACGGACGGCAAAACAACAGTAAACAAGGCATCGTCATAGTACCTGTTCGTGTAAACCTCGTAAATTATTAATTAAAACAATTAAGGAGACAAGAAAATGAAAAACAAGAAAAAGTATTGGGCATGTATAACTCTGGCTTTGGCGCTACTCTTTCTGGTATCGACCTTACAAGCCGAGGAAAGTGCGGCTGATTTGGCCAAGAAGGCGCAGAATCCGGTAGCGTCTATGATCAGCCTGCCGCTTCAGTACAATACGTATCTCAATACAGGCCCAGAGGGGAACAGGACCCAAGATGCCCTTCTCGTTCAGCCGGTGATACCGTTCGAGTTGAATGACGACTGGAATTTCATTGCCCGGTCAATTATCCCCATCATTAATCAGCCCCCGTACACCGATGCTCAGGACCGGGAGTATGGTCTTGGGAATGTCCAGTTCCAGGGATTTTTCTCTCCCAAGGATGAAGTTGGGGGTTGGATTTTGGGCTTTGGTCCATACCTTGAATTTCCCACGAACTCCAATCCTGACGGTCGGTTTGGCTCGGATAATTTCTCCGCCGGTCCCGCGCTGCTGGCGCTGCAAATGAAAGGTCCCTGGGTATACGGCGGCCTGGTGACTCAACTTTGGTCCTATGCCGGGCCTGATGCGGAGGTCAACTCAACGATTATCCAGCCGTTTCTGAACTACAACATGAAGGACGGCTGGTATCTGAGCACTGGTCCTTCCATTTCGGTCAACTGGTCTGCCGCCGACGGCGACGACCAATGGACTGTTCCGATCGGCGGCGGAATTGGAAAAATTCATAAATTCGGAAAACAACCCGTCAATCTCTCCGCAAAAGCATATTACAACGTGGAAACCCCCCGCTCGGGCGCCGACTGGCAACTGCAGTTCCAGATGCAATTTCTTTTCCCGAAGTAGAAGTATCGAATCGGTTAACTGTTCAGAAGTAACTTAAAGAGTGAAAGGAGAACATTATGATGAACAGGAATTACACACTACTATTTGCCGTTGCGGTCATGTTGCTCGCAGGCTGCGCATCGGTTCCGACAAAAGACATTACGGTTGATGCCCAGGCCAATCCCAAGGCCAATTTCAGCGGCTACAAAACCTATGCCTGGCTGGGTTCGGCGGCCATTCTCAATGACGCCTACGGCCAATGGGAGCCGCCAGCATTCGATGCGGATGCGGAGGTAAAGTACCTGATCGATCGCGAGCTGCGCAAAAAAGGTATGCTGCAAAACTCAGCCGATCCGGATGTGATCGTAGCTTTCGCTGCCGGAATCGATATGGATGCCCTCGAATTGCAGATGGACCCTCAGAGCAAGATGGAGAACCTGGCAAATGTCCCGAGGGGCGGACTTGTGATTGCAATGGTGGACAGCAATTCCGGGTTCGTTATCTGGTTAGGCGTGGCCACGGCAGATATTCAAGAGCAGCCCGATACGAAGACGGTTAAAGCACGTCTCGAGTATGCCGTGACTCAGTTATTACGATTGTTTCCCAAGTAGACAAAAAATTATTTGTTACATCGAATTAAATACTAAAAACGCTAAGAAAAGGAGAAACCAAAATGAAAACGAAAAAATGTGTAAATCTATTACTTGCAGTATTTATGGCGCTCAGCATGATCGCCCAGAAAAGTGCCCAGGGCGATGGGATAAGCATCTATGAACTCGCCGATTCTGAAGCGCTGCAAAGCACGAAGGACTTCAAGCCGGCTCCCGAGAACATGCAGACCCGGTTCGGGAAGCTGGAGTTCCCAGGAGGTTACCCGACGGAAGAAACGGTGAAGAAGGTCTACGACGAACTCGACCTGCAACGCGCCACACAGCTTTACCTCGACATGTACCCGGCCCTCTCTATGACAGGCATGTTGATTGGAACAGTTCGTGATTGTGGTGTAAGAAGCTGTTCTGATGTTTCGGTTAGTGCCGACAGGTTAGATTCCATGGCGATGTTCCTCACCGGTAATACCGAAAGTATCTATGGGTTGTTAGTATTTGACCTTAAGGCCGATGGCCCGACGGTTTTTGAAGTGCCTGCCGGATTAATGGGGCCTTTTGATGATGCTACTTTCAAGTTTGTTTTTGACATTGGCCCTACCGGGATGGATAAAGGTAAAGGCGGCAAATACCTTATACTACCTCCTGATTATAAAGGTAATGTACCAGATGGCTATTTTGTATTCCGTTCACCAACCTATCGCAATTTCTCATTTGTTCGTGCCAATGCTGCTGTAATTGGATTTGGTGAAGGCGCCATGGACTATTTTCGCAAAGGTTGTAAGGTTTATCCATTAAGTACTGGCCCTCGTAAAGGAAAATACACCAATATAACTGGAATGCCTATGAATACACTGGTTCCAGAGGATGCCACCGCATTTGAGTGGATGCATTCCATTATCAACTACGAACCTGCCGAGGCTTTTGGGAAAGAACTGCTCGGAAGACTTGCTTCAATCGGTATCGAGAAAGGCAAGCCCTTCAAGCCCGATGCCCGCATGAAAAAAATCCTTACCAAGGCCGCTGAACAGGGTGTGGCCATGTCACGCGTTATTGCATTCGACTGCCGTGATTCTCAGGCCAGAGTTTATCCGAACCGGCGCTGGGAAAGCCCCTACGTCACCAACAACTCGACGTTCTACCAGAACGATTACATAAATCTCGAGGCGCGCACGGTGTTCCACTTCACCGCCGACGGCATCACGCCAGCAATGGCGGCCCAGATGCCTGAAGGTCTTGGATCAAGGTACCAAACAACCTATAAGGACAGTGACGGCAATTTCCTTGACGGAAGTAAGACATACAAATTGAATATGCTGCCAAATGTACCGGTTAAGCTTTTCTGGTCAGTAACGGTTTACGATCCGTGGACACGTTGTTGCATAAAGACCCAGCCTTATCCGAGCATCAGCAGCCAGCAGGATCCGCCGCCAACGACCAATGCCGATGGCTCCATTGATATTTACTTCTCCAGCGAAAGACCGGCTGGTGTGGCGGCGCAGAACTGGGTTGAAACTTATCCTGACCAAGGATTCTTTGTATACATCCGCTATTACGGTCCGCTCAATGCGTTCAACAACAAGACGTGGATCCCGAAAGATGTGGAGCTGGTTAAGTAGTTGATGAAGATACGTTCGCAAGGTGCGAGTAACACCGCAAACTAAGATGTAAAGCAAAATCAAATTACATGTAAGGAGAAAACAAAATGAAAACAAAACAATTATTCACACCAATTTTAGCCCTGGTGATCTTAACCAGCGTAATGGCTCCAGTGTGGGCGCAGGCGCCAATCATGAAGATGACAACGCAAATCCCGCATCAAATAACCACGCCCGACAAGGTGGAGACGCCGATCGGCACGCTGGAGTTCTTCGATGGCGTCCCTATCGGGAACACTACCGAGATGGTCTATGACTACGTGGACCGGGCTCGTGCCGTAGAGGTGTTTATCAATATGGTTCCAGCGGTCTCGATGTATCACATACGCCAGGGGCAGCGGGATCTCGATATAAAAGAAAGTAATCAAATCTGCATCTTTGAGCAGCTCATGGATTCCAAGTCGCTGGTGCTGACCGCAAATACGTCCACGTTATACACGTGGGGATTCCTGGATCTCAAGAAGGACGGCCCGACAGTGATTGAGCTGCCCCCAGGCGTGCTGGGCATTTTGGATGACATGTACATGCGTTACATCGCCGACATGGGAGCGGCCGGACCCGACAGAGGCAAAGGCGGCAAGTATCTTGTGCTTCCCCCCGACTATAAAGGCGAGGTGCCGGACGGTTACTATGTCTACAAGTCGCGCACATACTGCGTTTGGAACTTTATGCGCGGATATCTCTCGAACGGCGTAGAAGAAGCTGCCAACAGAATTAAGAACAACCTGAAGGTGTATCCTCTGGCGAAGAAGAATAATCCGCCGAAGATGGAGTTTTTTAACATGACAGGCCGAGAGGGCTACTACACCATTCCGCCGAACGACTTCAGCTTCTACGAGAGCCTCAACGCGATCATCCAGGAAGAACCCATTGACTTCATCGATCCGGAAACACGCGGACTCATCGCCTCGATAGGCATCGTCAAGGGCAAGGTATTCAATCCCGATGCTCGCATGCGCCGGATCCTGAATGAAGCACTGGCCATCGCCAACGCCTATGCCAGAGCTAACACCGTAGTCCCGCGTGATCCGGGCCACCGGATCTATCCGGAGACCGACAGCGAATGGATTATGGCATTTCCGGAGAAGAACACAGAGTTCCTTACGGACGGTGCACGCCGGATGGACGGACGCCTGTGGATGCATTACAACGCCATTTGCGTAACGCCCGCCATGGCGCTGATGCGAGCGGGTGCAGGATCGGACTACGGCATCGCAGGTTTGGACGCAGAGCACCAGCCGTTCTACGGATCGAAGACCTACAGGCTTCACCTGCCGCCGAATCCTCCCGCCAAGGACTTCTGGGCGGTGACGATCTACGATTGCCAGACCCGGTCCATGCTCCAGACTGACCAGGCTTATCCGACCCTCGGAAGCCAGAGCAAGGGAATCAAGAGCAACAGCGACGGGTCATGTGACATCTACTTCTCTCCGAAAGCGCCTAAAGGAATGGAGAACAACTGGATGCAGACGATTCCCGGCAAGAGCTGGTTCATCATCCTTCGGATGTACGGCCCGCTGCAGCCCTGGATCGACAAGACCTGGCGACCGAGCGAGCTTGAGCTGGTGAAGTAGTTCATAGAGAATATTATCCCAGGGGCGGTTGGCACTGCGAACCGCCCATGGCAGAAGACAAAGAAAAAAAGGAGAAAACAAAATGAAAACGACAAGAACAATCACTCTGTTGGTAGCTGTGCTGATTCTTATGAATGCCTTTACGGCACCCGGATGTGCCCAGCAGCCGCCCAAAATGAAAATGACAACTGAAATCCCGCCGGGGATCGCGACGCCGGACAAGCTCCAGACGCGGATTGGCACGTTGACATCATTCGACGGTGTGCCGGATGAAAAAACCGCCCGGAAGATCTACGACAACCTCGATTTTCAGCGGGCAGTACAGGCCTACCTTACCAGCATCCCGATCGCGTCGATGTCCGGGATGCGCAAAGGGCTTCTTACATTTGGGCCGGCGAATACGACGGCACTGCTGTTTGAGAAC
>Ga0307378_10014136_pt1 | contig 10056 bp, 7 predicted proteins | sample UN1MG_FD_202238 | JGI IMG/M metagenome (GOLD analysis project Ga0307378, IMG submission 202238) | Soil microbial communities from Risofladan, Vaasa, Finland - UN-1 | ecosystem: Environmental > Terrestrial > Soil > Coastal area > Acid sulfate soil | place: Finland: Risofladan, Vaasa | collected... | reverse complement strand
CATGGCCGGAAGCGCTGTGGCGGAGGCCATCACGCCGCTTTTCAGCGCCGAGACCATTGCGCGACGGGTCGAGGCTTTGGCGCACGACATCGCCAAGGGCGCGTCCAGCGATCTCCTCATCGTGGCGCTACTGAAAGGCAGCTTCATCTTCGCCGCCGATCTGATCCGGGCCCTGCATGAGCAGGGCTTGCGTCCGGAGATCGATTTCATGTTCTTGGCGAGCTACGGCACCGGCACCACGGGCGGCGAGGTCAAGATCTTGTGCGACGTGGAGGCTGAGCTTGCGGGCCGCGACGTGGTGATCGTCGACGACATTCTCGATTCAGGCCGCACACTTCACTTCGCCAAAGAGCTTCTGGCGCAGCGCGGCGCGCGCTCGGTCAAGAGCTGCATCCTGCTCGATAAAGATGTGACGCGGGAGGTGACGGTCACGGCGGATTTCACCGGCTTCACATGCCCGCCGCGCTTCGTTGTCGGCTACGGCATGGATCTCGGCAACCGCTACCGCGAGCTGCCCTTCATCGGCGTCGTCGAGGGCTGACGCCTAGCGGTCCAGCACCAGGCGGATCTCCACCAGGTTCGAGCGCACGCGCAGCACATAGAAGCCGAGCGTCGCCAGATGGGACGGCATCAGCCAGCCGGACTCCGCGCCGTTGGAAATGACGAAAGGCCGGATGTTGAGCGAAGCGCGCAACTGCTCTTCCAACTCGTCCCACAGCGTGGTGAGCCGGCGCTCCTCGATGACGTCTTGGAAGTCAGCGCGGGCGGCTGTGAGGATGCCGTAATAGCCGTAGAGCTGGCCGTAGGCGAACCAGAAGCGGTCGTCGGCGCGGGTATCGAGCCAGCCCGAGTTATAATTCTCCGAACGCTCGCGCAGGATTGCCGAGGTGGCGCCGATGTCGTTGGCGATGCGGTCGACGAATTGCAGCAGATTGTCGGCGCGCGCGTCGAACACGGCCTCGCATTTCTCCAGCCGCGTGTTGAACTTGTTCAAGTCCTTGATCGCCGAACGGTAGAAGCTCGGCGTCGGCGTCTTGGGGCCGAACGGGCTGAGGCCGAAATACCAAGTGGACTCGTCGAACTGCAGGGCGCCGCGAGCATTCTGCAAATCTTTGTCGATCTGCGAGGTGCCGCGCACGCGCCCCAGCGTGTCCACGAGCTCGATGGTCGTGCGGCGGACGGCCTGGTTCACGCCGCGCTGAAACGAGGCCTTGTTGTCGAAGAACGGCGTCTTGTCCCAATCGAGCCCGAATAGACCGAGCTTGTAGAGGATCATCGAGGACAGCCAGGGATTCTGATTGACGTTGAAGTCGACCAGGTCGCTCGTGGCCTGGACGATCAGGGAGCGGCGGCAGGTCTCGGCGACGGCGTCCGTCTTCTTGGCGTCCTCGTCGGTGGTGATGATGCCGGCGGCCTTGTCCTTCTGTGTGCTTGGCGTGGCGGCGTCGGCCTGGCGCTCATAAGCGCGGGCATAGTCCGGATCGAAATCCGTCCAGCGTTGCGTTGCCCAGAAGAAGTAGCCGTAGAGGAAGACGATGCCGAGCACGAACAGCCCAAACAGAATTTTCAAGACGACGCCGCGCTGCGTAAACCAGCGGCCGAGCCAGACGAAGGGCCGCAGTACAAAGGCCACGGCGAGGCCGAGCCCGCGGCCGATGGCCTGAAAAACCCGGGTGAAGAAACGCACGATCGCATCAAGCATGGAAAATCACTCTCCGGCGGCACCGAATTTGTCACCCTTATATAGGTGGTCATGTCCGGCCTTGTGCCGGGCATCGACGATTTTTCTTACATGGATCAGAAGGAGCGAATGAGGCGCTCGAGATAATCGAGCTCGAAGGTCGGCCGGGACGGATCGCCGATCCGGCGGCGCAGCTCGTCGAGCACCTCGCGGGCCCGCTGGATATCGATCTCGTCGGGAACCTGGACCGACAGGCCGAAGTCGGGCCGGTTGGAGCGGTCGGGACGGCCGAGCGGGTCCTTGCCGTTATTGCCGGGGCCCTTGCCCGCCTGCATCTCGCCGTTCTCCATCATTTGTTGGGCCATGGTCTGGGCGCCCTCGCGCATGCGGTCGAGCGCCAGGCTCTGGCTTTGGGTGGCGCGTTCGAGATCGCGCTCGCCGATCGCCTCTTCGGCATCCTGCATGGCGTCCTTGGCGCCCTCGAACTGGTTCGGCGCTTCGCCGCCTTGCCCCTGCATGCGCTCGATCAACTGCTGGAGCTTTTCGCGCAACGCTTCCTGGCGGCGTTTAAGCTCGCCGAGGGGACCTTGCGGCTGGCCCTGCTGCTGGCCGAGCTGGGTCTTTCCCTCGCCGGGCGCATCGCCCTGCCGGCCGCTCTGTCCTTGCGCCTTGGGGCCGCCTTGGCCGCTTTGCGGCATCTGGTCGAGGAACGGCGCCATGCCCATGCCCTGACCGAAATCCATGGACTGGTTCGGCGGGCTGACGTCGAACTGATCGCCGCCGCCACCTTCGCCCTGCTGCTGACGCTTCTCGGCGAAGGTGTCGTCGAGCAGCTTCTGCTGGTCGGACGCCATGTCGTCGAGCTCTTCCATCGTTTTCTGGGCGCGCTGCTGCTTGGCGTTCTCAGGTGACGTGCCGGTCTGGAGCCGCTCGAGCAGATCGTTGAGCTCGGACAGCATGCGCTCGGCCATCTCCTTGGAGCCGGCCTCGGCCAGGTCCTCGATGCCCTTCAACATCTTGTCGAGATCCTGCTGGGATACGAGATCCTCGCCGGTCTGGGCTTGTTCCGCCGGCGTGGCGCCTTTGTCCTGCTGTTGGGCCAGCGCTTGGAGGTAGCGCTGAAGCGCGGCGCGCAGCTCCTCGACGCGGGCCTTAATCTCCTCGGCCGGCGCGTTGTCCTGGAGCGCCTTCATCAGCGCGTCCTGGGCGTTCTTCAGCTCACGTTCCGCCTCGGGCAGGTCGCCTTCCTCGATGCGCAGCGCCGTGTCCCAAAGCTGATCGACGACGCTGGCGACGGCCTCGCGCGAGTCGTCGTTCAACAGGCGCCAATAGGCGTTGCGCAAGGAGAGATAGACCACTTGGTCGTCATTGACCTTCTCGCCGCCAATGGTGAGCGCGTCCAGCGCGCGGGCGACGGTGGATAAAGCGTTCGGCTGGCGTACGAGCATCTTGCGCTGCTCGATCACCGCCTTGGCGAGCGGCTTGGTGAAGGGCCGCTCGGGCAGCACGAATTCGTATGGCTGGCTCTTGCCCTCCTGGTCAGCCTGATCGCGGGCGATGAGGGTCATGCGGACTTTGAGCCCGGCCCAAGGGTGCGCGGTCAAATCTTGCGTCGCCTTGGCTTCGACCTTCTTGGCATTGGTGCGGGGCAGCCGCAGCGGCATGACTGGCGGGCTGAACAGCGTGCCCGTCTCGGCCAGGTCGTCCTCTTCCAGCGCGTCTTCCAGCGGCGAGGCGAACTTTCCGTCCTCGCCCGCGGAGAGTTCAAATCGCGCTTCGGCGCTGGCCACGCCGTAGTCGTCGAGGGCGCCATAGAGCAGACGCAAGCCGCCCCGGGGGGTGGTGGTCGGGTCTTCCATCAGATTGATAGTCGGCGGCGCGTCTTCGATCATGGCGAACTGCCATTGCGCGACGGTCTGGCCGCTGATCCTGACGTCGGCGGTGCGCGGCTCCATGAGACCGACATTGAATTCGATAAGGCCGGCGCTGCCGCCGGTCTTCGGCTCGACGGTCTTGGGCGCGGCGTCGGCGGTCTTGCGGATCGTGAGGCTCACGGTCTCGCCGTCCGGCGCATGGGTGCGGACGATGAGCTGGCTGCGCTCGGGCACCGACAAGGCGCGGAAGGATTCCGCGCCGGCGCCGACCGGTTCGCTGCCGTCGGCCAGCACGATGGGCGCCATGCCGATATAGACCGGCGGCGTGACCCAGGCATCCAATCTCAGCAGCGCCGTCGTGGTGCTGGCGGCCGGCTTGAAGGCGCTCGCCAGCCGTGTGGTGCTGTCGCCGCCGGCGGCGAGCGCGGCGACGATGAGGGCGAGGAAGAGGGCCGCGCGGATGGCGTAGGGATCCTTGCGGTCGGTGCGCGGCGCGGGCCAGGTCGGTTTCAGCCTGGCGACGAGGCGGGCGAGGCGCTTGCGATGCACGGCCCAGAGCAGCGCCGTCTCGGCGGCTGGCGTGGCGCCGAGCTGATCTTCGTAAGAGGTGGCCGGGCGATGCTTGACCTCGGCGTTGCGTTCCAGACGCCGCAAGGCGGCCGCGCGGGTCGGCAGCGCGAGGCGCGCGAGCGGCACGAAGGAGACGAGTAGAGCAAGTCCGAAGGCGCCGAGCAGTAGGCGATGGGCCAGCGGCGGCATCACGCTCCATCCGCCAAGCAGGGTAAACACCAAGAAGGTGCAGACAACGACGAAGGGCCATAGCAGGCCCTCCCAGACGCGCTCGGCGAATAGAGCAAGCCAGCTCAAGCGCACGCGGCGATCAAAGAGCGTTTTTAGCGCGCGGGCCTCGGCGGCGTCCTTGGCGCTTTGTCTGGAGCGGGACAGTCTCGTCATGGTCGCCCGTGTTTAGCACAGGGGGCGCCTGCGCGAAGGTTACATCACGGTAATTTGGGGGCGGAAGCGGGCGAAATGGAGGCCCTGAGTTCGGTCAGCTCTCGCCGGTCAGATCCAGTCGGGCAAGCGTTCGGCCCGGAGCATGTCCTCGTAAGTGGGTCTCGGCCGGGTGACGCAAGTGCGGTCGCCGGACACCAGCACCTCGGGCACCAGCAGCCGGCTGTTATATTGCGAGGCCTGCACCGCGCCATAGGCGCCGGCGGTCATCACGGCGATGAGGTCGCCGGCATTGAGTTCCGGCAAGGGGCGCTGAAGCGCCAGATAATCGCCGGTCTCGCACACGGGTCCGACCACGTCGGTGATACGGGTGGGCGAATCGGGCGTGGGCTCGACCACAGGCAGGATCTGGTGATGAGCCTCATAGAGCGTCGGGCGGATCAGATCGTTCATGGCCGCATCGACAATGGTGAAGGTCTTGGCCGGGCTCGGCTTCACGTAGAGCACGCGCGAGACGAGGATGCCGGCATTGCCGGCGATCATGCGGCCGGGCTCGAACAGCAGCCTCAGCCCCAGACCGCCCACCGCCTCCTTCACCAGCGCCGCGTAGTCGGTCGGCAGCGGCGGCGCCGGCTCGTCGGGTCGATAGGGAATGCCGAGACCGCCGCCGAGATTGGCGAAGTCGATTGCGAGCCCTGCGCCGCGCAGCGTGCCGACCAGCTCGCTCAGCAGCGCGAAGGCGTTTTTGAACGGCGCGAGATCGGTGATCTGACTGCCGATATGCATATGCACCCCGGCGGGCAAAATCCCCGGCAGCGCGGCGGCCTGGCGGTAGAGCGAGGGGGCCTGCGCGAACGGCACGCCGAACTTGTTCTCCGCGCGGCCGGTGGCGATCTTGTGATGGGTCTTGGCGTCGACATCGGGGTTCACGCGCAAGGCGATGCGGGCCTGGCGCCCCTTCGCCTCGGCGACCTCGTTCAGGGCGCGAAGCTCGGCTTCCGATTCTACGTTGAAGGCGAAGATGCCCGCGTCAAGCGCGAAGGCCATCTCGTCCTTGGTCTTGCCGACGCCGGAGAAGGCGATGCGCTCGGGCGGCACTTTCACCGCGAGCGCGCGGCGCAGCTCGCCTTCGGACACCACGTCCATGCCGGCGCCGAGAGCCGCCAAAGTGGCGAGCACGCCGAGATTGGAGTTGGCCTTGATCGAGTAGCAGACCAGCGTGTCCGGGGCCGCGGCGAAGGCGTCGGCAAACACCCGGTAGTGGCGCTCAAGCGTTGCCGTCGAATAGCAATAGAAGGGCGTGCCGACCGTATCCGCCAAAGCGCACAGGTCGACCTCCTCGGCATGTAGCACGCTTGCGTGGGACACGCCGCGCCGGTAGGCAAAATGGTGCATGGGAGGAGAAGGGGGTTATTGGATAAGACGGTCAATCCACAAACGGCGATCCGGGGCTCTCGACATCTTGGTGGACGGGTCTGCTGCGGCCTCCGGACGCGTCGGTTTCGGCCGGTCCAATGACCCGCGCCGTCCGCAGGCGGAAAGCCCGACAGCGATTACCAGCGCCAGCGTGATGAGGATGCGCAGTGCGCTTCCCATGGTCGTGCCCCTGTGATCAGGGCCCTTCCCCGGCCCTTTCACACTCTTTTATCGCGACTGGGCGTCCTTCTCCAAACGCTTTATCCACCGCTTGGCCTCCCGCCGCACATTCGCAGGGGCGGTTCCCCCTTGGCTTTTGCGGCTTTTGGCCGAACTGGCGGGGTCTAGGACGGCATAGACATCGTCCGTGACGCGGCCCTCGACCGCCTGAATCTCCGCCAAGGGCAGCCGTTTCAGCTCTACGCCCTTGGATTCGGCGAGCGCCACGATTCGCCCGGTGATGTGGTGGGCCTCTCGGAAGGGAAGCCCCAAATTCCGCACCAGCCAGTCGGCGAGGTCGGTGGCGGTGGAATATTCATGGCCCGCCGCCCGCTTCATGGCCCGGGCATCCACCTCCAGATCGCCGACCATGCCGGTCATGGCGGCCAGGCCGAGCTTCAGCGCGTCGAGCGCATCGAAGACCGGCTCCTTGTCCTCCTGCATGTCCTTGGCATAGGCGAGCGGCAGGCCCTTCATCACCATCAGCAGCGCCTGGAAGGCGCCGGCGATGCGGCCGGTCTTGGCGCGCACCAGCTCGGCGGCGTCCGGATTGCGCTTTTGCGGCATGATCGACGAGCCGGTCGAGAAGGCATCGGTGAGCTGGGCGAAGCCGAATTGCGGCGAGGTCCACAGCACGATCTCTTCGGCCAGCCGCGACAGATGCATGGCGGCGATAGACGCGGCTGCCAATGTTTCAAGCGCGAAGTCGCGGTCGGACACGGCGTCGAGCGAGTTCGCCGTTGGCCGGGCAAAGCCCAGCGCCTCCGCCGTCATGTCGCGGTCGATGGGGAAGCTCGTGCCGGCGAGCGCCGCGGAGCCGAGTGGGCATTCGTTGAGCCGCTTGGCGGCATCGGCGAAACGGCCCCGGTCGCGGCTCAGCATCTCCACATAGGCCAAACAATGATGGCCAAAGGTGATGGGCTGTGCCGTCTGCAAATGGGTAAAGCCCGGCATCACCGTGGCGGCCTGGTCGAGCGCTTTCAGGGCCAGCGCGTTTTGCAGCGCGGTGAGCTGCGCGTTGAGGGTTTCGATCTCGTCGCGGACATAGAGCCGGAAATCGGTGGCGACCTGGTCGTTGCGCGAGCGCGCGGTATGTAGCTTGCCGGCCACGGGGCCGATCAGCTCGGCGAGCCGGCTCTCGATATTGAGGTGAATGTCCTCGAGCGCTCGCGTGAACGTGAACGTGCCGGCTTCCATCTCCGCCAGTATGGTGTCGAGGCCGCCGGAGATCTGGTCAGCCTCCTCGGGCGTGACGATGCCGGTGGCGCCGAGCATGGCGACATGGGCCTTGGAGGCCGCGATGTCGTGCCGCCACAGGCGCTTGTCGAAGTCGATGGAGGCATTTATCTCCTCCATGATCTCCGCAGGACTTGCGGCAAAGCGGCCGCCCCACATGGTGTTGGTCATGATCGTCCACGCCCGAAGCTGGCAATTGAAAAGAGGATGACGTGAACTCAACGAACAAACGTCAGCACGCCGCGTCGCCGGCCAAGTATGTGATCGCCGCAGTTCTCGCCGCGATTGCCGGGTTCGGCACGGTATATTGGAGTTTTGCCCCCTCTGACAATGCTTTGCGGTCCGCATCCGCGCCCGAGCTGTCAGCGCAGATGCCGCCGGCGGGCGAGCAGGGGGCCGGCGCGAGCCCGCTGCTGGGTCTCAACACCGGCGCCATGGCAGCCTTCGTGGTACGCAAGGCGCCGGTTGCGCTGCCCGATTTCACCTTCCAGACGGCTGACGGCGCCAGCAGATCGCAGGGCGATTTGCTGGGCAGGGTGGTGCTCCTCAACATCTGGGCGACGTGGTGCGTGCCCTGCCGCGAGGAGATGCCCCAGCTCGACGCGCTCCAGGCCGAACTCGGCGGGGCCGATTTCGAGGTGGTGGCGATCAATATCGACAAAGGCGGTCCGGACAAGGCGCGCAAATTTCTGGAGGAGACCAAGGCCACGGATCTGGCGCTCTACACCGATCCGTCGGGCAAAATGTTCGCCAAGCTGAAGGCGGTCGGGATGCCGACGACGCTGCTCCTAGACACGCAAGGCAAAGAGATCGGCCGTCTGGTGGGGCCGGCGGACTGGGCGAGCGCGGACGCCAAGCGGCTGATCGAGGCTGCCATTGCCGCGTCCAAGCCCGCGGGCTAGCGGCTCCGCCCGATCGAGCCCGATCGTGCTATGCTGACGCTTGTCAGTCGCGCGAGGCTTTGCCGAGGGGGGCAGGATGAGCACCGACACGATCGACGATAAGATCGGCACGCTGCTGCATTTCTGGTTCGAGATCCTCACGCCGAAGGACTGGTACCGGCCGCCTGAGCGGGTCGATGACGACATAGACCGCCGGTTTCGCGCTACCTACGAGGCGTTGAAGGACGGCGTGCCCGAGGACTGGCTGGCGACGCCGAGGGGCATTCTCGCCGCGATACTCGTGCTCGATCAGCTTCCGCGCAACATGTTCCGGGGCTCGCCCCAAGCCTTCGCCACGGATGGGGAAGCGCTGGCGCTCGCCAAGCAGGCCATCGCCGAAGGGATGGACGAGAGGCTGCCGCCGGCAAAGCGCGCGTTCATCTATCTGCCGTTCCAGCATGCGGAAGACGCTGCCGATCAGGCGCGCTCGGTGGGCCTGTTCATGGCGCTCGGCAATCCGCTCAATCTCGATTACGCGATCCGGCATCAAGACGTGGTGAAGCGCTTCGGCCGCTTTCCCCATCGGAACAAGATCCTCGGCCGGCGCTCGACGCCCGAGGAGGAAGCATTTCTGGAACAGCCGGGCTCGTCGTTTTGAGCGCGGGTTACTGCACCGGAACCACCGTCTCTTTTTCGAGGCGGTAGGTATAGGTGCAGGTCTCTTCGATGGGCTTGTTGCAGGGAATGCCCGAGGTGGTGACGTGCATGGTGCGCGTCTCGCCGCTCGATGAGAATTTGTAGCTCTTGGCGAAATCCTCGAAGACCAGATCCCAGCCCGCCTCGCCGTCCCAATAATAGAGTTGCAGCGTGCAGCCGGAATCGTTGCAGGCCGGGTTCGGGGCGCCGTCACATTGCAGCTTGGAAAAATCGGCGATCCAGTCGGCGCGGCCGTCGCCGTTCAAATCGTCGCTGCGAAGAATGGCGGCGGTGTCGGCTTTGCCGCCGGAGGTGCGGCAGACTTGCGCCGCCTCGGCGAGGATTTCGGCGATGTCCTCGGGCGGCGCCTCGGCCCTAACCGGCCCGCTATGGCAGGCGAGGCCGGCAACCAACGCGAAGCTGGCGGCAAGAACGGCGGCGAAAGACGAGACGCGCGATGTGTTCAATTGGCGGTGCTGAGGATGGCCGGGCGCGGCGTCTCGGCCAGCCTGACGACCGGCGCGATGTCGAGATCGAACATCTCGGGGTCGACGCTCGACTTACGCACGGCGCGCTTGCGGCGCTTCTGCGGCTTCGGACCGCAAATCACTTCGCGTAAGTGAACCGGGCCGTCGGCCAGTTTGGCTTGCACGGCGAGCCCGTCGAGGCTCGTGCCGAACAGCGATTTCCAGAAATAACGCTCGAAGCCGTTCTCCAGAAGCTGGGCGGCGCGGGCGTTGCGCGTGCGCGTCGACGGCTCGCCGAGGACGACGGCCACGAGCTTGCGGCCATCGCGCGTGGCGCTGACCACGATGTTGAACCCGGAGTCGCAGATGAAGCCGGTCTTCATGCCGTCGGCGCCGGGGAAGCTGATGAGCAGGCCGTTATGGGTGCGCAAGCTCTTCTGGCCGACCTGCACATGAGTCGAGGCGAAGATATCGGCGTGCTCGGGAAACTCGATGATGAGCGCGCGGGCGAGCCGGGCAAGGTCGCGGGCGGATGTGACCTGGCGTTCATCGGGGAGGCCGTTGGGGTTGGCGAAATGGGTGGTGGTCATGCCAAGGCGCTTGGCCGCCTCGTTCATGCGCGCCACAAATCCTTC
>Ga0307378_10014135_pt1 | contig 10057 bp, 10 predicted proteins | sample UN1MG_FD_202238 | JGI IMG/M metagenome (GOLD analysis project Ga0307378, IMG submission 202238) | Soil microbial communities from Risofladan, Vaasa, Finland - UN-1 | ecosystem: Environmental > Terrestrial > Soil > Coastal area > Acid sulfate soil | place: Finland: Risofladan, Vaasa | collected... | reverse complement strand
GCCCAGGCCGACCAGCGCCGGGACGAAGTAGACGCCGCCATTGTCCTCGACCGACTTCGCCATGGCCTCCGAATCCGCCGCCGACGCCACTATCCCCAGGCCGTCTCTCAGCCACTGGATCGCCGCGCCCGCGATGAACACCGCCCCCTCGAGCGCATACACCGGCTCGCCACGACTCCCACAGGCGATGGTGACGATCAGCCCGTGCTCGGAGGTCGGGCGCTTCTTCCCCACATTGAGTAGGATGAAGCTCCCCGTGCCGTAGGTGTTCTTCATCGTCCCCGGCTCGAAGCACGCCTGCCCGAAAAGCGCCGCCTGCTGGTCGCCCGCGATCCCGGCAATCGGGATCCCCGCGGGGAGCTCGCCGATCTGGACGGTCTCGCCGACTATCCCCGACGAGGACTTGATCTCCGGGAGCATAGAGGCGGGAATCCCGAACCCCTGAAGGATCTCCTCGTCCCAGGCCATGGTCGCCAGGTTGAAGAGCATTGTCCGCGAGGCGTTTGTGTAGTCGGTCGCGTGGACCTTCCCGCCGGTGAGTTTCCACAGCACCCACGAGTCGGTATTGCCGAAAAGTAGGGGCTGGGTTACCCTGCCCTTCCTCCTGGCCTCGGGCACGTTCTGGAGGATCCACTCGATCTTCGTGGCGGAAAAGTATGCATCAATCGGGAGTCCGGTCCGCTCGCGCAATCGGTCGGCCTCCCCTGCCCTGATCAGCTCGTCGCAGCGCTCGGCGGTCCGGCGGCATTGCCACACGATGGCGTTGTAGACGGGTTCCCCCGTGTCCTTGTCCCAAACTACCGTCGTCTCGCGCTGATTGGTGATGCCTATGCCCTTGATGGAGCCCTGAGGGACTTGCTTCACGACCGCCTGCACGGTATCATGAACACTCTCCCAAATCTCCTCAGGATCATGCTCCACCCAACCCGGCTGAGGGAAGATCTGCCTGAACTCCCGGTAGGCGCTGGCCTGTACTGAGCCGTGTCGAAGGGCGACCTGTCGCCCATCCCGATCATAAACAATCGCCCGACTCCCCGTCGTCCCCTGATCAATGGCAAGGATGTAGTCCATGCTCTCTCCCCTCCGGTCCGTTCGATCTGTCCGATCCGTCTGATCCGACCGATCCGTCCTATCCGCCGGGTGTTTGCCGCACAATCCGATATCCGGGCCGGCCTTCTACATTCACGTGCGATCCCCCGTTCTGGAGAATCACGTGCTCACACACCCGCAAAAGCATCTCCGCCTGTTCGCCCACGGTAGTCTCGGCAGGGAGTTCTGGACGAGTGATGTTCCTGAAGGTACCGGGCATCCTGAACTGAGGCATCGCCTGAATCCGCTTGAAGCCGACCCTCGCCCCAATCACCGCTCCCGCCGTCGCTGCATTGCAGTCGGCATCGTGGCCCATCGCCATCGCGTACTGCAAGGTCTTGTAGAAGTCGCCGCCGCCATAGAGGAGCGCCAGCGTCACGTCCCCGCCGTTCAGGGGCGTGGAGTTCCCATTCCAGCCCTTCTCGACGAACCACTTCTGGTGGATGATCTGCCGCGCGGCCTTCCAATCGGTCGGATTTCCCTTCCATGCCTTTATGGCATCGTTCACGACCTCATACATCGCGCTCGATGGATCAACCGCCGCCAGCGCGTCCTTCACCTGCTTATCTATCGGCTGGTCGCTGATCATCGCCTCGCTGATGAGGGCGGTCCAATACCGAGTCGCCTGGAGGGGCTCTCCTCGAACGGCGATGCTCGCGTAGTGCAGGCCGAGGTCCGATGCCGTGTTCGGCATTCCGGGGGCGATCATGCCGTAGACCTCCACGCAGAACTGCCCTGAGAGGTTGTACGAGGCATAGCTGTTGCGCGCGGGGTCGCCGGTATCCGGCGGCACGAGCCCCTCATCCATGAGCTTGCGGGCGGCGAGGTTCGCGCACCAGATGCGGGTGTTCATGTTGGCCTTCCAGATCTCGACGATCCGGCTGTAGGGGATCTTCAGGACGCCATACTTGTCCATGTAGTAGGCGTGCATCCACTCGATGTCGTTATCGTCATCGGACTTCGCGCCATTGGCAAGGAAGGTGAACTCCGGCAGCGTCTCCCTCGGCTGGTCAATGTACTTATTCTCATGCGGAAGCCCCTCGAGGCCGCCGATCAGCATCCCCGCCCACCCGCCGTGGATGTGATCAAGGAGTTCCTCCCGGCTAACCCGCACCTCCGCCGCACTAGCGGCAGCAGACAGGGCAAGGAATATGACGATAACGACTCTCATGCCTCTGAGTATACCGCAAAGACACCAAGAACACCAAGGCTCTTCAGTTCGAAGTTGGAAGTTGGAAGTTCGATGTTCGCTCCCCCTTCCTTATTGGACCCTTGACCATTGACCATCCCGGCATCAACCTTTGATGCCGGTGAGCGCGATCCCCGAAATGAAGTACTTCTGCGCGAGGAAGAGATGAACAATTTCAAATTGCAGATTTCAAATTTCAGATTGAAGGGCCACCGGCGGCCAGGACGATATGAGCAATTTCAGATTGCAGATTTTCCCGACAGATCGGGACACTCGCTCCGGCGGTGCAGATTTCAGATTGAAGGGACGTTTCTATCCCTTGATCCCTGTTAGGGCTATTCCGGAGATGAAGTACTTTTGAGCCAAGAAAAACAGGATCAGGCACGGGGACATGACGATGAGCGACACGGCCATGAGGTAGTGCAGCGTCACCCCATAGTGCCCCTGGAAGAACTGCAGGCCCAGGGCGAGGGGAGCAATTTCAGATTGCAGATTTTCCCGACAGATCGGGACACTCGCTCCGGCGGTGCAGATTTCGGATTGGAGGGACATCCGCGTCCATCCGGGTCCATCGGCGGTTTTCCCGTGCGGAATCGAGCATCCAGTATCCAGCATCTCGAGCATCGGGCTTCAGCCCTCACTCGGGTATGGGGAGTATGTCTGATTGCTGCCTGGGTCTGAGGACGGGAATACGAATTGTGGTGCCATAGGGAATCTCGAAAGTGCTGATGCCGGTGACAATAACATAGCTCCGCGCCGCGGGCCTGGTGAGGCTGCCGGTGTAGACTTTCGATCCTATGAGGCCAGAGCCGTCCTTGACAGCGCTTCCATCGTCCATGTAGAAGTAGTTCCATCCGACCGCAGTCACCCTGCCCCATGATCTGACCAGCAAACCGGTGTTCGCGAGACCAATCCCTGAGGTAACACCTTCATACGAATCAATGGCTCCTCCCAGGCTCTTGTTGACCATGGCGAGCGCTTTCGGAGCAGACCCGGGTATCGGAGTGGACACCGTGGGATTGGTGATGGCTCGTTTCCCCTCGACCAGGGACAGCGTCCCCGATACCTGGACGTTGTTACCAATCGAGGTGGGGGTGGTGACCGTCGGGCCGTAATAGACCATTATCCCGGCTGTTCGGTCAGGGTCTTCAACATAGAACCGATCGGTGAAATCGGTAGTGCCGGCGGTAACCGGCCTTTCGGGCAGGCTGACGATCGTCCCGTTTGGGACAGCACGAAGCGAGCGAATCGTTGGATAGACTTCGAAGGCCTCGCTGAGCGCACGGTATGCGTTGATTCTCCCCCAACCCGTGTAGCGATCCTTTCCCGGGGCATCGATGTCATCGCAGGTCTGCTCGATCTGGTTCCTAACCTGCAGGTTGGTCCAGCCGGGATGAGATGCCCAAATCAGGCCCGCCAGTCCCGAGACGAACGGCGTGGCGGCTGAAGTCCCGGACCCCAGCTCATAGGGCACGCCGAATAGGGTGTCATACCAGGTGGGTGCTGTGCTGAAAATCCAGTTGCCGGGCGCCATCACATCCAGCGTATCGCCATAATTGCTTCCGCCCTCACCCCAATCCAGATCCGTGCATCGCTCGTCGTACTCATTGCTCGCGCCGACTGAGATGGCAGATGAGTAGTAGGACGGGTAGTGTGGGTAACTCGCGTCGTCGAGGCCGTCATTACCGCTCGCACAAACTACCACCGCGCCGGCTTCCCAGGCGTAGTCAATGGATGCCTCAAAGGCCGGAACGTCAAGGTACGTGCCTACGCTCAGATTGATGATCTTCGCCCCATGATCAGCCGCCCATACGACTCCCTCGGCGGCGTCGATTTCCTCGCCCGCGCCGGAAGCGTCAATCACCTTCACGGGCATCAGCCTCGCATTCCAATCTACCCCGGCCACTCCCTCGTAATTGTTCGTTTGGGCAGCGGCAATTCCCGCAACGTACGTGCCATGCATATGGTCATCTTCGGTGTTGGTCGTACCATCAATGGCATTGTAGCCCTGGAGGACTTTGCCGTACAGGTCGAGATGCGTGGATTCGATACCAGTATCAACGATCGCAATGATGGTATTGGCGGACCCGGTCTGAAGGTCCCACGCCTCAGGCGCGTGTATGTCGCATCGGCCGTCTGTGTTGTAGAGCCCCCATTGGAAGTCGAACCAATCATCGTTCGGGAATACGGCCAGGTAGATGGTATGGTTCGCGCTGGCGAAGATGACATTGGGATTGCGGCTGAACTTCTCAATCGCTTCGGGCACCGAGAGTCCTGGGGGGAGACGCAGGCAGTAGGTATCAATCTGGGGTACGGCCTTGCGCACCGTTGTATGGGCACTTGCGGCAATGCCCCTCGCGGGAGCGCCGGGCTCAAACCGAACGAGTATTTCCCCCGCCTTGTAGCTGCCAATCCTGGGTGCGGCACTCAACGCGAGCGGATACGCCCCTACGCATAGTATGAGAAGTGCGCGGATCGCGAACAATCTGGTTTTAGACATACTACTACCTGCAATTAAAGGGTCTTGCGGCAGGAGGTCCAGCCTCGCAAAGCGGTTGGCACTACGCACAAATTCGGCTGGCTCGCTACATTCAGTATACAACGAAACGAGCGCCCTGTCAACGATTTACCCGAAATCGTTCTTAATTCAATCACAATCCGCGACAGCCCCGGTGCCACTCCCCGCCCGTATCATTCCATGTCAGGAAGCTGTGGATGTGATCGGGGAGTTGTTCCCGCGTGATCGTTATCTCGCCTGCTCTTTCAATCTGCAATCTGAAATCTGAAATCTGAAATCGGTCCATGATCTCGATGGTCCGTGCCCCAGCCGAAACCGATAGCGCAAGGAGAATAGTGCAAAGAACTCTCATGCCTCCGAGTATACCGCAAACCCGCCAAGAACGCCAAGGGATTCTAACAGGGATGCACAGGATAGGCAGGATAAACCGTGGGACTGCTTAGGAGTTCTCTCTCTGGTCTCATCCGAGAGCTCTTTGGTCGCGTCTTAGAACTCCTTGGCCAGGCCCGAGAGCCTCGCAGAGCCAGGCAGAACTACGAGAACCATTTTCCCGTGCATTGAGGACCGATCTACTCGACAACAGTCAGGAGTGAATATATGTAGGAATCACCTAGACGTTTGCTTTCTTCCAGTACCTCTACTTGCTCACTAGCCACAGCACCCTCAAACCAGAATGCTGCAGGCATCTGCTCAGCCAAATGATCCTTGGTACCAGGCAATGTAAGAAGCTTGGCGGCTGTACCATCCTTTAGGTTCTTCCAGGGTCTTTGCCATCCATCGAATTGTTGAGACAAGGCATGCCATATTACTTCCCCGTTCGAGGAGACAACGACGCATGAACGCCAATTGGAAGCTCGAATGAGACGCCTGGCTGCTGCCGCCAGCGAGACGTCAAACTCGTGGGCTATTCTTTCCACATCCGCAAAGGTGGGCTTGGTGCAGCCGAGATCTTCTGCAAAAAGCATGCTAGGGATTAGCAGATAAGATGCAAAAATGTTTGCTTCCGATTCCTCGGACCAATCCGAGCAATCAAAGTTGAGAAAATCGCCCATACCGTCTCGAAAAAATCCTCTTGCCTTCAAAGAGGGCTTGTGCAGAACAAAGTGTGCGATCTCGTGGCCTATCGTATATCTTCGGCGTTGCATATTGGTCGATGCTTTGTTGACGACAATTGCACCCACTTCACCGTCACTCACAAGACAACCATCAAACCCCTCCAACTCGGCATCTTTGATCGAAAGATATAACCTAGAAGCTAAAGTTGCAACATCAACAGGCGCCTGTAGATCGGTAAATGTCTTCCTAAGGAGGCTCTCTGCTCGATCACAGAGCGTCCTCTCTCTCGATTCTAGCTGAGCATTCCAAAGAAGCCAATCCGTTGCTTGCCCGGAGCCTCCCCCCCTGCCTCTATACATGACCCCGGCATGTGCAGGCAAAAGGCAACCATGACTAGGAGTCGACGCCTGGGCTGCCTTTCGCCACCCCAAGAGATTGCATATCGCCTCTATTGGATGCCGAGAGGCCTCGACTACAGGATCTAGTGCGTCCTCAATCTTCTCAAACCTTTGTTTCTTCGCTCGAAGTACCTCAAGCCTGCTGATACCCTCATCTACCAGTTCATCTGATGCCGATGGCTGATATCTGCATTCCAGTATCAACTTGATGGTTTCTAGCGCCTCTGTTAGTTGGCTCTCCATTCCTCTAGGACAGTGCGCTAGGTAGGAGGCCATGTCCGGCTGAGCTGTCGATCTCGAATCTTTGATGAATCTCTCTATCAGGTCGGCGATCTTTTGTTCAGCATGTGATGGCATTGTACTATCCTTTAGATTTCAGTGGTAGCTGTTGAAACCAACCGTCTATCTGAAGATGCTGCCGAAGCTTTGGGATGGCGCGTTCGAAACGTTTCTGAAGAGTATTGGCGGTTGCTTCGAATAGCGGAGCCAGCTCCGTGAATTCATATCCTTCATAGACATGCATACTCACTAATCGGCGATCATTCTCTTCCAGAGAGTCCAGCGCCGCTTGACAAGCCCACTCTAGCAGCAATGTCTCGTCTGCATCTCGACGGAGTTGTTCATGATCCTCGAATCTCTCTTGATGCGCGACGTTCTCGACATCGAAGCCGGAATCCTCTGCATGCAGCCCGGTGATTTCGAGTTTGACGCCATATTTTTCCCGCCAGAAGTCACAAGCCTCATTCAGTGCTATCCTGGTAGCCCAGGTCCAAAACGCCCCTTTGCCCTTGAAGTTATGGACCGACTCGTATACCTCTTCCATCGTGCGAAGAGCTATCTCTTGGGCGTCCTCTAGCCTCATGGGCTTCAGGCCAAGTATTCTCTTGGCAATCTCGTCCAGGAAGAGCTTGACCGATCTCTCCGTGAATACGTCACTTTGGAATTCAGATACTAGTCGTGCAGCATCTTCTTGCTCCATCTATTGCTCCTATCTCTTCCTCCTCCCCTAAGCGCCATTACGTTAGTCTGCAAATCAGGCGAACATACGACAAGGAAAATTTCGATGAAAAAGAGCTTTGATTCATGTCATGTTTTCGACTCTCAAACAGGACTAACCTCCCCAGAAAGCGCTGAAGAGCTTGCCTTTCCGGCTGATCTCGCAGCTGGGGCTTGAGCGAGCCTTCAAATCTATGCGCATCGGAGATGCCAAAATGGCTAAAGAAAAGAAAGAGCACTTGTTCCACTTCACAGTTGACGAAGAAGAGCTGACGACCTCCGAGCATACGCTCACGGTCAGGCAGATCCTTGAAATGGCAAACCTCGATCCTGACACCCATTACCTGATAGAGCTGAAAGGCCATAATCAGGAGCCGCATGAGAACCTGGACGAGGCAATCCATATCCACGAAAAGCAGAAGTTCATCTCGGTGTACCGTGGCGAGACTCCCGTCTCATAGGGGACTGTAATGGACGAACTAATACGCCAACTAGAGGAATTGGGATATCTTGCGGACCAGTCCGCGCGTGACCAAGGCATTGTCATCATTAAGGGCTTCGAGATCAAGGCTGGTCGTGAGGTCGGCAAGCAGGTAGACGTGGGCATTCTAGGAAAGGACTTCCCGTTTACGCCACCTGCTGGCATTCATGTGCGTCCGGCCCTGCCATGTCCTTCGAAGGGTGACACGACCAGTCCTCTCGGGGACGAGTGGCGATACTGGAGTCGCAGGCTCCCCGATTGGCAGAAAGACAGGAGTGCCCGCCATATCATCTCCTATATCAACAAGGTGTTCCTCGATGCTTGAGAGATATGACGAATTCGCCGTCGCCTTGCCGGAGGGCCTAAGTCAGCAGGTTAGTGATCATCTGCTGCAATGGCAATACCAGGAGGACCTATGCTTTGCCATATGGCGCCCCAGCGAAGGCAGTCATCGCTTAACGGCTTTGATCGCGGACCTGGTATTGCCTCTCCATGGAGACCGCAATGTACATGGCAATGTCGGTTTCACCGCTGATTACTTTGTGCGTGCCCTTGCCCTGGCTCGGCAGCACAATGCTGGCTTGGCCCTGATGCATAGCCACTTGGGGCCAGGCTGGCAGGGCATGAGTGATGACGACATTCGAGCAGAGACAGGCCATGCTGGAGCAGTGAAGGCGGCGACAAGTCTACCATTCCTTGGGCTCACTATCGGAAACGACCGGGCTTGGAGCGGGCGACTCTGGCTGAGAACCGCGGCCCGCCAATACCAGGAACAGCCTGTATCTGTAGTTCGAGTCGTCGGTCGGGGTATGGATCTTACGTATCATCCAACTCTGAAACCCATGGTACATTATGGCGAGGAATTGGATCGAACCGGAAAAGCCCTCGGACCAAGGGGGTGGGCGGATATAGCGAGAATGCGGATAGGCATTGTTGGTCTGGGAAGCGTTGGAAGCCTAGTGAGTGAGGCTCTGGCACGGATCGGTGCCCAGAATATGGTCCTGATTGACTTTGACAAGATCAAGAAGAAGAATCTCGACCGCACAGCTGGCGCGTTTCCATGGGATGTTGGAAGCTTCAAGGTCAATGTGGCGGCAGAACATGCTCAGCGCTGTGCCACTTCACGGAATCTGTCCATAAGTCGGGTAATCGGAAGCGTGGTGGAAGACAATGGCTATGATGCAGCACTAGACTGCGACCTTTTATTCAGTTGCGTGGATCGACCGTGGCCGAGACGGGTACTGAATCATATTGCCTACGCCCATGTAATCCCAGTGATCGACGGTGGGATACTGGTAAGGCTGAGAGCTGACCGCATGATCGGAGCCGATTGGCATTGCCATACCGTAGCACCTGGCCGTCGGTGTCTAGAGTGCCTAAAAGCTTACGACCCATCGCTCGTTGCCATGGAAATGCAGGGATTGCTTGATGATCCATCATACATGGCGCAGCTCGATCCAAGTCTACCTATCCGAATACATGAGAACGTATTTCCTTTCAGCATGAACCTGGCTTCCCTAGAAGTCATGCAAATGCTGGCGCTTATTCTGGGGCCGATCCACGACTTAGGCGACCAGAACTATCACTTCTCCACAGGCTCTCTCGAGAGGACGGAGGACAAGGACTGTGATCTAGCCTGCCCTTACCCAGATATAGTTGCAACAGGCGATAACTGGTACCGGGTAACTGGGGAACACCTTGCCGCAAGACAAGCTCATGCCGGTAAAGAAAGACTTGGCTGGCTAGGAAGGACAGTGAGACCCGTGCGCCATCTCCTCATTCGGCTATGCCATCGGATCTCCTAACGATTCCTTGGAGCTTCGCCCTCCGCTCTGTGCCTCTGTGGTGCGGAATGCCCCTGTCGAGCATCCAGTATCCGGCATCTAGGATCGGGCTTTCAGCCCTTGATCCCCGTGAGCGCTATCCCCGAGATAAAGTACTTCTGGGCGAGGAAGAAGAGAGCCACAATTTCAGATTGCAGATTTCAAATTTCAGATTGAAGGGACGTTTCTATCCCTTGATGCCTGTTAGGGCTATGCCCGAAATGAAGTACTTCTGAGCCAGGAAAAACAGGATAAGACACGGGGCCATGACGATGAGCGACACCGCCATGAGGTAGTGCAGAGTCACCCCATAGTGCCCCTGGAAGAATTGGAGACCGAGGGCGAGGGTCAGCTTGTCGGGGGTCGTGAGGTAGATCAGCGGGCCCATGAAGTCGTTCCACGTGCCGATGAACGTGAAGATGGCGATCACCGCCAGGCAGGGCTTCACCAGCGGGAGCATGATGCGCCGGTAGATTCCGAACGACGTGCACCAGTCTATGCGGGCGG
>Ga0307378_10014133_pt1 | contig 10057 bp, 8 predicted proteins | sample UN1MG_FD_202238 | JGI IMG/M metagenome (GOLD analysis project Ga0307378, IMG submission 202238) | Soil microbial communities from Risofladan, Vaasa, Finland - UN-1 | ecosystem: Environmental > Terrestrial > Soil > Coastal area > Acid sulfate soil | place: Finland: Risofladan, Vaasa | collected... | reverse complement strand
TGATAGCTTCATCCTTCTTTTTCTCGTAATAATTAATATCAAAGTGAGAAAGCACATTGTTTTTGTAAGAAGTATCCATAACATTAGGAAAAGTTCCCCTAATTCCTTTACTAGCATACTTACGATAGTTTCTTTTCTTTTTAGTTCTCCAATCATGCCAAAGTCTTTCTAAAGCTTTCTTTTTAATGTAAACAAACCTTCCTGGTTCAATTTCTCGTCTAGAATAGACATGAATCATACCTAAAGGTCTTTGCCAAACAATATACTCACTAAATTTATTAAAATAAGCTAAATTAATCATAATAAAGTGTCTTTTCTTTCTAGCCATCATTAATAATCTTTCTAAATCCTTAACTATTGTAGATAAAGCATCTTTAGAAAGAGCTTGTAATGCTGGTTCATCCCAAATTGCAATTTGATCTTCTGTACTTTGTAAAAATTCAATCATTTCTTTTAAATCAAAAAAAACTTTTGTGTGATCAAACTCTCTTCCTGTTTTCCAAGCTGCATAATAACCAACAGCAACAGAGTATGTTGTATTATGGGTTATCATCCAATTATCTGTTATAAATAATTTACTTGGACTATCTAAAGAGAATCCATAAACTTGACAAGGTTTTGATTTAACCACATCAATAGAAATCCTATTTGAAGATAAATAAAAAGAATGCTCTTTTTTTATTTTATGTTTGTTAATTAATGGCAATTCCAAATCTTTAAGATATAAAGAGATAGAATAATAAGTTCCTTCAAATCCAGTTGATTTGATTCTTTTTTTAACTTTTCTTATATTTCCAGTTCTTCCACCTAAAGAATAAATTAAATCTCTAATCCCTTCAATTAATTTCTTAGATTTTAGTGTAAAATTATATCCTCCTTGATAATACCAACCATCTGTATCAATTAAACCTGCAAGTAATTTTTTTCTATAATTACTATCTGACAACAAAGCATCTGGTGGTATAAACTTTTCTCCACTTCCTTTTCCTTCCAACCCATATTCTATTAAAAATTTGGAAAACTCTCCATTAATACTAAAATGATAATTGGTTGTGTTTCTTCCTTCTGTTTTAAAAGAACTCATTATAGGATAATATTTAGAAATCTCTTGAAGAATTTTAAAATTTGAATTAGTTATATTAATACTTCTTCCTTTCTTTAAACTACTAAATGAACCATCACCTAAATAAACTCCCAAAGAATAAGGTTCTATTTTACAATCAATTCTATCTTTAAAGTTCTTTATTTCAAAAGAAGATAAAGAAGTAGAGTTCTTTTTAAAATCTTTTGATAAATTAGAGTAATAACTTGCTTCATAATTTCTTACAATCCACTCTCCTTTATTTCTTTTCTTATTTTTAAATATGTCAAATCTTTCATTTCTGCTTAATAACTTTTCTTTTTCCGTAAGTTTTTCTCTTGAACTTACTTTAACATTTATAGGAATAGGGTGATTATTAGAACAAGTATATAATAAATTTTTAGTCTTATTAAATTGCATTACATTATAAGGTTCATTACAAAACCAATTTGAAAGCCCATTTACTTTTGCAAAAATATTTGAACCATCTAATTGAGGAGATAAAATTAAATCTCCTTCTTTAATTTCTTCCACATTTTTCCAAGACCCATTTGCCATTAATACTTTACTTCCTTTCTTTAAACATTTACCTTCTCCTTCAGCTCCTTCAAATAATAAAACAGCATCTTTTTTTGGGTTTCTTTGGGTACATCTAGCCAACATCAAATCAATTTTTTGAATTAATCTATCATCCAAAGGAAAATTAAAAGGTAGTACCCTCATTATAAACCTCCCTCTTCTTCACTAAACATTCCATAACCATAAGCATCTTGTGTTTTTTCTACCAACCTATATAAATCTTCAATAGCACTTTCAACTTCTTTTCTAACTTTAAAATTTTTTAAATAAGTCTTTCCATTATTTGAACTAATATAAGTTCCTTCTGCTTCAGGTAATTCATTTTCTATATCACTAATTTCTTCATTAAATTTTTCTATTTCAATCTCTTTAACTTTTCCAGAAATAACATCCAAAACTCTTCTTATACATTTCAAAGCACTACTTAAATTACCTTCCATCATAGAACTAATATAAGTTGCTCTTAACATGGCCAACATCTCCACAATTTTTCCTGCTTGATTATAACCTGCTTTATCTTCTACATCATTTGTTTGTGGATAAAAAACCATTTTATATGTATGTAAGTATAATTTATAAACTTATTTAAATTTTTGATATATCCCTAATTTTGCATTTAATTCCATGTTCTTGATAACAAGTTTGTTTTAATCTATATCTTGCTATCTCTTTTCCTTTTTCATTTAATATAATATACTTCTCAGTTTGATTAACATTTGAAGGAATCTTTGATTTGTAGGGATATCCTTTATTTCTTCTTATTTTTTCTTTTCTGGTATTTCTTTTATCCATTTTTTCCAAAACACTGAAACTTTCCTTTTATTTGGTTTTCTTTTTTCCCAACAATTACCACATATTGGTTTTCCTTTGTAGTAAGATCCATTAGTATCTTTTCTACAAACAGAACATTTCATGCTAAATCATCATCTCCTTCTAGTATGAGTGTATAGCTAAAAGGTTCTCCATATTTCTTTAAATATTGGTCAGATAATCTAGTTATCTCTTGAACTTTTTGATATGTTGGTTCTTCCTTTGCTTCTCTTATCAATTTATAAATATTATACCTATCTGTTAGTTTTTGATTTAATTGTTTCATTTGAACATCTTTATTTTCTCCTGTGCCTTTTCTATATCTAATACTACTTCTCTACCTCTACCTAATCTTCTACTTTCTTTAACTAATGATAATCTCTTTAATGCTCTCCCAACCCATTTAGCATTAATCCATTTTTCTTCACTTTCATCTTCTTGTAGGAAATCCTTAAATTCTCTAGCCATTATAGATACAGAAAGATATTTATCTATGTGGGGGGATTGAGAAACAAAATCAATTAAACTAACATCTCTACTTTCTATGAATTGATCTTCTCTCTTTCCTTTTATTATTAAAGAAAGGGATTTAATTACTCCATCTAATATATCATCTCCAATCATTTGTGCCACAATTAAAATGGGAAATGTTATCTCTAATTCTCTACCATTAAACTCTGATTTTGTTATTTTATTAAAGAAGTACTGTTGTTTAGTGTTGTTATTTGTATGTGTAGTAGTGTTGTTAGAGAGTACCCATTTATTCCAATCTCTGTACAGTGTTCCTGGGGACAATAAACTGCATGAAACAACACCATTCCCTTTGAGATTGAGGTTTCTAAGTAGTGTTGTTATTTTTACGAATTCTGTCTCTTGTTCCCATATTTCAATTAGGTTAACAACACTAATTTTGTTACTTCTCTCTAAAATAATGGGAATTGTTCTATCTCCAAGCACATCTTCCATACCATAAATATTAGCTAAAGCTAGGGGTCTATAAACATCAAATTCTTCAACTACTTGTTCAACTCCTTCTGGAGTTTTTTGTTGTTTCATTCTTCTAACCTTTACCCCTTTTTTGTAAGCAGAGTTCAATAACTCCCTAAGATTTTCTGCACCCCTTCTACTTAATCCTTCAAATTCATCAATACCTAATGCTCCTGTAGTTCTAAATAATACTGCTTCAGTCATATTATTATTAACTTGACCATTCAAAGATAAATCCATTGTTAGTTTTAATATCCTAGACTTACCAGAAGATTTCATAGCATTAAAGAATAAGAAAGGATAAGAATTAAATTCTCTATGGAAATATGTTCCTATGGCCCAACAAGTTAATATTGGAGGATAGATTTCATTCATGTCACCATATTTTTTATATAAATCAAGAATAGTATGATAGCAGTCTTTTAATCCTTCTTGCACTTTTTCTTTTTCTTCTTTTAAATCAATGGTATTTTCTTCACCTAACCTTTTAAAATCTTCATCAGATAAAACACCCTTTCTTTTCATACTATCTCCTCTTTAATTTTAATAATAGTAGAAACATTAATTACTGCAGGAAGTCCGAACTTATCAGTAATAGATAAAAAAGGATCTTCATAAGCTAAAACTTTTGAGTAAGAAAAAATTTGATTATCATTTAACTTGATAAATACATTCTTTCCAATCCATTCTTTCCAATCCATTGTCTTTTTTTTAAACCTCTTTAATATTTAAATCTTTGTTGTCCCTTAACGTTAATAATAATTTTTCTACTCTTTGTAATATAAATCTCTCTGCCATCTTTATTTTTTCTGTACCTCTTTAATTTTAAATATTAATACAACCATTCCTATAAACAAAAAAGATAATATTATTAATTCATTCCAATGATTCCACATCCAAGAACAATTATTAATATTCCAAGTTGCATCCCACACATTTTTACATTCCATTTTATTTTGTTGGTTTAATATTGAAACAAAGATTTATAAAGAAAAGAGTTATTATTTTAATATCACCTCTTTTTTTCCCACCAGAGAGGTTTTGAGAAATTAATTAAAAAAGAAGGTTGAGTAGGATCCTCATCTGAAGTAATTTTCTTTTTTAACTTAAAACATCTCTGGCAGGGTTTTAATAATTATTAATTAATTTATAAATACCTCATCATTTACAATTACTTTTCGGACTATGTTCTTGTTTTCATTTTAAATAAATACATTGTATTGTACTTCCTTTATAAATGAACATTGAACATCTTTTATAATGTAAGAAAGATTGTATAGATTAGCTTTTAAATTAATAATTCCACTTCCATATAGATATAAAGAATTATTCATTAAATTAGTATTTGTAGTTATTTGACAATTTTCTGCACAATCTATTAACCATCTTTCACTTCCTGAGTAAGTACAGGTATCATATACCACAGCATCTTCTTCTGTATCGTGTACTTCTCTTGCATCTGAATGATTAGCCCAAATAGTAAAATTATATACTCCCACACCATCAGGAACAGAACAATCTTGTTGCCAGATATTATCTCCAAAGTAACTAGGTTCTCCTTCTTTACTACATTCATAATCTCCTGTTGAGTTTGTTAGAGTCATGTTTATAACAGTTACTCCAAAGTCTAAGTAAAGTCCTTCATCTGTAACTGAAAAATTAACTGTAATCTCTTGAGGGTAATCTACATCAGCAACATTATCACTTGCAGGATATTCTAAAATAACTGCATCTATTCCTTGATTTTGTACAAAATTGTTTCCACAATTATCTTGTCCTGCAAATAAGAATTCATCAATGGAGTGTAAAGACTTATCTGCTTTCCAGTTATTAACTCCATTATCAATAACTTCTTCTTTTAAATAAATTCCATCTGTATCTTTTATTGCCCAATAAGGGTCTGCAAATAAAGGTTCACTACTTTCAATATAATAATAATCTTCATCTTGAGTAATAGTTAATATTGGACTTACATCATCATCTTCACATAAAATCCCTGAAGTATTATCTCTATCATACCATTTAGAAGCTTCATGTGTTGTTGCCCATTCCCATTCAACTTCTGAATAATCTCCTTCTGAAATTACTAACTTATCATGAAGTCCTTCTATTTGAGTTCCTATGTTATCTGGGTCTACACCATAATTATGTTTATACATACAAATTATTATTTTACCTCTATCATATGCTTCTTTAAACGCATTATCTATTGCTTCTTGTGTTTCATAACCTTGTACACAGGGAAAAACAAATCTATTCATATCTCCTTCTAATTGATAATTTGTTTCATTTGGGTGATAAGGTTGTAAATAAGTATTGGTATTATCTGCCCAATAATAACTATTTTCAATAGGTTCTGTAGTATCTGTATTGTCTCCTAAATTAGAATTATATCCCCAGTCATATTTTAATATTCCTTCTAACCAGTTACTAAGATTAGTATTATAATATAACCATCCACTTCTATAAACATTTGTAAATTGTTGTTCATCAATAATTCTCTGACTAAATACAGATTCCATATTTCCTTGTGAAGTTTCGTTGTGTGTTGAATTTGTTCCAAATAATGTTTCATTATTAAACTCCATTACTTGATTCCAATTACTTGCATTTTCATTAAAAGGTTCTCCTTCACCGGCAACCCATTCTGTATAGTTATACCATTGATGATTATGAAAATGAAATTGTACTTCATCTCCATATTTGGATATTTGTTCTGCATATGTATCATTATTTGCAAATAAAGTATATATTGGATTCTTTCCTAAACCATTTACATTTTCCCAATACATTCTTGTTGTCATATCAAACCAAGATAGTCTTGGTATTCCTCCTAATTCATCTGTTTCTGTTTGTCTAAATGTAGCATTTTCTGTTCCTTCTATATCATTAAAAAATGTATTCCAAGTTATTCCTCCTGCATCATAATTTGTAGTTATTAAATCTGGATATTCTTCATCTAAATTATCTGCTAAGTTAGTGGTTTCTGTATCAATAACAAATACAACTCTAACTTGAGGGTCAATATCATTTCCAAAGAAGATTTCACTAACTCCTTCTTCATCTGTATAATTAAACTCTTCTTTTCCAGTAGTTACTCCTAAACAAGCCATTGTTATATTATACAAAATCCTAGTCCATTCATCTCCTTCTTCTGCTTGAGTTTCAACTGGATGTTCTGTAGTATATGTATATTCTGTTGGATAATATCCTTCTTCTGTAAAATTAATATACCAATCTGTATTAATTAGTCCTCCTGCCTGGCAATAATCTCCAAAGTCTGGGTCATCTTGACATAACCATCTTAATCCATTTGGATTTTTCCATGTACAAGTAATATTATAAGGTTTCCAGTCAAGTATTGTATTATTAGTAACATTATATACTGGATATTGATTATACTCTAATTCAGCAGGAATTAAATTCATTTCCACGTATGTTTCACCAGTTGAATTTAAATCAAAGAAAGTCCAATTATCTGTTTGATTATAATTATTGGAAGTATCATAAACTTCACAATTCCATTTATATCTTAAATTAGATAAATTTAATTCTATATCATTAAAATCTACTACAATTTCACTTGTTGCAGAAAACTCTGTAGAGTTTGTTATATTATAAAATGGTTCATCATTAAGGTAAATATTTAGTGTAACATTTTCTATATTACTTTCTGCATCTGTTACATTACAAACAAAATCTTTTGTTAAATTATCTAAATATTCTGTTGCATTTTCTGGAGACATTAATCTAATATTAGGAGATGTTGAATCAACATCTTTTGTTAAGTAACTAAAATTACTAGTCCTATTAGAATTTCCAGTTGAATCATTAACCCAAACATACCATATAATTTCACTTCCTATTGTAGTATTTATTCTCTTAGTTACATTAACCCATTGAGTTACTCCACTTATATCTGTTGGAGAATCATTTACAAAGGTTACTGTTCCATTAGCAAAGCTAAAAATATAATAATCTAATGCTGTTTCATCTTCTAAGTAAACAGAATGTTCTACTAGTGTTCCTGCTAAAGTAGAATTTGTTTGATTATTTGACCATGTTGGGGAAGTAGTATCTGCTATAATTGTATAAGAAATATTAAGTAATGGTCTATCTCCAACTGTCGTTGCTTCTTTAGAACTAAATCTAATTAAATCTCCTGTATCAGGAGTTCCAAACACACCCATTGCAGAAGTTGAAATATAAATATTTGTTTCATCATATTCATTAGCAAGTGCTTCTGTTATTAAATTTGTAACGTTCCAATTAACTTTACCTATTGTATCTCCATTAATTACAACATCATCATATAAATCAACATCATAATAATCAGTTGAAGGTCTTCTTAGATAAATCATTGCAAACTGTTCAGTTGAAGCAGAACCAGTTTTAGTACCTTCTATCCAACCATTATATCTTATAGAACTTGTTCCATTTTGATAAAACTCATATACAAAATCATCTGTATAATCATTCATCCAAAGAGAACTTTCATTACCAGTAATTCCATATCCATCCCCATTACCTATTGTACTTGTATCCCAATTATCTATTATAGCTGAAAAATCTAAATCCCAAATATATACTTCATCATCTGTTAAATCAGTAATAAAGAAAGCTGTTCCATTACCCCAGATTCCAATAGGATTATCATTTACACTTAATGCTCCAATTTCATAAAGCTGAATATAAGTTCCATTTTGAAAATATTTATAAACCCTTTGATTAGTATATTCTGTTGTCCAACAATATGTATTATTACAAAAAATTCCATATCCATTTCCATTTCCTCCACTAACATTCATTGCCCATCTAGTTAATGATGTTCCATCAACATCATAAATATATACTTGGTCGTCTAAAGTATCTGTTATAAAACATCTTGTATCATTACACCAAATATCTCCAGGATTACCATTATCTTTAGGGATTGAACCTAATGTATTCCAATGATTTCCTGTGTAAGTTCCATTAATAAAATAAATATATACTTCATCATCAGTAGAATCTGTTGTTAAAAAATGTGTGTCATTAAGAAATACCCCATGACTTGCTTCATTTCCTGATGGAACTAAATCAAATTCTGGTAATCCAAAATCTTCTTCAACTAAATATGCTCTTCCAGTATATCCTTCAAAAGCACTATCTAATCCATTTAAATAAGCATCTAAAACTAATGTAGCATTGTCTATTTCAATACCTGCCACACTTGATAAATCAAACTTTAACATAATCTCTTGATAATAAGCTCCAGTACTTAACAAATATAAATATGTTGCACCACCATAATTATATGCTTGAGATAATGAATATATGTAAGTATCATCCAAATTCTCAGTATCAGCATCTTGTAATTGAACAGTTGGGTCTAATTCAACGTCAACATCGTTTGGAAATACTCCTTGATTAGCAGTTACCCCAATAGCTAATAACCAAACTCCAGGAGTTCCAATAACATCACCATCTCCAACATAAATATTTGTTATATTAAATCCATGTTCAATTAAATCATTATAATTAAAAGTATAATAATCTGGAAATTCTATTTGAGGTACAAGAGAATCATATTCTCCTTCTAAATTAATAGTTTCATTTAAATTATAAGTTTCTCCATTCCAAATAATTGAATCATTTTTATTTATAGTTTGAATATACCAAAATTTAGTATTAGTAATATCTTGTCCTAAAGAATTCTTCAACTTGTTCTTAATTTTCATACTTTTATCAGGAAAGAAACTAAATTCTTGAGTCCAATTAAAAGCATCATTATTATTATCTCCATAAAATGTTGCTTGTGTTTCGTTAAAAGAACTAGTCCAAGTCCAAGTAAAATTAAGAGTAGTATATGTGTAATCAGTACCTCCAACATTTCCAGTTATTCCAAAACCAAATGAAGAAATATAACTATTATTCATATCGTAAACATCAATGTACTTTTCATCAGTTCCTAATTTATAAATTAATCCTGTATTATCTTGAAATCCCCCTTCGTGAATTCTATAAAACTCACTTCTTGGAACATAATCTGGATTTTCTTCTGTGCCATTATTAAGAAACATTGTTCCAGAATAAAGTGTTTTAGTACATTTATTACCTATACAATGTGTTTCTGTTGAAGGAGTATAAGTAACAATTTCATTTTCTCCACTGTACTTTAAAATAGGGGAAATAAAGGTTTCTCCTTCAAATAATGAATTTTCTATTTGTATTTTAGGAAAAAATATAAAACCTAATAAAATAGTTAAAGCTATCACACCTATTATTAATCCAAAAACTATTTTTTTTTTTAATGCCATATTGAATGTGTTCCATTAAAAGTTATATTTGATTCACATGTTTGTGATAAACAAAATGTTTGATCTTCTGAAATATATAAATTAGCTCCACTTATATTTATATCTCCTGTAGAAACTCCTCCACTTGAAAAATTAGTATCAGGACTTGGATTTGTAGAGTTATAAAATCCATAAGGGTTACTATCCAAATAATAATCAGCTATACTAAAATCTGTAGAGTTATAGTATCCAAAAGTATTAGGCATTGGATTTGTAGAGTTATAAAATCCATAAGGGTTACTATCTAAATAATAATCAGCTA
>Ga0307378_10014131_pt1 | contig 10058 bp, 9 predicted proteins | sample UN1MG_FD_202238 | JGI IMG/M metagenome (GOLD analysis project Ga0307378, IMG submission 202238) | Soil microbial communities from Risofladan, Vaasa, Finland - UN-1 | ecosystem: Environmental > Terrestrial > Soil > Coastal area > Acid sulfate soil | place: Finland: Risofladan, Vaasa | collected... | reverse complement strand
CCAGAACAAGTTTTTCGACGAGAACACGGAAACGGAAATCGTGAGCCCGCAGACGGTGGTCACCCGTCTCCGAAGCCTTGTGGAACTGGAAACCGAAGTCCACGTGATGAATTTGAAGTCCAAGGTTGGCGGGACGTTCCGGGTGGTCTGGGTCGATACGGTCGGCAGAGACGGTTTTCACGCCCTCGGCTTGGAGCTCAGCCAGGCAGACGGAGATTTGTGGAAGATTCAGTTCGCGAATTCAGGCGAAGTCGCCGGGGAGGCGGAAGGGTGGATCGAGTGTCAACGCTGCCATCAGCGCCTCAAGGCCTCGGTCCCCGGGGCCCGCGCGGAATTCCTCGTGCAGGGATTTCAGATCTCCCGTCCCTGCGACCGCTGCAAAGCGACGACGCCGTGGGCCTTCAGCGTCGACCCCGCGACGCAGGCCGCGCCTGACGCTCGAGGGCGCGCCGCGGGCAAGAAGCACGGGAAGGAGTTGCGCCGCAAGGGACGAGTGCCGCTCAGCATGCAGATCAAGGTGGTTCGCGACAACTTTGGCTTCCCTTTCGAGGACATCTGCACGACGCTGAACGTTTCGCGGGGCGGCGCCTGCTTCGTGAGCGCCCATCAATACGCCGTCGGTGAAGCCTTGAAGGTTTTCATGCCCTACAAGGAGGGAGAACTTGGCATTCCGGTTCCCGCTCGCGTGGTCCGCCGCGACCCCGTGAAGGGCAGCCCCCATCACGCGATCGCCATCAAACTGGAAGAGGCGCAATCATGAAATCGCACAATTCCTTTCCCCAAAACTCGCTTTCCCGCCGGAAATGGCGCATTTTATCGGGCGCGGTGATTGCCCTGTTGCTCCTGGCGCTCGCTGCTTTGGCGCGCCCGCCGCAGGCGATGGACTTTGTTCTGGAAGGAAAGATCACCCGTAAGGTTCAAGACAAGCTGACGGTCAACACGGGACAGAACATAGTCTTCACCGTGCGTTACAACGACCAGACCGAAATCAAAAAGAGCGACGATAGCGCGGCCTCACCCGGTGATTTGAAGGTGGGAATCAAGGTGAGGGTCGAGGGAGAATTGACCGAATCGGGTGAAGTGCTGGCGCTCAGGATCACGCTCCAAGGATGACAGCGCGCACCGGGTGGTCAGCGTGGCGAGCCCTGCGCCACGGCCCGCGCTTGGTCGTTCAAACTCCAGTCGTAATCCTGATAATTGACCTTGGCGTTGGGGATCTTTGCCAAGGCCTGTCGCCGCTCGTCGTTCAGATAACTTCTAATGTAATCCACCACAGTCCGATTCCCGCCGGACCTTGAACCCAGCGCCTCGGTGAAATCGGAAGCATACCAGTCGAAGATCTTCGAGAGTTCAATCCGGTTTCCGGCCACATCAAGTTTCACCTGGCGGTTGTCGTTGATGAATGCCCGCGCGGCGGCGTCGAGTTGCTCGTCGAGCGTACCCGGCAGGTAAACTCGAGTGCTGAGAGGCGGGCAGCTCGCCGACGCGCAGTTGATGGCAAAGTGGATTCTCGGGTCGTGAAAGCGGGCGCGGATGATGTCGTTTTCCAGACTGCGCAGCGTCATCTTCTCGCCGCCCAGACTTACGCGCTTGACAAAGAACGCTCCGTAGGGAATCAGCCCGATTTTGGTGATACTGGAGGTCGGGTAATTGTCCACGACGATGCGCAGGATCCAAGCGTTGTAGGCGTTGATCCAGTAAGCAAGCTTTGCTTCGCGGGTTGGAAAGAGTTGAGGTTTGTTGTCTGGACTGACGGCGGAAATCTGCTCGATCATCTTATCCAGATCGCCGCGATTCTGCTTGAGCGCCGCGTAATCCACCATTCCTTTGGCATCCACATAATTGGACAGGACACTCTGGAGCGGAGCGTAATCGAAAGAGGCGCGCTGAGGCCTTGGGTCGCCAAGGAGCGTGGCCACACCAAGCAGCATGGCGAGGGTTACAAAATCCCACCACATCGTCATATCGATTACTTAGATGCGTACCCACATCCGCGGATTCACACCACCCTAGTCCTTCAGGAGCTCCATATTCCTGCCCTTCCCCGCCCTGAGAGCCTGCCGGTAGATATGGCCCGCCGCCGCTACGTCCCAGAGGGCGATTCCGCAGGACTTGAAGACCGTGATCTCTTCATCGCTCGTCCGCCGCTTATTTCCACCCACGACTTCGTGCAATTCCACGATGTCATCCCAGTCGTGCCCACTGCCGGGGAGGCCAAGAATCAAGTCGCCCGCCTCTTCCTTGGCCTGCTCAATGGAATCGATGGTGATGAGGCTCGCTCGTTTCAAAGTCGCGTCATCCATTTCGCGGCGGTTGGCCATGTTGGCGCCGATGGCGTTGACGTGCGTTCCGGGCTGAAGCCATTCGCCACAGATCACAGGCTCGCGCGACGTGGTGGCGGCGATGACGATCTCGGCGAATCGCACGGCGGCTTCGGCGGACTCGACGGGTTCAACTGCCAGATTCAGGCGCTCACTCAACTCCCGGCAGAAATCCAACCGCCGCCGCTCGTTCCGGCTGAAAACCCTGACGCCGTCGAGCTTGCGCACCAGCGCCACGGCTTCCAGTTGGGTGCGCGCCTGGCGGCCCGTGCCGATCACCGCCACTCGGGAAGCGTCCGTCCGCGCCAGGTATTTCGTCGCCACGCCACTCGCCGCGCCCGTGCGGATGCGCCCGAGATGGTCGGCCTCAATGAACGCCAACAGTTCACCGGACACCCCGTCGAAGAGCAGAACCACAAAGTGAAAGGAGGCGGAGGTGACGGTGTAGATTTTCATGCCCACCAGATTCTCATCGTGCAGCGCCGCCGCCATGTAATGCAGCGAAGTCCCGGGGAGAAAAATGCGCTGCCGCGGACGGTTAATGCCCTTGCCGTCATGCTGGGCGCGAAAACTCGCCTCGACACACTCCAGCCCGCGCTGCATCGGAAACAGTGCTTGGACGTCGGCTTCGGAGAGGAATAAGGCCATAGCTTGTCGCAAACCTCAGAAGTCTGGGCGTGCGGCGTCCGGAGTTGCTGCTTTGATGCCTTCCTCAGGAAATTGTCCCGGACTCCGGACTCTCGTCTCCGGACCCCGTCAACGCAGCCACCAAATCAGAGATATCAAAACAAGGAGTCCGACAGCGCCGGCGACGTAGGGAAACGATGTGCGCAAAAAAGGGACCTTATAGAACCAGGAGGTCTGCCACCAGGTCTCGTTCTGTGCGTCGAGGGCCGGGCGAACGGCCGCCCAGGTGACGTCCACCAAAACGCGGCGCGCTACCTCACCAAGCTCCCGTGTCGCCGCCGCGGGCGACCCGACGTAGCCCAACTGATTTCCCATCCGCAACGGATAGTTCTTGCGGAAGTTGTCGAGAAAAGTGAAGCGAATCGGATCCAGCTCGCGGTAGTTTTCCTCCACGAGCTCGGGGCGAGAGCGCAAAAGCAGCGATGTCTCCCACATTCCTCCGTGCGAATCGCCCCGGATGGCCCTCCGTTCTTCAGGAGTGAGAGGGCGCCCGAGCAGCGGCTCCACACGGTCTGCGAACTGGCCGCGGAGGAATCCCCACAATACCGGCCCGCTCACCGAAAGCATCCGCACACCGTGCCGGCGTGAAACCACCGCCGCCGCCTCCTCCAGGGCCACCAAGTGCCGCGGTCCGGCGTGGGCGTTGGTCACCAGGATGTAGCGGAAGCCGTGCCGCGCCAGCGCCGCGCCGTAATCAAGCGTTGCGTTGCGGACGGTTCGTGGACGCACCAGCAGCGTCCCGGCGTGGTCAAACGCCGATGAGCCGATGGGAATCGGCGGGCCGATGAGCACGTTCCAACCCGGCTTTTCGCTGATGATCCGTTTCGCCAACTCCGGGTTGAAGAATTCGGAGTGAAAGACGTCGGTACCCACCGGCAGGTGCGGGCCATGCTCTTCCAGCGGGCTGACAGAGAAAAGGACAACCGTTCGCTCGCGGTCGAGCGCGTCGATGCGTTTGAAACTGAGCTCCGCGAGTTGATGGACGCGACCTGCGGGAGACTCAGCCTGGGACGAAGCGACAGCGTGTGAGTCAGTTTCGGACACGATCCATCCCCCCGTGGATGAAGCCCTACTGGCTGGGGAAACGAGTACGGACCTTCAGCGTATGAATCGATTTTCGAGTTTCGAGTTTCTATTTTCGAGTTTCCACGCTCAGTGAGGAACGCCGAGCGCGTCGGCGTACGCGTCGCGGCCCAAGTTCAAATCCTCAATGAACCGCTTGCGAGCTTGCGCCAGCTTATCCGAGCTCCGCCCGAGAGCCACAGAGAGAAGGAGAAGCCGGGTCCGATTCCGCACCAGCCACCCGTAGCGCCACAAGTACGCGCCGGTCACCGGAAGTGTCAACGCATAGTACCCTGCGGCCGCTCGCCCCAGCAGGTGGGCGCAGAGCAATACTTGCGCCACATAGAAACCCAGCACCACAAGGGCACGCCATCCCCATAGGGCCCTGGAATCGCGTCCACTGTCTTTCTTCAGGAGCCCGCCCCAAAAAAGCGTCGCCCCGGCCGCCAGGTGATTGAGCAAGCCGTAGAGGGCTACGGGAAATCCGGCCAGGCTCTCCAACCAGAGCCAGAAGCGCCGCGGGAGGGATTCCAGCCACGTCGCACCTTCCACCTCGAACCGTTGCAGCGACCAGCGCCGCCGCTCCTCGCGGTACCTCGTCAACTCATGGCGCAAGGCCACGAGCCGCCCGGGGTTCAGGGAGTTGAGCTGGCCCACCCAATCGGCAACAAACTCGCTCAGCTTGAAGCCTTCGGTATTCTGTTTCCAATTGGGTCTCTCGGCCCAATCCTCTGCCAGGTCCGTCCTCAGGATTTCTTCGAGGTCGACCAGCAAGTTTTTGATGTCGCCGTCGTGAAGACGGAAAGCGTTGGCTTGAAAGTTCTGCTCAACCGTCTCGGCCAGCTTGCGAACCTTGGCCGCCGGATCGCCTTCGCGCGGTGCGAGGCTCTCCCCGAGGGGCACGGGCGCGTCGACGTAGAGAACCACCTCGCCGCCCCGCGCCGGGCCGATGGGGAGACAGATATGTACCGGGAAGAGGGGAAGGTTGTACGCACCGGAATGGCGCAACACGATTTGAAGCGCCAGGGTTGCCGCGGTTGTGGCGATTGGCAACGGGCCCCCGCTCTTTCCCTTCCGCTGGTCGGCAAAAACCACAACCACGCGATGATTCTCCAGAGCCTCGCCCGCCGCGCGGAGCGCCGCCTGGCGATCGAGTCCCGCAGGATCGTAGGGAATCATCCCCAGGCGCCGGGCGATTAAACCGCGCAAGATGCCACGCATCAGATCCCGACTCAAGAGACAATGGATCTGTCGCTTGAATGCCGCGACCAAGATGAGCGCGTCGAGGAAACTTGCCGGATGGCTGATGACCAGGATCGCCGCGCCCGAATCGGGTAAAAGTTCCGCGCGCAAAAGACGGATTCTGCTGAAGACGACGCCGAACCACCCCCGCACCAGCGCCCGCAGAACTTTGTAGCCCGATTCGGTGTGGGGTTGGATATCCGACTCTCGGCCGGTTGTCTCCATGTAGTCTCCCTGTATCAAGGCATCCGTGTGGAGGTCCGAATCGCCGCGCGCCCGCCTCAACGCGCGCGCTTCGGTCTTGCTGCCGGACGCTCCGGCATATCTTCGCTCTCCCAACCTTCGACGGTTCCCACCGGTCTCACGATGGTTCCGTGCATGGCATAGACCTTCTGAAACCGGTTCCCCTTCCGGTCTTCGAGGCGCAAACGAAAATGCGGAACGTCATCCCTTTTTCCGACTTGGATGGGAAAGAAGCCGTTAAGATTGCTTTCCACGTACGCCGTCGCATACTGTTGCCGCGCCGCCCACCACGTGAAAACCCGGATGCGACTGAAGTCGATCTCCTGGGACCCGCTGCGGTCCGCGGCAAGGTACTGGGGCACCTGGCGGCCGTCGTCCTCCACAGTATTCAGCACCAGCCACGCCACGACGTTGGCAGATTGGGCATACATGGAGATGGCGTCAGGAATGTCCAGGCTAACGAATCGTCCCAGCAGCCAACCGGCCTTGGAACCCGCGCGGACAAGGTACCAGGCTTCGCGGAGGGCTGGGGTTGAGGGAGGAGCATCCGGCTGCGGCGGGCGTTCCACCATCCGCCGCCCAAAGACCTCCACGCTCTGGTTGGGAGAGAGCTGGTCCAATTGTGGCGCGTCGCGGGAAGGCTCCAGACGCAGGTTGGCAACCGTCGCCAGGTGGCCGTCGGCCTGGGGGAGTTCGTCTTTCAATTCCCTGAGGAGTTGCTGGCCGCGGTCGTGTGTCTCGACGTCGACCAACCCGCCCGCCTCCGCCCAACCGGCAGTCTTATCAGTGAGGCGGACACGCGCCCAATCACGCGAACGCTCGAGGACTTCGACCCGGTCACCCGATTTGGCCGTCGCCACGCGGACACGGACGCGCGCCGGCGAATTGAACACCTCGAGCGTGTCCGCCAGGACGTAGGCCACCTCCAAGGGTGGTCGGTGCGCAGGGCGGTACACGAGGATGTAGTACACGGCACCGCCGGCGGCGACCAACAAGATCAGGATGGTGACTAAGGATCGTATGGAACCACTCCATCCGTCATTTCAGGATTTCCCGGACACGGTCTTGGGTCAGTGAAGGTCTTGCGACATCACAGAAGTCTCGATCCACGGGCCCCTTGGGTCACAGAAGACCGTGATCGTCATTCTACACCATATACCCCCCGGAGGGCCGCGCAGCAGGATGTGATTCTCCGCCGCTCGGCCGGTTTCCAGGTGTAGAATTCATCGCAGGAATCCAAGGAGGAGATCACGAAGGCCGAACGATTGGACATCCCCGGACCCGCCGGGCGCCTCGAAGCCCTTCTCGAATGGGACCCCGAGCCTCCCGCGCGCCTCGCCGCCGTGGTGTGTCACCCTCACCCCCAGTACGGCGGAACAATGCACACCAAGGTCGTCTACCGGGCGGCCAAGGCTGCGATCCAGTTGGGAATCCCGACACTGCGCTTCAACTTTCGCGGTGTCGGCAAGAGCCATGGAGATTTCGACGAAGGAAGGGGCGAGCGAGACGATCTCCGCGCCGCACTCGACTATCTGGCCGAGCGATACCCCGAAACCAAAACCTGCGTCATGGGCTTCTCCTTCGGTGCCTGGGTGGGACTCGAGGTGGGGTCTCGAGACTCGCGCGCCTGCGCCCTGGTGGGAATCGGTGTCCCGACAGGCTCCGCGGACCTGGGTTTTCTCCACTCCGCCCCGAAGCCCAAACTGATAGTCCAGGGAACGAAAGATCCCTTCGGGTCTCGCACCCAGGTCGAGGAACTCTTTGCCTCATTGACCGAGCCCAAGCAGATTCGGTGGATTGAAGACGCAGACCACTTCTTCACCGGCAAGCTCGATGAAGTCCAATCGGCCGTTGGCTCGTTTCTCGAGGAGACCTTCCCGGAGCTTGTCCAGGGTGCGGGAAAGCCTTAGCCTGCGCGGAGTGCCCGCTTAGTTTCTGCTGGCCGGAACGGAGGCAAGACGATGGGAGACGTCGAGGAAACCGAAGGCGAACCGCTCTACTGCCCGGCCTGCGATCGGGAAGTCGACGATCCCCTGGTTTGCGGCGACTGCGCAGCCATCATCTGCCGGCGGTGTGGAACGCCGCTCGAAAAGGTGGATGAGCTGGGGATTGGGTGAAAGACGGCTTTTGTCCTTTGTCCGTTGTCCCTGGTCGTTGGTCCTTCACCGTTTGAGCTCTGTCCGCTGCTGGCAAGTTGCCGCGCTGGGCCCGAAACTGGAAACTTGAAACCCGACCGTCGCGCCGCCCGAGTTTCCAATTTCGAGTTTCCAATTTCGATTTTCGTTTTTCCAATACTGTCAGTAAGCCGCGAGTTCCTGAGCCACCCTGACGATATCCGCCGGCTGAGGCAGGACGGCATCCTCGAGCACCGGATGGTAGGGGATGTAGACATCTTTCCCGGCCAGGCGGCGGACCGGTGCGTCGAGGAATTCAAACAGTTCTTCGGCGATGCGCGCGGCGATTTCGGCGCCGTATCCCCAAGAAATCGCATCCTCGTGCAGCACGAGCACGCGGCTGGTTTTCTTCACTGATGCGGAGATCAGTTCCCAGTCGTAGGGGTTGAGCGAGCGCAAATCCAGAATTTCCGCCCGGATTCCTTCCTCCTCCAGAGTCTTCGCCGCCTGAACGGCGCGAACCACCAAAGAACCGTAAGTGACAATCGTCAGGTCGTCCCCTTCACGGACCAGCTTGGCCTTCCCGAAGGGGATCATGTAATCGCGCCCCGGATACGGGCTGCGGTTGTGCGTCTGGCGGTAGAGGTGTTTGGGCTCGAGAAACAGCACCGGATCGTCGCAGCGAATGGCGGTACGGAGCAGGCCGTTGGCGTCGAGCGCCGTTGAGGGCATCACCACGCGCAGCCCGGGCAGGTGGGTGAAGATGGACTCTCCCGACTGGCTGTGATAGATGGCGCCGCCGGCGAGATATCCGCCGATCGGCGTGCGAATGACCAGCGGACATGAAAAAACATTGTTGGAGCGCCAGCGCAGTGTCGTCATCTCGTCTCGGATCTGCATCATTGCCGGCCAGATGTAGTCGAAGAACTGAACCTCGACCACGGGCTTCAAGCCGCGGGTTGCCATGCCGATGGCCCGTCCCGCGATGCTGGCTTCGGCGATGGGGACGTTGTAGCAGCGCGCGCTTCCGAAATGCCGCTGCAAGCCGTGGGTCACCTTGAACACGCCCCCTTTGCCCTTGAGCTTGCCCAGGTCCTCTTCGTGGGAACAATCAGCCACGTCCTCGCCGAAGACCACCACGCGCGGGTCGCGCGCCATCTCGTCGCGAAGGCAGGCGTTGATCAGGTCCACCATGGTCTTGGGTTCGCCATGGAACTTGGGCGGATGGTCGAAGTGGTCGGATGTCGGGTCGACGGTGGGCGAGGTGATGTAGAGCATCACCGTCTCGGGCTTGGGCGGCTCGGCCTCCAGGGCTTTGTCCGTGGCTTTGCGGATTTCCTTGTCGATGTTCGTCTCGATCTCTTTGAGCTCATTCTCGGAGACCAGTCGCTCGGTCAGCAGGAACTTCTGCCACTTGGTGAGCGGATCCCGCTTCGCCTCCTGGCGACGAATCTCCTCGGTCTTGTAGAGGCGCTCGTCATCGGAGAGTGAGTGCGAATAGGGCCGGATGCAGTGCGCGTGAACCAGCGCCGGGCCCTGCCTGCGCCGCACGTGCTCGACGGCCTTGCCCGCCGCCTCGTAGCTCTCGAGGAAATCCGTCCCGTCGCACTCGATGGTGAGAAGGTTCGGGAAACTCCGCACCAGGCCGGAGATGCTGCCCCCCGCCGTCTGCATGTCCACGGGCACAGATATCGCGTAGCCGTTGTCCTGGACCACGTAGAACACCGGCAGCTTGCGGATGCAGGCCCAGTTCAGTGACTCCCAGAATTCACCCTCGCTCGAGGCGCCGTCACCGAAGGATACGTAGGAGACCTCGTCGGCGTGAAAGCTCGAGGCGAGTTCCGCGGCCTCACGGACCGCCGCGAAATAGACGCTGGCCTCCGCCGCGCCGACGGCGTGGAGAATCTGCGTCCCCGTGGGGCTGGACTCGGAAACGATGTGCAGCGACTTGGACGACCAGTGGGAGGGCATCTGCCGGCCGCCGGAGCTGGGGTCGGTCTTGGCGCCCACCGAACCCAGCAGCATATCGAGCGGGGTCATTCCTATTTGCAGACAAAACGCCCGGTCGCGATAGTAGGGATGAAACCAGTCGTAGCCGGGCTTCAAGTGCATTGCCGCCGCCACGCCGATGGCCTCGTGCCCGACCCCGTTGATCTGAAAGAAGGCGCGGTTCAGCCGCTTGAGCTGGATCTCCTTATCATCCAGCCGCCGCGAGAGGAACATCGTGCGGTAAGCGCCGACGAGAATATCCGGCGAAAGCTTGTGAGCTTTCTGAACATGCGTCGTCGTGGCCATTGAGCCTCTCTGAAGGTAGGTTCCTGGTTTTTCTCACTGCGCGCAGAGCTTGGCCTTCGGTGCCACCCAAATTATCAAATTATGAGAATCCAAA
>Ga0307378_10014130_pt1 | contig 10058 bp, 4 predicted proteins | sample UN1MG_FD_202238 | JGI IMG/M metagenome (GOLD analysis project Ga0307378, IMG submission 202238) | Soil microbial communities from Risofladan, Vaasa, Finland - UN-1 | ecosystem: Environmental > Terrestrial > Soil > Coastal area > Acid sulfate soil | place: Finland: Risofladan, Vaasa | collected... | reverse complement strand
GGACAATCTCCGGTCGTTTGAGGATATCTCCGGGCTGTGATCGAGGGTACCGGATAGCGCACTGCTGGACAAGCCAGCAGTGGCACCCGGCGACAGCTCGTCCTCTTCCCCGCCGGCCTTGTACCGGCGGAAGACCGTTTGACGACTACGGCGGTTCCACCTGTTTTCCTGCCATTTCGCCGAGAGGCCAGATCGGCAGCACGATCGCCGACGGGTGCTCCGCGTCGTGATGGATCGTATTCCTCGCCACGCGCCACGTGCGGCCGTTCGGATCGCCCGTGTTGCGATTGACGTCGAAATTCGGAAAGCTGCTGCTCGTCACGTCGATGCGGATGCGATGGCCCGCCTTGAACAGGTTCGCCGACGGCTCCAGCGGAAACTCGATGCGATACACTTCGCCGGGCCGCATCGGGCGGGGCTCTTCCCAACTACCGCGATAGCGCGCCCGAAGGATTCCCTCCGAGACCGGGAAGGCGTATCCGTTCGGGTAGTCGTCGCTCGAGGGATAGACGTCGATCAGCTTGACGTAGAAGTCGGTGTCCGGCGCGTCGGACGATACCCACAGCACGGCCCGGACGTCGCCGGCGATCCTCACGTCTTCGGAGAGAGGAGCCGTCTGGAACACGAGCACGTCGGGCCGCTCGGCGATCGGCCGGCCGGGCGTCCCGTGGCCGGGGAGAGTGGCCAGCTCGATCTGATCGCGAGGTCCCATGCCGCTGAAGCCGCGGGTGATTTCCGGGGCGTAGGCGACGATGCAGCGGCCGTTGCTGGAGACCGTGTTCCGCGGATCGTAGGTGTACGTGGTTGACGCGGATCGCTCGGGCGGCTCGGACGGCGAAAGGGCCCCGCCGGGCTGCAAGTGGAACGAGGTCGGCCGGGCGCCCTCCGGCGGCCAGGCGTCGCCGTAGTGCCATTGCCCTCCGTGATCGAGGCGGCCGTCGTCGGCCCGGGTGCCGTCGCCGCCGCCCATCACGAACACGCTCACCGGGCTTCCGATATCGGCGTCCGCATCGCCCTTGAGCCACCGATCGAACCACGCCAGTTCCAGCTTCAGGAAGTCGTCGTAGCTGCGGACCTTCGCGCCGCGCGTGCCGAAGTGGACGTCGCCCGCCGTGGGGCGGAAGCTGTTGTGCGTCCAGGGGCCGCAGAGGAAGTGCTGGTTCTTGCGTCCCATTTCGACCATCTTCTGATACCCGTCGCTGATCGTGCGCGGGTACCAGTCGTACCAGCCCACGACCCAGAGGATGGGCACGTCGGGGAAGTCGTCGAAGTACTCGCTCATGCCCAGGCCGGGCTGGCGCCAGAAGTCGTTGTACTCGTAGTTCTCGAAGTAGAGCTTCATCGCCGCGTCTTCGTAGGCGGGCGTCAAACGGAGGGGCGTCTGGCCGCGCTGCCAGGGGATCCGCTCGCACCACTCCAGGAACGCCCGGCCGGAGGCCATCTCGCGAACGGCCTTGGCGGCCGCCGGGTTCTGCCCTGCCTCCCTGCCGTTTTGGGCCACGCTGAGGATCCACTGCAAAAGCCCCAGGTGCAGGGCCCCGCCGCAGCGGAGGCTGTAGTGGTAGGCGTTGGTGGGCCCGTCGTGCGGGATCATCGTGACCAGGCTGGGCGGGTGCTGCGTGGCCGCGTGAAACTGGACCCAGCCCATGTAGGAGACGCCGTGCATGCCCACCTTGCCGTCGCACATCGGGTGCCGGGCGAGCCACTCGATCGTGTCGTAGCCGTCCTCCGGATCGTCCACAAAGGGGAAGAACTCGCCCTCCGACTCGAATCGCCCCCGGCAGTCCTGCGCGACCGAAAGATACCCGTGCTCGGCGAAGAACCGTGTATAGGCGACGCCCCACGCCGCCTTGTTGTACGGCGTCCTCATCAGCACGGCGGGGAGCTTCTGTTGGAGCGGGCGCCCGTTCTCCATGGGATAGTAGACGTCGGTCGCCAGGTGGACGCCGTCGCGCATGCGCACCCGCACGTTGCGCTCGACGCCGACTTGATACTCCCCTGGTTGCGCGGCTTGCGCCGGCGGGTTGCCGTCTGCCCAAAGGAGCACCGCCACGGCGACCCCGGCAATCGTCCGGACCGTACGCATGCTTCCCCTCCCGATTCTCGCGACGGTTGCAGCCAGACCACCGTCCTCGCGTCGCGCCGGTTACGGTTGCGGGCTGGGTTCGAGTCTGACCTTGGCCAGATAGATGCTGGTTTTTCCCTCGTGGCTGGCATAGTAGCTCATCCGGAGCACGCCCTCGTGCCAGACCAGCCCGGGATAGCTGGTGTCGCCGCCGGAAGGCAGGGTGAGGAACTCGCGGAGGGTGCCCTTTTCGGCGTCGATCCAGCAGAGCGCGGTCCGCACCTTGCCGTCGTAGAGCCGCACGCCGGCCACGAGCCGTCCGTCGGGGAGCTGGATCATCTTGGGCCCGCCGATCCGCACGCCCAGGTCCTTCCAAGTCCACTCGGTGTAGGGCGGCTCGGCCGTGCCGAGCTGCGCCGTGGGCGTGTGCGAGTCGCGACGCAACAGGCAGTAGCACGTGGCGTCGCCGTCGAATACGAGCGACGTTTCGTTGGCGTAGGTGCCGCCGGGGAAAGCGTCGTCGACGAGCGTTTCCCATGTTCGCCCGTCGCGGGTACGGTACAGACGAATGAACGGCTTGGAGGTGACGCTGTAGCCGATGCTGTAGCCGTTGCCCTTGTGCCAAGTGGCGCTCCACATCCAGAGGTTCCGATCGCCGATTTCGACGGGCGGGGTCCAGGTCGTCCCGTCCTCGGAGAACCAGGCGACCGACTGGTGCGTTTCGCCTTGGGTCGGCTGGAGAAACCGCACGGCCCCGCTGAGCATCAGGCGTCCGTCGCCGGTGATCGAGAGCTTCGCGTCGCGGACGTCGCCGCCGTCCCAATCCATCAAGGCGACGGGCGTCCACTCGCGCGTATCGGCCGAGCTCACCACCCGGAGCTTCCCGTCGTCCGAAACGTGGCCCTTTCCCTCCCGAAACGCGCAGTACCAGCGATCGCGGAAGCGGACCAGATCGGTGAAGGCGTTGTGCGGGGCCCGGTCCCAAATGCGACGGACCTCCACCAGCTCGGCCTCCGCCGAAGCGGCGACGCCCGTCCCGCCCATCCCGACCCAGGCGGAAACTGAAACCGCGGCGCACGCCGATACGACCATCTTCAGGCAAACGTTCATCGGTGTCTCCTTGTCTGAGCTTTCGCGCTCTCGACGCACGCGACCGAGGTATCTTCGCCGTCGCGACTCGCGTCTCAACCGTCGTGTCGAGGGGCCCTCGACCCCGCCCATTCTAGCGATGGGATTGGGCCAACGCCAACAAAACCGCCCGTGGGGGAGATCCGGCGTCGCAGGAATGAATTCGGACACGACCGCACACTTTCCATCCAGCGGCCAGGTGGCTATGGTAGGGAGGAGTTGTGAGCGTGGGACCCCAACTCGCAAGGTCGGGCGGAGTTGGGAGAGGCATTCCAAGAAAATCGATTTGCAGAGGGCACGCAAATGCGAGGTAGCAAGGACTGGTCAGGAGCTTGGCGATTGTCGTTTAACCGCAAGCCGAAGGCGTGCGCGGGATCGCCAACCGGCGTTCCCTGGTCGCGCACGCCTTCGGCTTGCGGTTAAACGACACGGCGGCCGAAGGTGACGGTGGCTTCGGCACGGATCTCAACTCCCGGGAGACGAATCATGGTGAAGTCACCTTCTTTGCTGGCGAGTTGCCTGGCCGCCGGTTGCCTGCTTCTGCCCGCGGCGGTTGCGGCGGAGCCGGAGAGCCTCGTGCTCAACGGCGGGTTTGAAGAGGGCGGCGAGCTGCCCGACTGGTGGAACCGCCATCCCCAAGAAAACGCCGACGGAAACCGGCACCTCCGCGATCAGCAGGTCTTCCGGTCCGGCAAGGCAAGCGCGCTGCTGAGGAGCGTGACGCCGCATCCGAAAGGGGAGGCGGGCATCCAGTGGAACCGGTACGGGATCGCCGTCGAAGGGGGCTCCGTGCTCGCCGTGTCGTTCTACGTGAAGACCGAAGGCGTCGCCGCGGCCGGGGCCGGATGTCACTTCTACGACGAGAATCGGGAGCACCTCGGCTTCGTCCCGGTCCGCGGACCCGACCGCGCCGACGAGTGGACGCGCGTCGCTCGAACGGTCTACGTCCCCCCGAACGCCAAGACCATGGGCTTCGCCCTGTACGGCCGCGATTGCGGAAAGACGTGGTACGACGACGTCTCGGTCGTGCCCGACTTGGAGGCCGCCGCCCGGCGCGCCGCCGCGCGGGCCCGGTTTGAAATCCCCACCGAGGGCGACGGCCGGTTCCGCGTCGTGCCCGTCCACTCGCTTCAGAAGATCGCCCGCGACCAGCCCGTGCTCGACGCGCCGATCCTCGACCGCGTCGAGCTCCACGCCGCCCGCGACGAGTCCGAAGCCTTTCAATTGGTCGTCATTCCCGGCGGGCGGGCACTCGAGGGCGTCGGCGTGGAGCCGGCCCCGCTCGTTGGCCCGGGCGGCAAGCTGGACCTCCAGTGGAACCGCGTGGGCTACGTGAAGACCGCGCCGCCCTCCTATCCGGTGGAGTACGTCGGCTGGTGGCCCGACCCGTTGTTGCCCCCCGGGCCGTTCGACCTGGCCGCCGACGGGCGCCAGCCCCTCTGGTTCCGCGTCGACGTGCCCCCCGACGCCGCGCCCGGCCGCTACACCGGCCAGGTCACGATCCGACACGGCGACCAGGCCAAGTCGATTCCGGTCGTGCTCCACGTCCGCCGTTTCCGCCTGCCCCGGCCGGGGACGCTCGCCACGCCGTTCGGGCTCTACGCCTCCGCGCTGGCCCGCGGCTATGATGCGAAGGCCCCCTACCATGCCGTCATGCCGCCGGAGGTGTACCGTCGCTGGTGCCGGTTCCTGGCCGAGCGCCGGCTGACTCCGAAAAACGTCGCTCGCGAGTACATCACCGTCAAGCAGGGCGACGGCGGCTGGCAGGTCGACCTCGCCGGGCTCGACGAGACCGTGGCGTCTCTCGCGCCGGACTACTACGCCCCCTATTCCTTCTGCCTCGACCGGTTGCCGAGCGCCAACACGCTGTGGAAGGACGCGGCCAAGCCGGACCCCGCCCCGTGGGTCGACCGGACGGCCGCCATCGCCGCGGAATGGAAGCGGCGCGGGCTGCCGCCGGAGGTCTACCTCTATGGACCGGACGAGCCGCGCCCGACCGACTACCCCTTCCTGCGCGATCTCTACGCGCGGCTCCGCCAGGCCGTGCCCGGCTTCCCCATCATGCAGACGATCGGAGACCCCAATCCGCAGGACCTGGTGGGGCTGGTGGACATTTGGTGTCCGCTCACCGCCCGGGCGGAGACGGAGTTCTACGGGGACCGGCTCGAGGCGGGCGACGCGCTCTGGACGTACGTCTGCTGTAGCCCGAAGTTGCCCCACGCCAATTTCTTCATCGACGAGCCGGCGAGCGACCACCGGGTGCTCTTCTGGCAGGCTCGCAAGCTGGGGGCCACGGGCGTGCTCTATTGGTGCGTTTGCTGGTGGCCGGGCCTGCCCACGCCGGCCGCGGGCGAGCGCGCCTTCCCCGACGTGCCGGTCGACCTGGCCGACGCGGAGACCTACCGGTCGTTCAAGTGCAACGGCGACGGGCTGCTCGTCTACCCGGGCCCGGATTGGACGCCCTACTCGAGCATCCGCCTGGAGGTGATCCGCGACGGCGTCGAGGACTACGAATACCTGGCCCTCCTGTCGGGTCTCATCGAGAAGGCCAAGGCCCTCCCCGACGACCGCCGGCCCGACGCGGCCTTGCTCCGCGAGGCGGAATCGCTCTCGCTCGTCCCCGACTCGATCAGCCGCACGATGACCGACTACACCAAAGACCCCCAATCGCTTCTCAACCGCCGCCAGCGCGTGGCCGAGATGATCGAGCGGCTTGCCGAGTTTGGGCCGGCCACCCTCACGATGGGCCAGTCGAGCGCACCGGCCGATCCGAGGCCTTCGACAACCGCGCCCCCACCTACAAGGTAAGGCCCGGCATGGTAAGGACCGGCGGAGAAATGACTTCCCGATTTCGGAAGGGGACAGTCCCATTATCGCTGCGCGAAAAGCGGGACAGTCCCCAGGTTGTTTTTCGGCCGCCCCTATGGGAGACTCGGTGTCCACTTCCACTTCAGAAGGAGAAGCCAGCACGTCCACGAGTTTACCGTACCACGCATTCGGGCTTCGGGGCTCCCGGCACCGGAGGACGGAACGTGCGGGGGGAGGGGTGATTTTTTTGGGGATCGCGCAGCCTCGGGAGGGGTACTGCCGTGCGGTGTGCGGATCGAGGGACGCGATCGTGGAGGGTAATAACAAGTGGAGGTTCCGCACCCTGCCCATTGGCGGCAATCCGGCGTACCTGGAGTTGGACGTACCCCGGGTGGAGTGTCGGCAGTGCGGGGCCGTGCGCCAGGTGAGGATCGGTTTCGCCGATCCGCGTGAACTGGGCCAAGCTGATCACGTGCAAGATGGCCGATTTGACGCAGGAAGGCCAACCGCGGGGTAACAGAATTTCGGGAGATGACGGTTTGGCGGGCACGGGGACGCTCCAGGAAGCTGTTCACGGGCGACTTCTTGAAGCGCACCATAAACCGCGGCCGGGTCATGGGTTAGGACCAAAACCAAAGGGTCCGAAACTCGCTGGACCACCGCAGCGAAGTTACCGAGATCGTGTCCGACTCAGGAGTGCCTCACTGTTTCCCTTCCCCTTGCGGGATGATGGCATGGGCAGCCATCCACACGAGGGATTGTGTCTTCCATGCCTCCCACATGGGGCCTTGGCATCCGTACAGCCCGTGGCCGCCCGACGGCAGCTCCAGGTACTCGACGGCCACGCCATGCGCCTTCAAAGCGTCGCGCAGTGCCCGGCTATTTTCCGGCGGCACCGACACGTCGTCCTTGGCGTGGGCCAGAAACGCCGGGGGCGTCCGATCGGTCACTTGCTCTTCGTTCGAGAAGAGCCGGACCAGCTCCGGCTTCGGATCGGGTCCCAGCAGGCGCTCCTTCGACCCCTTGTGCGTCTTCTCGCCCATGGTGACGACCGGGTAGACCAGCACCATGAAGTCGGGGCGGCAGCTTTCGCGGTCGATCGGGTCGGCGGCCTTGGGGTCGCCGGCGTCGAAGTGCGTGCCCGCGGTGGAAGCCAGGTGCCCGCCCGCCGAGAAGCCCATGATGCCGACGCGCTGCGGGTCGAGATGCCACGACTCGGCGCTCGACCGGACCACGCGGATGGCGCGTTGTGCATCCAGCAGCGGAACGTACGGCCGGCCGTCGGGCATCCGGTACTCCAGCACGGCTGCGGCGACGCCGTGCTCCGCGAGCCACTTGGCAACGATGGGGCCCTCACGGTCGAGCACATGGCGAATGTAGCCACCGCCCGGACAGATCACGATGGCCGCTCCCGTCGCTTTCTCCCGCGGCGGCAGGAAGACCGTCATCACCGTGTCGGCCGGCTCGCGGGTTCCGTCGCCGACCGGGGCCGTCTCGGGCCAGAGCAGGATCCTCGCGGCCGGAAGCGGGTGCTCGCGGACGCCTTCCGCCTCGACGATCGGCCAACTCGCCCGAAGATCGTCCTCGAACGGACCGATCTTGTCGACCGGAATCGGTTGGAACCCCATGTTCCGTGCGGGCGAGTCGGGCTTGAGCCGGTAGTCGTCTTTGTCCGGATCGACGAACAACGGGTCAGCCACGACGGAGTGCGCGTCGTAGCCCTCCTTTTGCCACTCCTCCCACGGCATCGACTTTCCGTTGGCCGACACGACAAGGGGCAAACCGAAGTGCCAGATCAGGTTGCCGTCCACTTCGTTTTGCCGGAAAGGATCGTCCTTGTGATGGCGGAACCGGTACAGGTCGGCCTCCGGGTTGTGATAGTAGATGATGTTGCGAAGGGTCTTGTTTTCGGCCATGTGCCAAACGGTGTTCAGGTCGGTCTCGGCGATAGCGGCATACTTCGCCTGGTAGGCGGGGTGTTTCTGAGCCTTCTCGAACGCCTTCAGATGGCCGGCCACCACGGAGGACTCCGGGTCGTGGCCGCTGTACTGAATCTGTGGGCCGGTGTTGTCGATGAAAACGTTATTCTCGACCACGTTGTTCCGCCCGGCGTGGACGTGGCATCCGCCGGAAGGTGTCCGTGCGACGACGTTCCCGTAGACGTGGGTGTAGCTCTGGTCGTCGTCGAGGTAGATGCCCCAACTGTAATAAGGCGAGACCCATCGGTCGCCGCGGCGTCCGTAGCCGAGCGTGTCGTGGACGAAGTTGTAGCGGATGACCGTGCCGCGCATGTGCCAACAGCCGCCGCCGTAACGCCCGCCCGTATCTTCGGTAACCAGGTTCACGTGGCGGACGTGGTTGTATTCGATGATACAGTCGGACCCGCCGCCGAAGATGCCACAACGGGTGACGTCGTGAATCAGGTTGTGGGAAGCTCGCAAGGCCACACCTCGCATGCTGATCCCGAGACCGTGGCCGTTGAGCAAGCCGACGTGGTGAACGTAGTTGTTCTCGGCGTAATGTTCGCCCGGCGCCAGCGTGTCCGCGTCGCCGCCGCTAAGGGAAATGCCCGTGTTACAGACGTCGAACACGTCGTTGCCGACGATGCCGCACCGGCACCCGTGCGAAACGCTGATGCCGGCGGGGCCGAGCCGGCCGCCCGTGGCGTGCACCGTGTTGCCCGCAATCAGGCACTCCTGCGCTCCGGAAACCGAGACGGCCGAACCGTCGCAGCCTTCCAGGGTGAAGCCGCGAAGGGTGATCCAGGCGGCGTTCCAACCGATCTCGACAAGGTTTTCCAAGGCCGGCGCGCGGACCTCGCCCTCCTCGATCGGCTCGGGCGGCCAGAAGTAGAGCGTCCACGTCTCTTTGTCGAGGAACCATTCGCCCGCCGCGTCGAGCTCCTCCGGCAGGTTGCGGACATAGTAGCGGTCGTACGGTCGGATGGCCGCGGTTCCCGACGTGCGGACCTTGCGAGCCAGGCGGATGAGTCTCGTGTCCGGGTCCACGGAAGCGATCGGCACGATATCGTTCATCCAGTTGTAGCGTGGAAAGATGCTCACTTCGCCCCCTTCGGGGCGCGCCCACGTGCGGGCGTCCTTCGCCCGGTAGGGGAACACGTCGGCGCTGTCGTCGGGCTGGTCGTGGTACATGGCGTAACGATTCGGCAGCGGCCCGTCGACGTAGGCGAAGCCGCCGGCGTAAGGGTTGGCCGGGTCGAGGTTCGGATAGCGGGCCAGCACCTGCCGCTTCCCGTTGAAGAAGAGCTGGCGGAAATAGCAGTCCTGGAAGCCCTGCGCGGCGACGTCGGCCTTGAGTATCTTGCCCCGATGCGGGACGAAGCCGGTGATGCGGCGCGTACCGGTGAGGACCGGTTTCTCGCCGTTACAGGCCCGGTAGACCACCGGGGCGGTTTCGGTTCCGGAATCCTCAACGCTAAGGCGGAGGGTGTCCGGCAGTTCGTACCGCCCGCCCCGCACGAAGACCGTCACGCCTCCCGCCGGGAGTCCGCCGGCCTTCTTCAACGCGCGGATGGCGTCGCGTGCCTTCTGGAGCGAGGCGAACGGCCCGTCGGCCTTTTCCGCGTTTGGCTCGGCCAGCTTGCCCGACCAAGAGTCGTTTCCGTTGGTCGCTACGTAAAGCTCGGTCGCGGCCGTCGCCGGGGCGGGCGCGAACGTCAGCATCGACAGCACGATGAACCACGGTATCTTCATTTTGGATTTCGGGTTCATCAAGGATGAAGTGGGGCATCCAATCGGTAATTGCACTTCTGCGCCAAGCATCGTCTTCTCCGTTGACTGGGGGCGGCAAGGAAACGGCTGTCGGACTTCAAAGTATGGCCCATCGCAATAAATGTGCAACGTCGGTTGCAGCAAGCCTTTAGCCGTCAGCCGTCAGCCGTCAGCCCGGAAACCGCCAAGGAACGGTGTGCTCATGGTCGATTGCTGAAAGCTGATGGCTCAATGGCACTTACATTTCCCTAACCTTTTTCGCGGCAGGCGGTTCGAGCTTCGTTGCGCGGTTGGGTTAGGCGTGGATAGGGTTTTGGGCGTCGTTT
>Ga0307378_10014129_pt1 | contig 10058 bp, 3 predicted proteins | sample UN1MG_FD_202238 | JGI IMG/M metagenome (GOLD analysis project Ga0307378, IMG submission 202238) | Soil microbial communities from Risofladan, Vaasa, Finland - UN-1 | ecosystem: Environmental > Terrestrial > Soil > Coastal area > Acid sulfate soil | place: Finland: Risofladan, Vaasa | collected... | reverse complement strand
GGGACCCAGGGTAGCTTCGCAACCCTGGGCTGTGTTGTTGAACGCCTTCGGCGTACGGGGATGGAACACAAACGGGACACAATGTGGCGAGTGATTGACCGCCGTTTTGAGCAGCCCACACGGCGTGTGCCTGCTACGGAAGTCGGGAAGCTATTTTTCGGCCAATCCCAAGCCGGGCGTGTGGCGGTGGAGCCAATTGGGCACGCTGATGTGGGAAGGCAAGAAGCTGCCGACCCCCTCCAGCGGGGGGCGGCAGCCGTGTTTGGTGCCTGCGCCGGGCAACCGAAACCGACCGGAAGTCACACAACCGGGGCCGGCAATGCCTTCAGGCCTAGCCGCCCGGATCGAAGCCCGCGGTCGGATCGCCGGCATCCCGAGTGACGAGGAACATGTACAGCGCGGTGTCGATCGTGTTGTCCAAGCTGTGCACGCTCGCGTCGAGGAACAGGTGGTTCGTCACGTTCATGTGAGCGCTGCTCGCGCCGTAGCGGATCACGTAATCCTCGGCCAGATCTTCGTCTTCGTACCAGGCCCCGGGCTTGTAGTCCCAGTTGAGGTACGTACGATACGTCCTGGGAACCGTGCTTTCCTCGTCGAACAGCCCCGGAGTGAAGTCCCACGGGGCCCAGTATTGGGTCATCAGCACGAAGTCGAATCGGTCCCCGAGAATGTCGAACGGCGGCAGGGCGACCAACATGGTCTCCTGGCCCAAGTACCAGCGAGCGGCATGCGGCTCGATCGTCTCCGTGACCAGGATCGTGTGCGCGGTGCCGTCACCCGCAAAATCCTTGAATTTGAGCTTTGACCCCGGGTAGCACGCACCATCGGGGTGGGGGAGGGTTTCGTCGTACCGGGGGGCCAAGGTGCCTGTAATTCTCCATGGGCCCGGGTACGCCTGAAGGAGGCTCTCGATGTGCGTGGCGGACATGACCTTGTAGTTGGTGATCGCCTCCTTCTCGAGCGTGGCCAGGGTGGGATCGACGTAGCGTTGGCCGCGATAGCTCGGGCAGATGAACTCGTTGAGCACGGTACTGCGTGCCACCGCGTGGGGGTCCACGTTGATGCCCGACACCGGTGGGTTGGGATGCGGCATCATGGGGACGCCGCTGGTCGTCTCCAGCGTGTTCCACAAGGGCTCCTGTTCCAGGTCGGGCAGGATGTCCGTGATCCAGCTCCAACCGCGCAATCGCGTCCAAATAGGGTCGGAGCGGTCGATGAGTCCGGTGAGCGGGTCCTTTCTCACGTGACACGACGGCGGCAACTTGCGGTACCGGTCGTGAAAGTTGTGGAACGCGATGCCGATCTGCTTGATCTTGTTGGTGCACGCCGACCGGCGGGCCGCTTCGCGCGCTCGCTGAAGCGCCGGCAACAACAACGCGATTAGAATGGCGATAATGGCGATCACCACCAGGAGCTCGACGAGGGTAAAGCCGCGGCCTCGCCTGCGATCAGGCATAGTCATGACGTACCTCCTGCTATTAGTGGAAGGACAAGGAATTGTCTGCGGAGAACCCCGCTACGCACACGCTGCCTCACGACGGATGTCTGGGGGGTCAGGGGCCCAGGCTTTCACGCCGGCGCGCCATCATGGGGCGCGACACGAAGCCTAGTCTACCCAGATTAGCCTTGATTCTAGCTTCGCCGCCTTGAGCGTGTCAAACACTTATTTGGTGGAGAATCCTCGAACCGGGAGCGATTTCCGTGCCCGCGTCGCGGCCGCACCGAATACCTTGTGACTACCCCTCAGGGCGGATAGGGAAAACACGCTGACTTTGAGCGGTCCGGGCAGCGGTCCTGCGCGCCGTCGATCGCTTGACAATTCCTCCAGACCCGCCAGAATGCGGCGCGCGGGCCCCAAAAACAAGGGGTACGGTCGACCTTGCTCCCCCCACGCGAGTAGTGTCAAAGCCGTGCTGGCGTGGCATGGGGCCGATTTTGCATCTCCCCACACCATCCACTGCAACCAGCATCCATCAAATCCTCCCCCCCAATGATGGCACGCGTCATCGCGATCATCGGTCCGGCACGCAGCGGCAAGACCGCCCGGATGTTGGCCCGCTACCGCAAGGCTCTGGCCGAACGGGTGCCGCAATCGACGCTGTGGCTGTCGCCCACCTGGCGGGCGGCGGCGGCCACGCGCGACCGTCTCATGGACGGCATGCCCGAGGGATGTCTCAGCCCGGCCGTCATGACCTTCGATCAATTCGCCGAGGCCGTCCTGAAGGCATCCGCCGAGCCGGTCCGACCGCTCAGCCGCTTGGCAAAGCGGCAACTGATCCGTCTTTTGGTGGATGAAGAGCTCCGGGCGGGCCGGGTCCGGCACTTCCTGCCCATCGCCCGCACCGGCGGCCTGGTGGACCTGATCTGCGAGCTGATCAGCGAGCTGAAGCGATTGGACATCTGGCCCGATCGGTTTCGTGAGGCCTGCCGGTCGCGGGGGATGACGGCGAAAGATGCCGAGCTCCTGGCCCTCTACGACGCGTATCAGCAGATCCTCAACGAGCATCACCTCTATGACGCCGAGGGCCGATTCTGGTCCGCCCGAAGGCTATTGCGAGAAGGGCGGCGAGGCCCCTTCGAGCGGTTGCGCTTGGTGGTGGCCGACGGCTTCACCGACTTCACCCCGCCGCAGCACGAGATCCTCCAGATCCTCGGGCGGTGGGTTACGGAGCTTGCGATCACGCTGCCGCTCTCAGCGGAACCGCGGCGCGAGGGCCTGTTCGACAAGCCGGTGCGGACGCTGGAGGAGCTTCGCCGGCGGCATCCCAAGCTGATTGTGGACGAAGTCGCCCGGCCGGTGAGGTCGGATTGGCCGGCCATGGCCCACCTGGAAGCCCATCTGTTCGCCAACCCGCGCCGGTTGCTTCCCGCTCCGGACACCGAGGGCGTGAAGATCCTGGCGGCCTCCCGGCAGTTGGGCGAAATCGAGCGGATCGCCTCAGAGATCAAGCGGATGCTGACCACGGGCACGGAAGAGACAGGCGGCCGGCCGGTGCGTCCCGGCGACGTCGCCGTCGTGTTCCGATCGCTGGGCGACGTGGAGGGTCTGGTCCGGGAGGTGTTCGGCAAGCTGCGGATCCCCTTCGGCTTGGAGTCGGGTCAAGGGCTCGATCGATCCACGGCCCTGGCCGCCCTGGTGGGGCTTGTCCGCCTCGATGTGGAAGACTGGCCGTTCCGCGGCCTGCTGGCCGTCTTGTCGAACCACTACTTCCAGCCCGAATGGCACGAATGGCACGACGGCCTTGCCGTCGTGGCGGCAGAGCGGGCGATCCGCCGTCTTCAGATCCCCCGGGGTCGAGCGGAACTGCTCGGGCAACTGAAACGCGAGACCGACCGGTCGACGGGGACGAACGAACCGCAGCACCCCGTGGCCGAGGAGCGAAGCCGCAACGCCCGACTCGCGCGGGCGCTTCTTGCGCGACTCAAACGGGCGTTCGACGCATTGCCGGAGCGGGCGACGTTGGGCCAGTGGGCCGACGCGTGGCGCAAGCTGGCCGACACGACGGGACTGCTCCGCGCGATCGAACAGGACGAGCCGTCGGGTGACGATGGCCCGCGCGCCGGCCGGCGGAAACCCGGCAGCACGACCGTCCCCGATGCCGTTGCCTGGGACACGCTCCAAGGCGCCCTGCGCACGGGCGACAACCTTGCCCGCTCGATCGGCCGGACGCCCCCCGAGCTCGATCGGTCGGAGGCCCTGGCCGCGCTGGTCGACACGCTCCAGAGCGTGGAGGTCCGCGAGCGGCTCGACGAGTCGGGCCGCGTGCGCATCCTCTCGGCGGCGAGCGCCCGGGCGCTTCGCATCCCCTATCTGTTCTTCGCCGGGCTCGCCGAGCGATCGTTCCCGCCTCCGGACCGCCACGATCGGCTCTACGGCGAGGCGGAACGGCGCCGGCTGATCGACCAGGGATTGCCGCTCTCGGCGCGGAACGAGCGGAACTCCGAGGAGATGCTCCTCTTCTACGAGGTGATGACGCGGGCGTCGCGGCGACTCTCGTTCAGCTATCCCGCGATGGACGAGGCGGCCCAGCCGCTTTCGGCGAGCCCCTATCTCGAGGAGGTTGACCAGGCGTGCGGGTTGGGGCGGATTCGGCGCGTGGAAGTGCGCGACTTGAGTCCGATCCCCCAGGACGACGAGCCCTTGCTGGCGGCGACGGAGTTCCGCGTCAAGGCGGTGTCCACGGGGCTTGAGGGCAATGTCTCGCTGTTGGCCGGTCTGGTGCGCCGCGAGCCAAGGCCCGGCCTGGCCGAGAGCGTGTTGGCGGGCCTTCGGATGGTCGAGGCCCGACAGGACCGCGAGCGATTCGGGCCCGCCGAAGGGATGCTCGCCGGTCGCGCCGCCCAGAGGGAGATGGCCACCCGATTCGGGCCGGCATGGACCTTCACGGCCACCGAGCTGGAGCAGTATGCCTCGTGTCCCTATCAGTTTTTCCTGGAGCGGGTGCTTGGGATCGAGCCGCTTGAGGATTTGGACCTGGCCGTCGACTACCGGGCGCGTGGGCGACTCGCGCACGTCGGGCTGGCCGACTTTCACGAGCGGGTGAACGCGCTGGGCGGGGGACCGACCTCGCCGGCGGCGCTTGAGGAGGATGACTACCGGCGCTTGCTGGAGGAGACAGGGAAGCGGTTGTCCCAGCGCCCGGCCGGCACGCCGCTCGACGCCGCCTTGCACGAAGTCGATCTTCGCCTCTGGACCCGCTGGGCGGGCGACTACCGGCGGCAGCATCAGGAATACGACCAACGGTGGCAGGATTGCCAGGTGCCCCTTCGGCCGGCGTGGTTCGAGGTCTCGTTCGGACATTCGACGAGGCGGTCCGGTCCGCTCTCCACCGACCGAGCCCTGGAGCTCCCCGCCGCAGACGGTGTGATCCGCATCGCGGGCCGCATCGACCGGATCGACACCGGCACGGTCGCCGGACGGACCGTGTTCAACGTGCTCGACTATAAGACCGGCGCGTCGACCCGGTACACTCGCGACGCGCTCACCACGGGAACCGCCCTTCAGCTCCCGCTCTACGCCATGGCGGCCCAGGAGCTTCTGCTGGCCGACGAGCAAGCGGTTCCTTGGCGGGCCGGCTACTGGTTCTTGCAGAAGGACGGGTTCAAGCCGGCCCAGACGCTCCAGATGTACGCGTGCCAGGGCGGCCGGCTCGATCCGCTGCCTGAGTGGGAGGAGCTTCGCCGGCGCGTGGTGGGGCTGGTGGCGGAGATCGTCCAGGAGATTCGCGGGGCCCGGTTTCGCGTGTCGAGCGCCGACGAGCAGTGTACGCGGTTCTGTCCGTTTCGCACCGCCTGCCGCATCGGCCACGTTCGTTCGTTGGAGAAGACATGGCAACCGACGTCGCACGAGGGCTGACCGACCAGCAGCGTCGGGCCGTCACCGCCCGGGGCGTCTCCGTCGCGCTATCGGCGGGCGCCGGGTGCGGCAAGACGTTCGTGCTCACCGAGCGATTCCTGGCCCAGCTCGATCCGGACGGCCCCCAGGCCGGCCCGGCGGAGATGGTCTCGCACGAGGGTGAAGCACTCTCCGACGGCGATGCCCACCCGCGGTTGGCCGGGCTGGTCGCCATCACGTTCACCGAGCGGGCCGCCCGGGAAATGCGCGATCGGATCCGCGCCGCCTGCCGCCGGCGCGTGCTGGAAGCGCCCGACGCAGAGGTCGACTACTGGCTCGACCTGATCCGCGAGCTCGACTCGGCCCGAATCAGCACGATCCACTCGTTCTGCGGCACGCTCTTGCGCGCGCACGCGGTCGAGGCGGGGCTCGATCCGCGGTTCCGCGTGCTGGAGCAGGCCCAGGCCGACACGCTGCTCTACGAGCTGGTGGACGACGAGCTTCGCAATCGCCTGATCGCCCGAGACGAGGCGGTGATCGACCTGGTGTTCGAGTTCGGCCTGGAGTCGCTCCGGGGGATGGTGGCCGCGCTATTGGGTATGAGGCACCAGATTGATTGGCCTCAGTGGCGCGACGTGACGCCCGACGAGCTGGTCGGCCGCTGGGAGACCTTCTCGCGCGAGTTGGCCGGCCCCAGACTGTCGGAGGCGATCGCCCGCTCCGACGCCGCCCAAAGCCTGCTCCGAATCGCCCGGGAGCAGTGCCCCGATCATCCCACGATGCGGGATCGATGCGCGGTGCTGCTCGAGCGGCTTCCCCGTCTGCCGGAGAGCACGGATCCGGCGGGCGACTTGGGCGCGATCTTCGAGAGCGCGAAGGTCCAAGGCGCCGGCGGCAAGAAGGCGTGGCCGAGCGAGGAGGTCTACGCGGAGTTCCGCGACGCCGCCAAGAAGCTCCGCGAGCAAATCAAGGGCGCGCAGAACGACGTGGCGTTCGACGCGACGGCGGCACTCCCCGCCGCAGAAGCGGGGCTCCGCCTGCTTTCGGTCGCCGAGGGGGTTCACGAGGCGTACGAGGCACGAAAGCACGATTTGGCCGCGATGGACTTCAACGATCTGTTGATCCACGCGAAGCGGCTTCTGACCGCGCCGGAAAGCCGGGAGCTCCGCGGGCGGCTCGCCGCGCAGATTCGCCTCCTCCTGGTCGACGAGTTCCAGGATACCGACCCCGTGCAGGTCGAGCTGGTCAAGGCGCTCTGCGACCCGCTGCTCACGCGGGGCAAGCTCTTCTTCGTGGGCGATTACAAGCAGTCGATCTACCGTTTCCGCGGGGCCGACCCGCACGTTTTCCGCGCGCTTCGCGGGGAGATCCCGCCGGAGGGGCGTCTTCCGCTGACGCTGAACTTCCGCAGCCAGCCGGCGATCCTCCACTTCGTCAACGCCCTGTTCTCGGACGCCATGGACTCCGACTACGAGCCGCTGGCGGCCAATCGCCCCCAGGTGGGACCGGAGCCGGCGATCGAGCTGCTCTGGGCACCCGAGGAATCGCCCCAGGAGCGGTCCGGCCGCAGCGCCCGCCTGCGGCGCCGCGAGGCCGACTGGATCGCCCGGCGGCTCCGGGCCATGCTCGATCGGGGCGACCCGATCGTCTGGGACGAGGAGGCGGCCGAGCGAGGCGAGCCGGGCACGCGGGCGGTGCGGCCGGGCGACGTCGCCCTGCTGTTTCGGGCCCTCTCCGACGTGCAGCACTACGAGGAAGCGCTCCAGCGCTACGCCATCCCTTACTACCTCGTCGGCGGTCACGCCTTCTACGCCCAGCAGGAGATCTACGACCTGTTGAACCTGCTGCGGTCGCTGGCCGGCCGGTGCGACGAGGTGAGCCTGGTCGGCGTGCTGCGGAGCCCGATCTTCGCCCTGGAAGACGAGACGCTGTTCTGGCTGGCCCAGCAGCCGGGCGGTCTGTCGGGCGGATTGTTCGCCGAGACGCCGCCCGACGAGCTGGGCGATGCCCAGCGCCGCCGCGTCGAGTTCGCCCGAGACACGCTCGCCGATCTCCGCGCGATGAAGGACCGCGTGCCGATTGCCGAGCTGGTGGACGAGGCCCTTGCGCGGACCGGCTACGACGCGGTGCTGTTGGCCGAGTTCCTCGGCGAGCGGAAGCTGGCCAACCTGCGGAAGCTGGTGGACCAGGCGCGCAGCTTCGACCGCTCCGGCATCTTCTCGCTCTCCGACTTCATCACGCGGCTCGCGGAGTTCGTGGCCCGGCAGCCCGACGAGCCCTTGGCCGCCACGCATCCCGAGGCCAGCGACGTGGTGCGGCTGATGACGATCCACCAATCGAAGGGGCTGGAGTTCCCGGTGGTGGTCGTGCCGGACCTGGATCGGGCGGCGCGGGCGTCCTCGGCGTCGGTCGCGTTTACACCCCCATTGGGGCCGATGGTCAAGAGTTCCGGGCCGAGCGGCTTCCGGCTGCACGCGGCGATGGAGCGCGAGGAAGACCGGGCCGAGATGATACGTTTGCTCTATGTGGCGACGACCCGCGCGGCCGACTACCTGATCCTCTCCGGCGGCGTCCCCGAGATCGGCTCCGCCCGCGGGCCGTGGACGCAGCTTCTTGCGCGGCGGTTCGATCCGTCCACCGGCCGGCTCCGCGCGGCCCTGCCCGCCGGTTATCCGGAGCCGAAGGTCCGGGTGACCCTGAGCGAGCCGCCGCTTTCCGGGAAGCCGTCTCGCGGGAGGGCGCAACGCAGCCTGAGCAAGCTGGCGGAGCGGGCGGTTCAGATGGCCGAGCAGGGCTCGGGCCGTGTGCCCGAGCTGTTGGGCCCGGTCGCCGTGGACCGCGGGGCCCGGCGCCAGTACTCGTTCTCCCGGCTGACCGGCGAGCTCCACGCGCACCGGGCCGTCTCCGAGCCGGCCGATCTGGGGGAAACGGAGGAGGCTCTTGCGATCGGGCCGCGCCTCGACCCGCTCGGCCTGGGCACGCTGGTCCACGACGTCCTGGCGGAGATCGACCTCGGCCGCCCGGACGACGCGGCCCCGTTGGTCCGCCGCCTTGCCCCAAGGCACCTCCCGGACGTCGAGGAGGGCGAGGGACTGGCGGAGCCGATCGAGATGGTCCTCCGGTTCCTCAAGTCGCCCCGGGCGGCGGAGCTGGCCGCTTCGCGCCGGGTCCATCGCGAATTGGAGTTCCTTCTGGCCTGGCCGCCCGGCACCCGGGAGCCGGAGCCCCGCTACTTGCAGGGCTACATCGACTGCCTGTATCAAGACGCGGCCAGCCGCTGGGTGGTGCTCGACTACAAGACGAACCGGGTGACCGCCTCGACCATCGGCGCGGTCGCCGCCGGGTACGAGATGCAAATGCTCCTCTACGCCCTGGCGATCGAGCGCATTCTCGGCGAGCCGCCCGGCGATCTGGTGCTCCATTTCCTCCGCCTCGCGGCGGAGCACCACTTCGCCTGGGACGACGCGGCCCGAGGGCGCGTTATGGACCTTGTGAACCGAAGCCTTGCTGCGTGTGTCGAACCGTAGTGCAGGGAGCCGGATAATCGTACAGACGACCGGCCAACTGAACCGGCATCGTTACGACGCTTTGCGTCGTAACGCACCGATGGGACGCTTCGCGTCCAGACGTCGCGGAAAGCGATCGTCTCACGGACCGTTGCGCCTGGCGGACGCGAAGCGTCCGAGGAGTGCGTTCCCACGCAAAGCATGGGAACGATGCGTATGAAGCGTGGGAACGATGCGCCATTGACTCCGCTTGTTGATTCAGGACCGCCATGCCCAACCTCGTCCCTGAAAAACAACGCCGATTCGCCGTCCAGGTAGTGCGCCGATTGCGTGACGCCGGGTTCCAGGCCTACTGGGCCGGGGGGTGTGTCCGCGATCGACTGCTCGGCCAGACGCCCAAGGACTACGACGTGGCCACCGACGCCACCCCGCCCGAGATCCGCGAGCTGTTCGGCAAGCGGCGGACCCTGGCCATCGGGGCCGCGTTCGGCGTGATCACCGTCCTCGGGCCCGAGGACGCCGGCCAGATCGAAGTGGCCACCTTCCGACGCGACGCCGCCTACACCGACGGTCGACACCCGGATAGCGTCAGCTTCAGCTCCGCCCGGGAAGACGCCTCCCGTCGCGACTTCACGATCAACGGCCTCTTCTACGACCCGATCGAGGAGCGGGTGATCGACTTCGTGGACGGGCAGGAGGATCTCCGGAGGCGAGTGCTCCGGGCGATCGGCGACGCGCACGAGCGGTTCGGCGAGGACAAGCTCCGCATGCTCCGGGCGATCCGCTTTTCGGCCAGGTTTCGGTTCCCGCTCGAAGCGGACACGCTTGCCGCGATCCGCGAGATGGCCGACCAGATCACGGTCGTCAGCCCGGAGCGGATCGCCATGGAGATGCGCCAGATCCTCGTTACGCCCACCCGGTGCACGGCGGTTCGCCTGCTGCTGGACACCGGCCTGGCCGCGGTGATCCTGCCGGAGATCGTCCCGGCTGACGAGACCGGTCGCCGGCGTCTCGACCACACGCTGACCGTCTTGGATCGGCTCGAAGAGCCGGGCTTCCCTTTGGCCTTGGCGGCCTTGCTGCATCCCGTGGTCGATGCCGCCCGGGCGGGGCAACTGGGCAAACGGTGGCGCCTTTCAAACCAGGAGACGGATCGGGTAGGCTGGCTGGTCGGGCATCACGCCGCGTTGGATCGCGCCCGGTCGACGCCGTGGTCA
>Ga0307378_10014127_pt1 | contig 10059 bp, 5 predicted proteins | sample UN1MG_FD_202238 | JGI IMG/M metagenome (GOLD analysis project Ga0307378, IMG submission 202238) | Soil microbial communities from Risofladan, Vaasa, Finland - UN-1 | ecosystem: Environmental > Terrestrial > Soil > Coastal area > Acid sulfate soil | place: Finland: Risofladan, Vaasa | collected... | reverse complement strand
CTCTATAATTTCACTAATAACACCTGCTCCTACAGTCCTTCCACCTTCCCGAATAGCAAATCTTAACTCCTTCTCCATCGCTATCGGCGTAATTAACTCTACACTAGCACTTACATTATCTCCAGGCATAACCATCTCTACACCCTCAGGTAAACTTATAATCCCTGTAACATCCGTCGTCCTAAAATAAAACTGAGGCCGATATCCATTAAAAAAAGGAGTGTGACGCCCCCCCTCCTCCTTCGTCAGTACATAAACCTCAGCCTTAAACTTCGTATGCGGCGTTATACTCCCAGGCTTCGCCAATACCTGACCACGCTCAACCTCCTCTCGCTTCGTCCCACGAAGCAATACACCTATATTATCACCCGCCTGACCTTGATCCAATAACTTCCTAAACATCTCCACACCCGTCACTACCGTCTTCTCCGTAGACCGCATCCCTACAATCTCAACCTCCTCACCTACCTTGACCACACCTCGCTCAACCCTGCCCGTCGCTACCGTACCACGACCCGATATGCTAAATACATCCTCAACAGGCATTAAAAAAGGCTTGTCTATATCTCGAACAGGCTCAGGAATGTAACTATCAACCGCCTCCAATAACTTCCATATACACTCAAACTCCGGAGCATTTATATCCTGCGAATCACTCTCCAACGCCTTCAACGCACTCCCCGTTACAATAGGGATCTCATCCCCAGGAAAATCATACTCCGTCAATAACTCCCTCACCTCTAACTCAACTAAATCCATAAGCTCCTTATCATCCACCATGTCAGCCTTGTTCAAAAATACCACCATCGACGGCACACGCACCTGCTTCGCCAATAATATGTGCTCCCTTGTTTGAGGCATAGGACCATCAGCCGCACTTACCACCAGTATCGCACCATCCATCTGCGCAGCTCCCGTAATCATGTTCTTTACATAATCCGCATGACCCGGACAGTCTATATGCGCATAATGACGCTTCTCCGTCTCATACTCAATGTGCGCTATCGCTATCGTTAAACCACGCTCCTTCTCCTCAGGCGCCTTGTCTATCTGATCAAATGCAGTAAACTCAGCAAACTTCTTTAAGCTCAAAACCTTCGTGATCGCCGACGTCAACGTCGTCTTCCCATGATCAACATGACCTATCGTCCCAACATTTATATGAAGCTTGGTACGCTGAAATTTCGCCTTTGACATCCCCTAACCCTCCTCTGTGCTTGTTAAAAAAATTATTAAATTAAATTTATGAAGCAACTGTGACTTTTTTATGATCATGAAGCATATCCACTTTTGATATTATATGATCGATAATATTAACAGGGACTTCATTATAATATGCAAACTGCATTGTAAAAGTCGCTCTTCCCTGTGTCGCAGATCTTAAGTCAGTTGCATATCCAAACATCTCTGAAAGAGGAACAAAAACTTTAACGACTCGAGCTCCAGCCCGCATATTCATTCCGCTAATCTTGCCCCTGCGAGAATTTAAATCTCTCATAACATCTCCCAGATACTCTTCAGGTACAATCACCTCAGCCTCCATAATGGGTTCGAGTAAAACAGGCTTTGCCCTTTGAACCCCATCTTTAAAGGCCATTGATGCGGCAATCTTAAAAGCCATCTCTGAGGAATCAACCTCGTGAAAAGAACCATCATAAACAGTAACCCTTATATCAATAACATGATATCCACCTACTACACCACTTTCCATGGCTTCCATAACACCCTTTTTGATAGCAGAGATATATTCTTTTGGAATAACTCCTCCAATAATTTTATTCTCAAACTGAAAACCTTCTCCCCTTTTTAAGGGCTCTAATCTTAAGAAAACATGACCATACTGTCCTCTTCCCCCACTCTGGCGGATAAATTTTCCTTCTGCCTCTACTTCTCTTTGAATGGTTTCTTTATAAGAGACTTGAGGTTTAGAAATATTTGCATCAACCTTAAATTCTCTGAGAAGTCTATCTACTAATATCTCTAAATGTAATTCTCCCATTCCTGAAACAAGAGTTTGACCTGTCTCATCATGACTCTTTACTACGAATGTGGGATCTTCTTGTGCTAATTTGTTTAATGACGTTAAGAGCCTTTCCCCATCATTTTTTGTCTTTGGTTCTATTGCTACAGATATTACCGGTTCAGGAAACCTCATCGATTCTAAAATGAGTGGATTTTTCTTGTCACATACAGTATCACCTGTGAGAGTATTTTTAAAACCTATAATCGCCACGATATCACCTGCCATAACCTCTTTAACTTCTTCCCTTTTGTTTGCATGCATCTTAAATAAGCGAGCTACCCTCTCTTGACAATCTTTACTAGCATTATAAACATATGAGCCTGTCTTCAAGGAACCAGAATAGACCCTTGTGAAAGCTAATTGACCCACATATGGATCTGACCATATCTTAAAAACCAAAGCAGAGAAAGGTTCATCAAACCCAGATAGTCTTATCTCTTCTTTATCATTTTGAGGATTAATACCCTTAATAGGCGGAACCTCTGTAGGTGCCGGAAGATATTTTACTATAGCGTCCAATAAAGGCTGGATCCCTTTATTTTTAAAGGCTGAGCCACATAAAACGGGTACGATTTTGTTCTCTAAAGTTAATTTCCGCAATCCTTGTTCTATTTGGTCTACTGAAATATCTTCTCCATTGAGATATTTTTCGAGTAATGATTCATCTTCTTCCACTATAATCTCAACCATTTTGTCTCTATACTCTTTTGCTTGTTCTTTATAATTTTCTGGTATCTCCTCTTCACGAAAAGTGGCTCCCAGAGACTCCTCATCATAAACAAACGCTTTCATGGTTATTAAATCTATCACTCCTATAAAATTTTCTTCTGAACCCAAAGGGATCTGGAGCAAAACCGGATTTGCTGCTAGTCTCTCTTTCATCATATTGATACAATTGAAAAAATCTGCCCCAATCCTATCCATCTTATTTATAAAGGCAATCTTGGGAACAGAGTATTTTTCTGCCTGTCTCCATACAGTTTCAGACTGAGGTTCCACTCCTCCAACAGCACAAAAAACTCCTACAACCCCATCCAAAACCCTTATAGACCTCTCTACTTCTACAGTAAAATCTACATGTCCCGGTGTATCAATAATATTAATCCGATGTTCTTTCCAGAAACAGGTGGTTGCCGCCGAGGTTACCGTTATTCCCCTCTCTTGTTCCTGCTCCATCCAATCCATAACGGCCGAACCTTCATGAACCTCTCCCATTTTATATGAAACACCGGTATAATATAGAATTCTTTCTGTAGTCGTCGTCTTCCCCGCATCAATATGGGCTATGATTCCGATATTTCGAGTTTTATCCAGACCCATTTTTTTATCCAATCGAAAAACCCCCTCTTACCATCTATAGTGGGCAAAGGCCTTATTGGCTTCTGCCATCTTATGTGTATCTTCTCTCTTCTTTACAGCATTACCTGTCTTATTAGTAGCATCTATTAACTCTGCAGATAACTTTTCCTGCAAGGTTTTCCCCGGTCTCTCTCTAGAGGCATTTAAAATCCACCTGATGCTCAGAGAAATCCCCCTTTCGCCTCGGACATCTATTGGTACTTGATAGGTGGCCCCTCCAACGCGCCTTGATTTAACCTCTACCATAGGTTTAACATTCTCAATTGCGGATTTAAAAATATCTAAAGGTTCCTTATTTGTCTTCTTATTTACGAGATCCATCGCTTTATAAAAAATTATCTCAGCAAGGCTCTTTTTCCCATCCTTCATGATACCATTGATAAACTTGGCAACAAGCAAATCATTATATTTGGGGTCTCGCAATATCTTTCTTTTACTAACAATCTTTTTTCGAGGCATAAAAAAATCTCCTTCAGCTAATCGGTCTTTTTAGCAAAATTATTATTTAGGTTTTTTGGAACCGTATTTTGATCGACTCTGCTTTCTATCTTGTACTCCTATAGTATCTAAGGTTCCACGGATAGTATGATATCTGACCCCAGGAAGGTCCTTGACTCTTCCCCCTCTAATAAGAATAATTGCATGCTCTTGTAAATTATGACCAATTCCTGGAATATAAGTGGTAACCTCCATCCTGTTTGTCAATCTAACCCTCGCTACCTTTCTTAGCGCTGAATTAGGTTTCTTAGGAGTAGATGTGTAAACCCTTAAACATACACCTCTCTTTTGAGGACAACCTTTTAAAGCAGGACTGTCTGTTTTATTTTTACTTCTTTTTCTTCCTTTTCTAACTAATTGACTGATAGTAGGCAATCAAACCTCCTTAGCAAAAAAATCGTTAAAATTTTAAAATTGATTCAAAGAGATCTACCTTCCCCTGCAATGAAGAAAAACCTTCCGAAAATATCAAACTCTATATTATTTGTCAATATTTTTGTAATAAAATTTACATTTATCATCATATTTCTAACTCGCTGCACTTAACCCGACTCCTCCCTCACTTTTCTTATATTCCTCTTCTATTTTGATATCGAATCCTTGGAATTCTCTCGCACCCGTTCCTGCAGGAATTAATCGACCCATGATTACATTTTCCTTCAAACCTCTCAATTGATCAATCATACCACTCACGCTTGCTTGGGTGAGAACGCGAGTGGTCTCTTGGAATGAAGCTGCGGAGATAAAGCTGTCAGTATTTAAAGAAGCCTTTGTGATACCTAACAGAACTGGCTTCCCTTTGGCGGGTTTCCCTTTTTTTGAAATCACTTTTTCATTTTCTTTAATAAAGAGATTCTTAGAAACCTGTTCACCAACAAGAAAACCAGTGTCCCCTTCATCTTCTATTACTATCTTTCTCAACATCTGTCTAACAATGATTTCAATATGTTTGTCATCTATAATAACTCCCTGTAATCTATACACCTGCTGAACTTCGTTAACTAAATATTTCTCCAGCTCTTTTTCACCTAAAACATCGAGAATATCATGGGGATTTGCTGCCCCATCCATCAAAGGCTCACCAGCTTTTACCTTATCACCCTCATGGACATTAACATGTTTTCCTCTGGGTATCAGATACTCCCTCTCTTCGGTACCATCTCCACTAACAATAACCTTTCTCATACCCTTTTCCATACCACCAAATTTCACAATACCATCAATCTCAGTTATGATGGCTTGCTCTTTTGGTTTTCTCGCCTCAAACAATTCAGCTACTCGTGGTAAACCTCCTGTAATATCTTTTGTTTTAGTAGTTTCCCTCGGTATCTTTGACAAAACATCCCCCGCAAACACCATGCTTCCCTCAGCTACAGCAATATGAGCGCCTGCAGGAAGGAGGTATCTTGCTATCGTTTTGTTATTTTTGTCTTTAATTGATATTCGAGGTTGCCGTTTTTCATCTTGATGCTCCATGAGTACCTTCTGAGAAAGACCCGTAACCTCGTCCAACTCTTCCTTCATAGTAACTCCCTCAACAATGTCTCCAAAGGCTATTCTTCCACTCGCTTCAGTTAAAATCGATATCGTATAGGGATCCCACTCCACCAATTTCTCTCCTTCAGAGATTTTCTGACCGTCCCTCATCTTAAGTTTAGCACCATATACCATAGGATATTTTTCTTTCTCTCTTCCCTGTTCATCTTGAATAACAATACTCCCGTTTCTGTTCATAACCACAATATCACCAGCTTTGTTCGTTAATGTCCTCAGGTTGAGATATTTCAAAATACCACCTTTTTTTGCCTGAAGGGCTGTTTGTTCGACTATTCTGCTAGCTGTTCCACCGATATGAAATGTCCTCATTGTTAACTGTGTACCTGGTTCTCCTATAGATTGAGCAGCGATGACTCCGACAGCTTCTCCAATCTCTGACATTCCTCCTGTTGCCAAGTTTCTTCCATAACACTTTGCGCAAACACCAAAATCTGCCTCACACGTTAAAACAGATCTGATTTTAACTCTTTCAACTCCGGCATTTGCTATTTTTTCTACTGCTTCCTCATCAATCATTTCATTCACTTTAATAATGATTTCCTCAGAGAAGGGATCTACAATGTCTTCTATAGCTATCCTGCCAAGAATTCTCTCACTGAGATGCATGATAATCTCCCCACCTTCAACAAGGGCGGTTACTGAAATTCCATTTAATGTTTTACAATCCTCTTCCAAGATTATCATATCTTGAGCTACGTCAACCAATCGTCGTGTAAGATATCCGGAATTAGCTGTTTTTAAGGCTGTATCAGCTAAGCCTTTCCGCGCACCATGGGTAGAGATAAAATATTGTAATACGGTTAGTCCTTCACGGAAATTTGAAGTAATGGGTGTTTCGATAATCTCGCCTGAAGGTTTTGCCATAAGGCCTCTCATTCCGGCAAGCTGACGAATTTGTTGTGAGCTGCCTCTCGCCCCAGAATCTGCCATTATGAAAATTGGATTAAAGTCTCTTTTCTTTCCATCAACTCCTTTCATTATACTTTCATCATCAGTTTCTAACTCTCTAAACATTTCTTCAGAAACCTTTTCTGTAACATGGGCCCAGATATCGATAACCTTATTATATCTTTCTCCATTCGTAATTAAACCGTCTCTATACTGCTTCTCTACTCTTAAAACCTCTTTTCTGGCTTTCTCTACTAGTTCCTCCTTCTTTAAAGGAATATGCATATCATCAACTGATATAGATATACCAGCCTGTGTAGCATAATGAAAACCTATTTCTTTAAGCTCGTCTAGAAATTGAACTGTTCTTTCTCTCCCGACTTTTTTGAAGTTTTCGGATACTAAATCTATTAAATTCTTTTTATTCATTTGTTTATTAACGCTTGAGAAAGGAATTTCACTGGGTAAAATCTCATAAAGCAAAACCCTTCCAACAGTCGTATTAACTAATTCTCCATCAATCCTCACTTTAATCCTTGCCTGCAATTCTACTTCTTTATGATCAAACGCAACTCTTACTTCATCTATATCTGAAAATACTTTTCCTTGACCCTTAGAACCACCTCTTTCCTTTGTAAGATAGTAGCAACCAAGGACCATGTCTTGACTCGGAACCGCTAAGGGCTTCCCATTAGCCGGAGAAAGAATATTATTTGATGACAACATTAATATCCGAGATTCAATCTGTGCATCTGTAGAAAGAGGAATGTGAACTGCCATTTGATCTCCATCAAAATCGGCATTAAAAGCAGCACATACTAATGGATGAATCTTTATGGCTTTCCCTTCAATAAGAACAGGTTCAAAGGCTTGTATGCCGAGACGGTGCAAAGTCGGTGCTCTGTTTAATAAGACACAGTGTTTTTTGATTACCTCATCTAAAACATCCCATACTTCGGTACTTTCTTTCTCCACTAATCTTTTTGCACTTTTAATGGTTGTGACGATTCCTTTCTCTTCAAGTTTATTATATATAAAAGGTTTGAAAAGTTCTAAAGCCATCTTTTTGGGTAAACCACACTGATGAAATTTTAACTCTGGACCAACCACGATAACCGACCTTCCAGAATAATCAACCCTCTTGCCCAATAAGTTCTGTCTAAACCTTCCCTGCTTTCCTTTTAACATGTCACTCAATGATTTAAGGGGCCTTCTATTGGGACCCCTTATAACTCTTCCTCTCCGCCCATTATCAAAAAGGGCATCCACTGCCTCTTGGAGCATCCTTTTTTCATTTCTAATAATTATTTCGGGTGCTTTTAGCTCTTGAAGCCTTATCAATCTATTATTTCTATTAATGACTCTTCTATAAAGATCATTCAAATCAGAGGTTGCAAAACGACCTCCATCTAATGGAACTAAAGGACGGAGCTCTGGAGGAAGAACAGGAATAACATCTAAAATCATCCATTCAGGTTTATTTCCAGATTTTCTAAAGGCCTCAACAATTTTTAAACGCTTTATGATCTTTTTCTTTTTTTGGAGAGAAGTAGAGTCATTCAGCTCTTTCTTTAATTTTTTGGCAAGCTTTTGTAGATCTAACCTTTTGAGGAGTTCACAAACAGCCTCTGCTCCCATAGCTGCACTAAAACCATCTCCATGTTCTTCTTTAAGCTCTCTATATCTCTCTTCGGTCAGAAGCTCCCTTTCTTTTAATGGGGTCTTCCCAGGATCAATTACTACATAGTTTTCAAAATAGAGGATTCTTTCCAGTGAATTGAGAGTCATATCTAATAGGTTACCTATTCGACTTGGAAGTGCTTTCAAAAACCAGACATGTGAAACAGGACAAGCCAAATCTATATGTCCCAACCGCTCCCTCCTGACTTTCGATTGAATGACCTCAACCCCACACTTCTCACATACAACGCCTCTGTGTTTCATTCTCTTGTATTTCCCACAGTTGCATTCCCAGTCTTTTACCGGTCCAAATATCTTCGCACAGAAAAGCCCATCTCTCTCTGGTTTAAAAGTTCTGTAATTGATGGTCTCAGGTTTTTTCACCCCCCCTGAAGACCAAGCCCGAATTTTTTCCGGAGATGCAATTTTTATTCTTATTGCATCAAATCTTAAAGTGTCCTTTGGCTTTTCAAATAAATTTAATATATCGTCCAATTTTTACTCCTTGAATTTTAAACTACTAATAAATAATTAATGAAAGAAATCCTTTAAATTAACTACTTAGATTCCTTCTCATTTTCAATAAGCTCAATATCCAAGCAAAGGCTCTGTAACTCTTTTATCATTACATTAAATGATTCAGGAAGACTTGGTTCAAGAACATTATTGCCTTTAACAATAGACTCATACATCCTTGTCCGTCCAGAAACATCATCAGATTTTACTGTGAGCATTTCCTGAAGAGTTTTTGCAGCGCCATAAGCCTCTAATGCCCATACCTCCATTTCTCCTAATCTCTGTCCACCAAATTGAGCCTTTCCGCCTAAAGGCTGTTGTGTTACTAAGGAATATGGTCCTGTTGATCTGGCATGGATCTTATCATCAACCAAGTGATGTAATTTCATCATATATATATCACCAACCACAACTTCTTGTTCGAAGGGCTCACCTGTGTAACCGTCATACAAAATGGTCCTTCCCGACTCTGAGAGACCAGCCTCTTTCAGAACGTCTTTTATATTACTCTCCCGAGCCCCATCAAAAACAGGCGTTGAAAAATAACATCCCAACTTCTTTGCAGCCCAGCCTAAATGGGTTTCTAAAATCTGACCGACATTCATCCTTGAAGGAACTCCTAAAGGATTTAAAATAAGCTCGATAGGTGTACCATCTGGGAGATAAGGCATATCTTCTTCTGGAACGATTTTCGCAAGAACACCTTTATTCCCATGCCTCCCTGCCATCTTATCACCAACGGATAGTTTTCTTTTCATGGCTAAATATACCTTTATCAACTTTATCACCCCAGGTGGTAGTTCGTCCCCCTTTCTTAATTTTGATATCTTCTCATTCATCAAAGTCTCAAGAATATGAATTTGATCTTTAGCTTTTTCGTCTATTTCTTTAATCCTATCCTCCATTTCAACATCTTTAACCTCAATATTCATTAAATACTTATCATCTATCTTGTTTAATATCTCAGCAGTTATCTTCGCTTTTGCTGGAATGAGTGTTTTCCTAGTTTTTGGATGAGGAAATTTTGTCAACACAACCTGACCAAGCAACATATTTCTTATCCTTTTATCTCTTTCTTGTTCTACTATCTTTATTTCATCCTTAAAGTCTTTTTCAATTTTAGCTATTTCTTCCTCTTCTATCGTCAACATCCTTGAATCCTTCTCTATACCTTTCCTAGAAAAGACCTTAACATCTATGACTGTTCCTTCTATGCCAGGAGGGACAATTAATGAAGAGTCTCTCACATCCCCTGCCTTTTCTCCAAAAATAGCCTTTAATAGCTTTTCTTCTGGGCTTAATTGAGTCTCTCCTTTAGGAGTCACCTTTCCAACAAGAATATCTCCATGTTTTACATGAGCTCCAATTCTAATAATACCACTTTCATCGAGATCCTTAAGGGTTTCCTCTCCTACATTGGGGATATCTCTGGTTATCTCCTCTTTTCCCTGCTTGGTATCTCTTGCCTCAATTTCAAACTCTTCTATATGAATAGAGCTAAAGATATCCTCTTTGACAACCTTTTCACTAATGATAAC
>Ga0307378_10014121_pt1 | contig 10062 bp, 9 predicted proteins | sample UN1MG_FD_202238 | JGI IMG/M metagenome (GOLD analysis project Ga0307378, IMG submission 202238) | Soil microbial communities from Risofladan, Vaasa, Finland - UN-1 | ecosystem: Environmental > Terrestrial > Soil > Coastal area > Acid sulfate soil | place: Finland: Risofladan, Vaasa | collected... | reverse complement strand
AGCGTCTGATACGCCCCGGCGTTCAGGATCACGTCGACCTCGATGGCGGTCAGCGTCCCGTCCGACTTCGCTCCGGTCCGATAGCGAACGCGTGACGGATGCCGCTTGCTCGTTGTCAGGACGTCCTCGCCGCGGTCGAGAACGAGCTTCACCGGGCGGCGCGCCTTGTGTGCCATCAATGCAGCGAGGGAGGAGATCAGCGACGGAACGTCCTCTTTGCCGCCGAACGCCCCGCCGGTCGCCGTCTGGACGGCGCGGACCTTCGACAGCGGGAGGCCCATCACCTTGGCGACGGCGTTCTGGACGTAGAACGGACACTGCATCGACGCGTAGATCGTGATCGACCCGAGTTCGTCGGGGACGGCGATCGCCCCCTGAGGCTCGATGTACGCGTGCTCCTGGTATCCGGTCTCGTACTCCGCCTCGACGATCACATCGGCCTCGGCGAAGCCGTGCTCGACGTCCCCCTTTCGGAGAACCATCGTGTTGAACAGGTTTCCCCCGCCCTCGGCGGCCGTCGGATCAGCGACGACGATCGGAGCGTCCGGCTTGAGGGCAGCATGCGTATCGCTGACGACCGGAAGCTCCTCGTACTCGACGAGGACCTTCTCGGCCGCCCGTTTCGCTGCGCGGCGCGACGTTGCCGCGACGAGTGCCACCGGCTCACCGACGTAGCGGACAGTATCATGGGCGAGGGCCGGTTGGTCGTCGTAGATGACGTGGACGACGTTCGCACCGGGGACGTCGTCGTGCGTGACGACGCAGGCGACGTCCGGATCGTCAAGTGCGCCGGACGGATCGATCCGAACGATCTTCGCGTGCGGGTGCGGACTGCGAACGACCCAGCCATGGAGCATCCCGGGGAAGGTGAGGTCGTCGGCGAACCTCGCCTCGCCCCGCACCTTGTCCACGGCGTCGGGTCGGGGGATCCCCGCTCCGATCAGCGTCGTTCGGTTTTCACTCACACTAGACCCGGCCTCCCATCGTCAGGGTCATGATCGCCTTCTGCGTGTGAAGGCGATTCTCCGCCTGATCGTAGATCCAGGAGAGCTCGTTGTCGCAGACCTCAGGCTCGGCCTCGTTGCCGCGATCGACCGGCATGCACTGAAGGAGGTAGCCCGGATCGCACAGCCTCTTCTGGCGATCGGCGGTGTAGCACCAATCTGTGTGCATCAGCGCGATCTCGTGCTCCTTCTCCTTGCCGATTTCGTAGCGATCGCCGGTGAACCAGTTTCGCGGGAAGACGACCGTCGCGCCTTCGAGCGCCACGTCCAGGTCGTTCTCGATCGAGAACTGCCCTCCCGACGCGGCCGCCAGGTCGCGACACTGTTCCATCACGGCCGGGTCGAGGTCGTATTCCGGCGGATGAGCCATGACGACGTCCATCCCGTACATCGCCGAGATTAGCGCCGTGCCCTGCACCGAGCAGCGCCCGCGGATCCACGGTGTGTAGGCCCACATAATGACGATCTTCTTCCCCTTCACGTCCCCGCCGAGCTTCTCGTGCATCGTGTAGATGTCGGTCAGCGACTGACACGGATGGTTGATGTCCGAAGCCATGTTGATCACCGGGACCTCGGCGTGCTCGGAGAATCGGCGCATCACCTCGTTCCCGAACCCGTAATGGTCGATCGCGTCGTCGAGGAGGCGGATCCCGATCCCGTCGCAGAATCGGGCCATTGCCTTCGCGGTGTCCTTGACGGTCTCACCGGCCCCCGGCTTGTCCTCGAGCGACAGGCGCATCGTCATGGGATTGATGAACTGCGCGTGCCCTCCGAGCTGCGTCATCCCGGTCTCGAACGACATCCGCGTCCGCGTCGACCCGGCGAAGAACATCATCGCGAACGTCTTGTCCTGCAGATAGCGATGCTCCTTGCCGCTGTAGTAGAGGCCCTTTAGCTGATCGGTGACTTTCATCGCGAGGTTGTACTCCTCGCGCGTCCAGTCGACCTCACTGATCAGGTCTCGTCCGTGTAGATCGAACCAGCTCATTCGTCCTCCCTCTAGCCCATGATCAGGGCCATCATGCCCTTCTGCGCGTGCAGGCGATTCGCCGCTTCCTCAATGATCACCGAGTTTGGCCCGTCGATAACGTCGTCAGTGACCTCCATGTCCCGATCAGCGGGAAGGCAGTGCATGTAGATCGCATCGTCGGTGAGGGCCATCTTCTCGGATGTACAGATCCAGTCCTTGTTCGCCTCGAAGATCGGCTTCGCCTTCGCCTCGTCCATCAGCCCCGACCCGTCGGTCGGCTGGACAGTCCACGCCTTCGGGTAGACGACGTCGGCCCCTTTGAACGACTCGTCCATGTCGTGCGAGATCTTAAACGCGCCGCCGTTCTTGGCGGCCAGCTTCTTCGTCGCCTCGAGGATCTTCGGATCGAGGTCGAGGCCCTTCGGGTGGGCGAGCGTCACGTCCATCCCCATCATCGCGGCCGAGACGATCGCCGATTGCGGCACTGCGAGCGGCTTGGCGACCGAACCGGAGTAGGCCCAACTCATCACGAACTTCTTGCCCTGCAGGTTGTGCCCGATCTTCTCCTGCATCGTCATCACGTCGGCCAGTGCCTGACAGGGGTGGTACATGTCGTCTTCCATGTTGATCACCGGAACGCGGGACCACTCGGCGAACTCGCGGACGATCCGATCGCCCTTCCCGTACTCCCAGTCGGTCGGCTTCCCGTAGATACGGATCGCGATCGCGTCGCCCATCTCGGCCAGCACACGAGCAACGTCGCTAATCCGCTCAGTGGAGTAGGCGACTTCCTCACCTTTAAGAGCAGGCGTATAAACAGCACCCGGCTGTAGGAAGTGGGCGTGCCCTCCAAGTTGGGTCATTCCGGCCTCGAACGAGTTCCGCGTTCGAAGCGACGTGTTGTAGAACAGCATGTGCAGCGTCATCCCGTCGAGCACGCGGTGAGCCTCGCGTCGAATCTGCCTCCGCTTGAGATCGTGCGCCGCGTCGAGCATCGCCTCGATCTCATCTCGACTGAAATCCAGCCACGTGATGAAATCTCTCCCGCGCAAACTAGTGTTTGACATCCGAACAGCCTCCTTATCTGGTTATTGTCGTTCCTGCATTTCCTTCCAGCGCGTCCATCGCACGGTGGAGCGAGGTGATGATTGCCCTTTCCCCACCGGCCTCGATGAAGCGGATTGCTGCACGCACCTTCGGTTCCATTGAGCCTTTCGCAAAGTGGCCTTCTGCGTGATAGCGTTTTGCCTCGGCGAGTGTCATGTGGGGAACGGCTTTCTCCTGCGGTGTGTTGAAATTCAGTTTCACCTGCTCAACATCGGTGAGGATGAGAAAGATGGCAGCTCCAACATCGACGGCGAGGCGCTCACCGGCAAGGTCTTTGTCAATAACGGCTTCTACGCCGGCCAGTCCGCCGTTTTGTCTGGTCACTGGAATCCCGCCCCCGCCGGAGGCGATCACTATCGTACGGGCGTCGACGAGCTGCCGGATCGCCGTTTTCTCGAAGATCTCGATCGGGTCGGGAGAAGGCACGACCCTGCGCCAACCACGGCCAGCGTCTTCGCGTACATGGTAGCCCTTGCTCGTCTCAAGCTCGTTTGCCACTTGCTCGGTGTAGAATGGGCCCACCGGCTTGGATGGACTCTGAAACGCGGGGTCATTGCAGTCGATGACGACTTGCGTGACAACCGTTGCAATCGGTATGTCCCCGCGGCCTCGCTTCGCCAGCTGGGCGTGCAGGCTCTGCTGAATCATGTAGCCGATCAGTCCCTGACTCTGCGCACCACAGACGTCAAGCGGCATTGGCGCAGCCACGTCCTTGCCCGCCTCGTTCTGCAGTAGGATGTTGCCCACCTGCGGCCCGTTTCCGTGCGTAACAACGATCTTGTACTTGCCCGATGTGACCATGTCAGCGAGCTGCCCACAGGTCGCCTCCACGTTCTCCATCTGCTGCTCAAACGTTCCCGTCTGCTTGGGTTGGAGAATCGCGTTTCCGCCCAGGGCAATCACCGTAATTTTCTTCTCAGTTGCCATTGGATCACCTTCTAGCTGAGTATTGAGCTTCATTGTTCATTTGGAGATAGGGACTTCCGCCCGATCCATCGGCTCACGCCCCACGGTCAGTCCGACTTCTTGTTGATTCTCAGGGTCGAGAAATCGAGCAAGGACATCCAGGGCCTCGTAGAGGGAATCCAGTGAGAGGTACTCATCGGGTCGATGTGCCTGAGAGATGTCCCCGGGACCGTAGATGACAACAGGGATGTTGAGTGCGGGGACAATCGCGCCGGCATCGGTGTAGTAGGACGCAAGCGTCAATCCTGCAGAGGAGCCTGCGGGCCGGTTGACTACGTTGAGAAAGTCACGCACATGTGGGTGGTCTGGGTCGCTGATGATGGGTGGATTGTCACTCATGATTTTCATGGAGAACTGTGCGCCGACCTGCGAAGCAGCCTCTGTTCCCAGTTTCTCGATAAGATCAAGGGCCTGCGCCTTCTCCGGTTCTGATACAACGCGGAAATCCAATGTCGCTCGCGTTGTATCTGGGACAATATTCACTTGCCATCCGCCGTTGATTTGGCCGATGTTGAGCGTGGTTTGACCACGGCCGGGAATTGTCTTGAACCGCTTAGCAGCCTCGGCAAGCTGCAGGCAGAACCAAGAAGCGGGAAGGATGCTATTTATCCCCAGCTCCGGGACCGAGCCGTGTGCCGCCTTGCCCAAGAAGGTCACCTCGACCCACAGCTCTCCTTTTTGGCCGGGAAAAGCTAGCCCAGCAGTTGGTTCCGTGATGATGAGAAACTCCGCATCATCGATCAAGCCGGATTGGACGACCGATCTCGCTCCTCGGTATGCTTGTTCCTCGTCGGCGGTAAACACGAGGGCGAGGTCTTTTCGCGGGGTGAACTTGTTTTGGGTAATCAATTTGGCTAGCTCGAGGATGACCGCCACGCCGCTTTTCATGTCGGCTGAACCACGGCCCCATATTCTGTCCTCTTCGATTTGACCGGCAAACGGGGGAACGGTCCATTTCTCTTCGTGAGCATTCACGGTATCCATATGTCCGCATAGGACAATGCTCCCTGGTTGTTTCCCCGGAATCCTGGCGACGAGGGAGCTGCGGCCTGCCTCAAGCGGCAGTTGTGTCACGTTGATCCCTTTTTGGGCCAGGTACGCTTTGATGAACGCCGCTATCCGATTCTCATTTCCCGGTGGATTGCTGCTTTCAATCTGAATGAGCCTCTGGAGAAGGTCTACGGTTTCTTGCTTGGTTTCCTCATTGATGCGCAGCAATGCCGCTCCTTTTTCAAATCGTTCCGTGATGCTTTGCACGTCAAGAAGTCATCCCGCACATGAGTGCAGTGGCTTCACCCGTGGGCGGGAAAAGAGGGGCTAAGCCTCCCATATTTCCTGCATTCGTCTCCAATGTTCGCTCATTCTGTTGAAAGCATTCTCTGGACTGCCCTGCACAATGGCATCAACGATCTCGCTGTGTAGGGCAACCACCTGCTCCATATCGGCCACGTTCTTCAAGTAATAGTGATGGGTGAATTCGCGGTAGAGCTTGTGATTCATCGTGTTGATGAGTGGATGCAGTGCTGCAGTTATCAAGCGGTTCCCCGATGCTTCGGCAAGGGCGAGATGGAACGACTTGTCTGCTTCAAAGTAGGAGGGGAAACGTCCGCTTCGTGCCTGATGGCTCATCTTGCCAATGATGGCTTTTAGTTCAGAGATGGTTTCATCTGAGGCTTTCTCTGCCACCAGAGCGGCGACGGGTGGTTCCAGGCGAGCGCGTGCCTCCATGACTTCCAGACAGCCTGCTTCGCTCTCGATTAAGTGTGGCGCCTCCTTCTCCTCATCGGAGGAAGGCCTTTTCAGTACGTAGTTGCCACTGCCGGATTTCGTCTCGATCAGGCCGACAGCCTGTAAGGCAGAGAGCGCCTCGCGGATTGAGGGGCGGCTCACTCCCATCTGTTCGGCGAGTTCGAATTCCGACGGAAGCTTGCTTCCCACGGGAAAGGAGCCCCCCTTGATGGCGGCAACGATCTGTTCAGCGACGATGGCCGACACCTTCCTAGGATGGACTTTTTGAAACGCGGTTGCAAAGCTCTCAGTTCGATTACTTGTCATTTGGTAAAGCTGTATGATAGCATTACCGAAGGCGGTTGGCAAACTGTGCCGCAAGCAGGCGTATCAACACCGGACTGATGGAGGAGACAATGATCGATCTGACCGTTCATGCGAAGCAATTGGAGCGCACAGCTCAGCGGGCACGCGAGAGGGGAATCATCGTGCCAACCTTGGCGCAAATGCGCAATCCCGAGACGATCCCCGCTGGCATCAAGCAGCGTCTTTCCGATGTCGGTCTGTGGGACCTGCATCCGTTGAACCTGTTCCGGATAACGTGGAAGAACGAGCCGATCAAGCACGGCGGTGGCTTCAATGGAGTCAACTACGTGGAGATTCCTCGCGAGATCACTGGCATCCGCGCCCGGATTATCGCTCTTGTTGGGAAGTGGTTCCCCACCGGATCACACAAAGTGGGTGCCACATTCGGTTGCCTTGTTCCAAGACTCGTCACCGGGCAATTTGATCCTACCTTCCACAAAGCGGTGTGGCCATCCACTGGGAATTTCTGCCGCGGAGGCGCCTACGACGCCAATCTGCTTGCTTGCGAATCGATTGCGATCCTTCCCGAGGAGATGTCCCAGGAACGATTCGACTGGCTGTCCAACGTTGCTGGAGAAGTGATTGCCACTCCGGGTTGCGAGTCAAACGTGTGGGAGATCTTCCAGAAATGCAAGGAGTTGGAGGCCACACGTGAGAACATCATGGTCTTCAACCAGTTCGACGAGTTCGGAAACCACTTGTGGCACTACAACGTGACGGGACACGCTATGGAGGAAGTGTTACATGCAGAGCTGGGCGGGGATGGGCGCTACGCTGGTGTTGTGCTGACCAGTGGCTCGTCAGGGACGATGGGATGTGGCGACTATCTCAAAGAGGTCTTTCCCACCAGCAAACTCGCTGTTGGCGAGTCGTTGCAGTGTCCCACGCTGCTCGAAAACGGGTTTGGCGGCCACCGAATCGAAGGGATCGGGGACAAGCACGTTCCGTGGATTCACAATGTCCGCAACACCGATATGGTAATTGCCATCGATGACGAGCAGTGCATGAGCTTGCTTCGCCTGTTCAATGAACCAGCCGGCCAGGCGTATCTCCTTCAGCAGGGGGTCAGTGAAGCGTTCATCGAGCAACAGTCGCTCCTCGGCATTTCCAGTGTGGCAAATTTGCTTTGCGCGATGAAACTGGCTAGGTACTACGAATTGACCGAACAAGACATCGTCCTGACCGTATTCACCGACTCGATGGAGCTCTATCAAACCCGCTTGCGAGAACTGGAGGAGCAACGCGGCCACTACAGTGAGATGCAAGCTGCGATCGACTATCACCGTTACCTGATGGGAGCTACGACCGATCATACGGCCGAGTTGGGGTACCGGGAGCGCAAGCGTATCCACAATCTGAAGTACTACACGTGGGTGGAACAGATGGGCAAATCCGTCGAGGAACTGGATGCGCAGTGGTACGATTCTCCCCAGTATTGGGATTGCATACACGGGCTGGCGGAGCCGATCGACGCCTTGATCGAAGCGTTCAACGAGAAGGTGGGGTTGCAGGAGATGCCGTAGGTGGGCCCAACAGGGCAGCCATTGTCAGAAGCCCATCGTCATTCGACTCCAGCTCCAACGAGTTTCAAGAAGAATGGATGGTCTCCAAGCTTGCACCCGGCCACGTATGCCTCTAAGCTGAAGAAGCAAGACCCGAGTGAGGTGAGAAAACGATGAAACGATCGTCAATGAAGGGAAACAACCTAGCAGCCAACCTGCTTGTAGTACTGTGGTTTGGGACTCTGTGGGGGGCTTGCGAAGCCCTACTCGGGGGCTTGCTTCACAGCTACCTTCCCCCGACGTACCCCGGCAAGTTCATGATCGCGGTAGCCATAGGGCTGATGGCCTTTGCCATCCGGCGTACCGGAAGGCCGTGGATACCTTTGGGTATGGCCTTGGTCGCTTCCCCCCTCAAGCTTTTTTCTGCAGTGATTTTCTCTCTTCCCGTCTGTGCACCGGCGGTATTGAACCCAGCCTTCTCGATTCTTGCACAAGGTGTTGCGTTTGCCCTTTTCGCTGTGGCTCTTGGCCGCCTGCCGCTTGCCCGGCCATTGCGCTTTGGCCTCGTTGGCGCGGCAGCGGGTGCGCTGCAATCACTTTTATACGTCGCGCTGGTCCGCGGCCCCGGGCTGTGGCTCTATCCTCCGTTGGAAACCCTACAGGAGCTGGGAACGAAGTTTCCCCACTGGGTTGCCTCCTTACCGAAGATTGGCAGCTTTTTGAGCGTGTCGATCCCCTACTCCCTGCTGGCAGCGGGAGTGGCCGCACTCGCAGTCGGGAGCGCTCCTCTACGCATGCGAGCGCGATTTCGTCCTGCCTTTCTCCTTTTTGGGATCGTGCTATGCCTGGTGACCTTCTTCCTGTCTTCTTGGCTTGTCTAGAGACGGACACTTGCCTGATTCTCAGCGGTGAGATCGGCGCTGGCAAGACGCGCACCGCTTCATACCTTGCTACGGCTCTTAAGAAACAAGGCCTTGCAGTAGGGGGTGTCCTCTCCCTACGAATCGTTCAAGACGGTGAGACAGTTGGGTACACGGTCCACGACCTGGCAACCGATGAAGAGCGACCGTTCGCATCGCTTGATCCTCCGGGAGTGCCGGTGGGAAAGTTCTTCATTGCAGAACAGGGGCTAGCCTTTGCGCGTTGTGCGATTGAACAAGCGACAGCCTCTACGCAGACCGTTTTCGTCGATGAGGTGGGGATGTTGGAGTTGGCTGGGAACGGCCTGGCTCCGGCAGTACAGGCGCTCCTGCAATCGCAGGTTCTCCCTGTTCTCTTGGTGCGCTCCTCGTTTGTCGAAGCTGTGGTACATGCTTTTTCCATCATGCGGTTTAGAGAGTTCGATGTCGGTCAGAAGGACGTCCTTTCATACAGCGAAAGGAGAGTGCGGGATGGCTGAGCGATTCTGGGAGATTGTGGAAGCAGTCGAGTTCCCTCTTCTCCTGACCAACAGGAAAGATGGCTTCCCGCAAGCGCGGCCGATGCACCTTATCCACCGGGAGAAGCATACGCTTTGGTTTGCAACCTCTCACGCGTCACGCAAGGTGACGCAAATCGCTGCCGACGCCAGGGTAACGGTGATGTTTGTAGATACCGTCCGGTTCAACTACGTCTCTGTCCACGGCAGGGCACAAGTTGTCACAGATGCAGAGATGAAGGGACGATTGTGGCGAGAAGCCTGGAGGGACGACTGGCCGGCTGGGCCATCCGATCCCGACTACATCCTTCTCAGAGTAGTGGGAGAAAGCGGTGCCTACTACTGCGGCGACACCGATGAGTCCGGTGAGATGAGCTTCTGAGTCTTGAATTCAAATCCCTTCTCGTCGAACAGGCGAATACAGACATCCACAACCTTGGGATCGTAGAGCTTTCCTTTGTTCTGTGCTATCTCTTCCAGCGCCTTATCGATTCCGAGCGAGGGCCGGTAAGGGCGATGGGAGGCCATCGCCTCTACCACGTCAGCCACGGCCAGGATCCGCGCTTCCACCAATATCTCATCGCCTTTGAGTCCCTGCGGATACCCCGACCCGTCCATCCGTTCGTGATGTTGGAGGACGATTTGAGCTACGGGCCACGGGAAGTCGATGGCCTTCAGAATATCGTACGCGACCCGAGGGTGGGCCTTGAAGAGCGCGTATTCTATTTCGCTCAACTGGCTGGGTTTGCTGAGGATTTCAGCTGGTATGGATAATTTGCCGATGTCGTGTAGAAGTCCGGCCACACGGATTCCCTCGATTTGCTCCTCGGAAAGCTTTATTTCTCGTGCTATGGCGGTGCTCAATTGTGTAACGCGCTTCTGGTGGCTTGAGGTGTACAGGTCTCGAGTTTCGGTTGTCTGCCCGAGCGCCTCGATCACTTCCTGCAGAGTCCGGTGTAGCTTCTCTTCTGCCTGTTTGCGATCGGTGATATCCGCAGTAGA
>Ga0307378_10014120_pt1 | contig 10062 bp, 10 predicted proteins | sample UN1MG_FD_202238 | JGI IMG/M metagenome (GOLD analysis project Ga0307378, IMG submission 202238) | Soil microbial communities from Risofladan, Vaasa, Finland - UN-1 | ecosystem: Environmental > Terrestrial > Soil > Coastal area > Acid sulfate soil | place: Finland: Risofladan, Vaasa | collected... | reverse complement strand
GCTGTTCGCGGGGCGGCGAACTCGAACCAGAGGTTAAAAATTGTCGAATAACCCGACCCAGCCTGCTGCGGCATCGAGCGAACGCCGGCTCTTCGTCGGTCACTGGCCCCATCTGCGCGCCCGCGACTCGGTCCCGAAGATCATGTGGTCGGTCGCGGCGGCGCTCGTGCCGGCACTCGTCGCCTCGGGCTACTTCTTCGGTTTCCGGGCGTACCTGCACGTGGGCCTGGCGGTGGCGACGGCCGTCATCACCGAAGCCGTCATCACGCGCCTGCGCCACAAGAAAGCGACGGGCGGCGACGGAAGCGCGGTGGTCACGGGCCTGCTGGTGGCGTTCTGTCTACCGGCCCAGGCGCGGTGGTTCGTGCCGATCGTCGCCGCGTTCGTGGCCATCGCCATCGCCAAGCAGTGCTTCGGCGGCCTGGGGGCGAACATCTGGAACCCCGCCCTCGTCGGCCGCGCCTTCGTCCACTTTTCTTTCCCCGAGATGAACGTGTCGTCGTACCCTCTGCTCACAGGGCAGCACTTCCTGGGGAACGTCGGCACATTCATCAGTGGCGTGCCGGAAAGGGTTGACGCGATCTCCGGCGCCACCCCGATGGCGCATTTGAAAGCCATCGCCACCGGCCAGACCGATGCCGCGAGCGTCCTTTCCGAGAAACTCCCCGGCCTCTGGGACATGCTCCTGGGGCGCATCGGCGGGAGCCTCGGCGAAACGAGCGCCCTGCTCCTCATCCTGGGCGCCCTCTACCTTATCTATAAGGGCTGGGTCCGCTGGCAGATTCCCGTGGCATACCTGGCGACTGTGGCGCTGGGGGCGCTCGCGCTGCCGCTGCGGTTCGAGGCGGGCTGGCATCCGATCCTGACAGCGTCGCCGGACTTGGCGGCCCGGTACGTAACGTATCACCTGCTGGGCGGCGGCCTCATGCTGGGGGCCTTCTTCATGGCCACCGACATGGTGACCAGCCCCCTGACGAATAAGGGCATGCTCCTCTTCGGCTTCGGATGCGGGGCCCTGACGATCCTGATCCGCCTGTACGGCGGCTACCCGGAGGCGGTGTGCTACTCGATCCTCCTCATGAACACCGTCGTGCCGCTCATCGACCGCTGGACGCAGCCGCGTATCTTCGGACACAAAAAATGATCCGCAACCTCGCCAAGTTCGTCGTCATCCTGAGCGTCGCCTGCCTGGTGATCGGCGGGGGGGTGGCGGCGCTCTACGGCGTCTTCAAGGGCAACATCGAACGCCGCGAACTCCAGAACCAGAAGGCGGCCATCCAGGCGGTCTGCCCCCCGGGGACAGACGCCGACCTGGACCATCCGATCGCCGGCCGCCCGCCCGACCCCATCAAAGGCCTCGACCCCGAGGCCGTGTACGCGGTCCGCACGTACATCGGCCCCGTGACCGTGGTCGATGGCCGAGCCCAACCGACCGCCTACATCGCCCAAGGCGAGGCCCAAGGGTACTCCAGCGTCGTCAAGGTGATGGTCAGCGCGAAAGCGGAGGACTTCTCGGTGATCCGCGTCGTCGTGCTTTCGCAGCAGGAGACGCCGGGACTCGGTGCGACCGTCGGAGAAACGCGTTCCACCTGGACCCTCTGGCAGAAACTCTTCGGCTCGAGCGAGCCCGAGGCGTGGGTCAACACGTTTCTCGACCAGTTCCGGGGCAAGCGCGTCGAGAACTTTTCCGAGATTCACGCCATCACGGCCGCGACGATTACGTCGAACGCGACGAAGCGCGCGGTCGAGCAGGCCCTGGAGCGCATCCGCGAGGCCGTGGGGGCCTCGGCGGCAAAAGACCGTGTTTAACCGCAAAGGACGCAAAGAGCGCAAAGGGAAGGATCGAATAGAAACGGCAAGGCGAGTTGTTGTTTGCCGTTCCCCTATCTTGGTTGTTCTTTGCGTTCTTTGCGCCCTTTGCGGTTAATACCACCGCTTGGAAGGGCGAAAGGAACTGCATGGCCGACAAACCTCTGAAGACGATCGTCGAAGCCATCCTCTTTGCGAGCGACCAGCCCGTGAGCGCCGACCGCCTGGCCGACGCCGCCGGCGAAGGCGTCGCCGTCGGCATGATCAAGAAAGCCGTCGAGGAACTCCTGGCCGACTACGACGCCCAGGGCCGGGCCTTCACCATCGAGGAGGTCGCCGGCGGGTATCAACTCTTCACGCGGCCCGAGTACAACAAGTACCTGAAACCGCTCGTTCGTGCGCGGCAGCAGGCGCGGCTGACGCAGGCGGCGCTCGAGACCCTGGCCATCATCGCCTACAAGCAGCCCGTCGCGCGGGCCGAGGTCGAGGACATCCGCGGCGTGGCGTGCGGCGACATGATAAGGGCGCTCATGGAAAAGGGCCTGGTGCGCATCGCCGGACGCAGCGAACAGATCGGCCGGGCCCTGCTCTACGGCACCACGAAGAAGTTTCTCCAGGCGTTCGGCCTGTCGAGCATCAAAGACCTGCCCAGCGACAAGCAACTCGTTCAGCCGTGAACCGAGCCCGCCGCGGGCTCGCCACAGCGTAGCCCGAAGGGCGAAGCCGGGAGCGGCGGGGTATCCTCATCCGCCGCGCACCTCATTCATCGCCCGCTCAATCGCTTGGCGTAGGGCGTCGGTTCCTTGGCGTGCGGCGGCGAGGAGATCGTCGGAGGCCAATCGCTCGAAAATGCGACGGCGGAGGTCCGCCGGGATGTTTCGCTTCTTCAAGTCTTCACGCACCTCGCCCAGAACGGCCAGGTACGTCGCGTACTCCGGGCCGAACTCTTTTTCGAGCCGCTCGCGCAACCGCCGCGACAGGCTCGGCGCCGCACCGCCCGTCGAAATGGCGATCAGGAGGTCCCCCCGCCGAACCTGCGAGGGGACGATGAAGTCGCACAACTCCGGCCGGTCCACGACGTTCACCAGGACGCCGGCCGCCCGCGCGTCGGAGGCCACTTGCCGGTTGACGATCTGGTCGTCCGTTGCCGCGACGACCACGTGCGCCCCCTCCAGGTGCCCCTTCTCATAGCGCGCTGCGAGGCACTCGAAGCGCCCGTCCTCGGCAAACCCGGGAGCAAGTTTCGGCGCGACGACGCGCACGCGCGCCCCGGCGTCGGCCAGGGCCCGCGCTTTGCGCAGCGCCACCTCTCCCCCGCCGACCACCAGCGCCCCTTGGCGGAAAAGATTCAACACAATCGGATAGGCGAAATGCGATTCGGTCATGGGAGGGAAGTATAACCGGCCGCGCCGGATCAGACAACCGAATCCGTCGGCCGCTTGGTTTCCACGAACGGAAGGACGTACGGGCCGTTGGGCATGACGATGACGCGGGCGTCCGGGCCGTGCTTGTCGAACGCGCGCTCCAGGCCCGCCTGGAGGCTCTCGACGGGCGTCACAAACCCCGCCAGCAACGATTCCTGGACATCGCGCGGCAGACGGTCGGACCAGAAGAGAATCTCCCCGTGCCGGGCGGCCTTCGCCAGGTTCTCAAGGGCCCACTGATCCTTCACGACCGGCGCTCCCTCGGCCGTCACGGCCGCCAGAAAATCTTCGATCGTCTCGTGGCGCGCGAGAAGGTCCGTGAACTCCTCGTCGCCGAGCCCTTCCTCGCACGCCGCCGCATAGAGGAACGTCCCGCCGCGCTTCAGGATTCCAAGGCCCGTCAGGAGGCCCTTCTGGCACTGGTAGAAGACGTGGTCGAGGGGAAAGCCGCCGTTCGTCGTCACGAGGATGTCACACGGCTCGGGGACGGGGCGCGCGACGTGCTTCCGCAGGAACGCCGCCCCCGCCTCGTGCACCGTCTCCATGTCGCCGGCGAAGACGCCCGTCGGCCGGACCTGCCGATCCACCGTCACGTTGACCGTGAAGTGCGGCGGGGCGAAGGCGGCGACGGCCAGGGCCTCCTCGTGCTCCGGGTTGCCCTCCAGACAGCCCGGCAGGGCTCGCGGGTGCTCGAGAAATTTCGGCGCGTGCCAGGCCCGGACCGTCTCTTCGCCCGCGATGCCGGGGCAGATGGCCTTTCGGCCTCCCGAGAATCCGGCCATGAGGTGCGGCTCGATGACGCCGGTCGCAATCCGCACGTCGGCCTGGACCCATTCGCTCGCCAGGACGACCGGCGTGCCGGCGGCCGTTTCACCCAGGCGCCGAAGCGTGACGGACCGCCGGCTGAAATGGTTCACGACGCGGTACTTCGACACGATGTCCGCGCCGAGGAGCCGGCACGTCTCGTCGCCGACGACCGGACCGTGCAGGCCGGTCCCGATCAGGAGGGTGATGCTCTCGGCGGGGATGCCGGCGCGCTCGAGTTCCGCGAGGATCGGCACCGCCAGGTCGTGGTTCGGGCACGGCCGGGTCCGGTCGCTCACGAGAATGACGGCGCGGAAGTTGCGCCAGTCGCGATGCCACTCCTTCGTGCCGACCGACCGGTTTCGGCCCTTCGTCCGTTCCGCGAGGACGGCGGCAAGCGACGGCCCCGCGACCGGCGAGCGGAGGGCCTTGGCGACGGCCGCCTCGGCCGGCTCCAGCGCCGCCGGCCAGTCGGGCTCCACCACCGCCACGAGGTTTTCGTCCGGCACGTCGATGGAAGCGCCATCGCGGCCGTAGGCCAGTTGGATGCGCATCCGAGCCCCGTCGGGTCCGCCCCCGCACCGAGAACAAGGCTTCTATTTAAGCGGTTCGGCCGCTGGCCGCAACACGTTTCTGAACACCGCTCGGTTGCCCGCCGCCGGCGACAAGAGGTGTGCGAAAGCGCCGACGGCCCCGCCTCGCGGTTTGGATTGGGAAGTGCGGTGAAACACTTACTCGGGTGGCTCTTTATCCGTATGGGGATGGGACGGCGCGCGGTCGCGGATCTCCCGGGCGCGCTCCTCGAATCCGGCCGCCTCCTCGGCACGGTCCAGTTTCTTCAGCAAATCAGCATACGCCTCCAGGTGCCAGAGCAAATCGGGGTCATCGGGAGCAGCCGTCGCCTCATAGTAAGCGAGGACCTTGCGAAAGAGCGGCTCGGCTTCCTCATAGCACTTCTGCTGCAAGTAGAGGGAGCATAGGATGAAACGGGCATTCGCCAGATCCTCCTCGTCCCGGCCGTGGCGCTGTTCCTGGAGTTCGATGTGGCACCGCAAATATCTTTCGGCCTCCGTGTCGTGGCCAAGATCCTTATGCGCCACGCCCAGCATGAACATCAGCAAGCGCTCGTGCGCTTCGGAGGGCCCAGGCGTCGTTTCACGGATGACTCGCGCGCGCTCGAGCAGTGGCAGGGCATCCGTCCGCTGGCCCTCCCCGAAGTGCGCCAAGCCCAGCGTAATCAATGCATTGGCAACATACAGATGGTCCGAGCCGTAGGACTTCTCGGCAATGTCCACGGCTCTCTGAGCCGTGGCTACCGACAGTGTCGTTTCTTTCGTCAGGTAATAAGTCTCAGCCAGCCGCATCAAATAGACCGCAATTTCAGGACTCTCGGGGCCGAATGCTTCTTCGGCGAATTGAGCCGCACGCTCTCCTATGACCTTCGCTTCTGGATACCTGCCCTGCGCGCACAACACCTCTTCGAGCCGGTGGAGACAACGTGCCATGTCTTCCTTGTCCGGCTGAACGTCCTGTTCGCGGATGCCGAGTTCCTCGCGATAACTATTCTCCGCCTGGGCGTATTTGCGCTGCCGCCGGCGCATCTCGGCAAGAAAGTGCAGGGCGTCCGCCAGGCGCGGATGCGGAGGATCGGGAACCCGTCTGAGAATCTCGACCGCCTCCTCGGCGGCCGCCTCAGCCTCCTTGAACCGGCCCATCTCCTTGTAGGGGATCAAAGTGCCTACCAGCAAGTGGGCCACCAAAGGATCATCTGGCCCCTTGACCCTCCGAGCCAATTCGCATGCCTGCTGAAGCATAGCGAGCACTTCAGGGAAACGGCCTTGGTCCTTGTACAGTTGCGACAGCTGTAAGCGTGTCGCAAGGAGACTCTTTGAGTCCCCCGCCTTTTCCGAAATAGGGATCGCTTGCTCAAGCAAAGATATGGCCTCAGCCGTGCGGCCTTGCTTCTTGCACAACTCGGCCAAAGCCGAGAGCGTGCAGGCCCGGCGTCGGTCTTCCAGGCCAAAGCGTTCGGCCTGTCTGAGAGCGCGCATCAAGTACCATTCCGCAGGGAGGTAATCCGAGCGCTCAAGGTGGGCTCGACCGGCCCTGACAGAATCCACCCACGAGAAGGTGCGGGGATAAGGGGTCAACATCGGGCCAAAGGCGAGCAGCGATAAACCAAGCAGGCAAAACAGCAAAGAAAGCATCAGCCAACGAGTTCTTGTCCGCGTCCAAGCCACGCGAATTCCCCACTCGGCCTCAATCTCCATCATACCATACGCCCCCCGCCTCGCAATATTCTTGCTTCACCTCGCGGAAGCGGAAACTGTCAGGGCCGGTTTGGGCTTGAACGGCGGGTGGGAGGAGGGTATAGTTCTCGCGGCAGGTCCGTTCATGGGCGCTTAGCTCAGTTGGCTAGAGCGCGTGGATCACACCCACGAGGTCACAGGTTCAAGTCCTGTAGCGCCCACCAGATTTCCATCGGACTTATCGCAATCAATCGAACTATCGCGAACCGGCTGAGAAAACGCGGGTTTTGGCTCGCCTGCCGCTTCGACCTGTGACTCGTTTCGGTTCAATGTGTGCGCCTGCTGCAGCGCATTTTGCAGCGCGCTGCGGAAGTGATCCTCGGTCACTTGCAGGTAGTGTTTGGCGGCCACGGCCTGCGAGTTCCCGATCCAGGCACAGACGACGTGCAGCGGGAACTGTCCGGCCAGTTCCGTTTCCCGCGTGCTCCGGAGGTTCTGGTACAGTTTCGGCTAGGGCGTCAGGCCAGCCCGCTTGATGATACGGCGCAACTGCGTGCTCAGGTTCTGGTTGCTGCGCCGGTAGCGCGTGATGATGTACTCGGCCCCCGGCTTGTGTTCAGCGTCAGCGACTTTGGCACAAAGCTGAGCGTTCGGTGAAGTGAGAGGTCCAGGGGTGGCGGGGGCTCTCCCCCCGCCACCCCTGGACGCGGCCAGTCGGCTCCGATAGGCTGGGCCAGACAAGGAGCCAAACCATGACCAAGAACGTCGTGCAGCAGATTCGGCGGGCTACCCGCCGGCAGTTCACCTCGGAAGAGAAGATCCGCATCGTCCTGGAGGGCCTCCGGGGCGAGATCTCGGTGGCGGAGCTCTGCCGCCGCGAGGGCATCGCCCCCACCGTCTACTACCGTTGGTCCAAGGACTTCCTGGAGGCCGGCAAGAACGGCCTCGTGCGCGACACACGGCGGGATGCCAGCACCGACGAGGTCCGGGACCTGAAGTCCGAGAATGAGACGCTGAAACGGGTTTTGGCCGAAGCGGTCCTGGACGTGGCCCGGCTTAAAAAAAGCCTCGGGCTCTGAGGCGGAGGTACGTCCGCATGTCCGCCCAGGAAAAAATCGAACTGTTACGGGCTGTCGAGGCGTCGCCGATCGGGGTCACCGAGGTCCTGGCCCGCCTGGACCTGCCGCGATCGACGTACTACCGCTGGCGCCGTCAGTTCCACGCCCAGGGGTTCGAGGGCCTCAAGGACGCCTCGCCCTGCAAGGGCCGCGTGTGGAACCAGTTGCTGCCCGAGGAGCAGGACAAGGTCCTGGAGGTGGCCCTCCAGTGCCCGGACTGGCCGCCACGACAGATCGCCTGCTGGATCGCGGATCCGGGCGAATTTACGGCCTCGGAATCGACCGTCTATCGGCTCCTGAAGGCCGCCGGGTACGTCAAGCCGCGCGAGGCCTGCTCCTTCCCGGCGGGGCCGGAGTACCGCGTCAAGACTCGTCGGCCGAACGAGCAATGGCAGACGGATGCCACCTACCTGCTGGTGAAGAACTGGGGCTGGTATTACCTGATCTCGGTGCTGGATGACTTCAGCCGTCGTATCCTGGCGTGGCGGCTCCAGCCGGCGCAGGATGCGGCCGCCTTCAGCGAGGTCGTCGAGGAAGCGATGGAAGCGACCGGGATGGATCGGCGGCCTCAGGACCAGCGGCCGCGGCTGGTGACCGACCGCGGGCCGGCCTTGATCTCGCACGACTTCGGCCTGTATCTGGAAGGCCGGGGCCTGGGGCACATCCTGGCCTCGCCGTACCATCCGCAGACCAACGGCAAGATCGAACGGTATCGCCGATCGTGCAAAGAGCAGGTGAACCTCGTGGTGTGGGAGACGCCGGAGGAATTGGAAGCCGAGATCGCCCGGTTCGTGGCCTGGTACAACACCGGGCGGTACCACGAGGCCCTTGGCAACGTCACGCCGGACGATGTATACTATGGCCGACGGGAAAACATCTTGAACCGTCGGCAGGAACTTAAAGAAAAGACGCTGGCGCGTCGCCGGCGTCAAAACAAGGGAGTGCCCGGACCGAAGGGAACCGACCCGACCGAAAAACCCTCACTTCCGCCGAGGGCTTCCTTGTGCCATTTACGCTGAATACATACAGTGTGGATGTTGTCGTTGTCGATCTCGTTGACCTTGTTGTGGAGGCGGGACTGGTCGAGGACGGTCGAACAGTTTTCCGTGACGTCGAACCCCGCCCAGTTGCCAATGTCTAGTCGCCAGCCTTGCACCCTTCTTTCGGAATCCGGTCTTTGTAATCCTCGCCATACAGAGCTCGTTCCAGAGGGCCATCTAAGCTGGCCTTTTCCGTAAAATTGCAGAGGAGGTCTTTGTCCTCCTTCAATCGTTTTTGGATGTACACCACACCTCCGCGAAACTGAAATGGCTCATTGTACCTGAAAAGGACAAGCATTATTCGAGCCTTATGTTCTTCGGTCAACATATCCGGGTCATCGACCACCAGTCTTACGTCGAATGTATAAACCACGGGAACGTATGGCACGTATCGAGTCTCTCTAAGAGCCCAGGCCGAGAGACCCATAAACAGAGCGCCGCCACCAAACAGGGAAACCATTAACCATGCCATCCTCGCTCTTGACATACACATATAAGCCATCTCCTTTCACCCCCGTGTGGGGTATCGGGCACCAACACCAAGTTCAGTACCACCAAGCTCTACCCGAAGACTGATACCGAAAACCTGCTAAGGAACATAAGGCTCAAGACCTACTTTCTTAACATGTTCCGTCGCTACCTTACCCCACACAGGAGGACCGAATCCCTCTCCGGGGGCTCTCCCGGAAACCTGGTCACCCCACTTGAATTCGTATTGCCACCAAGCATGAACCCCAGCGAAACTGTCGCAAATGCAGCCGGTCATTGTTTGATGCCAATAACTGTACATGCCAAAGGCCTTGGCCCTTCCTGTCTCCTCAAGCGCCTTCATTATTTCATCGATATTTGTTACCTGTGCTTCTGCCAGGCCTTCGGGTAGCTTGTTCTCCAGCAACAATTTCTTCACGTCTTCAACATTGAGGCCCTTGCCGCTTGTGAACGCATATGTGTCCCACCAGAAGTGTTCAACTGTTCCCTCGATCTCGACGCATCCATCTCCTCTAGTCAGCGTGAATATCCCCGTGCTCTGGATTGCGGCAGTAGCCGAGGCAATATAGAGTTCGGTCTCTTCCATGAACGAGGGAGTATACCCTCGGTTATTGTAATCCTTAACCTTGCGCACAGTGCCCTTTGGTGACCCCTCCAATTTCGTCGCTTCTTCAATCAGTTTTTCTTCAAATCGCCCCAAATTCACTTCAACCGCCGACTGGACGGAAGCCGAGCCTATTAGCCACGCGCTATCCATTTCCTGCCATCCACCTTTCTTGTCTAAGTACATCTCGATATTGTCAGCAGCGTGGGTATATCCTTTTTCGCGCGCCATCTTCAAGGCCTCGCGCGACAACTTTACGACCTCATCCAGAAAGGCCGAGGTGAACGTGTTCAAACCAGCTGGGTCCAGAAAGCGAACCGGGTTGGCTATGCCATAAAGGTAGACACACAACCCTTCAGCATATCCCTCGCGGTCCCGGCCGAGCCAGCGGCCGAGGGTGGGGTGGTAGTAGCGGTGGCGGACGGAGTAGAGGCCGGTTTCGGTGTCAAAGTGGTAGCCCGCGTAGAGCGTGCGGTTGTCCACGTCGGACGCACCGTCGGCGTCCGGGTCCCACTCGAAGACCGT
>Ga0307378_10014118_pt1 | contig 10064 bp, 8 predicted proteins | sample UN1MG_FD_202238 | JGI IMG/M metagenome (GOLD analysis project Ga0307378, IMG submission 202238) | Soil microbial communities from Risofladan, Vaasa, Finland - UN-1 | ecosystem: Environmental > Terrestrial > Soil > Coastal area > Acid sulfate soil | place: Finland: Risofladan, Vaasa | collected... | reverse complement strand
TTTTTTGAGGAAGAGGGCTTAGAACATTACCTTGAGGAGATATGAAAAAAATTGTCAAGAGCTAATTATGGGTATCAAGATTTCCGGTACATACTCTAGAGTATTTAGCTTATTTCTATAATATATTTTTTTTCAATAAGTTACAAGCTGATTTTAAAGGGGCTTTCAGGTTCACCTGGCTAGCTTTTCTCGCACATAAAAATAAACAAGTGAAACTGTCGTTGTAGGGGTATTATTTAAGGTGATATGGCCAATGTAACATTGTCAAGAGTGCCTATCCGAAAAGTGGGGGGTGACTCCAATAGTTATACAGCCTCCCAGGACTTTTCGGATAGGCTTTTAATAATCTAATAGCAAGTACCACTAGCTATCTTTCCCGCCCATGTGCCATTCGAATAATATTCGTGGACGTACCACCACTTCCAACCACCTGAACATTGTATAGATCCGCATCCACTAGTATCCCAATCTAATGGCCAAGGCGTAGTCATTATCTCACCCAATGGATATGTTCCCCCCGAAATAGGAGACACAGTCCCGTCATGTAACGTACCACAAATCCTCATTCTCCCTCCAGTAGCAAAATTATTAGGCCCTTGTGGTCCTGTTGGTCCCTGTGAGCCTTGTGGCCCTTGTGATCCCGTTGGTCCCTGTGAACCTTGGGGCCCTTGTGGTCCCGTTGGACCCCTATATTCATTCCATTGAGAACCATTCCAGATATAAGCCATGTTTACAGTTATATTAAAATATACTTCTCCTACGGAAGGACTTGCAGGTGCACTGGACAGGGATCGCATCCCCTTAGACACATTAATGGTTATATCGTTAGGGATTTGACTATCGCTTATAGTTTCTGTAATCTCACCAAAAGTATGAGTATGAGTGGCTATGGCAAAGTAAGAGGCGTGCTTTCCATCTACAGTATCAGCATCCAGATTATTCCCCTCACCTAACTTAAGGCGATCATTACTAATCTTGCCAGTGTCAATTTGCTCACCTGAGATATGCTTGTTGGTCAATACCTGGTTATTATTTGTTCCAACAATCTCTCCTATAACCCCATGAGTAGTTGTCGAGCCAGCATGAGCGGTAACATTATCACCGATTTCCTGCGTTATATCAGAATGATGCTTTCCGTCTACCATATCTGCATTTATTCCATTGCCTTCTCCCATCTTCAAAACCGTGTTAGGAAATTGACTGGAAGAATCAAGGGCCAATAACTTATCAGCTTCAGGCGTAGCGCTGGCATGGATACCATCAGCCATATCCGCATCCAGACCTCTGCCATGCCCGGTCTGCAGTACTGAGTTAGGCAATTCAGCAGATCCGTCCAATGCCAATAATTTATTAGCTTCTGGTGTAGCACTGGCATGAATGTTATCAGTAGTATCAGTATCTTTAGCCTTATTTATCGTGATATTCTGTAAGTTTGTATACTCTCTTGTATCGGTGTCATAAACTGTCTCTGCATAGTTGGCAAAATCCGATCTCATGGCATAGGGTACCGTGGCAAGTTTTTCTATTTTGTAGTAACCGCCAGTGTCTTCGGTTATCAATAAATAGTAATCTTGATCAAAGGCGAGATCTGCTATCGTATTAACACTGCCTAAAAGCACAGTAAAGGCTGCTTCATAACCGTTCCCGCCAATGTTACCTTTTTCAATTGTAGGGGAGACCTCTACCGTGTGGTTCTCTGTCCATATGCTCTGGGTACAAGCCGCATCAGTGTAAAGGGTAAATTCCACGGTATATACTCCCCTGGAGTAGGGGCTTCGATTCTGTTTGGTTAATAATCCCGTGTACTCTATAAGTTTAGGAACACCCGTAGGCGTAACCACCTCGGCAAAGCAGGGAATGGCTAAAGAGACTAATAAGGCTATCATCAATACCTTTATATACTTCGTCACTTTTATATACTTCATCTTTCATTTCCCCTTTTTAACGTTGTTAACTGATATTCCTGAAATTACCCTTCTCCATGAGATTATCTTTTTATAGACGTCACCTCACTCTCATTATGGATTATCCGGATGATAGGGTCATTCAAGGTGGGAAAATAAATTTGGTGAAATCTGGAATAACAAAACCATCCGATGACCTTATTACTTTTGTGGTTGGGCCAACTCAGAATGGAGCCTTTTAAAACCAATCGGATCAATCCCTTTTACCAGGATCTTGTTATTGATCAAATAGGTAGGGCAAAGGGATATTCCCAATTCCTCTATCAGGGCTACATCCTGTAAGAGTAAGTTCATCCCCTCTTTGCCATTGGCACAAGATTCTACCTTTTGATAATCTACCTTCTTTTCCAACTTCTGATAATCTACCTTCTTGTCCGACTTGTCCGAAAGGCATTGTTTCCAATCAATTTTCCCTCCTTCCTTCCCAAAATTTTTATTTATGCATGAAAGATAATCAAGGTGTTGATCAGGATAGTATTTAGTTATACATATCTGCCTGATGTCTTCCTGTATCTCTTTGAGTCCCTTTGGTGATTTGAAGACTATCTTCTCCGGTTGGGGTCTGAGATGTAATACCCCTGCACTATTTGGATCTCGGTTTATAGTTAAAACCTCAACCTCTTTTTTACTTTGGGAATTCACCCTGCCAGCAAGGTAATGAATATCAATACCGGCTTTCTTCAACAATCCATCCTTGATCAGATAGTCTTCCGTAGCTATAGCTTTAGGGGACATGCTTTCTACAAACAGCTTTACATCTCCCTTCTTCTCTTCCCTATCCAAAATATAGGTTATGTTTATATATTGGGGATCGAGTAAAAATCCATTCCCTTTTTCCAGCAATCTTTCCTTAATCTTGTCGTATCTTGCAGTTTTAGTTACATTTTTATCAAAATAAAAGGCTGGAAGTTCTTTGATCTTCAAATCATGAATCAGCCCTTTAGCCTCAGCAGAAGTACTTTCCAAATTTTTTATCTCAACCCCAGGGAATAAATCTTTCATCACATTCACCAATTGGTCAGGACTGCAAACAGGGCATTCATCTGGCGGTTTGATCACGGTTAAGGTAAACTTGACTGGATCACTAAATTTACAGGCAGCTTGTGGCTTATCAGGATCAACACATACCCCCACCTTATCCGTAGCCAGGCAATCTGAATCTGCGCCACAGACAGGAATAAATTTACAGAAAAATTCATATCCAGCCCCTTCCCGGCAAATCTTTCGGCCTAAATCAAATCGATTAATCTGGCCTTTATATCTTTTCCCATTTATCAAAAGCGTAGGTGATGCGCTGATCCTTAATTCACGTGCTTTTTTGATATTTTCCCGCAAGAGCATCTCCCCCATTTCACTTTGGGCAATACGGCTCATAAATTCACAATCAATCCATGCCTTAGAAGCACACTCTTCCCAATTGCCAGATGAGAAGTTTTCACTTCTCAAAAAAAGATAATCAAGATATTTGTCCGGATAATATTTGGCCATCACTACCTGACGGATATCTTCCTCTATTTCAGATTTCCCATGAAGGCTTTTGAATTTCCCGCCTTCCGAAACAAATTCCCCCTGACATTGATCCGTACCATGTTCTTCAGTTTCTCCTGGATATTCAGTTTCCCCTGAATCTTTACCAGGAATTTTTTGGGGGATTTCTTCCCGGTCATCCTCGCTATTTTCATCAGCGATGAAATAGAGATGAAAATCGACTTTGCCTTTTAGCTCTTTGATCACAGGGATAATAGCCTTTTCAGCTTCAACAGCATAGGGACATTGACTCATGACAAATAATTCAATTTGGGGGTTAGAAATCTCTGAATCTATGTGGAGATCTGTTAACTTTGAAGAGGATATGGGTCGATTCAGAGAGGTACACGAGGTATTGGGAAGCAAAAGAAGTAAAAAAAGAAAAATAGTAAGAGTTTTGTCTGAAAAAATTTTAGAAGGCATAATTTTGATACCCTACTTTTACAAAAATCAGCCTTTTTATAATCCTGTCTTTAATCAGTTAAAAAGAAAAGTAGCTAATGTTAAACAAATTTATATAAATAGTCAAGTTCTATATTGCATAATTTACATTAAAAATTATTATATCTAAAATGATAACCTAAATATACCATAAATATAGTTTTTGATAAGTATGATAAGGGGAATGCTGACCTTTGGAGTCGGTAGAGAGCCTGCATGCAACTGCCCGCCTTCGAAATCCGTCATGGGGAACATCTGATGAAATCTGATCAGAGAGGATTTAGAGAGGATTCGGGTTGACGGAATCTTGTTATTTCAATACAATAAAACAGAGCAAAAAAAACAGAACAATAAAATAGACAGAATAAGACCCCATCCTCCATGAAGTGCTTGAGGATCAATTAAGAGAAGACAGAGTACTTGAAGACCGGGTACTTGAAGATCAAATAAGAAAAGAAAATCAAGAACAAACTCAGGATATTTGACTATGCTTGCTTTAAAGAACGTATCGAAACAGTTTGGTGCACAGGTATTATTTCAGGAGGTTGACCTTCAGGTCAGTCTGAATGACCGGATTGGTTTAATCGGGCCGAATGGATCAGGTAAGACGACCCTCTTCTCTTTGCTTTTGGGAGAGCAGACGCCCGATTCCGGCCAGGTCGAAAGAAACAAGAATATGATCATCGGCTGCCTGAGGCAGGAAGTGGTAGAAGACACCTCCCGCCCACTGCTGCAGGAGGCTGTTGACATTTGTCCTCATTTGAACCGGATCAAGGAGCGAATCGGCCTTTTGCAGGAAGAGATAGCCGGAGAGACAGATCCTGAAAAAATTCAGGATCTTGCCCACAGGTTAGGGGAATATCAGGTCGAGTTTGAGGCCCGCGGCGGTTATGACCTTGATCATCAGGCCAAGCGCATACTCTTTGGCCTGGGATTTCGGGAGAAGGACCTTAATCGGCCTGTCGGGGAATTTAGCGGAGGGTGGCGGATGCGCGTCTCTCTGGCCAAACTGCTCCTTCAGGAACCGGACCTTCTGCTGCTTGATGAGCCTACCAACCACCTGGATCTGGAGTCGATCATCTGGCTGGAGGAGTTCCTACAGGGGTATCAGGGGGCCATGATTTTGATTTCCCACGACCGGAAATTTCTTAACAATATCGTAAACCGCATCGTGGAGGTCGATCAGAAGGCCCTTCAGCTTTATACGGGAACGTATGACGATTTTTTGGGGCAAAAGCAATCCAGGCAGGAAATCCTTGAGGCTTCTTATAAAAATCAGCAAAAGAAAATCGAGGCCACCGAGCGGTTTATCGACAAGTTTCGCTACAAGGCCACCAAGGCCCGTCAGGTACAGAGCAGGATCAAGTCGTTAGATAAGATGGAAAAAATCGAGATGGAGCAAAAGGCAAGCCAGTTCTCGATCACTATTCCTCCAGCTCCGCAGTCGGGCAAGGAAGTCTTGCGGCTAAACAATGTACACAAGCGATATGGGAAAATGGTGGTTTACGATGAATTGGATCTGGTCCTGACCCGTGGGGATCGGGTTGCCCTGGTTGGCCCTAATGGATCGGGAAAATCCACCCTGCTCAAAATCATGGCAGGGGTACTAGACGTGGAAGGTGGCGAGGTGATACTGGGCTACAATGTCGCCAGGGCTTATTTTGCCCAGCACCAATTGGAAATCCTGAATTTGCGCAACACGGTCCTTGAGGAAATCGACTCCTGCATCGGATCGAATTCGCCTGTTTCTGCCCGATCTTTCCTGGGAGCATTTCTCTTTCGGGGAGATGATGTATTTAAAAAGGTGGCGGTCCTGAGCGGGGGCGAGAAGAGCCGTCTGGTCCTGGCCAAAATGATCGCGCAAAGGCCCAACTTCCTCCTGTTGGATGAGCCCACCAACCACTTGGATATTCCCTCACTGGATTGCCTGCAAGAAGCCCTGACCCAGTATTCCGGCACTATATGCATGATCTCCCACGACCGGCTTTTCATCAATCATCTGGCTAATAAAATCATCCAGGTTCAGGATGGCAACCTGGAAACTTTTTTGGGCAACTATGATGAGTACCTCTACCAGCTCGATCAAAGGAAAGGAAAAACGACATCCTCCTCCCCTTCTTCTGCGCTGGAGCCCGGCGGCAACAGCACCAGCAGCAACACAGGCAAGGAAGGAAAAGCCAAGAGCAAGGAGCAAAAGCGGCTTGAGGCGGAGAAAAGGAATCAGAGACATAAGCGATTGGTTCCACTGAAAAAAGAGTCGCAGAAAGTGCAGGCAGAATTAAACCTGGTCATTGAAAAAATGGCCCAAATGAACAGACTGTTTGCTGATCCAACCTACTACCGGCAGCCTGAATTTTCAAAAAAGCTGTATGAATATAAAGAGCTTGAAGCGAAGAACGAGGAACTCACCAACCGATGGACCGAGCTGGAAGAGCATATTGAAGCCACTGAGCAGGAATTAAAGCAGGAGGAGTAAGGGATCTCCCTTGAAATAGTTTACCCATCTTTAAGGAGGGTAAGCCTACCCGATCCCTCCCCCTTGAGGGGGGAGGTTAGGTGGGGGTGAATGATAGAATCCACCTTGGGTATACTAATAATTGGGAGTTCCCTAAGTAGAAGGTTTGTGCTTTGATTGGTCCGGGAGCTTCGGGAGCTATTGATAAGGAGTTACTACTCAGATAGGCACAGAGGGGCAAAGGCATAAAGAAAAATGAAAAACAACTTTGAACCTTTGTGCCTTTGCCCCTCTGAACCTGAGTTACGATAAGGAATAGTAAAAATGGGAAAAATTTCTGCCGCGATCATCTGCCTGAATGAGGAACGAAACATTCAACGCTGCCTGGAAAGCCTGGATTTTGTTGATGAGATCGTGGTCGTGGATTCAGGCAGTACGGACAGGACCGTGGAGATCTGCCAAAAGTATACCGATCAGGTCCTTTATCATTCCTGGCCAGGTCATGTGCAGCAGAAAAACTATGCGCTGGAGCAGGCCAGGTATGAATGGGTGCTCAGTGTGGATGCTGATGAGGTGGTTTCACCGGAATTGAAGGAGAGCATCTTGCGCACTCTCCGGGAAGATCAGGGAAAATACGATGGCTACCGGGTAAACCGGCACGTCTTTTACCTGGGCAGATGGATCAATCATTGCTGGTACCCGGAATATAAAATCAGACTCTTTAAAAAATCCAAAGCCCGGTGGACCGGTAAAAATCCTCATGATACCATCACCCTGGACGGCAAATACCGTGACCTGCAGGGGGACCTTGAGCATTACACCTACCGGAATATCTCTTACCACCTGCATACTATTGATTCTTTCTCCTCCATCGGAGCACAGGAAAAATTCGAAGAGGGAAAATCAGCCCGTCTCTGTGATCTTATCCTTAACCCCCTGTTTCGCTTCCTTAAGCTCTATGTAGTAAAAAGAGGATTTTTAGACGGGATGCCAGGGTTCATCATAGCTGTGCTTGGCTCCTACTATTGCTTTTTGAAGTATGCAAAGCTGTGGGAGATGCATAATACCCCTGATACGTAATCATTCAGAATACGTAATCATCCAGGCCCCTCACCCCAGCCCTCTCCCCACAGGGGAGAGGGGGTTGAGATGATATTCCCGGCCCAAAGTGACCTTTGACCCAAGCCCAATGTAACCTTTGACCCAACCAGCCCCTTGCCCCTTCAACGAAACGCTCCGCTCGGATCAAATGCCTTTTTATAAGACCACAGTGCCACGGTGATAGCTCCCAGGGAAGAAGCAGCGGCCAGCATCAGCATGATCACAATCTGGTACCTGGCTGCCTCCAGGGGATTGGCTCCTGCCAGGATCTGGCCGGTCATCATGCCGGGAATGGCTACCACGCCTACGGTGGCTGTTCGATTGATTGTCGGCACCAGGCCAGTCCTGACTGCGGCCCGGATACTGGGCAGGGAGGCGTCCCAGGGTGTGGCTCCCAGAGTAATCAGAAGGCGCACCTCATCCCTTCGGCCCTCAAGGTCTGCAAACACCCGTTCTGCGGCCAGGGCAATGCCGGACATGGAGTTGCCGAAAACCATCCCTGCCAGGGGAATGACATATTGGGCCTTATACCAGGGAGACACGCCGATCACCAGCATGGTTACGGCAAAGGTAATGGGTATTCCGGTTACAGACATGGAGGCCAGGACAGGCCAGAATAAGCGGTAGGGTGAACTCTTCAGAAGACTGATAATGTTCTGGACCCCAAAGCCGATCATGACCAGGAAAGCCCCGGCAGTCAGCCAGGGACTATCGTAGATGAAGATAAAGGCGAGGACAAAACCCAGGAGCAAAAGCTGGCCGTAGCAGCGCAGGGTGGCAATTATGAGCTTTTTGGCCAGGCCCAGCCGAAGCCAGAGAATAATACCGACCGTTACCAGAATAAAGAGAAGCGCCAGGAAAAGTTCAAAATTTCCAATGGGTATGACCTGATTTCCCGTGCTTGCGACCTTGGTTGCTGTGCGGATTGCGATTTTTGTTGCTGCTTGGTTTACAGATTTTGCTGTAATTACGGCTTCGATTTCTGCTGTAACTTTGGCTGTAGCTTCTGCTGTAGCTTTGGCCGCAGCCTTGGTTGCAACCTTGGCCAGGAGTATTTGATTCACTTTTGCGGTTACCCCTCCAGTATCTTCCCTTCCCTGATCAGCAGGGTTCGGCTGGCTGAATCGCCCCATGAATAATGTCTCACCCGAATGGCAGCGGCTTGGTTTTCCTTCAGATAGCGCCAGATTCGCTTGTTGACCAATTGGGCGGAATCTTTGTCCAAACTGGCATCCGGCTCATCCAGGAGGAGAACCGGCGGCTGGAGTAGTAAAATCCGTAAAAGGGCCAAGCGAGCCAGTTGCCCGCCCGACAGCTCCGATGCGTTATTATCCAGGGATACCCCCGAAAGGCCGACCTCTTCCAAATCCGATTGCAGCCGGATGTCTGAGGGCATCTCCTGCTCAGGCTTTTGGGTGAATTTCCAGGCCAGAAGCAGATTCTCCCGAACGGTTCCGGGAGCAGCCACAGGTTTTTGAAGGTAAATAGCAACCTTTCTGCGCCACTCCTGGGGAGCAAATGCTTTGTAATTGCCGCCTTGCAGGGTCATGATCCCCTCGGCAATGGGGATGAGCCAGGCTGCGGCTTCAAGAAGGGTACTTTTCCCAGCACCGGAAACACCGACAAGATCCACCAGTTCCTCAGGCTCAAGATCGAGGGATGCCTGGGACAGAACCAGTCGTCTTTCTCCCTTCTGGCTGCGGAAAACCGTCATATTATGAATAGAGAAAAGATGTGGCCTTTTCATTAACTTACTTACTCTTACCTGACAATCCTACTCTCAGCAGCTTATAAAGCTGTAGACATATTTACAGCCCAAGCTTTATAATGTAATCGTATGGTTTATCATAAAAGGTGGTCTCGAATGGGAATGGGATCACGCCGTAAAATATAAGTTTATCATAGATTTTCAGAGAAAGATAGATCTACAATTTTTGCCTTCTGGGGCATTAATTTGGGGCATTGTGAGGAAAGGATACACAATACAAGGAGTCATAGACATGGTCACAAAAGAATTGATCAAGGCGGAAATTGATAAAGTAAAGGATGAATATCTGCAAGTTTTATACAAAATAGTAAAAGATCTCGAAGAGCCGGAAGAAGGCAAGGATAGCCAAAGCCTGATGTCTAAGTTAAAAGGCGTTAAGATCGAAGGGCCTAAAGACTTTGCAAAAAATATTGATCTATACTTAACCGGAGAAAAAAATGTTGAATAGCATTTTTGTTGATACTTCCTTTGTCATTGCTCTGATTAATGAAAGTGATCAATACCATGATCATGCATTTCGGTTAGCTGATTAGTTTGAAGGCCATCCATTAGTAACAACAGATGCTGTTTTGCTTGAAATTGGCAACGCTTTGACCAGAAACTTCAAAAAAGAGGCCATTACTATTATTGAGTATTTTCGTGAATCCCGTGAAATGAGCACTATTTATCTAAATCTGATTTTCTATGAGCACAAATATGAGTTGGGTCCTTTAATATTAATTGGTTACGGGATTTGACATGCCATACTTTCTCAATATTTTCAGGATCGCTTCTCGAAAATCTTCATCTGTCTCCGAGATAGATTGTG
>Ga0307378_10014116_pt1 | contig 10064 bp, 9 predicted proteins | sample UN1MG_FD_202238 | JGI IMG/M metagenome (GOLD analysis project Ga0307378, IMG submission 202238) | Soil microbial communities from Risofladan, Vaasa, Finland - UN-1 | ecosystem: Environmental > Terrestrial > Soil > Coastal area > Acid sulfate soil | place: Finland: Risofladan, Vaasa | collected... | reverse complement strand
AACATCGTAGCCTACGTCCACGATATCCAGCCCCGGCCGGGAGAGAATCGTAGCCCAGCCAAAGCCCAAAACGACATCCAAGACATCCTTAAGCATGGCAAATGACAAGAGCTGCCGCTCTTTGGCAGAGAGAACTGATGCTAGCCTGCTCTTCGCCCCCTGATTCTTGAACGGAATTACCATGTGTATTGGCTGTCCCACGGAAGAACAGCTCTAACAAGCTCTGATAAAACCTTAACTCTTCAGCAGCGGCCGGATCACGTCTTCGTCCTCAGCCATGAAGACCGAGCCTCCGCCAGAACGAGGATACTTCAGCCCTCGAAAAACAACTGCAGGAGTTCCATCTCCCCCCTCGCCCATGATCAGATTGGCCGCTGCCGCGATCTCATCCACGATGGCCTCTAAGGTGATCTCCAGGGCCTTGCCGTGCATGTCGCATTTCCCCCTCCAATCCAGCAGAGCGGCTATCCCTGCCCAGCCCACGGCCACACCAGCCACACCAGAGCGAAAGGGCCGACCGCAGGTATCGGTGATGATTACGGCGCAGTCCTTACCAAGCTTGATTCGTATAGTCTCTGCGCTCCCGCCCGGGTTTTCCGGCAGCAGCAGTATTCGGGCGTCTCCCACATTGGATTGATCGATCCCGGCATTAATGCCCACATGACCAAAGCGCGTTGTCACCAGCAGGAAGGGGTGGTCGAGCAAGACCTCCACCGATTCGTCCAAGACCGCCTGCACGAATCTGGGATCCTTGCCGATTTGCCGGGCGATCTCTATGGCCCGGTCTGTGGGATGATAGTATTCCAGCTCCCGGAAACGGCCCTCCGACTTGGCCACAATGGTGCTGGCAAGGCAGAGCACATCACCGTCTTGAAAATCAAAAAGAGAATTGACAAGTGATGCGATATCGTCGCCTTCCTTGATGATGGGCAGGCCACGAATAACGTAGCCCTGCATAGATGCCACTGATGCAGCCACGGATGCAGACATCTCCGGTCTATCGATCTATCGGCCTACTATTCAAGATGAAATCATTCAGGCCGAAACCCTAGAAACCCTATTTAAACCGCTCACCAAAAGGCATCTTGCTGAGGCGATAAAGCCTGGCCTGAACCAGAAGGTCAAGCAGATAGGAGTAGTTCTCGGCGACTATCGCCGCCCGCTCCTCGCTGATTTCCGTCCAGGGAAGACCACCGTAGCCTTTGGCATATTCCATCCAAAAAGCTGGCGGAGAGAACTCAAGCAGATACTTGCCGCCCTCCACAAAAGTGAGGGTGATCTTCTCCTCCACCTAAGACACCTTGCCCTTTCGCTCCACAACCTCGGCGAAGGCCAAAGTTCCGCTGATCTTCTTGATCTTGGCCCTGACGATCTCGCCCTTGACAGCGCTGGGCACGAAGATGAGATACTTATCCACCTTGGCTATGCCGTCGCCCTTGTTGCCCACGGACTCAATGCGCAGCTCATAAGTCTCACCCTCTTCGATGACGTCCTTCTGCACGACAGTGGTGGCCTTTCTCTTTCTCACCGGTCGGTGAGCGCCGCAAGCATCGCATTTGAGCGTCAGAACACGATCGCTCTTGATGAGATGGGTGTCAGGCAGCCTGCACTCTGTGCAGACAACATATTCCTCAAAGTAGGACTCTATCTGGCGGGCGATGGCAGTCTCGCCGAACTTCCCTTGAAAGACTCCGCGCTGCCCCTCGATCTTGCCCGCTGTGCCCATCTCCTGGAGCAGATATTTCATGAGATGCTCAGGTTCGCGATTTAGTGTGTCCGCTATAGCTCCGAAGTTCTCTAATACGGTGGCCTTGCCCTCGTAAAAGACCCTGACGGGAGGTATGACGAACCGCTCCTTGGACTCCCGAGTGGCCGGCATCTTCTTCATGGCCCGATCCAGGCCCGCTAAATAATCATCCATCCAGATACCTTAATTATTTTATCAGTTCTTGACCCGATTCCACTATGATCCGAATCGGTGTCGGCAATTTATGCCCGGCCCTTGTAAGTGCCACCTTGGCATCGTTAAGGTATGCAAGGGGTATTCCTAGTGTAAAGAGCTTCTGGCCTGCCTCGACCCTGGCCGCAGTTCCCACAGCCTTGCCGAAAGCCATTCTCATGCCGCTGGAGACACGATCGGCACCTGCACCTGTAGCCTGCTTATTCTCCCGGATAACGTGGTGAGGATAAGTCCTGAGCTTGAGGTGGAAGTTGGCTCTGCCCACCTGTTTCATAAGAAAACGGTTGGCTGCAACCCTGGCAGCTTCAAGAGCAGTATGCCTGATCTGGCAGGGCTCCTTGACCACTAAAGTGATCTTGATGGGAAAATCCTCTTCCAAATTTCCCATATCATAGTGAACTACTTTGCTTCCAGGAACGCCGCCCATGTATTTTCTGCGCGTGTAGGGCCGTTCCCTCCTTCTATACATGCTTGCTGGCTTGCGTGTCAAAACGAAATTCCTCCGATAATCCTGAGATTGGTGCTACTATGCACCTAGCTTATAAGGTTTGGCCTTGATTGCCGGCTTACACCGTGATGGGCGTGGAGAATGACATCTCCCCAGCAAGAGGCGTCTTCATGAGTGAACGGATATTTTCCGGGCTTTTTGCATTTGCAACTGTCCACATGAGCTTGACCAGGGCCACTTCGGGCAGCATATCTTCGCCCTCAATTGCTCCGGCAGCCAACATGTCCCGTCCTGTATCGTATACCCGGTCACATATTCTGCCCCGCAGGCATTGCGAGGTTATCACCACGGGAATATCTTCCTGCGTGGCCCTGTTAATGCAGTCGATCCAGTCGGAAGCCACGTGCCCTAAGCCCGTCCCCTCCAGTACAATCCCGCGATAGCCCTTGTCGATGTAGTAGTTAAAGATCTCCGGCGAAGATCCGGGTGTGTACTTGACCAGAGCGCATTTGGGCTCAAGCCTATCCGCTACCTCCAGCTCCACCTCGCCGCGACGTCGGTAAGGCTGGAAGGTCTGAATCTTTCTGGAGAGATAGTCAACCTGGCCGAGAGGTGCCTGGTTTATGCTTTGGAAGGCGTCCCGACGAGAGGTATGCATCTTTCTAACCCGCGTGCCGCGGTGAATGGAACAGTAGTCATCGCTGGTTGTACCGTGCATCAACAAACAGACTTCGGCAATGTCACTGATGGCGACGGTAGCTGCACAGACGGCATTCATTGAGGCATCGCTGCTGGGCCGGTCGGAACTCCTCTGCGAGCCAACCAGGACCACGGGCACCGGCGTCTTCAGCATAAAGGAGAGCGCTGCTGCAGTGTACATCATGGTATCTGTACCATGGGTTATGATCACGCCCTTTGCACCTGCTGAGATCTCCTCCGCCACAGATTGCGCGAGCTTTATCCAGTACTCTGCACGCATGTTCTCGCTCAAGATCTGATAGATGACGCGGGCGCGGTAGTTGGCGATCTCCTCCAGCTCCGGGATGGCGGATATTATCTCGCCGGCGGAGAACTGACTGGTGACGGCTCCCGTGCGGTAATCGACCTTGCTGGCAATAGTTCCCCCGGTGGATAGAATGGAAACCTGGGGGAAGCCTTCCCTCATTTGCAGAGGCCTGTCTTTGTGCAGTAGCTGGCTTTCCTGGCGCTTATGCACGAGCGTAATCTTTGACTTGGCTGTATTCAGGCCAATATTATAGCCGTTGTCCAGCTTTATGACCACGTATCCTTCCCGCCGAGAGGGCATGAGCACGCCCTCGTAGGATGTGCCGTTCCTCTCGGCAGAGATTCTATCTCCCAGATCCATTTTTGTCTCACCAGATGACCATTAACCTCTGCTACATTATGCTAGACATCTAAAAACGTTGCCCTTGGTTAGGGGGACAAAGAAATGCCCAGAATTCGTCGCTCCTGCAAATCACCCGATTATTCATTTTCTACGAAGGGATCAGCATGATGGTGAATCCGAAACCATTCTCTTGCAGCAGAACTGAATTTGGACATCGTCTTTTTGGATGAGGGTTAAGCGAGAAATACCGCTGGAATCTACGGATTGAAAATTTCGGGGTGATAGATCTCTTAATCAAGGCTAAGCGAGAGGGAAGGATATCATCGCTCCAAGAGGAACTTGACAGGCTGAGAATTGATGCCGATTTCTGGATTAATCGAGACTGCAATGCTTCCAGAAATATACCCCTCGCTGGGATGGATCAGTCCATAGTGCCCATAGTGCCCATAGAGTCAAAACCTCTACATCACATTTCCGTGATGCAAGTTTTAGCGATGAAGTGGGAAGCCGTGCCCTTCAGGGCGCGGTAGTTCACTTGGCTGAAGTACCAAATTTTTAAATAGCATTAACCTCAATAATATTATGTAACGGTACTTTTTGGATTCGAGATGATTCGAGATGCTCAATTGGATATGTCTCTGTATCTGAAAATAAAATATCGAGATCATAATGGTCTGATGAGGACGATCTAATGGATTTGATGAATGGCAAGGTTGTTCTGATCACCGGATCAACGGATGGGATAGGCAAGGCCACCGCCTTAGAGCTGGCCCGCCGGGGCGCAACTGTACTCTTGCACGGTCGCAATCTGCAGAAAGCAGAGGCTGTACTACACGATCTTCGCCGCATAACCGGAAGCGATCGCTTGCATTTTTACCTTGCGGACTTCTCATCCCTGGATCAGGTGAGAAGGCTAGCGGCACAGGTCCAGGAAGAGCACGACCGTCTGCACCTTCTCATCAATAATGCCGGGACATTTGAGCCGAAGCGCAAAATTACTGAGGACGGATTGGAGACGACCTTTTCCGTTAATTATTTGGCACCCTTCCTGCTCACTTGCGATATGCTCGACTTGTTGAAGGCGAGCGAACCTTCCCGCATCATCAACGTCGCCTCCATCGCTCACTGGAATGGGGCGATGGACTGGGACAACCTGCAAGGCGAGAAGAGTTACCAGGGCTTTGCCGCCTATGTTCTATCCAAGCTTTCCCTAATACTTTTTACCTACTCTTTGGCGGAGCGGCTACAGGGCACGAGCGTGACTGCCAACTGCCTGCACCCCGGTGTCATAAAAACCAAGCTGCTCCGGGCAGGCTTTGGAGACTATCCTGGTGATACGCCGGAAAGGGGGGCCAGGACTTCCGTCTACTTAGCCAGCTCGCCGGAGGTGGAAGGGATTTCCGGCCAGTACTTCGAGGAATGCAAAGCTGTGTGCTCTTCGCCTGTGAGCTACGACCAAAAGCTGAAAGAGAAGCTCTGGCGGATAAGCAAAGAGCTGTCGGGCTTGGATAAGATCTGATTGTTGGATAATAACTGTTTGAATTTATGACACTTTCTATAAGAACGCCTGAAAGCATTTACCGTGCACAAGGCCCTTTTCAAAACGGGACATTTAGCGGCCGCTGGCACTTTATCTTCGGAAAATATTATGACGCAAAGTTCGTTAACTTCGCGGCCTTGCGCGTCTTCAATGATGGTGGAAGAAATCCTCTGATTAGAAATTCAATTGGGATTTCATCAAAATCGCATAGAAAGAGCAATTGAGAGATTTCACAATAACTTGCAGGAGGTAATAAAAACATGAGCAAATTGGTGTTGTGTCTGCTGATGATCGCCCTGGTAGCGATCTCAGGTTGCGCCCAGATGGATAAAAATGAAGAGGGTGCTGTAAGCCAGGTGAAAAGCGAGAGCGTAAATATTTCCAGTGGGAACATGATCTTTCCCACATACTTGGCCGCTCCCACCGCAGAAGGCAAATGGCCGGCAGTGGTGATGATTCACTCCTTTAATGGCCTCGAATCAGGCTACATGACCCTGGCAGACCAGTTCGCCGGAGAAGGCTATGTGGTCATAGCTCCCCAGTGGCAGACCTTCAATAGAACTCCCAGTGATGAGACGGTAGGCCGGCTCATTGAGGATTGCTCGGCCTTTTTAAAAGAGAGAGCTGATGTCAATTCCGATAAGATGGCCCTAACCGGATTTTGCGCCGGGGGAAGGTACACCATGCTCTTTTTGCCCCAGATGAACGACACCTTCAACTCGGGTGTAGCCTGGTATGGCTTCCCTTACTCGAGTGGCTTCCTCAATGAGTCCAAGCCCGCCGACTTCATCTCCCAGCTAAATGATCCCATGCTGATAATCCATGGAACCTATGACGTGCCCAGCAAGATCTCGGATATCTATCGCTATGCTGAAGAATTGAATGCCACCGGCAAGTACTTCGAGCTGAAGGTTTATCAGGGAGAGCCGCACGGCTTTATGATCAAGGATGGGCAGCTAGCGGAAAGCTCGGCAGCCGAGGATGCCTTCTGGCAGATGGTGAGCTTCTTTGATAGAACTCTAAAATAGATTTTTCCAAATTTTTTTTGTATTTTGCTGGCAAAAAAAAAATGAAAACCACAAAGATCCTCGCGGATTCCTTAAAATCGTGGGTTTCTCTGTGCCTCTGCGGTTGTTTCGCATCCGTTAGCAACTAAAAAAAAGGGGATATTCCCTAGGGTCTTTGTGCCAGGGCCTGAGAAAGGCTGGCAACCTCTCCTGCTCCGGCGGGCACGGTGAGGTTTGCCCCCATAAAGTCCTGGCCGATGGGCTGAAAGCTGCCACCCAGGTGCTCTGCCAAAAATGCCTCGGCTATGGCGTAGAAGGAGAGACTGTTCTCAGGGCGAGCAAATCCATGACCCTCGTCGCCATAGAGCACATAGGTCACAGGAAGCCCCTTGGCCTGCATGGCTTTGACAATCTGGTCGGACTCATTCTGCTTGACGCGAGGATCGTTGGCTCCCTGGCCGATGAGCAGGGGCCGCTCGATTCTCTCCACATAATTCAGGGGTGAGCGCTCCAACAGCAGCTTTCTGCCATCCACCGTCCGAAAGTCGCCCACTCTCTTGGTGAACTGTTCTATCTCCGGCTTCCAGTAGGGTGGAATGGTCTCCATGAGAGTGATCAGGTTGGAGGGGCCCACGATGTCCACGGCGCAGGCAAAGGTCGTGGGGGTGAAGGTCAGACCCGCTAAAGAGGCGTAGCCGCCATAGCTTCCCCCCATGATGGCAATCTTCTCCGGATCGGCGATTTTCTGCTGCACAGACCAGTTAACGGCATCGATGAGGTCGTCATGCATCTTCTTGCCCCACTCCAGATTTCCCGCATTGATGAAACTCTTGCCAAGACCAGTAGAGCCACGGAAGTTGACGCTCAAGACGCCGTAGCCTCGATTGGCCAGCCATTGATGAATGGGATCGAGTCCCCAGTAGTCGCGGGCCCAGGGACCGCCATGCACATATAGAACCATCGGCAGCGGCTTTTCCGGCAGCCCGTCGCCATTCTCGTCGCTTTGCAGAGGAAGGGTGTAGTAGCAGACCAGGTCCATTCCGTCGCGCGATTTTATGACAGTGGGAACCATCTTTGCTAAAGGCAGTCCCACCAGCTTCTCTCTGTTCGTGAAGAGGAAAGAAGCCACCTTTTTTTCATGGTCATAGCGGTAGTAGCGAGCCGGCCCGTCATCCTTGGTGAAAACCACAATCCATACCTTGTCATCCAGGCTGCGGCTCACGACTGTCATGTCACCGTCCTCCACACTGCGCAGCAAATCGATATCTCGCTGAATGGATGGGTCCAAGATCTTCCACTGTATCCTGTCGTAGTAAAATGCCACTGCCTGCACATTCTTCTCCGTAGGATGAATCATCAACCCGGTGAGGTCCGATTTGGGGTCCTCGGCCAAAAAAGAGCTTTCTTTCGTCTGCAGGTTGAGGACGTAGAGGGCAGCCGTATTTCTGTCCCTGCTGTCGATAAGGTAAATGAGATCATTGCTTTTATTAAATCCGGAAAAGCCAGTGGTGAGGGCATCTTCCATCTCGATCTTCAGGAAGGTCTCCCAACTGCCATTTTTGGCGGGTATGAATATCTCGCTTCCGCCGTCTGCAGTCATATTGCTCGCCAGCCTGACCTTGAAGTCGTCGTCGATCTCAAAGCCGGAGAATTCTTTGTTCTCCAGGATCTGTGTCATGTTACCGGTCTCGATATCGAGCCGATAGAGGTCGTGATACTCAGGATCGCGCTTATTAAGGCCGATGATTGCTTCATGAGGGTGCTTGGGGCTAAGAGCTCGGACCTCGGCCCGGACCCCCTCAAAAGGCGTGAGGTCTAAGATATCGCCGCTGCTGAGATTGACGCTGTAAATCCGCCAGTTTTCGTCTCCATTGCGATCCTGCAAGTAGAGGATATGCTGGTTGGTGTAAGCCCAGGTGTAGCTTCTAATACCGCGATAGGTGTCATTGGTCACAGGTTTTGCCGACTCTGGCGAATCTGCAGGCCCCACCCAAACATTGAGAACTCCGTCTTTGGGAGCGAGAAAGCTGAGCTTCGAGCCGTCGGGGCTGATTCTGGTAGTAACCCTGTCCGGATTGCCAAAGAGCAGATCCCTGGAAATAAGTGAGCTGTTATTCCTATTCTGCTCTCCTGCTTTCATATCTCCTGTCTTCATATCCGCACCGCCCAAAGACGTCAGCAGAATAGCAAAAATGATAAGAATTAGAAAATTTTTCGTCATCTAACCTCCCAATTGTAGCATCTAATGTCAGGTCTTCCGTCTATAAATAAATAGCGAAAATTAAGGCTAAAGTGAAGATGAAACTGCCTTTCAGCGATGCAAGGCTGCATAGTCTCGGGTAGTCTACCTTCATTGAGTTGACCGATCCTTAGCGGATCATGGGCTGGCACGAGAAAGTTGAATGCATTTGATTGGCTCTCCATAAGTGCGATCTCCGGCCATGGCGGAAATTCTGGGAGGGGAGTTAATCTATGGACACAGAACCGCTGACAAATGGATTCATTCTCAAGCTTAAGGGCAAGAAGGTCACAAGGAATAGCGAAGAACCAAAGATATTTATCTAAGGTGCATACTTAACATTTTTTAAGAGGGAAGGAGTATATGAAAGGCATTATAAAATCATTTATTTTTATAGTTTTAGTTATATATCAACCTATTTGCGGTGCTTGCTTTTGCGATAGTTTCGATTGTAGACCTCTTAATTGGAATCCCGCGGGCAATGGATGGGCCTCCCTTAATGAATCTAGCAGAAGCTCAACGATATATGGAAATGGAACTCATAATACTTCGATTATAGTCAATGACCCTTGTAATATCCGCTTCAATTGGGAGATATCCAGAGGTTATAATGAGTTGATATTTTTAGATAATGATAATTATTCTGGCATCTTTATACCAGCTCAACTAAATGGGCCACACCCACTCATAAATAGACCAGTCACCTACTCGATAAATGATAACATCCCACACGAACTTAAGTGGGTACACAAGAATCCACATAGTGAAGGCACTGCTAGTATCACCGACGTCCGCATTTGTGATATGGTGAATTTTAGAAATATAAAAGTCAATCCCACGATAGGTCCATCAGGTCCATCTGGGGTTAATTTCACATACAGCATGGAAGTAGATAGCCCCTTACCTGCCTTCGATGTAGAGCTTTTCGTCATCCCTCCGAATACCAGTCTCAGCAACGAAGTTTCTTTAGGTGTACGCAAATACAGCCAAAGTGATAGACTGTTAAAATGGGGACCTGCTAAGCTTAACTGCACTAATTTCGGAAATGGAACTTACCTGTTCAGAGTTGGCCCCCCAATCAATGGATTTAGTAAATCATATGATGGTCCATATGTTCCCGTTTGTATAATACCAAATAGTTACCCAAATCGCTGTAACGGGTCCGTCTGCACCTATGGGTATTGTATTGATGTATTTTCCTGCATTGATGCAACCGTTGAGCTATTTGTCTCAGATCCCGGCGCGCCAAAAACTTCGCTCGGACCAAAGCCAATCAATGCCAGCGACAATTGCCAATTAATATGTTGGAACGATACTCATGAGTGGACTTTTGCGGAATATGGGGTTAAATAGGTGCGGGAATTTTTGGTTACATATCTAATTCTAATTTTTATAGTAACTATCCAGCCACCCATCTAAGCCCTATTTTTCTTCCAAAACTTCATGAATCATAATTTGGATAATCAACCCAAAATTTAAATATTAATGATACTCACATAACCGTAATAATGGAGGGGCGCAA
>Ga0307378_10014112_pt1 | contig 10065 bp, 3 predicted proteins | sample UN1MG_FD_202238 | JGI IMG/M metagenome (GOLD analysis project Ga0307378, IMG submission 202238) | Soil microbial communities from Risofladan, Vaasa, Finland - UN-1 | ecosystem: Environmental > Terrestrial > Soil > Coastal area > Acid sulfate soil | place: Finland: Risofladan, Vaasa | collected... | reverse complement strand
GATCGTTCACGGCGGCATGCAGTCGATGTCGTTCCGCTATGACAACAATCTCAAGTATTCAGAAGCAGAGCGGCCGCTGAGCCCACCGCAGGATTGGACCAGGAACGGCATTGGAGCATTATCGCTGTGGTTCCACGGCGATGTGAGCAACGCTGCTGAGCGGATGTATGTGAAGGTCAATGACTCCAAGGTTGTATATGACGGCAATGCGGACGACATAAAGCAAGCCTCGTGGCAACAGTGGAATATCGATCTGGCATTATTTGGTGTGGACCTGACCAAAGTCACGAAATTCGCTATCGGCTTTGGCGACGAGACGAATCTGACGTCCGGAGGTTCAGGCATAGTATACTTTGACGACATTCGGCTGTATCCCATTCGAGAGCCGGAAGCCGATCTAACCGGCAATTAATTACAGTTGATACGACAGATTTGCATCATTTCGGGGCCTGTGCTGATTGATTCGGCGTGGGCCCCTTCTGTTTGTGTGCTCAGCAGAGCCACAGATTGGTCAGAAGATTTCGGACCAGTCCCACCAGCCAATCAGAAGCGCACTGAGCCGCGCACAGATGCCCCCAAAACGGCCCCATTTTCACAAGTTAGTGAATGCCCAAATTCTGCGAAAAGTCACATTTTTAGTGAGCAGAAAAACACCGCGATTGATATGGTGACCACATGACACTATTTTGACACCACAGATACCGATTTTTCCTATATCAAGTCCAAAAAAATGTCAAATATTAGGCCAAGGACACAATTTATAAAAAAATTATCGGGCGTCAAAGTATTCAATGAACGCGTGAACTGTCACGCACCCCAGTTCTTTTTCAAGGCAGATGCATCAGATATTCAGCAGTTTTAGGCTGGTCCCATCATTGTCTAAGTTGATCAATCAGACAGATCATTCGTCTTCTCACCTGATAAAAATAAGAGCAAGGGGCCTGACACCGATCGAGACAAATTCACGATTAGCGCACGTTCGTCTCGCGACACTCTGGGCACCGTCTCTTCTGCGGGTGCACTTGTGGAGTACTGAAAGGCTCTAGCATTCCAGTCCGACAACAGGCATTGTCGAGGTAAACACAGCCGTACATTGCCGGCATCGAGATTGCTTGACCGGTCCGGCACGATTGCCACAAGGATTCGGCTCACCGTTTCGTCATCGCCATCAGCGACCAGATAGACGTTAGCGCCGGTTAGCTTGCTGCGAGAAAGATAAATCGGCCTGCCGTGAAGGAAATCCCCCAGGAGGTAGATAGCTTCTCTTGCGCGACCACCTAGTTTGGCGGCGTTGTCCCCATACCAGACAATGCGAGTCTGGTCGGCGCTGAGCCCGTTGGCCGCGGCCCAGGCGAGATGCCGCAAGCCTCGGTCGACGATTGTCACCGGGCCCCGCCCCCCTCGTCCACCGTGGTCCTCGGTGTTCCAGATGCCTTCGACCTTGCCCGTCTTGAGATACAGGTCGTGGAACTCCTGCATTGTCCCCATGTTGCTGTCGCTGCCGCCCATGTAGTGCACTGAGATCACGTCGAAGTGCTTCCACACCGGCTCGTCCTTCAGAATCGGTGCATGCACGCCGTCAAACTTGCTGTCCATAAGTGTTTTCAGAAACCAGATGTTCTGCCGATTGTACGGATTGACCGATCCGAGGAGGATTTTGATCTTGCTCGCATCGCCGTACACGTCTCTGGACACCTGTCGGATGACCTCTATCGACGGGGCCAAATAGGCATTGATGTAATAGTCTAGTTTCCACTCCAGGTCGTATCCGAAGAACTTGCCGTCAGGAGCAATTCCTGGTTGAAATCCGGGCTGTCCTCTCAAACCCTTCGGGTCAAAATGGCCGCTGACGACTTCATTGCCTATCTCGAAAACTACGTATCGGTAAGCTTCAGGATATGTTTCGTAGATCTGGCGCAGTGTCCAGTATACCAGATCCTTATCGAATGCTTCGTCCACTGATGGACGTATGAGGTTTGTCATAATGTAGATCGCCGTAATATGATGCTTGATGAGTTCAGGGATGAGTTGCTCGGCTGTCTTGGCACCGGCCCCGCGAGGAGCGCGAAAGTCACGCAGACCGATGCTGACTGTCTTACCGGTGAACGGGCCTTCGCGCGGAGGTGCTTTGCCTGTGGCCGCACTAATCCCGATATGTGGGCCGCCATAGCTGCGGACTGTAGTCCACGCAATCCCCGAATGTTCCGGCGAACTGGCGTAGTGCGTGCCGAAATAGTCCTGCCACTGTGACGGCAATCGTCTCAATGACTGCCCGTCGACGGCCATCTGAATATCAATAATCTCATCCGGCTCATCGTCTGTCTTCTCAGCGCTGGCGGCACGACGCTCGGGCGACCGCACCTGGGCCAGGTCGACGTTTCGTTCGGACGGACGGTCCGGCGCCTCCCCGCTCGCCTGGTTTATCATGCGGCCGAGAAAGCCTTGCCAACCATTGGGATCGATAAAAGGATTGGGCCTTTTTCCCGCCAGGAGGTGTTCACGTTTGGCCAATGTGTCGTTCTGAAAAGGGTGTGAGCCGAGCCAGACCTGCGCGTCGATGCTCTTGAGGCGCTTGCAGGAATCGGCGAAGACTGTGCTTCCAGGCTTAAGCCCGCCCAGGAGAATGGCCCTGAGTTGACGTCCGTTTTCATCGCGGAGTGGAAACTCGATGGCTAGTGTGCCTGGGGTATGGTCCGGCGCCTGATGAAAGGTGAATACCCGGCCGCCCCATTCCACTACCTCCTGATCTGTGAGAAGTCTGTCCGTGTGAAACGGCGGGAAGGCGGAACTCAAAGTTGTGACGGTTCCATCCAACTTGATCTTGTGGCCCTTGCTCCATTTGGCGCCGTACAAAACCAGCGGCGCGTCCAGCTCGTGCAGCCATGTTTGCGAGCCGAAATGATGTTGAAAATACCAGTGACCCCCGCAGTGGTCAACATGCCAGTGGGTTCCGATCACAACCTTCACGTCGCAGGGATCGAAACCCAACTTGCAGATGCTCTCCAAAAGCCACGGGACCTCGTGTGGCATAGTGGTGTCGATGAGAATCAGACCATTCGCGGACGTCAGCAGATGCGAGGACACATGATCGTTGCCAACGTAGTGCAGTCCGTCCATGATCTCGAACGGCTCGACGGGTTTGGCGTCGCGCGCCCTCTCGCGATGGATCGTTGCAGCATCGTAGCAAACGGGCGGCGATGGGTAGTCCGCGGAAACGCCGCAGTCGGAGGCCGTAGGATGTCCGAAGGCTGCGAATGCGTGTGCATAAAACTCATAGGCGTCCGGTTTGGCGTCATAGTACTTGGCGTAGCTGTGTCCCGTACCTTCAAGGCGGATGTACTCGTGTGTTATGTTGAGCCGGTCCAGCAGGGAAGCGAATTCCAGCGTCCGGCGGTGAGTAAAAGTATCCGGTTTTTCATTGTCCAGCAGGCGAACAAATGTCCGGCCGCGAATTGCCTGGGCGTTTTTTTCGGCGAGATAGAATGGGTCATTAAGGTGGAAGTAGTCACGGTCACCTTCGTACGGCCCACTTTGCAGGGCACGCTCTACGTTGGGGGTGCCGCTGTCAAACTCGAGCAGGGCCGGACCAAGCGCCGTCATTGCGCCGAACGTCTCAGGATACTTCAATCCCAAGTGCAGCGAGCCGAAACCTCCCATAGAAAAGCCTTCCAGGGCTCGCCCTTTCCTGTCGGAAATGGTGCGGTATGTCGCATCGATGTGCGGGATCAAATCTTTTGTGATAACGGACTCGAATGGCAGTTCACCGTCGCTGGAATCGCTGTAGATGTTGCCCGCGATACCGTTGACGCCGACCACGATTATTGGCGGGCAAAGACCTTTGGCCATTGCAGGCTTGACCTGCTCCAGGAATCTCCAGCAGTCGCGCTGCGTGCCGCCGCCGCCATGCAACCAGTAAACCACCGGAAAACGTCGCTCTTTCTCGCTCTCGTACTGGGGCGGCAAATATATCAGATAGCTGACTTTGTCACCGACCACTTGACTCTGAAAGGTCCTGACAAGCATATCCTCGGCTCCGTCTCTGTGTCCATCGTTCCATCGAATGCGGCCTTCTCGCAGCAATTGGCGTATCGGTTTCAGGCCGCGTGGTTGCGTTTGAGAAACGGCTGGACGAGGCAGTTCCGACTCATTTGCAGGCGGCCCCTCGGCGACCGTTTGGCTGCGGATTTCGTTCAGGGTCACAACACCATCATTGTCTGCATCAAACATCCGAAGAAACCGCTTGCCTGGCACTCCGGTTGCCTCTTCACCCGCGATCCGGCCATCTGTGTTACGGTCTAAACGTCGGAAGAGTTGTTCAACTCGATCTGCACCCGGACGTTCCTTGTTAGCTGGCCTTTGTCTATTCGATGCCCTCTCTGGCGCCGCAGGTACCACAGTCGTAGCTCCGGCGGACAATCCAAAGTATTTACGTATGAATCCGACCGCCCGGCGCGCTGCCTCATCAGTCTCCGGAATGTGAGGTCGTCCGAAGTAGAAACCATGGGGCCCGTTGTCCGGCAGGTACAGCTCAACATGTTTTCCCGCTTCTTTGAGCTTCTCTGCATAAGTCTCCATCACCGACGGGGGAGAACTGGTATCATTTCTTCCGCTGATCAACAACAACGGGCAGCGCACCTTCTCGACCTCGGTAAAGGCTGAGTGGTGATCGAATGCCGCCGGATCCTCCGCGATTTTCGAAACAGGTGCGCCGTATTCCTGTTCCATCCGGCTAATCAGTGCATCCAATTTAGGGATGATCCTGAAACCTGCTTGCTTGGCCTTTGCGACTTCTATCAGATCAATAGCCGCTGGGGCGCAGGCAACCGCGCAGTTCAGAACGCAGCGTGAGATTACCCGCGAAGTCACCATACCCCCATGGCTGCCGCCTATCATCGCGATCCTCTGGTCATCTATGAACGGTAGCTGCCGGACGCTCTCTACGGCGAGAACTGTGTCGTCCCATTCGATGGGATCGAACGCCGACTTCGGTCGAAAGTCGATCGAATAGACCGCCCAACCTTCGGCAATGAAGCTCGCGGTCGGTGGGCCGGTCATACGACCGAGAGCATACGTGCCTTGTTCCGATTGCCCACCTCCGTGAATCATTACCACCGCTGGAAAGGGCCCTTGCCCCTTTGGCTTGCGCACATACGCCGCAATCAGTCTTTCACCGGTGCCTTTGAATTCAGTAGTCCGGCCTACGGATCCGTCAGTAAACAGCTCCCATGCTTGGTCTTCACCTGCCAAGCCAACGCGTTGGGCCGCCAGAACCGAGAGCATTCCCGATGCTATTACAAACAAGCGGGTCAGTATAATCTGTTTCATCTTTCGCACCTCGTGTAAGTCGATAAACTACAAGTCAATTCGGTTCCCCGCCAGCACGCGCCAACAGGCCTCTACTACCTGTCCCTACCGAAAATTCCGTCCTTGTTTATACACAAGGATTTACGTACAATTTCCGACTCTCGAAAAACTACCAGAAATGATACCATAATCAGGAAGAGTTGGTCAAGATGAGCATCTGCAAAGTGCTGTTTCTTCTGTTTCGTGGCTTGTTTGTCAACCGAAGCAATTTGATCTTGGAGAATCTGGCTTTTCGCCAGCAACTGACTGTCCAGCAACGAACGATCAAACGTCCGAAACTCAAGAACAAGGATAGGGTATTTTGGTCTTGGGTTTCTCAGATAGAGATGCACAAGCTAAGGGATCATTGACATTCTCTGAATCTTGAATGATTCTTTTCGTATACATCATCATTGCCAGAGTGGTCATTGCCAAAATGACTATTAGCAGAAGAAGTTCGCGCTTTCTGCAAGTGAGAAGTCCATTTTAGCGTCATTGCATCTGCGAGCAGCCTCAAGTACGGTGGAATTTCTATGATGAAACCAAATATATCCCTCTTGGGCTCAAGAGTTTATGTCGGGATGAGTTTTTGTACCCCACGGGCAACTGACACTTTTACTGACACCGTTTTAAATCTTACCTTTTGGCCAGGCTGGATTGTCCAGCTTGCTTGCACCAGCTTCGCTTGGCACACGATTGTCCGTTGCTCATTTGGGGATGATTTGGCCATACGCTCACAGAATGTGTAGCAAAGAGTTTATGACCGTACGCCATCAGTAAGTGTGGTCAAACCCTATATATAAAGAATTTCGGATTACTCCCCATGTTTTTTTGATCATCGGATTAACTGTCTGATCAGCGACAATTATTTCATCTTCCATGTCTATAGCACACGGTTGTCTTATTCAGAAATGTATGGGAATTTATACAATTCAGAGAAACATTCTATTGGAAACTTATAGCTGATGGCCTTGAATGGTGTCGTGTTGATGCTGTGATTAATTCGGGGAATTTCCAATTCAACATCGAGTCCCTGTGAGTCAAATAGATAATCGGCACAATTTACCATATCATTCATTGATCCAAGTGTACTTCTACTTATAGTTTTACCAATCTGCATATCCCAAAATCGCTCCAGCAATTCAACATTACTTTCATGTGAAAAGCCATCACGCTTTAATTGGAATTCAAGTTCAAGAATAAATATTTGGTTGATATGCATAAAGTCCTGCTTGTGAATACCGGGGGTTATAAAACTATATAAGCTTGCAGCATGAGTGAAAATAAAACTCTGCTTACGCCCCAGCCGAAACAGATTTGCATACCAGTCATCATCGCCTGTCTCAGCCTGAATGATCTCCGGCCGTCCCATTTTATCCAATAGCTTTTTTGTGCAACGTAATGTGAACATTTAAATCCTTACTTTATAGCCCAGCAAAAAGCTGGTTTATGAAATCAGCACAAACTCGCATGTACAACCAAAAGCCGATTTAAGTCAATTTATCCCAAAGCTATGAGCCGAAGGTTAGTTTTGCAGCAAGCGTATCGCCAGATGGCTTGTTGTTCTTTGTCGGTTTTGCCGAGTGGGCTGGGGCGGTTTGCTTTTTGGCCGGTTTTACGGATTGATGTTTTTCGTTGCGGGCGGTTTTTTTGCTCTCCGTCTGATCTTTTTTCATGCTCATTGATATTCGCTTTCTAGCGATGTCTATCTCCAGCACGCGTACTTTTACCTTCTGGTGCACTTTGACAACATCAGCAGGGTCTTTTACAAAATGGTCTGAAAGCTGGCTTATATGCACAAGCCCATCCTGATGAACCCCAACATCGACGAACGCACCGAACGCAGCGATATTCGTTACAATCCCCGGCAATTCCATTCCAACTTCCAAATCGCCGATCACATTGATTCCTTCGGCGAAACTGAACAACTCGAACTGCTTTCGCGGGTCTCGGCCGGGCTTGCTAAGCTCAGCTTTAATGTCCATCAGCGTCGGTAGACCAGCCGTATCGGTAACGTAGTCTTCCAGCTTTATCTTTTCGCGCAACACGGCATTACCGATCAAATCTGCCACCGAACAATCTAAGGCCCTGGCCATAGAATTTACTATTGAGTAGCTTTCGGGATGTACTGCACTTGCATCGAGCGGGTTTTTGGCGTGGCAAATTCTGAGAAAACCTGCGCACTGTTCAAATGTCTTATCGCCCAACCCGGAAACTTTCTTCACATCTGCTCTGGACCCGAATGGGCCGTTTTCGTCCCTGTATACTACCATCCTTTCAGCCAACTTAGGCCCTACTCCGGAAACATAGGTTAAGAGCTGCTTACTTGCCGTATTGACCTCAACACCGACAGCGTTCACACAACTACTGACCGTATCATCGAGACAGCGTTTAAGAAGTGCCTGGTCGACATCGTGTTGATACTGGCCGACGCCAATGGATTTAGGGTCTATCTTTACCAGTTCCGCCAGTGGGTCCATTAGTCGTCTTCCAATTGACACCGCTCCCCTGGCCGTAATGTCATGGTCGGGAAATTCCTCTCTGGCAACCTGCGAAGCTGAATAAACGCTTGCCCCGCTTTCGTTTACCATTATGATGTTTATATCTTCCCTCAGGCCAATCCCACGAATGAATGCCTCAGTTTCTCTGCTGGCGGTTCCGTTACCTATCGCAATCGCTTCGATATTGTACTTCTGGCACCAGGCCATAACCTTAGTGCCTTCACGTTTGGCGGTCGCTTCGGAAGCCAGTGGATATATCGCATCGTTGTACAGCAGCTTACCCTGCCTGTCCAGGCACACCACCTTGCAGCCAGTTCGAAAAGCCGGGTCGATAGCTAATATACTTTTTTCACCCAACGGTGAGCTTAACAGCAGTTGCCTGAGATTTTCCGCAAAGACCTTTATAGCTTCTTCGTCCGCCTTCTTTTTACTCTCAAGTCGAATCTCTGTTTCCATTGAAAGCATTATTAGCCTCTTATAGCTATCTCTAATCGCAAGCTTGACCTGGCCAGCGGCGGTATTTTCACTTTTGATAAACAGCGAATCAAGGATTGATGTCGCCCGATCCTCATCTACTGTTACCCGCAATAGCAGGAATTTTTCCTTTGACCCCCGACGCATCGCAAGTACCCGGTGTGATGGGGTTGATGCCACCGGTTCAGTCCAGTCGTAGTAGTCCTTATACTTTATCGCCTTCTCTTCCTTGCCCGATATCACCTTACAAGTGTATTGGCTTTTTTTCTGGTAGAGCGACCTTATATCCGCTCTTGCCTGCTGGTCTTCACTTACCCACTCAGCGATTATGTCACGTGCCCCTGCAAGTGCGGTTTCAGTTGAGTCCACCTCTTTCTCAGCATTCACGAATTTTCCCGCTTCTTTTATCACGTCGATATTTTCTTGCTCGAACAGCATTTTTGCCAACGGCTCAAGTCCCTTTTCCTTTGCCATGGTAGCCCGTGTTCGCCTTTTCGGCCTGAAGGGCAGGTAAATATCCTCCAGCACAGCCATCGTCTCCGCTGCCATTACTTTGTCTTTAAGCTCAGCGGTGAGATTGCCCTGTTTTTCAAGCGACTTAAGTACTGCCTCTCGCCTTTTGTCCAGTTCAGCAAGTTGTTCGAGCCGGTCGCGAATATTGGTTATCGCAACCTCATCAAGGCTTCCTGTCGCTTCTTTACGGTATCTGGCAATAAACGGAATGGTGGCGTTTTCAGCCAATAGCAGAGCGACAGCCCCGACCTGTTTTGCGGTTATATTCAATTCATCCGCTATTTTGAGTATATGTTTTTCTTCCATGCTGTATTACACCCTCAACTTCATATTGTACTTCTTCAATTTCTTAGCCAACTCATTAGCCTTGCCTTCTATGTATTTGTCCAGTTCAGCCCAGAATTTCCTACTATGGTTTTTGACCTTTGTATGAACTAACTCGTGCAGGAGAACATAGTCCTGCAGTTCTCCTGACAAAAAAACAACATTTACATTCAGGCTGATATTGTTTTTGCCTGAACAATTGCCCCATCTTGTCTTTTGACAGCGGAAACCTGCTCTGTTGTAGGACAAATTGTGTTTTTTAGAAAAGTAGTCAAGCCGATTAAATAAGTTTATTCACCTTGAACGGCCAAGAATTTTCTTTTCCGAGGCAATTTTACTAAAAATATGCATGAAAACACATTTATTTATGCCCCGCCTTTCTTCCAATACCTACTTTTGCGCAGACCGTAACCGCTCAGCCCTTCATAAATTCAAGCTTTTCAGCAATTCTTGGCATTAACAAAGAGTGAACCTGGCTTTGGCTTCACTGTGCATAAAAGGTTGATCGTCCGGCACCGTGAACTTCAAGCAGGTCTCTGTCTCTTAGTTGGCGCAGGACCACCTGAGCCTGGGTCTTCGTGCATCTAAAGGTCTGCCGGATCTCACGATTGGTCACGCGTCCGTGTTGGTTGACATAATCGAGGACATCCCTTTCTAATATGGACAGGAGAGGCCCATGTTCCGTTACCGATGCTTGACGAGAACATCTTGGATTTTTATCACTTCCGCGATCACGTGACTAGGGCAAGCCACGTGCTGTTTGGTGAGGGCAATCAGGAAGCCTTGGCGTGGAAGGAAAACATGATGAAGGTTGTCAAAAATCAGGGGTAACCGTTCACGGTGTATGAATATGAATTATGGCCCCAGTAATGATGGAAGGGGTTGATCGGAGAAATGAGCTTGGATAGAT
>Ga0307378_10014111_pt1 | contig 10065 bp, 8 predicted proteins | sample UN1MG_FD_202238 | JGI IMG/M metagenome (GOLD analysis project Ga0307378, IMG submission 202238) | Soil microbial communities from Risofladan, Vaasa, Finland - UN-1 | ecosystem: Environmental > Terrestrial > Soil > Coastal area > Acid sulfate soil | place: Finland: Risofladan, Vaasa | collected... | reverse complement strand
ACATAATGTGCTATCTTGAATATGGAGAGCACTGAGGTTCTCTCCGCTCCCTTCTCAGGCTTCATTAGCCTGGCTCTTAAGAGCATCAGTATGCCAAACATCAGGGCAAAAGCCAATATAGTGGCCACAAGATGCGGGATTATAATGGTGCCGTTGCGAGCTATGATATATAGAATAGGGACGGCGGCAAGTGTAAACGGCGACACCATAGCCAATCCCTTGTGCGATGGGAATATCAGCAGGCTATATAAGTCCCTGGGAAGCAGGAAATATGCTCGATGTTTGAACATGCACTGTAGCGTTCCTATCGCCGTCCTTTTTCTTTGCTTTATCTGGTCAACCGAGGTCGTGGCACCTGGTTCATTGGCCACAGCTTCAGGTTCGTATTGGATTTTGTAGCCGGCGCGCCTAGTCTGTATTGCCATCTCCAAATCCTCACTGATCACTTTGATGTCTACCTCTATTATGTTGCCTCTCCAGGCGTTTATTGACCCATTAAAAAAACATGCTGATTGTAACGCCGATTCTCCACGGAGCATAACATATTCCAAATCCCAGTAGAAAGACTCAGAAGAAGCGGTCTTGTTTTTAGGATTGGAAACAATATACCTGCCTCCAACAGCTCCGATATTGGGGTCTTCGAAATGTGGCATCATCTCTTTGAGCACATTCCTGTCAAAGAGGGAATTGGCATCCGTTACCAGCATAATGTCTCCCTGAGCATGCTGCTTCCCAAGGTTGATTGCCGATGCCTTTCCCTTCCTTTCCCTGGCCCTTACGAGCTTCAGGCACGGCTCAGAATTTGTCTGGTGCTTTTTTACCAGCTCCTCTACAATTTGACTGGTATTATCAGCAGAACCATCATCAACGACGATGATTTCGTATTTCTCCCCCGGGTAATCCAGTTGGAGCAAATTATCAATCCTTCTTTTAATGACTTTTTCCTCATTAAGCGCCGGGACGATAATTGACACATATGGCACGTAGGAGGAGTCTTTCCTCTTTGGACTCCACCGAAGGGCTATCAGGCCCATGAGTGAGGGATATCCTACGAACTGCCAAATAACCAGAAACGAGAAAACACAAAGCAAAATAATGATTACAATCATCAGTGCCTCAGCAATATCACAGGATACCGGCTTCCCGTTCCCTATCGTTTTGAATGGATTCTATCAAGTCCTTCTTCGTTTCTGCCGCGTTCACGACTTAGTGCACCATGTCGTCCTTACCTTTATCTTCAGCCTTGGTTGCTCTCGGGCACTAGTCAATAGTCTAGAGTTCGGAGTTAGATTAGTCAAGGGACACCCTTCGTTACTCTGTGCTTGCTCTTGAGGCGATGGGCAAACTCTCTCCATTGCTCATAAATCTTTTCACGGTCATCAAGATTAATTCGGCATCTTGTCTCAGCCACCTTTGCTCTTCCATGTTAGTGTAATAGTAGCGTAGTTATTGCTTGTTATCTACAGGATAGATTGGGAAAAGACTACTCACAATTGGTGGGCTGATTTATGCTCTGGTTATTTTCGCCTGCTTAAGGCGTTCAGGATTATGCCGGTGAAGATGCTCGATATACCGGCGATAATGAGCAGAGTGGTCAGTATTGTGCTGCCTATGGCCAAGTCGCCTTTTGTGGCAGCTGTGTTGAGTACCCTGATGCCGGTGATGAGACCAGCCAGCAGCAAGAGACCACCTGCCAGTCCGAAGAAGAATAAGGGTCTCCTCTGTGAAATCATGGCTATTACCCGACTGAGGACCTCTATGCCATGTCTAATCGGGTTGAGGGTTGAGCCATCCATGGTATATATATTTGAGATTGGCACCTCGGTTATCTTGAGGTTTTTATCGGCGGCGCGGGTTATCATCTCTGATTCTATGGCGAACCCCTTCTCTGTCAAATCAAGTTCGTTTATTGCTTTTGATGAAAGGGCACGAAAGCCGGATTCGGAATCGGAGATATTGGTTTTTGAAGCAAGCTGGGTTGAGCGCAAAAGGACTTTTTGCCCGATACGGCGGTAACGCGGGGTCTTATCTTTCTGGGCTTCTCTGGAGCCGATGACAAGGTCAAAACTGTCCGAGATGGGTCTGATGAGAGCGGGAATCTCATTAGGGTCATGCTGAGAATCGGCATCCAGGAGAACGAGGATATCTGGCTTTCTCTTCCTTGCCTCTGCCAGTATACTCTGGATGGCTGCGCCTTTGCCTCTGTTTGCGGCGTGGCGGATTACGGTGGCACCGCCAAGCTCGGCAACCCTGGCGGTGTTATCCGTGCTTCCATCGTCAATAACAATGACCTCGTCCACATATTGCCTTGCCTGGAGGACTATGCTTCCGATATATCTTGCTTCATTATAGGCAGCTATGCCAGCCAGCACCCTAATCTTTTGTCTTCTATCCGAAGTCTGAAGCCCAGAGTCTTTCATTCCACCTTTACTTCACAGTTACCGATTTTGCCAGATTGCGGGGTTTGTCAGGGTCGCATCCTCGATTGATAGCGAGGTAATAAGCCAGGAGCTGAAGAGGAACTACAGCGACCATGGGATAGAGTAACTCATCAACCTCGGGAATCTTGACCCAGGAATCATAAATGTCGCTTTCCCTATCGGAGACACCGATAATATAGGCGCCGCGTGATTTAGTCTCCATGGCGTTGCTTAGGGTTTCGAGAAAGGTATAGTCGGCGGGGCAGATCACCAATACTGGTGTACCAGGCTCGATGAGGGCTAAGGTGCCGTGCTTGAGTTCCCCAGCGGGCATACCTTCAGCATGGATATAGGAAATCTCCTTAAGCTTCAAGGCGCCTTCAGAGGCGATGGCGAAGTTAATTCCTCTGGCTATGTAGTAGAAATCGTTCTTATCTTTCAGCTTCTGGCTGAGCTTGATAAGCTCGCTTTTGTTCCAGTCCAGAACCCTGGTTATCTCGCTGCTCAGGTCGGTAAGCTTAGCTGCCGCTTCATCAAAGGAATTAACCATGGAGAAGGACAGCAGATAGAATATGGCTAGTTGAGACAGGAAGGATTTAGTAGCGGCTACGGCTATCTCAGAACCACAATTCAGGTAAATGACCTGGTGGCTCAGGTCAGCCAGTATAGAGTTAGGCCGGTTGACTATGGAGATAACTTGAGCCCCAGCGTCTCTGGCAGCCTTTACTCCCTCGACTACATCAGCGGTCTCGCCACTCTGGGAAACAGCGATGACAATGGTGTTTTTGTCCACGGAGTCGGCGAAATAACCGAATTCAGAAGCCATGACTACATCACAGAACTTCTTGCCCACTTTGGAAAAGAGGTATCTGCCGACCAGAGCAGCGTGGCGGGAGGTGCCACAGGCAGTTATAATCACCTGCCTTGCCCTCAAAATATCCAGGGCAATATTGGTGAATCTCTTCTCGTCCTGATGGCCTATTTGGCTAAGCACCTGAGCTTGCTCCATTATCTCCTTGAGCATGAAATACTGGTAGCCTCCTTTATGGCTCTCAGCCCAACTATGGTCGAGTTCCTTGGCTTGCTTAACCAGCTTGTTTCCTTGGGCATCGAAGAATTCGATTCCTTCTTGTGTCAGCATCACCACCTCGTTATCCTCCAAACTCATCACCTGATTGGTATATTGCGAGAAAGCCAGGGCGTCGCTACTAACATAGTAATCAGGGGCGTCAATGCCCACAATCAGGGGAATGTTCTTCCTTGTGCCTATGATTTTGCCGGGGTCATCAAGGGATATGACCAGAAAGGCATAGGAGCCCTCAAGCTTTGGAGCTGTATTTAACACAGCCTGTTCCAGGGAACATCCGTTTTTGAGCTCATCTTCGAGAAGGTGAGGGATGACTTCGGTATCGGTTTCTGAAGTAAACTTGTGTCCTATTTTGGCGAGTTCCTGGCGGAGCTGCTGATTATTCTCAATGATGCCATTGTGAACTACAGCCACTCTGCCACCACAATCGGAATGAGGGTGAGCATTGAATTGAGTGACAGCACCATGAGTTGCCCAGCGAGTATGCCCGATGGCAACGATGCCTGGGAGGCTTGCCAGGTTATGTTTCTTGATGACTTCGTCAACCTTGCCGGCGTCTTTCCTTATCAGTAGCTTGCCGTCGTATAAGGAAGCTATGCCCGCTGAATCATAGCCCCGATATTCCAGGCACTTTAAAGCCTCGATGACAATGGGAACTGCTGACTTCCTGCCACAATAGCCAATGATACCGCACATCTTAATCCGTTAACCTTCGTAATAATTCTTGCCTTTTGCCTTCGTCGAGTCTTGTTTCGTTGTCCTCTACTTGGTACCGGGACTCAAGCAAAGCTATCTTATTTGCCCCCAAGTCTTGGCGCAAACATAGCTGGGGTCCCACGAAAGAATCAGGGCCTACTCGAACCCCGGGCATGAGGCTGGCATTTACTCCGATGCGGCAACCTCGACCCACAATCGCCCCTAGCTTATCATAGCCGGTATCTACGGGATTATCACCGACTTCTATCTGGATGTTCCCTTCGTCGAGGCGAAAGTTAGCCAGCACAGTGCCGGCGCCCAAAGAGCAATCGTCGTCCACTATGGAGTCACCAATATAATTGGAGTGGAACCAGCAATTATCCCCGATGTAGGAGTGCTTTACCTCAGTGGAATAGCCAATAACGGAATTAGAACCAATATGGCTGTAGTCTCGCACCAGGGCATTGTTGCCAATGATGGAGTTTGCCCCGATATACACAGGACCTCGAATCACAGCATTTTCCAACACCTTGACATTATCGCTCAGGATAACTTTTCCTTCGATGTTCGATTTATCGGAGATGCGGGCTGAAGAGGCAATATAAGGTTGAGCGTTGTCCAGAAAATACTCCATTACTTTGAAGATATGCCAGGGATATTTTATTGGTGCCCAGAAATCGCTGTAGAGAATCACCTTGATCTTGTGTCCTCCCTTTACCATGCTGTCCAGGGCGCATTCATAGACATCGTCCCTGGTAGTCTGGGTGGTGTCAATATAGCGTAAAAGCTCCTCAGAGTTTTTATGGCAGTGAATCAAGATGTTTACCAGGTTGCTGGGTTCCTCACCGGGATTGGGCTTTTCCACGATGTGTAGTAACTCATTTTGAGAATTTACCTGGAGGTAGCCTCCCGGGAAGTAATTCTGGACTTGATAACCCAGAATATGGGAGGAGGCAAAGGCTTTTTCAGCTTCGGTAATGATTTTAGTGTACGCTGAGCTTGAAAAGACGTCATTGGGATTTATTACCAAAAGCTGCCCGTGCAGGAAGGGCTCAGCGCTTTTCAGAGCGTCAGCGATGCCCGATGGCTCCTTTTGCAGAGCAAGGTCGACTTTTATCCCGGGAATTTTTTTGGTTATTTGCTCTATCTTTGCCATATTTTCCGGATTCCCAATGATTACAAAACGACTCAAACCTGCCTCGCAGGCTACTTTTATTTGATGTTCGAGCAATGGCTTCCCGAGAAAATCAAGGAGGAACTTGTCTTCAGTAATGGGAAACATCCTCTTGCCACGGCCACCGCAGAGAAATACGGCTTTCACTTGTTAGCCCCCACCAGACCTTGAACAAGGTCTTTGGCTTTGCTTATAAGTTCATCGGTTTGTGTTTGCGACGTTGACTCGGAGATTATTCGGATGACAGGCTCGGTGCCACTAGCCCTGATAAGCATCCAAGAGTCAGGAAAGTCCAACCTCAGGCCGTCAAGAGTATTTATCTCATCGGGAGCAAAAAGCTGGGCTTTTTTCTTTACCTGAGCCATGACCGACTCTTTGAGTTCATCAGGACAAGGAACCTTTGCTTTTTCAAAGAATAGTCTGGGAATACCTTGGAAGAATTGCCTGATTTCGCCGGCATCGCTTAGCTGACTTAACAGGATGAGGGAAGCAAAAATGCTATCGGGGTAATAGCCCGCCTCGGGGATGATGTAGACGCCTACCTGCTCCACTCCTAAGGCAGCATCGAGCTCCTGGGCTAGATGAGCGACGGCGACATCACCGACTCTGCCTCTGACCACTTCTGCCCCAAGGTCCTTCACGGCCAGGTCAAGAAGAGTTCCAGCCTCTACTGTGGTGGCAACCTTTTTCCTGCCTGTTTTCTTGACGACCAGTCTCGAGATGAAAGCAATTGACTCATTGAAGCCAATAAAACCTTCTTTATCGCAGAACACAACGCGGTCGGCATCGCCATCAAAGCAAATAGCCAAGTCAGCATTATGTTGCCTCAGGAAATCAACTGTGCCTTGGAGAGTGTCTTCCTTGGGTTCGGGATTTCTCCCTGGGAAAAGGCCATCGGGCTCGTCATTTACAGGTATCACATCAAGGCCCATCTGGACAAAGATGTCGCTGGCAAACTTGGAGGCAGCGCCATTACCGGGATCGACAACTATTTTCAGGCGGTGATTAAATCCTGGCAGAGAAAACTTACCTTTAATAAAAGAAAGGTATCTTTGTTTCGCATCCTGTGCCTGCTCCAAAGTTCCTCTCTTCCCTTTACGGAATTGTTTTCCAAAATAAATCTTTTCTATCTCCGCCTCTTGAGCCTGGCTGTACCCCAGTGAATTCTCTGTGAAGAGTTTGATTCCATTGAATTCGGGGGGATTATGAGAGGCAGTGACCATGATTCCAGCGGCGAAGCCCGATTCCCGGGTGAGCAATGCCAGCGCCGGGGTAGGCAAAATGCCCAAGTCAACTACGTTTATGCCACAACAAAGCAAGCCCGAGTTGACTGCTTCCTTAATTACATCCCTGCTTATTCTGGTGTCGGTAGCGATACAAGCCGTGGAATCTGGAGGCAGTGTAGTGCCTATGGCTAAGGCAACCAGGCGGCAGAAATCAGGCGATAAATCCTGGTTGACTATGCCCCTGATGCCGCTGGTGCCAAATAATTTCCTTGTCTTCATTCCTGCCTTAAGCTGAGCTAAATAAAACATAGCACTGAATTAAGTAGTTTGCAACAACCACACGGTATAATAGCATATGTTAAACTATGCCTTCCGGTCATAAGCAGCGCTGTTTTAAAAGCATATAATGACAAGGGAAATAGCTTTAACTCTGTTAGCCACCATTTCGCCCATTAGTGAATTAAGGGGTGGCATTCCGTTAGGTATACTACAATATGGGCTAGACCCCTTGTTTACCTTCTTTATAGCGGTCATTGCTAATGCCCTGATATTTTTTCCCATCTTCTTTGCCTTACGCCTCTTTTACGATAAGTTCCTGTACCGAATCCCTTTGTTCGACAAGTATCTGGATAATTTAAGAAAAAGAGGTAAGCCGAAAGTAGAGAAATATGGCTTTTGGGGACTGCTCTTCTTTGTGGCTGTGCCCTTGCCTATTACTGGGGTATATACGGCGACCATTTTGGCCTGGCTGCTGGAGATGGATTGGAGGAGGGCCTTTCCTCCCATAGCAATCGGTGTAGTGATAGCTGGTGTTATCGTGCTCTTGGGCTACCTGAGTGTAGTTGAGGTGTTTAGTATCTTCGTCAAAAACTAGGAGTAGTCGTAGCTGGCGTCGTAGTGCTCTTAATAACGCGCTTAATAGAGTTAGGGATACTCAGCATCCCATGGATTTTTTCAGGCTGGCTGAATTAGATTCCCATAAGCAATTCAGGAATGATTTTTACCGTAAGCGAACACAATGACCTTAGATGTAGCCCGTAACCAAAGGCTGGGTATCTTGGTGTACAGATACCCAGCCTTTCCGGTGATTCTACTACCCGCAGTATTAGCTTTAACTCTTTCCTATTCTGAACATCTTGGTCCCGCACACGGGACATACGCCTTGAGTGGCCGGCCTGCGGTTCTTCATGATGATGCTTCTGGGATTCTTCATTTCTCTCTTGGCACGACACTTCATGCAGTATGCTTGCATCTGTTCACCTCCCTTTTTATACTTTATACAAGGATAAGCCATCCATTACTCGAATGTCAATAGTTTTGCCTTAAATTTTCCTTAAATATCAAAAAAAGTCTTGCTACTTGTGTGTTATTCCTGGTTCCACCACGGCGAGGAAATTCATCAAATGATGGTGGTCTGCTTTACAACTTTGATGACCGAATTTCATCCTGATGAAATCGGCATGAATACTCCCTTGGCAAGTCCACTGGTGGCGGGTTGAGTTACCTACTTTTATTCAATTGCAAAACTCCCTTATAATTCTCCCTTCTCTGGTGGGAGGGAATTTGTACCACACAAAACAAAGGACTTCGTAAGGCTCTCGGACACCCTGACAAGGGGGAGGGGGGCTTCACTCTCGCCTTTTCCGCTTTGGTCGAGATTCAGATTGAGGGAGAGGAATTCCACACGACGTTAGGAGGTTAACTATGAATGCTTTGATACACGAGTTAGACGAGATGTCGCTGGAGTACCTGTCGTGCCTGCTGACTTGCCCGGGCACGGTGACTGATTTGATTTTTTATTTCTAATGTAAGTTCAGCCATGGTCTTACCTGTCTCGGGAAGGAGAAAGATAGGGTCATAGCCAAAACCATTTTTCCCCTTAGCCTCGAAGGCAATCATGCCATGACACTCGCCATAGCATAGCTCTGAGTGACCTCCTGGAGTAGCTATGGCGATGACGCACTTAAAACAGGCTGTTCGTTGCTCCCAGGGAACGCCGTTAAGTTTAGCTAAGAGAAAGCTTACCCTTTCCGCATCGGTAGCAGCTTCACCAGCAAAGCGAGCTGACTTAACACCCGGCTCCCCGTTAAGGGCGTCCACCTCCAGTCCTGAGTCATCGGCAAGAGCGGTAAGCTGGCTTAATTTGGCATAAGTAATAGCTTTTAACCGAGCATTTTGCTCGTAGTTATTCCCCGACTCGATGACGACTTTTGCTATTCCTTCTTCGGCCAGCGTGGTTATTTTATAACCAGGACTATCCAGGAGAAAGCGATATTCCCTGATTTTCCCTGGATTGGAGGTAGCTAAGAGAAGCTTCGGCATGCCGTCGTTAGATATCTTGAAATCTTGGTGCCAGCTTCTTTGCAACTTCAGGCATGGTAGTGTATTCCATTTCCTCAAGCGGCAGGCGATGTGGTTCAAACGGGCCCATTCGGCGCAGGAAATCCGCCACAATGTTTGCTTGATGACGAACCTCATCGAAAGCAGGGTCATCGAAGAGGTCACGAGGCCCGACGAGCTTGCCATTAGCAAGTTGGAAACCAGCGGCTATTACTCTTGGTGGACCATCGAAGCGGCAAGGATTGCTTTCCCGGACAGCTACAGGCATTAACGGGCCATGGTGCGAGCCTCTCATCCAGCCTTCTACTATGTTAACAGAAGCAAAGGGTTCCAGTATTTCACCCACGGCGGGGAATTTTCCCTGGGAACGAACGATACAGACAGGGTCATCCTTGCCTATGTATCTGCCTGCCATGAGAGATAATCTCTGAGTAGAGGAGACAGCAGCGATTTCACCGCTCTCCTTATGGTACACCGCTTTAACGGCATAGCGGCCTGGTGCGCCCAGAAAAACTAGCATGTCGTAAATTTCCTCGGGAGCGTTAAACCTGATTTTCTTGCTCTCTTTGACGTCGTGGACTTCAAATGTGAAGCCAGAATGCATATTAGAAGCAATAACTAGTCCAATAGTGTTGAAAGGGTCAGCAAATATTTTATATAGCGGCAGATTCCAGGCGCCAGATGCCGTCTTATCCGCCATAAATATGATTATGGTTTCAGCCTCGCGCTCGGAAAATTGCATCTCAGCCGTACCAGGTCCCATCCCCTTGACATTACCGGAGAAAGCATCAGATAGAAGGTCCTGCCCGGCACCATGTAGCTTCAAGCGCTTAGCTAGATTGGTGCATTCCACAAATGTATCCCAGGCTAACTTGTGGATTTTCTCGCTATCCTCGCCGTGCTGGTGGGTCATTATCAACTGGAGGTCGTCGCCACAAACTGTAACGTGATGGTCTATGAGTAGCCCCTGGCCTTGAGCATGTTCCAGTTTTTCCTTAGCCTTTTGTATTACATCGGGGTGGCTGGAGGAATGCCCGACATAGCCACCGATGTCTGCTTTGATAACGCTTAAAGTTAATTCCATTTCACCCTCCTTGCTTTAGTTTAACAATGGAAAGGGGT